>Ga0075469_10000499_pt1 | contig 17369 bp, 15 predicted proteins | sample DEB08_DNA_13_FD_77577 | JGI IMG/M metagenome (GOLD analysis project Ga0075469, IMG submission 77577) | Aqueous microbial communities from the Delaware River and Bay under freshwater to marine salinity gradient to study organic matter... | ecosystem: Environmental > Aquatic > Marine > Coastal ...
TAGTCCGTGTAACGCATTTCGAATATACGTCTTATATTTGTAATCAGAGACCTCAATGGAGATCGGCCCTGAGGTAAACAAAGTAGGGGCCTAGACATCGGGTTTGAGTAGGGTATCACCATAGGTATCTGAAAGTCGTCCCCGGTAGTCTCGAAAAGTACGCTGATATAAAACTCGGGTGGGAACAAGGCTATAGGCTGACAGAAAATGCCCCCACGTAGGCTAAACACGGCGAGTGGAAATTCAGTGTTAGACAAGTAAACTCAAGGGGGAAAATTGTATAGTCATGAGAGAGATTAACCGCATTATCATTCATTGTTCAGCTACCCCAGAAGGTAGACATGTAACTGCTGACACTATTCGTGACTGGCACATGAAAAAGGGATGGAGCGATATCGGGTATCACTATGTGATAGACCTCGAAGGCTGTATAGAAGCTGGAAGACCGATAGACAGATCTGGGGCTCACGTGCGTGGGCATAACAAAGACTCTATCGGGATATGCTACATTGGGGGATTAGCCAAAGAGAAGAACGACAAAGATCAATGGGTTGCTAAAGACACAATGACTGATCAGCAAGAGCACGCTACGCGAGAGCTGATATACTCCTTGCGTATGGTGGCAGACAAGCAGTTGACACTGCATGGGCATAACGAGTTCTCAAAGAAAGCATGCCCTAGCTTCAAAGTATCAGAGAAATTCAAAGACATACTATAAGTATTTCTTTTATATTTGCCGTAAACCAAGCATTATGGCAAAGAATAATTTCCCATTCCTCCCAACGCGCGATTGGGTGGTACTCCCTATTCAGAATCAAAACGAAACTGAGTCTGGGATACTCCTTACAGGAGGAGCAGAACGTGCCCTGCGTAAGAACGTAATGGAAGTAGTTGCTGTCGGACCTAGCTGTGAGAACATCAAGAAAGGGGACACAGTAATGATACATCCTACAACTGAGGGTCTAGTCATTGACGTACAAGGCAAAGACTATGTAATGGTCAATGAATTCCAAATCTGCGGTAAGTTCGTATGACTGGGACAGTTACTGTCTCGCTCAAAGACTTTGATGAACTACGTGAGGCCAAGGATAAAGCTGATGAAACTCTTACTAGGGTAACCCGCGCTGCTAAGGAGCTCGAGGTATTCCTATCCTTTATTGTTAGCCGGGACAATATTACCGAGTACATAGAGGAGTTCAACAGACAATCACAGAAATCAAAAATCTCCGTCATAGACGGGAGAGCAAAGATTGCATTCAATGACACGAAGAATTAAAATCCAACCTACGACTACATATCAGTTCTTGCAGGTCTTCAACGGTATACTGGAGTTGACAGACAAAGAGCTAGAGATATTGTCCCTGTTCATAGACAACAGCGATACAGTCAACCTATGCTCATCTGAAACCAAAAAGAAGGTTGCAAAGAAGCTAGACATAGATAACTCCAACACCTTGAACATATACGTCAAGCGTCTTAAGGACAAAAACGCTATATTAAAAACAAAGGATGGGTACAAAGTATCTAAGCTCCTAGAACGAAACCAGCAAGTCATCATAGAAATTAATTCGTAATGCCATCTATATACAAAATGGTGAAAGGCTTCATAGAAGAAGCAGTAGAGTACGCTAAACAAGGTGCCCCCCACGTAACTGCAAAGCAGTACGAGGATAGACTCAAGGCATGTTACAGCTGCGAGCACTTTAAGAAAGACGTAGAGAGATGTGGGCTATGCGGATGCTTAATTGAGCATAAAGCAAAGTGGGCTACATCAAACTGTCCAGACGACCCCAAAAGATGGGAGAAGCTGAGAGTCGGGTCCGGGGGGAAGAAAATCAAGCTGAAGAATGGACCAAAAAATAATACTGCAGAGACTAGCGACGAAGTACGATCTCCCGATACAGAAGATTGAGGAAGCAGTCTACTACCAATTCAGGTATGTATCTCAAGTAATTAAGAAAGGGGGATTTGAGTCTGTTAGACTCCCATACCTAGGTAAGTTCCATGTACTCCCTGGAAGACTAAAACACCTTAACGATGCGAGAACTCATAATAGTAAGTAACAACGTAGCAGTCCCGTCTCCATACGCTCTGACCATCAGTGAATTCAAAGCTCTGAAGGGTCAAGAACTTGGGGCTGTATACTTTTTCGCTGACCACAACTCCCCCTACGCTGCTTACGATATTGAGGAAAGGGAAGTAAAAATACAGCAAGACCTGAAGATTAAGTTTAGTACTAAGGTGTTTGCAGCTATAGATAAATATAACGAACTCTCTGAGACTCATGCAGTTAAACTACTCAAAGCAGCTCGTCATTCTATCAACAAACTGGAGGAGTACTTCCGTACTATAGACTTAACTGCGATAGACGATCACGGTAAACCTATATACTCAGCAAAAGACCTCATCACTAACCTAGAGAAGATGGGTAAAGTAGTAGAAGGTTTGGATAAGCTAGAGGAGCTGGTTAAAAAGCAGCAGGCTAAGAATAACCCTAACCGTGGTGGGGTTGTAACAAACAAGTACTCTAACTGATGTTTAAGAATAGTCTAAAGTATTCCCCTGCAGCTGAGCACTACCTGGATAAAGGTTTCTACACAGATGCTATACCCGGGACTAAAGAATACTACGACTATTGGGATCAGCAAAAGAATAGGTGTCTAACAGGGTACTTGGACATTACTGGGTATCACTACTTCTACTTAAACTTCTGCCCTATCGACAGAGTCATAGATGACTTCCTTCCTGACGGTACTAAGATTGCACGTAGGGACCGCACATTCCCTGCATTCTATGATGGGGACTATGAGTACTTCCACTCTATAGACAGAGCACGAAAAGAGAACAAGCACATAGTAGTACTAAAAGCTAGACGTAAAGGCTTCTCCTACAAAGCAGGGGCTATGTTAGCACGCAACTACTTCCTAATGCGTAACTCTAAGAACTACGTATTCGCATCTCAAAAAGAATACCTCATCGGAGATGGACTTCTATCCAAAGCATGGGACTTCCTTTCTTTCATAGATGATAACACTGCATGGACACAGCCACGTCTGCGTGACCGTGAGATGCACAAACAGTCAGGATATAAGAAGAATGTTAACGGTGCTGACGTAGAGCTTGGGATGAAATCCCAGATAATAGGGGTCTCACTTAAAGACAATCCTGATAAAGTACGTGGTAAAGCAGGGGACCTCATATTCTTTGAGGAAGCAGGCTCTTTTGGGGGATTGCTTAAAGCATGGGAAGTGGCTATGCCTACTATGCGTCAAGGCTCTAAGACTCTGGGAACTATGGTAGCATTCGGTACAGGTGGAGAAGAAGGAGTTGGGTTTGACGGTATGGAAGAACTATTCTATCACCCTGACTCTTATGATTGCTTAGCCTTTGATAATGAGTGGGATGCAGGAGCTATGGGAACTAAGTGTGGGTACTTTGTTCCTATATATAACAACCTAGATGGGTTTATAGACGACGATGGTAACTCGCAGGTACAAGAAGCTAGAGAGCACGAAGAAGCACAAAGAGAGAAGAAGAAAGGGGCGAACGACCCTAAGGCTCTTGATCAGTATACAGCTGAGCATCCGTTCACTCCTCAAGAAGCTACTCTGCAAGTAACAGCTAACTTGTTTGATGTCACCTCACTCAAAGAGCAGTACAACAAGATTAAAGTTCATGATTTGCAGAACGAGGGTACAGCGGGGGTATTGTACTACAACAAAGACAAAGCCATAGCCTTTCGCCCATCCCCAGATGTAACCCCAGTATACAAGTTCCCGCACAGGAAAGGAGATAAAACAGAAGGGGCAGTAGTTATGTACGAGTCTCCGTATACAACCAAAGAAGGGGAAGTACCACACAACTTATACTTCCTGTGTCATGACCCGTACGCACAAGAGAAGTCTGGATCTAATGAATCACTCGGGGCAGCTTTTGTAATGAAGCGCCCTAACAATCTATCTAAACCTGACGACATAATAGTAGCAAGCTATGTTGGAAGACCGCAAACACAAGACGAGTACAACCGCAATCTATTTATGCTGGCTGAATACTACAACGCCAAGATTGGGTTCGAGAATGACCGTGGAGAGATCATTGCTTACGCCAAGAGATATCGCAAACTTCATAAACTACAGGAGGAGTTTGAGATGCTGGATAAGAAAGAGCTGAAATCTAAGAACGTTAGACGTCAGTATGGGATGCATATGACCGAGCAACGTAAGCGTCAAGGTGAGCTATATATAAGAGACTGGTTAATAACACCACGGCATACCGACGAAGACGGGAATACAACACTAAATTTGCACAGAATCTACGACCCAGCTCTACTTCAAGAGCTCATAAAGTTTAACCATAAAGGAAACTTTGATAGGGTCATGGCTTTCATGGTTGGAATGTACCATACCAGAGAGCTATATAATAAAGAGGTCGTTGAAATCCTCCAAGACGGTGCCGGTGATGAGTGGTTTGACCGTATATATCAATAATTTTGCAACACATGTATGGACAAGCTAATCTCCCTAAACAGCGTATCCCAAAGTCTCAGAAGACTAAGAAATGGAGGGAAGAGTGCGTTGAAGCATATATAGACCTGTCTAAGTTCGGGGTCAGTGAGCGCCGATCATACTTGAAGTCGCTGTATGATTACTACAACGGTGTCATCGACGAGCAAGACTACCGGTACGTGCTTAAGCCATACGGTAAGACAAGGAATAACTTCCCATCTAAGCTACGTAACTACCCTATCATCAAGCCTATCATAGACTTGCTGTTAGGAGAGAAAGCTAAGAGACCTCTCAACTATACTGTTACAGTAACTAACGCTGACAGTACATCCATCAAAGAGCAGGAAAAGCATGCTATGCTTATGCAGATGGCTAACCAGATGTTTGAGCAAAAGGTAGCTCCCCAAGAAGGAGTAGAGAAACCACCGATTCCTCAGCAAATAATGGAGGAGTTTGAGCGTACATATGTAGACAGCCGCGCACTGAAAGGTCAAGCTGCTATCAACTACATAATGCAGCAGCAGGAGATAAAGGATAAGTTGCACAAAGGGTTCTTCCACTACCTAGTAACAGGGGAAGTATACTCTCACAAAGGTGTGGTCAGGAATGAGACGTTCTATGATATCCTCAATCCTTTGGACATAGATTACGACAAAGACCCAGACCTAGAGTTCGTTGAAGATGGGGACTGGGCTATGGTACGTAAGTACGCTCACGCATCTACAGTCGTAGACATCTTCGGAGAGTCTTTGACTGATGAGCAGATACTAGAGCTTGAGAATCCACAGCAGACATCAGCTGACTCATACCTGTTGTACAGAGCTGAAGCCAACGGTAGTGATGAAAACATCTATCGTAATAGACTCATAGAGTGCATTACTGTATACTGGAAAAGCCGTAAGCGCATAGGTTTTGTAAGCTACCCAGACCCTATGACAGGGGTAACAGAAGAGATGGTGGTTGAAGAAGGGTTCAAGCTTCCTAAAGAGATGAAGGAGATGGGAGCTAAGATTAGATACGAGTGGGTTAATGAAGTGTGGGAAGGAACTCGGTTAGACGGGAGATTCTACATAGACATAAACCCTGTAGCTAATCAGCGCACATCCTTGGATAACCCGTCTAAGTGCAAGCTCCCGATCAATGGGCGTAAATACTCAGACATAAACTCTGACAACATCTCTCTTGTAAGTCTTGGGATCCCGTACCAGCTGAACTACAACATCTTCAAGTATCGTATGGAACTTGCTATAGCAAGATCTAAGGATATCATAGCTCAGTTTGACATCAACATGATTCCCAAGAAGTGGGACATGGATAAGTTTATGTACTTCGTAGAGGGTACAGGCATAGCATGGGTTGACTACAACAAGGAAGGTATACAGCTATCTCCTCAGCATCAGTCAGTTATGGATATGTCTATCAAGACTATAGGCCAATACTTACAGCTTCTTGAGTCCATACAGATGGAGTGGGAAAAGATATCTGGGGTAAACAGACAACGTCAAGGTGGGATAGGACCATACGAAGGCAAAGCTGCATCACAGCAAGCTATCGTACAGTCTAGCCACATCACTGAAGACCTGTTCCGCAAGTTCACAAGGTTTGAGCAACGTGAGATGCAAGGCTTACTTGACTACTCAAAAGAAGCTTGGGTTAATGGTAAGAAAGGCATGTATGTAATGCCTGACTCTACGATACAAATGTTTGACATATCATCCATGGAAATGATGGAGTCAGAGTTTGGGATCTTTATGTCTGACTCTGGGAGAGACCAAGACAAGCTCGAGCAGGCAAGAGCTATGGGTCAACAGATGGTACAGAACGGAGTACCTGCCTCTGCAGTACTGGATATGTTTGATACTGAGAACTTTATCGGACTTAAGGATAAGATTCAGAAAGCAGAGAAAGCTCAACAAGAGCTGCAACAAGCTCAGCAAGAAGCTCAAGAAAAGCAGCAGCAACAGCAGATGCAGATGGAGCAGCAGAAAATGCAGCAGGAAGAGCTTAGTAAAGACAAAGACCGTCAGGTTGAGATAGAGAAAGCTCTCATTAATGCAGAGTCTAAAGATCAAACTGGTAAGATGCAGCTTGATATGGAGAAGATGCTAAGAGACTTTGATATAAAAGAGCAAGAGCTAAAGCTCAAAGAGAAAGCGTTGTACAAGGAAGGTGATACTATTCCCAACGGAGAATGAATAACGAAAACCGTAGACGTATAATTAATAAGGCTAAAGCTGAGGGATATCAAGGCAGCTACGTAGACTTGTTTAAACAAGCTGCTCAAGACCCTACACTGATTGCTCAGACTCCAGAAGAAAAACAAGCTGGGCTAAGACCGCAACATGAAGCCGGGAGGACTGATGCATCTATGGCATTCACCGATGTCCCTCCTAATACCCCATTCAATACGGTCGGTATGAAAGCTCCGATTGATATCAAAAAGTATGACGAGCAGGGACACTTAGTCAAGTCATATGAAAATGTACCTCCCGGCCTCACTAATATAGATTCTGGTCCTAGGAACGGTACAGTACTTGAGTCTCCCGCGCGTATGCAGGAGGGTGGTCTGAATCCTATGACTTCAAAAACCTTCCCGTCTAATGCAGAGCGTGCTAAGAACATTAACTACGCTAAGAAAATAGATATGGCTGGTAGACTCAATGCAATTGGGGCTAACACCACCAACGAAGAGCTTGGGTTAGGAGCAGCTGATAGAGGCAAGTTACCTCTAGTCCCAAACCCACAGATGGAAGCAGCTATGAGCAATAAGAGAATAAAAGCTCAAGAAGGCAGTATGGTAGGAGATTTCTTACTCCCCGCTTTGTCGTCAGATAACACTAGTGTATCTATGCCTAGACCTCCTGAGATGTATCTCAATGAGGCCTCGCCTAAACCCACACAAACATTTCTAGGACCACAACCTGACATCAGTGAAAGGGAGAAAAAAGGTCTAGATAAAATGTTTGAGGCCGACCAAAAAAGAAGAGAGCAAATAGCCAAAGGTGTCAACCCCAATACTGCTTTCATGACTCCCCCAGGTCTTGGGGCTGACAATGAAGCTAGAGCAGCTTATGAGTATGATAACCCTAGTACTTCTAACATAGGTCAAATAGCAGGAGGTATAGGCTTCTTACCTATAGACAGAGGACTAGACATAGCCCTAACAGCAGCAGCTAGATCTGTAGGTAAGGGAATACAAGCACGCAGGTACAAAAAGTTTAAGTCTGAGGTAGACTGGGCAAAGTGGAACCCTGATACTCCTAACCATCCTAGCTTGATGGATGAGTACAAGCAGATAGAATTCCAAACTAAGAAAAGTGGGACTTGGATGAAGAATGCTGATGGATCAGCATACAAAGGTAGTCCTGCGCAATTCATACAAGAAAATAGCTCACACTTTAAAAAGGCTTTCCCAGAAGGGGCTAATAAGCTTTATAGAGGTGTGTCATCGATGACGCCCATAGAGTCAGATATTGGGGGAGGAGCTGTATTTACAGCAGATGAAAACTTAGCTAGAAACTACACTGGTCTACCATCTCCTGAGAACGTAACACCTGGCACAGTAAACAAATTTGATGTACCACTAGTTAGGCCGCAGAGTACTGGAGAAGTTATTGATGGTACAGGTGTATATAGAGGTGCAATGAATTTGTTGCAGCCTAAGTCAAAAAATAAGTACTCTATAGTAAGTGAAGGTGACTTTTGGGGCAGTGTAGAAATTGGGGGTAAAAGCAAAGATTGGTTGGCTAAACAAGCCAAGTTCAAAAGAGAGACTGTAATACCTCAAATAAAAGAAAAAGAATTTGGTGACAAATTTAAAGCAGCAACGATAGCAAAGGAAAAGGCAAGAGCTGACAGGTTCGATTATTGGGGGAAATGGTTTGACAAGATAACACACAGAAAACCATCAGGTGCCCCAGACTTTGAAGATGTTCTGAGGACACACCAAGGAGCTCATATACCGAAATACGGCCCAAAGACCAAACACATAATGACGGATGACATAGGAAGCGCTTTGGTAGACAAAGACGTAAACTATGGAATAATGTATGGACTAGATGACGGGGGCATGTCTAAATACGTCAACATACACAACAATAAACCTGGGAATTATCTGAAGTCTAGAGTAGGTAATGTGGGATTCTTTGACATGAGCAGTTCCGACATATTTAAAGGCTTAGCTCCATTAGGAGTAGGAGCAGGCTTAATGAATAAAAGACAGGAAGGAGGATTTGCCCAAAAAAGAAGACTTGCCCAAAAAGGAAGTGTAGTAGACTATTTACTCCCTGCTCTAGCATCTAACAATCCTACACAGTTTGCTGATACTCAATTATCTAACCAAACTGAGAATATTAAAATACAGCAGGACAATCTTAGAGCTGAAGAACAAAGAGTTCAAGATGTGAGAAATAACGTTATCCCTACAGCTCAAAACCTTGCGGCTCTAAACAAAGATATTAAGGATGCTGGTTATTTCAGTGACTATTCGCCGCATAAAAAGCATTTCAACAAAATGCGGGACCCTGACACAAGTCCAAAAGAGTACAAACAGTTAGAGAAAGAAGCACAAGAAAAATACCCAGAACTGATAGAAGCTATTCCCAAGAATAATGTTATGATGATGAACAATCAGAAGTATGATGCAGACGATGAGCTGTACTGTACTCCTTATGGATGTTACACATATAAAAAAGCAGGTGCTAAAGATGTGCCAGAATATTCAGGGAACTTTGGATTTGTAGGAGGAGCAAATAAAGGAGAGAATCCTTTCCAGAAAATATCCGCAGATAAGGCGGTTTCAGGTGATGTAGGAATTATGTACGAGCATGTAGTAAATGACTACCGAGATGAAAGCAAAGGCATGTCACTTAGACCTCATCACACAGCTATACTAAGTGAGAAAACTGACGATCCTCAATTAATAAAAGCATATTCGGCTGTAAACGGAGAGCGGTTGAACTTCATGGAGGGGATGCTTAAAGCAGAAGACATAAAGGATAAAGCAGGTGATACCAAAGAAGGTAGATGGGATTACTACAGATATATAGGACAAACTCCTAGAATGCAGAGAAACCTTTCTGATTCAAAGCATAATCAAAAACAAGCTGACTTAGTGTCGAAGGCTTTGCAGAAGCAAGCTGAACTATCAGCAAACATGCCTAAAACGGAAAATATAAGTATGATTGACCGCAGAAGGGCTAGTAAAATAGAGTCAGAAAATAACAGTCAGGACATAGTAAAAAGCTTTGAAACTATTCCTGAAGTAAAGAAATCTAACAAGCAGAAAGTAGAACAGGCTGCTAATTCTGTGAAAGGAAAAATAGAAACTGCTAAACAAAGAAAAGCGAGAGTTAACGCAGTTCGCAAAAAAGCTAGAGCTCAAACAAAAGCAGTACGAAAAGGTCAGTGACATATAATAATGGACACTGTAAAAAATAATTTAATAAATGCAAACCCACTAACACTAAATACCTTTGTAAAATGGCAGACCCAAATGACAAACTAGACTTTGGCTCGATATCGTTTGACGACGTTATCGGCGACGGGGCCCCGGGCCTTGACGTAGCTGAAGAAACACCCCCTCAAGAAGTTGAGGAAAAAGAACCACTAAACTCAGAGTTAGAAGAAGACGTTAGAAAGTATGGAGATGAAGATGCTGATGATACAGATGATTATCAGCGCGAAGAAGAAGAGACGTACGTAGAAGATCAGCACGAAGACGGTGAAGACTTTGACGACGCTCCTATCTCCAGCCAAATATCCGAAGTATTAGGATATGAGCTTGAAAACGAATACGACGATACTGTCGAAGGTCTAACTGAGTATGTGAGAGATATATCACAGGAAGTTGCAGAGAATCAGATACAAGAACTGTTCGAGCAATTCCCTGAGGTTCAAAAGCATTTAGACTTTGTACTCGCAGGAGGAGAGTCTAACCAGTTCTTTGAAGCACACAACCCTCAGAACGACTTCAGTAACCTGGAGCTGAGTGAGAAGGATACCATGACCCAAAAGGCTGTACTGTCTCAGTACTTCCAATACAAAGGGCATGACCAAGCTTTCATTCAGGATATGCTCGATGACTACGAAGACAGCGGTAAGCTTTTTGATAAAGCTAACCTTGCAAAGTCATCTCTTGCTGAAGTTCAAGATCAACAACGTCAAGAGCTGTATCAACAGCAACTTGCAGAGTTTGAGGAGAGAGAAGCTGCGCAAGCAGAGTTCTGGGATGGAGTAGCTGATACACTAGAGCAAGGACGTGAATTTGCAGGGATTAAGATTCCTGACAGAGACAAGTCTACTTTCTTTGATTACATCTCTGCTCCTGTAGACGAAACTGGAAGAACCCAAAGAGATGCTGATTATTCAGAAGCTCCTATGGATATCAAGCTTGCACTGGATTACCTCATGTTCAGCGGGTTTCAACTAGAAGATATTATTTCTACGAAAGCTAAGACTGAAAGCGCACGCAATCTGCGTGAACGTATTGTCTCTAACCAAGAGAAAGTACGTAATGCTAAAGGTCAAAGCAGACGTAAACAAACAGCATTTGATCCAGACGATCTGGACATAAACGCGCTTTTTTAAGCAATCTTAATTTTAAATATAAACAATCATGGCTTTGATGCAAGTACTGAAAACGTACTATAACGATTCGCAGATGACCGACACTAACTCGTTGGTTAATGCGTTGATGGAGAAACCAGAAGAACTCTCCCCAATTATTACGCACTTGGCTGGACGTGAAGAAAAGAAGTTTCCACTTTCTTTTCTGACCGAAGGAGTTGGTAACACACGCTCGATTAATCGTTTTGAGTACGAGTACCGTGTTAAGACTCATGAAGTCAACGTTCGCCCTATTGTGTCCGTAAAAGGTTCCGGAACTAACGTGGGTGCTAATGGCACTACGTTTAAGGTGACCTTCCCTGACAAATGGTTCATTTTCCCATACACGCTTGTTTCCCAATCTGGTGAGCTCGCGCGTATCATGAAAGACCCTGAGCCTACTGGTGATGGATATGAATATACCTTGCAATTGGTTCGTCCCGGCTCTGCTGGAATGAGCGCTAGTGCTGGAGGCGATCTCGCTGCTGGTGCACTCTGGGGTATGTTGTATGCTAACGTTGGAATCGACTTCTCTAGAGGTAATGCTTCCAACTGGTCATCACCTGGCCTCGTTCGCTCCAAGATTGGAACGATCCGTAAGTCTTACCAGTTCTCTGGTAACGCTAAGGACTACGTTGCTGAGTTTAACCTCCCAACTAAGGAAGGCAGCTCTACCAAGCTTTGGATGGACTACGAAGAGTACCGTCACATGCTCAAGTTTAAAGAGGAGTGTGAGATGTACTATTGGTATGGACAGCGTACACACGATGACGCAGGTCGTACACAAATGACTGACGAGAATGGTCAGCCTGTTGTTTCCGGTCCTGGTTTGCTTGAGCAGATCATTAACAAGGATACTTATTCTACTCTCACTCAGAAGAAGATTGAGAATGTGATTGGTGACTTGTTCTACGGTATGACTGATGCTACTGATAAGCAGGTTACTCTGTATACAGGTGTTGGTGGTGCACGTGAGTTCGATAAGGCTCTGCGTAACTACTACGCTAACGGTGTTAGCTCTACTGGTATTACTGGTAGCGGTACTAACTCTTACCTCAGAACTACTGAGTCTAAGTTTATTACTGGAAGCGGTCGTAGCCTTGGTATCACTGGTTACTTCACTAGCTATGACCACATTGATGGTCACACGGTAAACGTGGTGAAGTCTCCATTGTTTGACCATGGTCCTGTTGCTCAAGCGTCTAAGAAGCACCCTGAAAGTGGTCTCCCATTGGAGAGCTATCGCATGGTGTTTGTTGACCAGTCTAACTATGACGGTGAGAACAACCTTCAGATGATTAATAAGAAGGGTCGTGAGATGCTTCGTTGGGCTGTTGCTGGTTCTGTTGTACCCAAAGGGTTCAAGGAGTCAGACACACGCGCAAGTGATATAGACGGTGCTAGCGTGCACATGTTGAAGACAGCTGGTATCCTGCTCCGCAGATTCGATACTTCGCTCGATTTGACTTGCACTGCATCGTAATTTGGTGTTTGGTTTGCATAGGGGGAGGCTGCGACGTGTAGCTTCCCCCGTTGCACCAAATACAAAGAAGTTATTCTTAAACTAAAAAGAACATGCAAAACAAAAAAGTGTACATCAGACGTAAGGAGCTTAACGGCTACTTACCAAAAGACATCCTCGCAGGAGCTAGGATTTCTATCGGTTCAATTTATGTGGGCAGGCAACCTCTCAAAGGGTTCGAAGACGAAGAGTCTAAAAAGCATCTTAGAAGAATACTAGATGTTCCACCTGACCACCCAAACTGGGCTGGGGCCGAAAAAGAGTTTTGGTGCAATATGAGTCTTAAAGTTCCATTTGAAGGCGTAGAGCTTGATATCTCTATGGACGATAATGATGATGCTGTTAATCCTCAGGATTACGCAACTTTCCGTTGGTGCCAACGTCATAGACAAGTAGGTACTAGTAAGACTGACATGGAAACTTCACCTGGTAAGAAGTTCTACATCTATGATCCAGAAGAGGATTTGATTAAGTCTAACAACAAGATCAAGCTTAAGAAGGATGCAGACAAAGAGTTCATTAAGATCTCTTCTAATGTAGATAAGATGAAGAGAGTCTTGCGGGTACTCACAAAGCAGAACACGGACAAGCTTACACCTATGGAAATAGAAAATAGCTTGTATGGGGAAAAGGATAGAAACCCTGGAGTGTTTTTGAAAGTATCACTAGATAAGAATCTAGATGTGAGAGCTGAGATTGAGGAGCTCGTTGAGAAAGGAGTTCTTAGAAAGATCGGTAATCAGATTATCCACGAAGACGAAACAATTGGGTCAGATATGACTGATGCAATCGTATATTTTAATAACAAGAAAAACTCTGGGGCATTGAATGCCATGAGAGCTAAGCTTAAAACACTAGCATGACAGTAGAGGAGATGCACATAGCAGTAAACTTGGGGGTGCAAAAGATTGCATCATTCCAAGCAGATAACATGCTCGCAGAAGAAATTGACTACGAGCTTAACACTGCTGTGCGCAGACTTATCTCCCAACGCTACAACATGCAAGGCAATAAGTATCGGCGGGGGTTTGAACAGTCTCAGAAGAGACTCGATGACCTCCGCCATCTTGTTGAAGACTATACTACACAGAACTCCAGCTATATGGGGATAGGGTATACGTCTAGAACTAATGGAAACATTGACATCTACAGATACAAGTTTCCGAACGACTACATGTTCCTTGTGAATGTGTTGTCAGAAGTAACCTACGATTGTAGGAAAGATCCTGTGCAAGTAGCTCAAGGTTACGTGTACAAAGATTATTTAAAGATATCCCTGACTGCTCCACAACCTGGGTACATGCTGCAAAGCATTGCTATACCTAATACGCAAGGAGTGCCAGAGATAGTCATATACGGCCAAGAAGGTTTGAGCTATGACTATTTGATAGGTCCGTACTACGGTGCTAACATCAACCCCAGTTTGTCTAACAACGATAGTTACACAGACAGGTACTTTGATACCGTAGCTACTGACTCACCACCCGCCGATGGTAATGAGCTTTATTTAGAGCGGATGTACCAACAAGAAGGGGATGGGTTTATTCCAATAGATGGTCAAGCGATGTCTGACCAAACTACTGAGGAAATAAATCCAGAAGACTATAATGGAGCTTATGCTGTACTTACTTGGGTAAACCCAAGCACTCTGCAAACGTTAGAGCAAATAAGTAACATAGCTCCTACGACTACATACATCGAGACTAGGATAGCTAATTATAATTTCCCTGCTCCACCGCAGGTAAGAATATCAAGAACAAATTGCAAGTTTTCTCAGCAAGACGATATCTATGCAATTCTTGATGACCCATTTAATAGCACTTCCCCTACAGGAATATTGTATACAGTTCAGGAAACTTTCTTAGATTTGTATACCAATAATACTTTTATACCTAACTCGGTACAAATTAAATACATTCGTAAACCTGCAGCCATATCAAGGAGGTTTGGGGTAGGATGCGAACTGCCAGAACATACGCACCACGAGGTCGTAGAAATGGCAGTGAAAAGTATCTTGGAAGGCTTCGAGTCTCCTAGATATCAAACACAATCTAGGGAAGTCCTAGAGAGTGAATAATTATTAATGTCTTTAAACTTTAAATTATGAGACAAGTTTTTTTTAAGAATGTAGCAGCTCTTCAAGTAGCAGGTGCTGCTGGAGCTGACAGATTCACGGATCTCGGCTCTGGTGAGCTTGGATTCTGGAATATAGATGCTGCAACTGGAGGTGCATGGTTTGGTAGTGCTTTGTTCCAAAGTTTGGTTGATGATGGTAGTGGAACTGGTGTAGCGGTTGCGAAGGCACTGCCTTTGTTCCGTAACTTTCAGATTGCACAAGGATTTGCTACTAACAATCCTATTGCTACTCCAATTATCAATGCTGCAAACCTCGTAAGAGTTACTGCAGCTGGATATCAGGCGAGTACTTTGCACAAGATGAGAGTTACTCCCACTAATGCTGATGCTGGCAATAACATCTCTTTGAGGTTTGTTATGCGGAACACTCCGACTGACTACGTTAGCTATGTAAACAATGAGGTTACTATTGCAGACTTGAGCGGTGCTGGTTATCAGTTCCCACTGGGTCAGTTCAATACGACTAACCACAAGTTGTTGAATCTTGCTGTTGCTAAAGGTGCTAATGAGCCTGCTATAGTCGCTAACATCGTTACGGCTATCCAGAACAACAACACGTTCAACTCCATGTTTACTGTAGATGGAAGCAGCACTACGCATGCAGACATTACAGCACGTCACGCAGGCGTTGTCTTCGAAGTTATTACGGTGAACGAAGAAGACGAAGTTGAAACTTCAGGTACTGTGCAAGCTGCATGGAATCCAGGAGTTGGTAACGACTGGCAAGCTAGAGGTGATGAGTTGAAGGCTCGTGAGTACGCAGGTAACTTCAACCGCATGTACTTCCCTCAGACCTATGCTGACTTCGTAACTGATGGCAGTACTTGGGATCGCTATGAGGTTGTATACAGAGTTGATGGTGACCGCGATGTTGTGAAGGGTTCACAATTCGCATCTGCTATCATCTACGAAGTTTCTACACAGCAGGCAGTTGACGCAGTCCTTAACGGAGGCGTTAACCCTACAGCTGGTACGACGACTGAGTACTTGTTCTAATAATATGGGGGGTATCATCAATCAGATGGTACTCCCCTTTATTTCTATCAATCATGGGTCTTAAGCATCTCTCAGCAAATACTAAGCTGAAAGTAACAACCAAGGGAGTTAAAGCAAACTCCTCTTTTGTTATTACAGTAAATAATCTTACTACTGGTAAGCAGTATGTATCTCGATCACGTAGTCGATCTGGGACATTTATTTCTACTGTATCAGCGGATACCCGTGGCGTGAATAAAGTAACTGTCCAAGACAGTAACAACAACATTGTAAAAACCTTCATAAGCGTAGGTAGCGCTGAGATAGATTGCTGCATTGCCAAACTGGTTCATGACGCAATCAATTGTACATGCAAGTGCAATAAGTGCAAAGAGGATCTTGAAAGAGCTCAGACTATTAGGCTTTTACTTCAATCCGCTCAATACGAGAGTACGCTAGGTTTGGTGGATAGTGTACAAGACAAGTACAGAAAAGCTAAAGAACTGTGTACTGAAGTATGCGCTTGTGGCTGCTAACAAGTGACATATGAAAGGATTACACTCTAATACGAAGATAGTATTTGCTTACCAAGACCAAGAGTCTAGAGCTGCAGGTATTAATAAGTCCTTAGACCCTAATGCTACAGGGTCTAGCGTAATACGTGTTGTAGTTCCTAAGAACGAGCATGGTTCGTCTCTTATGACGCACCACAACTACAGTACATCTGGAAACGGATTAGAGACATATGCAAATGACTCTGTAGTAGGGGTAGCTATATCCAAGATTATCAGGACTACTAGTGATGGAACATCTTCTTCCATAACAGTAACGCCTGCAGTAAGATCTATAGCCAGAGTACAAAGTAAAGAGATAACAGGTCAGTTATTTGACATAAACCTGTCTAGTGCTTTAGATACCATACTCACTAACGGCACTCAGCTCTATAAAGCTGTAATAGAAATATTCTTTAGCTCAGGGGATGTAGAAGATTTAATTCTTAATCTGAGAGCACCAAGCAGATGTAAGCTGAGCATCAACCCTGACGATATCGGGGTAGGGCTGCAGTTTCCTGTAGTGCACCAAGATGTGTTAGGAGCTAATTCTCTCAATGAAGCTTTTGTAGGATACTCTGTATCAAAGAGTTATAGAAGTCTGCAGGAGCGTAAGAATGCAGCTACAGGAACATCTAACGAGCGTAATATATACGGTATAGGAACTGGGAAGTATACTACTTTCTCAGCTCCCTTTGGGTTTGTAATGGATGCAGTCCCACAAGTGTTACAAGGCTTAACACCTGCACCTCCCAGCTTTGCTCCTGGAGGATTTGCTACATCTACAACCTCACACTTAACCTGGTTTACAGGAGAGAGTGACATGACTCGTTTGAGGATACCTTCGTTTACTCCTCAATCTCTGAATACAAACAATGAGGTAAAAACACTAGGTCAGTCTCAGGTAAGTCTTCGTCAGTTCTTTGGACGTAATGTTACTGTAGACGACTATGCATCAGGTACTATAGGAAGCACTTCATATTTAGAACGAGTATCTCCAGAAGGAAATTTTTTCACATGGGGCCACAACTACGGATGGCTGTCTACTTTGAATGATGGAGACATTCGCAAAAC
>Ga0075469_10000504_pt1 | contig 17338 bp, 23 predicted proteins | sample DEB08_DNA_13_FD_77577 | JGI IMG/M metagenome (GOLD analysis project Ga0075469, IMG submission 77577) | Aqueous microbial communities from the Delaware River and Bay under freshwater to marine salinity gradient to study organic matter... | ecosystem: Environmental > Aquatic > Marine > Coastal ...
CTAAAGAGATTGAATCTTTGGTTGAAGTAATGAGACGTAAGAAGTCTGAATTTGCTGAAAACATTGAAAACTTAAGGCAGATATATGTTCAGCATATTGTTGTACTTGATAGAGAATTAAGTATAACTGGTATCGCACTAAGGAAGCAGTTAGTCGCTCTTAAGAATACAGAAGCAGAACTTATTAAAGCAAAAGCTCAAATAGCAGAACAAGAACGGCATAAGGCCGCAATGATTGCTCATAACGCTTCTTTAAGTAAGAAGTTAAAAGAAGCTGAAGGCTATAAAGACAAGTATCATAAGCTAACCAAATATAAGTGGATTGTTTGGGGATTAGGCGGATGGATATTAGTTAAGTTCTTAGGAGGACTTGGTGCATGGTCACCACAAGGTAGAATTGCTAAGGCTCTTATAGGGTAAGTAGTTGATTTTTAACCACTAATCACTAAGTATTTTTCTATGAAACTATTAAAATTACCAATTATTACATACGCGAAGCGTTATTGGCCATTGCTCCTTGCACTTGCAGTACTTATTTATGCTTATACAAGCGGTACAATTGGAGTTGCAATGAAAGGAATTCTACTAATTCCGATCTTCACCCTATCTGCTGCAGCCTCTGGTCTATTGCTACGTAACGTATATAATAGAAGTACTACAGATAAGTATGTAGATGATAAGGTACAACTTACAAAAGACTGGGAGTCCTTGACATCATATGAACGTATTAAGTTGATGAAGTTTGAAGCTCTAACATACTTTATGGGCGGTTCTATTATCGCTGCAGGTCTAGTTATTATTATCAATGTTTAAATCATATGCTATATTGGCGGTTGTTGCGATGGTGACAACCGCCATTCTTTTTGCAAGTGGTAGGAAGCCTGCTAAACCACCACATGTAGTGGTTGATATACCTGCGATTAAGGATACAACACCTCTTAAGAAGCGTAAGAATTATCACGAGATACTATGGAATACAGCTGAGGTTAAAGGATCGCAGGTATTTCGAATTGATAAGACAATATCAACATATATTGAAAACAAAAACAAGTATGTTGAGATAGAAAAACTACGTAATGGTGGTGTACCCGCTGCCATAATCTTTACATTACATGGTAGAGAGTCTACCTGGAGCTTTAAAAAACACCTACATGAGGGGTCTCTATTGACTGGTCGTACTAAATGGGTCCCCAAGGGGAGACCCAAGGCTCCTCCAAGCAATGGTAGTGTCTATACATTTATAGAGAGTGCAGAAGATGCTCTATATAAACTCAAAAATCTAGAGAGTGTTAATTGGAAAGATCTTAATACAGCACTCTATACTATAGAGGAATATAACGGTCTCGGCTATCTTAAGTATAGACCTGTACACTCACCTTATTTATGGTCTGGTACAAATCACTATACTAGTGGTAAATATGTAGCAGACGGTAAATACTCTAGTACCGCTACTGATAGGCAACTCGGTACATGCTCCATTCTTAAGAGAATGTCAGATAGAGGTATTGCTATTGGATTCAATTAATATAAATACAAATATGGTAACATTACAACTTAACGAAAATCAAGCAGATGTCCTTCTAGGTCTTATTGATATTGCAACAAAGTCTGGTGGTCTTAATGTAGCTGAAGCAGCTGTATTCTTTTCTAAGGCAATAGGGCAGCAACTACAAGAGCAGCAAGAACAAGAATCAGACTCTGCAGAGGCGGCTGAATAATAAGTCACTCTATATAATACTCAAGAGCCGTAGCATATGCTACGGCTTTTTTATCGCTTTTAATCTTGATAGCCTAAATACCGTAGAACACGTATTCTACGTTTTTCTTCTGCAGTTAATACTTTAGATTTCTTTTTTACTTCCTGACTCTCTGCTACTGTGGGCTCTTCTATATTAGGTTCTACTATAGTATCTTCTGTGGGCTCTTCTATTTTATCTTCTATATTAGGTTCTACTATAGTATCTTCTACTGTAGACTCTTCTGCAGCAGGTTCAACAACAACCTTAACCTTCTTACCAAACTTACCTAATAATCTTGTTAGCCAAAACTTCTTACTCATATTATTATTTACGTCTCTGTCTATACTTTTAACGTCTACGTTCAAGTTTTTTTTTGACTCACTCTCTTATGATTAAGATGTACAGCCATAGCATAAGATACAACTGGACCTGCTAAACTTATTACAGCAGCAAATAGCCCCAGTCCCCATAATACGATCTGACGTTGTGTCTCGTTATTAGGTATAAAGTAGCGAATTACAGGCATATGACCTCTCATATCATTTTGTGTTTCAGTTAACTCAACCTTCGATTCAGATAATGTATTTAACTGACTCTTTTGAAACTCTAACAACGCAGCTGATGTTTTAGCTTGTAATACACGCTTACTCTCTCGCTTGACCTCTATACCCTCTGTTATATTATCCATTGACGCTTGAAATGCTCTCGCTTTAGGTCCCATCGAACCGTCATTATTTACACCATCGTTAATTTGAAAATCTCTTGATTCTCTAGCCTTATTATATTGTATAGTTAAATCAGCAATCTCTTGATCGTACAATGCTAGTTGCTCTTTATTAGCATCCTTAAATACCTTAATTTGCTCTTCGTTAGTATTCTCTACGTTCTTTACTTCCGCCTTTGCTATGTTCTCTGTTTCTAGAGACTCAAATGCACGTGCTGTCATATTAAGAAAGTTACCAGATAGTGATATAGATATACAAAACAACCATATTATACCTGCTAATATCTTTGCTCTCCATGATGGTGTAACGCCAATTAACATTGATAGTGATACAGAGCCGACTGATGGTAAGAACCCGATAATACCTGCAAGAAGGTCGTCGCCGAATGTAGGTTTCCAGCCCATATATGATAGCACTATATCTAGCCCAGTCATTGCAAATATAAAGATAAACACAAGAACACTAGATGCTGTTAAAAGTTTAGGTTTATGCATATTATTATTTAGTCTATTTTTATACAAAAGTGAACCGCGGGGTCTTCGGCCCCCACGGTTCGGATAATTTTCGTTCTTGGCTGATATCAGCTTACTTTCTAGAAGTAAGTGTTACCTTCACCAGGTGTGAACGCTTCGCCAAGTCCCTTAACCAAGATAACATGGTAGTAGAGGTTAGCACCGAAGATGTTGTCAACAACACCGTAACGAGTAAGCAACCCTACGCGAGGGGCAAAATCGTTCGGGCCAATAGTTCTCTGAACCATGACTGGAATATAAGGACAGTAGATGATACCAGTGTCGTAAAACTCAGGACCCTTGTAGCCAAGGAGTGCATACTCGATACCATTCTGAGCAGCGGCATAGCCACTACCAGGATAAGCATTAGTATTCTGAACTTCAGTACGTGTATCACGGTAAACGTTGAATCTACCTCCGAGCGAACCGACCTTAGCAATACCAACAGGCTGTGTGCTTACGTCGCCCTGTACAGGTACCCACTGGAATTCAGGGAGCATCTCAAGGATGGCGCAAACTTTAGGCGTTGCAACAATAAAGTTAGCAGCGCCACGTCTGTTACGTACGGCAATACGGTTAGCTTCGATGATAAGACGTTGGTAAAAATCCCTGTTGCGTTCAACCAACCAGCGACCGTCTGCAGAAGCAGGCGACCATACTGAATAACCGGCACCGTTGCCAGCATTCAAAGCGGATTGAATCATTCTCATGAGCATTTCACGGTCAATTTCAGCTTGGATCTCGTATGACATAGCATTCGTGATCTCAGCATCGACATCGATACCGTTCATGTTCTTGAGGTCTTGCTCGAGTTCAACAGACCAACGAGCACCCAAACGACGGGTACCAGCTTCAACGGCTGTCTTCTCAAACTTTACTTCAACTTGTGGGATGTTACCAGTGATCTCGAAGTTTTCGAGAATCTGTGCAACACCAGCATCTTGATCAGCAAATGCAAACTCATCAACTCCACCAGAAAGTGCAGCAGAAGATGCACCAGTGAAGCGAGTGTCAAGCATTTGATAGCCAAGTTCGTTAGTAGTGTCACCCTGTGTAAGGGTACCATCATAACCTGCATCCTTAGCACCACCAACATCGTTTTGAGTTGCTAGGGGCGTAGTTTTGCCATCGATACCAGTACCGAGTGCGTCGGTATTGTATGCGTAACGAAGTGCAAATGCAAGTCCAACAGGACCAGACATAGGCTGAACACCAACGATTTCGTTGGAAATGAGCTCAGGGAAAGTACGACGAATCATCGGGATAAGAACTTTAGGAAGGCGTTGGTCACCTGTGGCATAATTGTCACCGTTGCCAACATCACCGCCGGCAAATCCGCTGGAGCCACCAAGGGCACCACCAGAAGTGTTAGCCTCTTCCAGACACCACTTCTCTTGGTTTTCCAAGAGGATAGCAGTGTTCAGACGAGTTGTGTCATTACTAATTGTCTTAACCGAATCGGAAGAATAATCAAGAACAGGTGCCCACTTCTCTAGGAGAGTGTCGGCTCTATTCTTATCAATAAATGATTGTGGTTTATTCATATAATTTCGTTTCTTTCTATTTTTTCGACCTTCATAAGAGTAGTATAAAACTAACTTATGTTATTCAGGCACCTAATGCCTCATTCTACCAGGAGAAAATTACTTCATCCGATTTAGTTCGTCTAAATACGGATTGGAAATCTCTTTCTTTTCCTGTACTACTACAGGAGCATCAGCTTTTACTTTTCTTGTTGCAAAAGCCTCTTCTTTAATTACACTGACACGTTCTGACTCTTTTTTGTCAAACAGTCTTGCAGTATATTCAAAATTTTCTTCAATAAATTCAGGTGTCTTATCGCTTAGCACTTTACGCATATACTCAGCTTTCTTAGCTGGTAGCTTAGACGTCTTGCTCTCAAGCATAAGACTCACTTTAGTATTGGCGTATGCCTCTTTAATAGTGGCATTTTCTTTCTCAAGCTCTGCTAGCTTATTACTAAGCATATCAATTTGTGTCTTACCGTCAACAACTGCTTCTTTAACAGACTCACTCATGAGTGAAGAGTCAACGGCGAGTACCTTGCGTAGATTCTTAAGAACTTCCATTGCTGTTCTGTTTTGAGTAGCTTCTAAAATGGCTTCAGTTGGAACTGCTTCTTGGATATACTCTTCAATATAATCCGAAATAGACTCAACAAGTGTGTTTTTGAATTTACTTGCATCGTTATTAACCTCACCCTCATACTTCTTAATAACTGTGATCAGCTTCTTAGCGTTGTTTTTATCAACTGCTTCTACGATTCGCTTAAGCTTAGTAGTATGGTCTTTGTCGATAGCTTGGATAAGCTCTTGTAACTTCTCTGAGTAAAGCTCATCTTGTGATGTAAGTGCCGCTTCAACAGATAAGGTAAGTTTATCTTTAATTGCTTCTTCGATAGATAGTACTGACTCTTCAGTAAGTACTTCTTTAACGCTTTCTGGTAATAGGTTGTCTTTGCTCATAATTAGAAAAGTGGTTTTTCAGTCGCCTTGTTAATACGGGTTAATACCTTATCCTCAATGACGCTTTGTAAATATTTATGTGCAGAGGCATAATTTTTATCAGAAACACTTGAGATAAATTTATTTATCTGTTGCTTTGTATTAATCTCTGCTTTTTTCGTATCTTCTGACATATTATTTATTTATACTACAGTTGGTTAATAAACGACATAATTCTTTCTAAAAGATACTTATCGATCTCTTTACTCGGTAGCTTGGAAATAGATTTCTCAAAACTATCATATATCTCTTCATATTTTCCGTCATCTGCTAGCACCCACTGCTTTGATTCAAGAATACCATTAACAAAGGCACTTGGGTAAGATGGATCAGCAACACAATCAACAGCAACCAGCTTAAGGTTCTTTACTGTGTTATGTGTTGAGCCTTCTTCTAGAGTACCAAGAGCTCTTGATGACATACCAACCTTTACACCATCATTAATAAGTGATCTAACAATTTGCCCACATGGTGTAGTTAATACTTTAGACTTACCATAAAAAACATTACCGTCTTGCGAGAGTTCAGTAATCATATGGCATGCTCTTTCTAGATCAACATCAGCTGATGATGGGTGATTAAGCTCTCCCATTGCTCTACCTGGCTGTATCATCTCTTCATTATAACGTTGTACTTCCCTCTCAAGCTCGTTAAGAGGGTAAAGTCTGTTATTTTTATTAACACCTTCTGCCATCATATAAGGACCTTTAATATAAAGGTTAGAAGGTGAATCTTTATTAGTCTCTTCTTCTATAATTTCAAACTCTTCTATAGAGTCTGGATTTTCACAAACTAGGTTAAGTTTCAAAGCCATACAATTATTTAGTCCGGGTTCCTTAAAAAACTCGTTATTTAAGGTCTTTTTCTGTAATCAGTATAAACTCCCAACCTTGTTTCTTTGCATACTGTCGAGCACTCTTCCATTTACTCGTGTTTACAGCCCACTGCTTTTGCTCATATAATAAATGTTGGCGTTTTTTATATTTTGTTGCCGGTGGTTTAGTCTGCCTATATGGCTTGATTTCAACGAGATATTTTTTAACTACATCACCCTCTTTAATAACAATAAAATTATCAACGAAGTATCTATGCATGCGACCATCTACTGGGCTTATGTACGGAACTACAATATCCTCACTAGACCACTTTAATACATTGTTATTATCATCACAAAACCTAAAAAACTTTAGTTCTAGGCCAGATCTATATACAGCCTTATCTCCAATAAACTTTGTATGGTTTTTTGGTTTAAATATACCCTGTCTGTATCTTTTTGATGACATTAACCTACAATAAAGTCAACAGGATCAGCGTCACCGAAGCCAGGTGAGGCTCCAGTAAGTAATTTTTCTTCTAAGTCCTTCTTACGTTGATAACCTTCGTTAAGGAGCTCATAGTTAAGTGAACCACCGCCAATTAAACTAACGCCAGAGAACTTACCTCTTACCATACCAATCGTTATCATAGATAATGCGGTAACGTATTCATATACCCACTGTTCTTTGATAACATCTCTTATCGGTCTCTCTACAACGCAAGAAACAACACCATAGTATCTATTCTTTGGCTGCGGATACAGTTGCATATATTGTGTACGAGGGTCAAACTTTATATCCTTTCTTAAGGCGAGCATCTTCTCCCTCGTATCTATAAACTCCTTCATTGTATACCATGATACGAGATCGAACCCAAAGTTACCCATTGCATAAGAGAAGTAAGTTTGTTGTGCTAGAGTTTGCTCTAAAGTAAACAAAGTATTAACACCGTTAGATGACCCTTCTTCAAAATCCGTCACCTCAACAACTCTTCTATAATCCATAACATCATAATCATACATTACTTGATATGTGGTAGCGTCATCATTTTGACCTTCAAGTGTGAGTGTTTTTCTCGTATTTTCTCTAAAAGAATCTGATAGTGAAGAATTGAATGTTGTAATGGTGCTATATAAATCTTTATCTACAATCTCGAAGCTTTCTATACCTTCCTTAAGTTGTGAAGATAGTGCTGATGATGTAGTAAAGAAAGAACTGTCTATAGACGATGTCGCGACAAATATTGTTTCTGGTGTATCGGCATAATACTCTGGACCTGGCCCGATAGGATTTTCACCCTTTACCTTTTTAGCCGCTGTATCTAAGTTAGAGTTTGCTAAAGTATAAAGGAGGTCTAACCTTACACCTTTACCCCTTTCATAAAGATTGGAGTCAAATATTAAAAACTCCTTTGTATAACCTGCATACTTTGTAAAGTACTCGACAGCAATCTGAATATTTTCATTCAGTTGGTCAGGATGTATTTCTAGAGATACAAGCGGATAACCTAAACCTCTCTTAACTCTATCACCTAACCTACCATACGTCTCAATCTTATTATTAAGATTGGTAGATAAAAAAGCAGATAGTGGTGTTATTTCACAAGCATTATCCTTACATACATCAGCCATGTATATATTTAGTCAGGTAGTATATTGTATTAAAAAAATATATAAAAATAACATTTATATGAATAAATAGTTACATGGCTTATGCAACAACTATAGTTCCGGCGGTTACTGGCGGTATGACAACAGAATACTTTACCGAATTTATTAATACGACCGTTGGTACCGGTACTCTTATTCAGATCTTAGATAGTGGGTCAAAGTTAGTTTTGGTCTGGGAGGTCGGAGTTTAAACAACTTAAACCGCTGCATCTGGTGGTGTAACATCGTCTGTAGCTGTCGCTTCGATATCTGTATCAACATCAGCCTCAGCGGCTGGACCACCTCCAAATTCCGGAATACCACCCGCCGCGGTGCCGGTATCACCCATATCACCTTCAACACCCTCACCACCAGCGATGGTACCTGCTATCATCTGCTCTTTCCAGTTAGGTCCAACAGCTTGAATTTGTGCTAGTTCCCATTGCATCTCTGCGTCTTTTCTTAAGAACTCTCTATTAGCTAAGACATCTTTATCTTTCCAGCCGAGGTATTTCTTTTGTGCAAATGTTGTTGAGATAAACTCACTTGATGCAAGATTATTAAAGTTGTTCGCTTTAAGCTCTAGTCTCTGATTCTCTCTGATTTCAAAGTAGTTTGTTGGTACGTTAAATTCAACATCAAGATTCATTTCATTGAGATCATATTTATCCCACATATTTCTAAACTTTAGATGTGTAATAAAGCCTCTCTTTAGACCAGCAGCAAATTTATGTTGCTGTCTTATAATAAATTTTGCAAATTTTAATTCTTCTTTTAAAATAACAGATGCATCAACAGTTTGATCGGCAGGGTCAATTCTAAGAGCGGGTACCTTTAAAGCTCTATATAGCTTCTTAATAAAGTACATTAGATCTTGCAGCTCACCGAGATTAGCACCTCCTTGAAGTTGATCGACAGAAGTACCTTCTGAGCCTTGTCGCTTTGCAAACCAAAAAGCATCGAGCATTGATTGTGGGTTAAACTTTTTGACAACGTCGTTTTGATCGAGGTCAAACGTTTTTCTTGACCAATAACTTTGTATTAACTTTCTTAAGTAGGCTTCAGCCTTAGGTGGTGCCATATTACCTACATCAACGTTAAAAACGAGTCTTTCTGGAGCCCTTACTAAACGATAGATTATAATAGCATCCTCAACAAGGGATAACTGCCTATAAGGCCTTCTTGCGTTTTCAAGAAACGGTATAACAAATTCTTTTGTCTCATTAAAGGTTCCGGAACTGATACATACAACCTGATTTACATCCATTGGTACCAGCTCTTCATCTTCGATCTTACCTGGGTTTGTCTCACTGTATATTGGCTTACGGTAAATATAACCTTTTACTAGCATGTTTTGTATGTTATTATAAACAGGCTCAATAATTTCTGCTGGTAAGTTGATTGCTCCAAGAATACCTTCATTAGTATATTCTTCGTGTAATATTAATTCAAAGAAAACCTCACCTTCAACTAACAACTGTCTAAAGTACTGCCAACCTTTTTGCTTAAGATCGAAGTAGTCAATAAATTTTGCAAACTCGTTCTCTATGTCACCTCTTTCATCCACAGTAAGGTCAATATTATCAAACAAAATCTTTGCTACCTGACCATCTGCGTCAATATTAATAGTTTCATCACAAATCTCATCTAATGCATCTGCGACTTCAGAGTATGCAGCCATGGTACGGTAATCACGCAGGCGACCAGGCTTGTTTTCATCTAGACTTGCATACATAATATCTGCAAAGGATGTATCTTTACCGAAATCACCTATAGGTAGATTATTATACGGGTTTGAAGATGATACAGATGTTTTTGTTAGTGCTTCTGATCGCCTTGTACCGGTTTTACGAAAGTGCTTATATTTTGGATTTAGACTATCATCACCACCCGTTATACTTGAATAAGGTAACCTGTTTTGGATATATTGTGTGAGACTTCTTCCGAATGTAGAAGCCCGACCGTCTTTTGATAAAACGGTTCTATTGGAATTTGGTGTTGTGCTAGCCATTTTTTCTTTATTTATTCTGCGATCATGTAAAACCCACTTATTGTTCTAGTGGATGTCCAACCTGCAGGGTTGTTAATTATAATATCTATATTACCAGCTGCTGAGAGCTCCGGCATTGTTATATTAAGAGTGTTGTTTGATAATACAGTATAATACTCAGTTGGTAAAATAAACCCTGTTACTGGGCCTGTATATGTTGTGTCAAAAGCTGTAAAATTATTTATAAGAGTAGAGTTATCTGAGCTTAATAAGACAGCTGTTGTCTGATTATAGTTATCACCTATAATTGTAAAGTTATTTATATTGGTCTGCTTATTTAGCTTAACCGGTGTATTAGTCGTAACTTCAATCAAACGACCTTCACTATTATAATAGACAGTATCAATAGCAGGTGTACCTGAAAGACGGAATGAATCGACATACAGATCAATGTCTGCTCCGGTCTTAAATTGATCATAGAAATTTTCATAATCTATAGCAGAGACCGGTTGCTGTAAGTTCCAGTTAGAATCCAACGCGATAAAGTTATTCTCAATAAAGTAAATTGGGCTGTCTTCTACGTTTTCACCTTTAAACAGCCAACCCTTTATAGTAAAGGATGTATCAGCTACAATTCTAAACTTATCACTATATGTAGTCTCCGTCGGGCAGTTAATAGATATATTCTCATCCCATAAAACTTCTGTCCTAATTTCAATAGGATTCTCAACAGTTGATGGCTCTTTCCACGCAAGTATAATATACGGGTTTGTATAAGGAGCAAAGTTTGTAATAATTTGCTCTACGTCTTGCATATACTTACCTAAAATAGACATATTAACTGTTAAGTTAATGGGTGTAGGCATCGGCATTGAGACACTTTTATCTTCTGTTAGATATGTGTGTATTTTATTAACCTTATTGAAGGCGCGGGAGCTATCATAGCTAACAGAAGTAAGATCTATAGTTACAACCGGTAGAGTTATGTTTTGTGCCTTATTTATGATATCATATATAACGCGCTGCTTTGGAGCAAATACGTATCTGACCTGAATCTTCTGTCTCTCACTACGCTGGTTATTAAACCGTTTAATGACGGTGTCGTCAAATGCGGCAACAAATTGTGTTAGGAGATCTTTAATCTCAAAGTTATATGTGTACTTTTTCACTAGTGAATATATTTAATCTAGACAAACCGATCAATAAAGTATTTTGGTAGTTTATGCTTGGTTTTAACAATATTGTGTGCTATGGTACCGTCTAAGATATATGTGATGCAGTGATCATCCTTTGATCTGATACCTCGGCCGCAGGATTGTATTAACGAACATAGCATCTTATTTTGATACCAGTCAAAGTCGTCTTTCATTAACCGCTCTATCCTCACGTCACGAGTTGGTAAGAACGGCGCCTTAACTATAATTTGAAACCGAGCTAGATCACCTTTCAGATCAACACCGTGTGACATAGACGGTGATATGAGGACAGTAGGGTCGTCTGTGTTATAATGTGTTTCAAGTATGTCTTCATTTTTAACACCAGGCTCTCTAAACAAGTAACGCTTGCCTGATAAAGTGTTCGTTAGTTCCTTTGTAATAGTATTATTATGTGTATGTATAATACCTTTATCATTACCATGGTGCTCGCATAACGCTTTTATCTGCTTCGCAATCTTTGGAAGATTTGACTTCATTGTATAATAATTTAATTTATACTTTGTATTGCAAACAATAGGTGCATTTTCAGGATCAAAAGATGATTCAGCTTCTACATATTTGAACCTATCAATACCTAATGACTTACAAAAATTATTTGGGTCAATAATTGTAGCAGACATTAAAATTACCTTATCTGCGTAGTCAAAGAGTCTATGTGAAAGTTTATTAACCTTTAGTGGCATAAAAGTAACACCGGTAATATCTTTTTCGTGGACGTATTCACTATCCATCCATGTATCAATTATAAGCTCGAGTTTTCTCTGCAGATTAACCAGCTGTAACATCTTACCTTTAATTGCCATTATAACAACAGGCTTAGCTTTTTTGTTTGAACTGATATCGTCTTCTAAATCTTTTACGGCGTCGTTTATTTCAACCAATATATTAGTAAGCCACCTTTCATGGGATTGTGTAGATATAAACGGTCTAACGTTAATATTACATTTACGTAAGAAGCTATATTCTATCTTACATGTAAATTCCTTTACAAGCTGATCTTCTAATTCCGAAGCCTCATCACAAATTATAAACTGCCTCTTTTTTAGATGTTCTGGTAAAGCAAAAAACATATTATAGTTAAGAGCGTTAAACCGTGATGTAAGAGCTCTATTTCGTTGCTCATAATAAGGGCATTTATGCTTAGCCCAGCAATCCGTCTTAAGACTTGGTAAGTGTAGACATGGCGCAACATCTACAGTAAAATCTTCATCAACTGCGCATTTATAATTTGATTTACCTTTTAATACTTCTGTATCTTTAAATAACTCCTTATATTGATCCTGCAGGCTTTTTGTTATAGTTAAAGCAGTACAACCAAACGGTTCTACATGTTCACTCTCATCTGCGTTTCTATATGCAGCATATGATGTAATTGCATCACGGAACTCATCAGTACAGTCTTCTGCGGTATTACTGACAGTCTTCGAAACAAAAGACTTACCTGAGCCTGTTGGTGCATTACAAACTACAAACTTATATCCACTATCAAAAGCCTCATCTATGCTCTTCAGCAATTTAACTTGCTGTTTATTAGGACTATAACCTTCTGGAAATTTATTAAGTAAGTTTGATACCACAACTTAATTATAACCGATGTGTTTAAGAAGGCAAGATATAAACTAAGTTATTATATATCTTTGATTTTCCAGTAACGTCGAGAAGTTTTGTCTGGAGTATAACCTCCTCATCTTTCATTATAGTTGAGAGGTGGTAATTGAGTGTTAACATGTCTTTTGACTCATGAATATCGAAAGGGTATGGTATTTCATACTGCCTCGTCTTATCACCTACTTCAATAAATAGCTTTATAAAATATTGTTTTAGTTGAAAGATTCTTAAAGTACCCTTTCTTAATATTTTTTTATCCGTTTTTATTACTATTTCTTTTAGTAAAAACGGTTTAAATTTTTCTGCAACTTGTTCTAGACAGGTGTTCATGTATTCATAAAGTTAAATTTTTGCTCACCCGACATAGGGTATATATTTTCATTAAAGTACGTCCAGAATTCTTCGTTTGCTGGCAGTTGTTGAATTAAATCACACTGATCCATGCTTACATTTCTATAACCTTGCAATAAAATATCCCACACTACGACTACATTCTCTTTCGCTTCATTAATAATAGGAGGTTTTATAGGTTGTTTATAGTTTAGTGTAACTCTACCGTTTGTTGATGCTAGTAAAGAGTGAGATTTAGTACAAAACATACGTCTTGTGGCGGGATAGCCAGGTTTAGGAATCCGACGCACAAATCTAATTTCGCATACGTTATTTAAAAGTATACCGTTAAGTGCTGTACGGCTAACTCTCATCCTTTGGCTTACATATTCCAAATACCCTATCTTCGTTTAAAAATATACCACCCTTAATATTACCCCTACCAACTACGTCAATATTTGACACTGTAACGCCAAGATTGTTAGGAAATATCACAATATCACCCTTTTTAGTAAATTTTACGTTTGGACCGACTAGTATAACCTTGGCTTTACGCCAAGCACTATTTAGTGCATTTGTAGGTACAACAATACCATTTCTTATAACTTCACCGTCATCAGTTTCGTCAATATATTCAACAAGTAGAATATCATCAAAAATTTGTGTTAATTCTAGACCTTCAATTCCAAAATTTCCATCACTATGTTTTGTTAAGTCAATTAAACTACGCGAAGGTGCTAACTGATCAATATTTGCTGGCATATAACCTATTTATTTTGTACACCGTAAAAATCAACATACTGTTTAAGCTCTCTTACTGATAAGTTTTTATTTTTAGCAATAATAAACAAATCTGCATCTTCTTCTTTTTCCTTTTTTATTTTTTTAATATATTTAACCCTCTTAAACTTAAGTCTAGGTATTAGGTTATAATATAATCTATAAAGTTGTTGTTTATCTTCAAACAGACCTGTATATTTGTTTAGTGTCTCATTAACAAAATGAGGGGTGTCTTTACTATAGAAGGATAGCCATCTGTTTAGTAAAAAAGGAACAAACGCAGACTCACCCTCTTGATCTAGAAAGCCGGCATCATCTTTTTTTGAGTAAAAGAGTTTATTCTGAATTTGGAAGAAATTCATACAATAATCTTTGTCGTAGCAACAAACTGATCCTTTACTTCATCATTAAAATATGTAATAACACTATTCATAAAGGATTCGACAGTAATATCATCTAAATTAGATGAATAAGCAAATCCTGGAGCCTTATTACCTGCATTAACGTTAATACCTGTGTGACCGAGAGCTACATTTTCTCTACTATAAGTAATTGAAACACTCACCTTACCCTCGTCTCTTACCTCACCATCACTACCCTTAAAACTATCTACAACCATAATATCGTCTCCATCCATCACGATATCCTTTTTAATTGTATCACTTAGAATTCTACCTACAGCAGTATTGAATAACCTCTGGAATGATACTGCACCGATAGGGCATAAATTTGGAATCTCCCAGCAGAAGTTAATTGCATCTTCAGAGTGAATAAAGTCATTAGATAGGGTATCCTCTAGATCAATTAAATTATCACTAACATCCATTGGAGCTCTAAACGCCACAATATTACCATACGGTGTTACTTCCTTACGAAATACCTTATACGCAAACCGCTCGTGAATAAAGTCTCCATTATATACTTGTTGATCAATTATCATACTATTATTATAGTGTCAAATGTTATTGGTTCAACTACTTTTCTAGAATTACTCTCATTAAAACAGGATTATCGTCCTTATATACAGATAAATTATCTTCTTCAGTAAAGTATTTTAAATTAAATCCCATACCTAAACACTTATTAATAAAACTGGAAGAGTCGATGAACCTTCTTTTATGATCAGTCATATAAGTTGTATCGCAGATATGTTCACCTACACCACAAAGAGGGTCCTTTGTTGTTCTAACCTCACAGGCAAATAAACCACCCGTAGGTAAGTTGTTGTAAATGTTAGTTAAAATAATATCTTCTTCTTCTTGTGTAATTGAGTGTATTGTAAATCTCGAGTAAAAAACATCAATATTATCTAAACCGGTGTAATCATATGTAATAAAGTCTTCTTCTAATAAGGTTATGTTGTCTATATTCTCTATATGTGTAACATAGTGTGTAAGACCATATAATGCCTGATCAATAGCATACACATTTTTTTCTTTACTAGAAAAATAAACTGAATCTCTACCACTGCCGCAGCCGAGATCAACTATGCTGTTTTTATCTTTAAAAAAGCTATCATTACAAAAAACAGCAAACGTACTCGGTGTGTTGAGTTGATGTACATTATTTTTATTCTTATAAAATTCTGTCCAGTATTTTTTATCCATAAGTTATATTAAATTATTTGGGCTAGGTCCTCCATGTTTTGTTTTGCTTGGTACCCACCACTTACCATACCGTGCAATAAGCTTTCGTTCAAAATTATTAGGTATATTGAGAGTGGTGTCATTCCATTCTTTAGTAGGTAGCTTACCACCATTATCCAAGCAATTATGCCACATTGTATTCTCCCATATATCAAAATATGACCCTGAGTTATCAACCCTACAAAAATAAAAATCAATACTAGCCATATCTTCTGTAGGCTTGGTTTTGATCATGTATGTCGTGTTATGTAGTCTTGTATCATGAGGATATGTTTTATTCCATATCTCAAAACTATTATCTTCTAGTAACTGCTTTACAGCACCATATTGTGTCATACAAACACAAATATCAATATCATCATCATGAGATATACAGGAAAAGTCGCGGACAATACCCAATAGTGTACCATAACTAATAAACCATTCCTTAACAGAACTATTATTTAATATAACAGAAATCTTTTGGAGTGTATTGTTTAGGGTTTCTTTGTTTGTTGCATTAGCTTTATTGCCCATAACTATATTATAAATTCACCTGTTTGTTTATCTACATATAATTCACAGGGTATTTTACTGCACCTTAACCTATACTCCTTTACCCTATTCAATGCAACCCTGTCCCCACTCTTATTCTGTATTCCACTAGCACTTGCTTCACTACCCCAGTCAAATTTTCTCGTTCTGCTTAATTTGTTAAGCATTATATCCTTATCAAAATAGTGTAGATGTACGAGTGCAATATTTTCATTAATTTGTGTTTCTGGTTTACAATGATGATATCCCAACTCATAAGTCACCGGTTGTTTTAGTATTAATGTTTTATCAAACATTGGCATTCTAACCCAATATTCTCTCTGACTTAAAATACTCCTCTCACTATCAAAGGCCTCTTCTGATTCACGCTGTATTAAATTATAACCACAACACCTTTGATTAGTTTCCGAGTTAAAAATATCAGTAAAGTTTTTATATATGTTCGGATTAGGTACAATAAGTTCATCTGTTTCAGTAAAAACCACCCACTCATACTCTTCAAACAACTGCTTAATTTTTTGAGTTGTGTTGTTTACTAAGGATCGGTGTAAACCAATCGATAGATCCGACTCCCTATATTCAACATTAATATCAAGCCCCTCAAAGCTCGTATCTCCTTCTTCATTAATTAAACAATACATATCACAACTATCAAAAAATTGCGAATAATAATTGTACCATATTGGAGCAAAGTCATACTCTTGCCTCGCTACAGTTAATATACATGCTCTCTTTTTCATTTTAATTTTGTCATTACCTGTTTAATAGCCATCCACATATCTAGATATTTATATGTGGCTAATCTACCCAAGAAGATAGTATTAGTGTCCGCCTTGATTGCTTCTTTATATTTATTATACATTTCGATATTACCACCAAAACTCTTTGGGTAAATTGGATCGTTTGTATCATTATGTTCTTCCGGGTAATCCCTGGTTAAGATAGTGTGTGGAAGTTGTTGATCGAGAAACACGCTATTATCTACCGTTCTATTATAAGTGTTATTATTACATTCATTAATTTGTGCCCCACTTTTACGAGAAAATAAATCCGACCTACTGACCTTTTTATGCTCAAACCTTAATGATCTATACTCTAATCTACCAAACTCATAATCAAAAAAATCATCTGGTTTACCAGTATAAATCATTTTATCGCCTTTGAGTTTACGATAGTCATCTTTACCTACACCAAGATTAACCTTAATGCCGTCAAGCATGTTCCTAAACATTTCTGTATATCCGTTCACAGGAATGCCTTGATATTTAT
>Ga0075469_10000506_pt1 | contig 17293 bp, 23 predicted proteins | sample DEB08_DNA_13_FD_77577 | JGI IMG/M metagenome (GOLD analysis project Ga0075469, IMG submission 77577) | Aqueous microbial communities from the Delaware River and Bay under freshwater to marine salinity gradient to study organic matter... | ecosystem: Environmental > Aquatic > Marine > Coastal ...
TTCCGTTCCCCATTGTTCCAGCTCCTATAACGGCAATTTTTTTCATAATTTTTCTTGATTTTACTCCGCAAATATAAGGATTACAATACCAATATTGCAAGTGCATTTTTAGTCTTGGTCGAATTAAGGATCTATAAATTCATAACTTATAATTTACTCAATATTTTATCAGCTCTGTTTCTAAAGTCAGTTGTATTTTTATCCCTTTCAATTAATAGTGTTTGCTTCAATTCATTCTTTAACTCAGGGTATTTGTTTGTTAATCCAACCAAAACAAATAAAGCTCTAGATTTTGGTGTAACATCAATTTCTCTGGAGATTAAATAGCTAAATAGTAGTTCAATAGCTTCCGATTCATTTTCTACAGGAACTCCACAAAGCTGCCATAGTCGAGTAAAAGCAAGTTTCATATCTACATGGGTTATCGAATCGCTTAACTTAAGTAGGGTAGGTAGATCATCATAAATAACACCTTTATTTTCGCTTGCAATATCACTTAATAACCACAAAAATCGAGTGGCTGTTTTTTTATTTTCGGTTAAAAGTGGATAGAAAGAATTAATAGGAATGCATTCTAAAACAATGGATTGAGCCCATTTTTTTCTAATATCCCAATTGCTAGCAGCAAGGTTAGATTTTAGTTCTTCAAATAGGGTTTTGTTGCTCATATTCGTATTCTAATTCAAGATACCAAGAATAAAACAAAAAAAGAAACGTAATAAACAGTGATTTACTCCTTTTTTGTTTCTCCTTAATTTTCTAAAATCAATTAATAAACTTTACTTTGTAATAGAAAACTACAACCTTGAAAATAAACATTGCCATAGACGGTTATTCCTCTTGCGGAAAAAGTACACTAGCTAAGTTACTTTCCCAAAAGTTGGAGTATAATTATATTGACACTGGAGCTATGTATCGCTCTGTGACATTATATTTAATGAATCAAGGAATTATTAAAGATGGTAAAGTAACCTTAGAAACAGTAATTAAATCGTTAGACGAAATAGATGTAACATTTAAGTTTAATTCTGTAAAAAACCAATCTGACACCTATCTTAATGGAGTAAACGTAGAAGATGAAATTCGTTCACCAGAAATTTCTTCATTAGTAAGTGGTATTAGTAAAATAAGAGAAGTAAGACAAAAGCTTATCGCTTTGCAACAAAAAATAGCTAAGCATAAGGCTATTGTAATGGATGGAAGAGATATTGGAACAGCTGTACTTCCTGATGCGGAAGTTAAATTTTTTGTAACTGCTGATCTTGAGATAAGAACTCAAAGAAGATTTGATGAACTTGAGGCTAAAGGATATAACTATTCTTTTAGTAAAGTGAAACAGAATTTATTAGAAAGAGATCATAGTGATACCAGCAGAAAAGAGAACCCTCTTACACAAGCAGAAGATGCTATTTTACTGGATAACACAGAATTAACTATAACTGAATTAGTAGAATTAGCACACGAATATGTGCTTAATAAATTAAATAACCCTAAAAATTAAATAACAATGGATAATATCGACAAAATAAGTTTAGACAGTGATTTTACTTCAGGAAATTCAAGTTTAACTTTAACAAAGATAATATGCATAATAACTATGAGTATTTGGAGGATAGATTGGAAGAATTAGAATCTGAAGAGTACGAAGAATACAATTCTAGGGAGATTGATTTGGAAGATGTTGAGATGGAAGAAATTGAAGTTATTGAAGAATTTGAGGAAGAGTAATTGTTATAATAAAGCTTAAATATGCTTGAGAGCTCATTTAAAAAATACTTAGGGCATGATTGCCTCGGATGCGGAGCTCAAAGGTCTTTCTTTGAGTTAATGCAAGGGAATTTTTTAGAGAGTTTAACTTTATTTCCGGCTTTAATTCCATTACTTTTTACTTTTGTATTTTTGGTATTGCACTTAGTTTTTAAATTTAAACACGGAGCAAGAGTACTAATCATCTCCTTTAGCTTAAGTGCTTTTATTATGGCTTTTAACTTTATTCTAAAACTACTTTAAATGAAAAATATATTCCCTTTTCTTTTTTTGATTTTAATGTTTTCGTGTACCGAAAAAAAAGTTAGCTATGTCGAGTTTATTGGAGAAGCTCAGGGAACAACTTTTTATATTTCATATTATGATTCTTTAGAAACGGATTACTCTGCAGATATTCAACAGATTTTAGAGAATTTTGATCAAGAACTGTCTACTTACAAGCCAGGATCGGTAATTAATCAGTTTAATAATAATGAGATTGATAGTTTTCCTTTAAATACTGAGTATTTTGAAAAATGTTGTTTTTTGTCTTCACATATGAAAGAGTATACTCAAGGATATTTTGATTTTGGATTACAGAATTTGATTTTAGCTTCAAAAAAATATGAGAAGTTAGGAAAAGTAATTCCTAAAAATTTAAGAGATTCTATTTTACAAATACCAACAACATTTTTTGGTTCCAATTGGTTAATGAAATTGGATAAACGAATAAAATTCAATTTCAATGCCATAGCTCAAGGTTACTCAGTTGATGTGCTTTCAGACTTTTTAGAGTCTAATGGTGTAATGAATTACATGGTAGAAATAGGAGGAGAGATTCGTGTAAAAGGAATTAATGACAAAGGAGAATTATGGACAGTTTCGCTCGAAGCACCAAACTCTACAAGAGACGATAGGAAAGTGCAAAAAATGATTGCCGTAGATAATAAAGCTGTTGTAACATCTGGTAGTTATAGGAAATTCAAAGAAATTGATGGTATAAAGTATTCGCATGCAATTAATCCCAAAACAGGGCTAGGTGTTACTCATAATTTGCTTAGTGTATCTATAATTTGTGAGAAAGCAGCTGTTGCAGATGCTTTAGCCACAGCATTTTTGGTTATGGGTAAAGAAAAAACAATTCAGTTTTTGGATGCCAATAATAAATATAAAGTATCTCTATTATTTATCGAAGTAGATTCTAATAATGAATATGAAAGCTCAACCTTTGGTGACTTTGAGCAGTATGAGTTTTAGTAATTTAATTTAATACAGCAGAAAATTTGTCGTTTTCAAATTCGACCTCAATGTGATTTTCTAGAGTTGTAGAAAGTGTTAATCCAGCATAATCAGCTTTTATTGGGAATAATCTATGTCTCCTGTCAATTAACACAACCGTTCTCATTCTCTTTACTTCGTGCTTCAATATTACAAAGCTAGCGTGCATTAATGTTTCTCCAGTATTGAGTACATCATCTACTAAAACTACAATTTGATTCTTAGGAATGTTTAAGCTAATATTATTATCTAAACATTCAATAGAGTTTTTCTTATCAAACTTCAGTTCAATTAAATGGATTGTTTTGGGAGTGATTTTCTCAATATTTGCTTTTAAATATTCAGCTAGTACATATCCTTTATTTGCTATTCCTACCAAGTAAACTTCATCATCATTAATTGTGTCTTCCACAATCTGAAAAGCAATTCGATCTATTTTTTGTAGTATCTGCGAGTGTGATAGAATTGAGTAGGAATCCATAATTACTTTTTTATAAAATTAATAAAAACTTCTCTACCAGCTCTAGATTCTATTGAATTTTGAGCAATTTCTATAGTTTTTATCTCAAATTTATCTTGGAATAAGTTTCTATATTCATCTGTATTACCTCCAAATGGTGGCTTATCACCATTTAAAGGAGCATTAAACATAAGTCCAGCAATTCTTCCATTCTCTGCTAATATTTCATGCATTTTGGCAACATACTTTTTTCGTAGTTCAGGATTTATTGCGCAAAAGAAAGTCTGTTCTATCACTAGATCATATTCCTTGTCCAAATCAAAAAAATCACCTTGAATAAGATTACTTTCAGGAAAATCAGGAACTCTTTTCAGAATATTTTCTAGAGGTGGTTTTGCTAAATCAATTACTGTTACATTTTTAAAACCTTGTTGATGAAGGTATTCGGCTTCATAACTATTTCCACCACCAGGAATTAATATTCTTAATTCTTTGTTTGTTAATTGATCAATGTAACATTTAATAGGAGGAGAAGGTGCTCCTAAATCCCACCCTGCAGTATTGTTATTATATCTATTTTCCCAAAAGTCTTTATCTAAATTAATTGTCATTAGCTTTTAATTTTTTGATTAATCTCATGGTTACAAAACTTCCAGCTAAAGGAATCAAAGCCAAGAAGAAATAAATATTATACCCAATGAAACCATAAATTGCTGTAGCAATCACAGGAAAAATAGCATTAGAAATTGATTGAATAGACTCACTTATGCCCATTATTTCTCCTTGTTTGTCTTCGTCAGCATGTTGAGAAATTAGAGAATTAAATACAGGAAAAGATAATGATAATCCTAAGTTTAAGATGTAATACAGTATCATGTAAATCCAAAGAATATCCGTTAAAGTAATTAGAACTAAGCCCAAGGCAGTTAAAGAAAAACCAATAATTAATGTATATAATTCTCCGATTTTTAAAACTACTTTTTTAAATAAAACAGCTTGATTAAATCCTAAAAATATTCCAGCAACAAGTAAGAATATTCCTGTCCCAAAAGGAGTAAAATCAAACAATTCGATTACATACAAAACGATTGTAGCAATATAAAATGCCATTGTAGCACTCATCAGTGATTTTAGTACTAGTACTTGTTTAACTATGTATTTTGGGTTTAATGAATTAACTCTTTTTACTATGTTGAATGATTTAATGAAATTATGCTTTTTGTACTCTCTTCTTTTTTCAATTGGTAACGATTCTTTTAAAAAAAACAGAATTGATAATAAAGCAATCAATGAAACACCAGCAGCTGTTAAGATAGTTCCTAAATATTCAAATTCTCCATTTTCGTTATATCCAGATGTTAACCCACCAATTGCAGGACCAATAACAAAGCCAATTCCTACGATCCCACCTAGTGTTCCAAAAATAGTTTTCTTTTGCTCTAGAGTTGTTATATCCGATACATAGGCATTTGTTACAGAGATGTTCCCACCAGTTAATCCATCTGCAATTCTTGCAAAGGCAATAATTATTAAAGGAAGAGAATAGAAAAACACCTTACCCATAAAGTCATATTGATAAACTTCAAGAACATCATAGGCAACAAAATAAGCTACACCATAAATAACCCAACTTAGTAAAGTACCAAACTGGGATATTACTAAAATAGGCTTTCTTCCTCTTGAGTCCGATAGTTTACCAAGAAAAGGAGATCCGATAAATTGAAAAAATGAATAGGCTGATAATAACAATCCGTAAACGTATTCTGGAGCGTTAGCTTCTTTTACAATAAAAGGCAACACAGGAATCATGATACTAAATCCTATTACATTTACAAACGTAAGTAGATATGCAGGAAGTATTTTTAGATTTTTCAAATGAAGATTAAATTGTTTTTTACAGTAGGTAAAAGTAGTGTTTTTTGACTAATAATATTTTATATTTGTGAAAACAAAAACTACAAATGGAAAACGGAATTTACGCTAAGTTTAATACAACAAAAGGAAGTATTACTGTAAAATTAGAACACGAAAAAACGCCAATGACTGTGGCAAACTTCGTAGGATTAGCAGAAGGAAAAATAGAGAACAAGCCTAAAGAATTAGGAACACCATATTATAACGGGCTAAAGTTTCACAGAGTAATCCCTGACTTTATGGTTCAAGGAGGTTGTCCACAAGGAATTGGTTCAGGAGGTCCTGGGTACGATTTTAAAGATGAATTTCACCCAGCATTAACTCATGATGCTCCAGGAATATTATCAATGGCAAATGCTGGTCCTGGAACTAATGGAAGTCAATTTTTTATTACTCATGTTGCTACACCTTGGTTAGATGGAAATCATTCTGTATTTGGTCACGTAACAGAAGGACAAGATATTGTTGATGATATCAGAGGAGGAGATTTAATGGAATCTGTAGAAATTATAAGAAAAGGAGAAGAAGCTGAAGCATTTGATGCTGCAGCAGTTTTCAATGAATTAAAATAAATGAATACCAAGAGATTCATATCACTAATTGGAGCATTTATATTGTTCACGGCTTTTGTAAACGGAAATAAACCTTCGTATAAATTTGCTGTACTAAAGTATAATGGAGGAGGGGATTGGTACGCCAATCCTACTTCTTTACCTAATTTAGTGTCTTTTTGTAACGAATCTCTTAAAATGAATATCGATTCTGAAGTTGACGAAATAGCTGTTGGTTCTTCAGAACTGTTTAATTATCCTTTGGTTCATATGACTGGTCATGGGAATGTAGTTTTTAGTGAGGAGGATACTCAAAACCTAAGAAATTATCTTCTTGCAGGAGGATTTCTTCATATTGATGACAATTATGGAATGGATGAATTCGTGAGAAACGAAATCAAAAAAGTATTTCCTAACAAAGAATTGGTTGAATTACCTTTTTCTCATCCTATCTATAATCAGTCTTATAAGTTCCCAAATGGATTACCAAAAATTCATGAACATGACGATAAAGCTCCACAAGGTTTTGGAGTTATTGTAGATGGTAGAGTGGCAATTTTTTATTCCTATGAAACTGATTTAGGTGACGGCTGGGAAGATCAAGATGTACATAATGATAGTAAAGAGAATAGAACAAAGGCTTTACAAATGGGAACTAACATTGTTCAGTTCGCATTAATGAATAATTAATGGAATTAGAACCAGTTAACACCCGAATTCAAGAAACAGTTCCTGAAGAGTTATATCATAAGTTGGTAGCTCAAATCGAAAAGGATTTTATTCTAACAGGAATTAAATATGATTTCAATAATCTAAAGCCAAATGAACTAATAGTTTGTTTGAACGAGATTATGGAAGAATTATTAAACAAAGAATATCCGGTATTACTTAGTTTACTTTACAGAATGGATATACCGGAATCTGTAATTAATTTTGGCGAGGAGGAAACCGTAGAATTACAATTAGTAAACCTAATACTAAGAAGGCAATTCATGAAAGTGAAGATGAGAATGAAGTATTCATAAATCTTTCTCCCTCAAAATTTAATTAATCAATCTACTACTTATCAATTCGAGTATTTTCGATTTTATATCGAAAGTGTATCAAGAGTAATAAAGGATAATGAAGTAATCTTTAACGAAAGTTTATTGCAACAAAAAAGCCTCACATTTCTGTGAAGCTTTTTTTTGGTATAAATATGTATTTATATAAAAGTCGAATTAGTCAACTTTAACATTTACTGCGTTTAAACCTTTTGGACTTTCTTCTACATCGTAGCTTACTTTGTCACCTTCTCTAATTTCGTCAATTAAACCATTTGCATGTACAAATACGTCTTTGTTACCTTCATCAGGTGTGATGAATCCAAATCCTTTAGTTTCATTGAAAAATTTTACTGTTCCGTTACTCATATTGTATTGTTTATATATTTTAATAAGTACAAATGTACTTAAATTTAATTGGTTTCTACTATAATCACACTTTATTATTCTTTTCAATTAAAAAAACAGACTAAAACACAAGGGCTAAACAAGTTAAAATACTGATTTAAAGAGTCTTATTCAATAAAAAAAACATATCAAACTTTTTTCAGTAATAGGCGCTTATTTATTGAAAATCAACAAGAAAAGAGTGTTTTTATCCAAAATCAGGACTTAATGTTGATGCTCTCTTCCCTTAATTTTTCCTTTTTTATAAGCGTTTTCCAATTCTTCTTGTTCTTTTTTCTCCTTTTCGGTTAATTCTTTCTTCTCCAAATCCTCCAGATTTGGCTGTCCTGCGTTCATCCAACACGTATACCAAAAACTACCTACAGATGTTATCGAAGATCTCATTCTTCTCTCAATCATGCCATCCAACATATCTTGATATTCTTGACTGTATTCTTTTGAATAGGTTTTTATCGTTCTGTTTCCTCTATTATCAAATGCGTACTTTCTGTCTTTAGGATAAGTATTGGTTAAGTCTTTTTCAAATCCTAAAACAGAATCAACTGCAATATGACTCGATTCTACAACATCCCATATGTAATCAATTGGTGATTCTATATAAGTAGCTTGACCAACAAAAAAATCATAGTCTTCTGAAAATAGCTCAGGAATTCGAGACTCCCAAAACCCATGTATTCCTCTTTGCCCTGTTAACTGACCATTGTAGTTCTCTGTTGTATGAAGTGGAACAGAAGCATCTCCTATATAATGTCCAATTTCTGCAGATAGCTTCAGGATTTTTTTCAAATCCTTTTCTTTAAATGCTTTAGTTAATCGATATTGCATGAAATTCACATGCCAGGGAACAATTCCATATTCCTGCAAAGTATCTTCCGTAAACTTAGTAATGGCATCATTCCAATCTCTTGGTACTAATTGAAATGGAGTAAGGCTATCATGATGATAATGGTCAATATCTATATAATGTCTGGGTGCTTCAACTTCTACTGCATATCTTCTTTTATCAGGATCTACGGCATGGTCGGTAATAAACTCAATGTGTTTTTTATAAAAGGTAAACATTCCTTTAGGCAAAGTGAAAACTGCCAATCGGTTGATTTTTTTATGTCCGTAAAATCCCCATACAGCAATACTTGAGCAGGATGAATCAATTGGAGTAATCTTTTTCTTTTCTTTAATGAAAGAGGAAGAGCCAATTCCAATAGCTGTAGCCAAAAACACAAATAGGATTAACTTGATTGATTTCATAGAAATAAAAATACTCTTTTTTAGTTTACTTTTGGTACGATTGATGTTATTATATAACTAAAACAAATTATTTGAAAACCATATTTACATACTGTGTTTGCTTTGTGATTTTATTCTCTTTTTCATCCTTAGAGGAAACTCCTATAAATGGGAATACTTTGGATTCTGATAAATTGGAAGAATTGATAATGGTTAAAGTGAATAATCTTAGAGCTTCTAAAAAATTAAATAGACTTGAGCTTAATCCAATTTTAGAAAAAGCAGCCCAAGATCATGCAACTTACCTCAAAGGTTTCGGCAAATTATCGCACAATCAAAAAGTACGTAAAAAGAAAACTCCTATGGAAAGAACTGATTTCTATAAGGGTAACTTTAGTTTTGTTGGCGAAAATGTGGCCTACACTTATTTAAACGAATCAGTGGTTGGAGTAAAAAACAAAAGAAATGCTCAGGTTTTAGATACTTATGAAAAAGCTGCTCAATACATTTTTGACCTTTGGAGATACTCTAGAGATCACTATGTGAACATGATAGATAAAGATTTTAAATTGAGCAGAATACGATTTAGTTACGATAATAAAACAAAACGTATTTATGCAGTACATGTATTTGGTGCTAATTAACTTTAAACTATCCACTTTGGTGTTTTAATAAGTTTAACATTTCATTTACAAGATACTCGTTTAGGTTTACCTATATTTAAGTTGTAAAATTATTACTATGAAAATTACAAACCTTTTTTTAGGTATTTGCCTTTCTATTTCAGATTTTTGACAAGGAAATGGATATTTAGGAATTTCAATGGAAAAATCATCTAACCAAGGAGTTAGAGTTTCTGAAGTATTGGAAAACGGAGCTGCACAAACTCATCAACTATTACAAAATGACGTTATTTTAAGTATTGATGGAACTGATGTTAACACTGCTAAAGAGCTTAAGGATCAAATTACTTCGCACAATTGAGGAGAAACGATTAACATCCTTTTGTAAGAAATGGACATACTCAAACGAAAAAAGTAACATTAGGTAATAGAGCTCAAAAAGTAACTTACCATGTTAAGAGAAGTAAAATTAACTCTAGTTACGTATGGAATTTTGATGAAACTACTTGGATTACAATGACAAATGGACAAGCTGAAAAAATGGTGAAATTATCTCCAAATGGAAGCAAAGCTGTTTTAACAATTTGGAAGGAGCTGATGTGCCTCAAGAATTTTCTGATATAGAAGATAAAATAGAAATCATTGAAGCAATAGATTTAAGAAATGCAGGAAAGAAATTTTATCCTTCTATTACTGTTTACATCAAAACTTATACTGAGCAAACAAAAATGCCAGTAGTACCAACAAAAGCTAACTCGGAGTTAAGTGTTTATCCAAACCCATCATTAGGAGAATTTAAGTTTAACTTTAAAGTTGACAAAGCATCTGATAACAAAATAAGCTAGCAAGTGATTGATATCACTGGTAAACTTATAATTGAAGGACAAGTAAATGATTTTGAAGGAAACACAACTCAAAAACTTAATGTTACCGACCAAGGAGCAGGAGTTTATTTATTGAGAGTTGTAAATAACAATGAGGTTTACACTGAAAGATTGGTGGTAAACTAGTTTACTTTTACTTAAAGGATTTAAAAGCGAGATAATTTTATCTCGCTTTTTTTATGCAAAATATTTTAATTCCTAGGATGAAACTTCCTTATTTCTTCGTGTAAATAGCTTCTGTCAAGGTGCATGTAGATTTCTGTCGTAGTAATAGAAACATGTCCCAACATATCTTGTACGGCTCTTAAATCGGCTCCTGCATTTACTAAGTGAGTAGCAAAAGAATGCCTAAATGTGTGCGGGCTTATTGTTTTTTTAATTCCTGCTTTTTCGGTTAATTGTTTAATGATTGTAAAAATCATTACTCGTGTTAGCGATTTTCCACTTCTATTTAGGAATACAAAATCCTCAAATCCTTTTGCAATTTTCACATGGTTTCTAACTTGGTTAAGATAGATGTCAATTTGCTTCAATGCTGAACCACTTATTGGAACTAATCTTTCTTTATCTCCTTTACCAACTACTTTTATAAATTCCTCATCAAAGTAAATGTTTGATATTTTAAGATTCACCAATTCCGAAACTCTTAAGCCACATCCATAAAGTGTTTCCAGAATTGCTTTGTTTCTTTCGCCATTCATGGAGCTTAAATCAATGGTATCAATCAAAGTCTGAATTTCTTCAATGCTAAGTGTATCGGGTAATTTCCTTCCTAGTTTTGGGCTTTCTAATAACTCAGCAGGATTAACTTTGCTTAAGTTTTCTATGATTAAATAATTATAAAAAGCTTTTATCCCTGAGATGATTCTGGCTTGTGAGCGTGCACTTAATCCTAGTTCAAATATTGTAGATAGAAAGTGTTGTAAATCCTCTAGAGTAACCTGAATAGGGGTGAGGTGATTTTTGTTTTCTAACTCTAGGTATTGGGTAAGCTTTTCAATATCTCGTAAATAAGCCTCAATAGAATTATCTGACAATGATTTCTCAATTGCCAAAAATCCCTTAAAACCTCTTTTTTGGATGTCCCACATTTACTTGTTGAATTACGAATTTGAAATTACGAAAAATTCAAGAAGCATAAATTATTACTGAGGAAAATTATCTTTATAATCAAATGTAGCAGAACCATTCGTTAGTGGAATAGTTATGGTAGGATCAAAAATGTTACTCAATGTGCAGCTAAACGTTACTTCCATTGTTTTGTTAGATATATCATGACTAACAATTCTAAGGGTTCCAGCTGATGAAAAATACAATCCTCCATCCTCTGTACTCGCATAAAGCTCAGGCCAACCATATTCTACAATTGGAAATACATCTCCAGCCATAGCAGTATCCGGGATATCAAGAATTTCTATCTCCGGAGTTGTTAATCTTAAATCATAAATATGACGATTACTTTGAACATTATAAGTGTCATTATCTGTATTCCAATAACCTCTTGGACTCTCAAATTTATAAGCCTTACCATCCATTGTGGCTCTCATTGGAATAACTGTAGGCACTGGAGGTTCTTTTTTACAAGAGTTAGTTAATAGCGCCAAACTAGCAATACATAGAATAAGTAAAACTGAATTCTTCATAGTCTATTTTGTTATTTAATCCCTCCCTTCCTTAGTCAAGTAAATTCCGTCTTTCTTCAGCCAAATTACTTTTTGTTTATACAAACCACCAATGGCTTTTTTAAAGGCTTTTTTACTCATTTTAAGCTCTTCGTAAATTTCTTCTGGCTTACTTTTATCAGTTAATCCAATGTATCCAGCATCTCCTTTAAGGATGTTCAAGATTTTTTCTTGGTTAGCATCTTGGGCTTTAAAACCAACTTTTTGTAACGAAACATCAATCTTATTGTCATCACGAACGGTTTTAATGTATCCAACTGTTTGTTCACCAATGTTTAGGTCACGGAATACTTCGTTTTCGTAAATTAATCCTTTGTATAATCTGTTGATAATACAATTGTAACCAAGTGGTGTACGCTCGTAAATCATTATTCCTACTTCCTGATTTATTGTTAGGTTTATTTCATCAAACTCAAGAAAAGAATCTATTTTATTGGAAGCAACTAACCTTTCGGATTCGTAATCCAAATACATAGCAACTACATAGTGCTTGCTTTCTCTAAACTTAGTTTTTTGTTCTTTAAAAGGAACAAATAAATCTTTTGGCAATCCCCAATCCATAAATGCTCCCACACTATTAATTGCATTACATTGCAATAAAGCAAAATCATCCAGCTTAATTTTAGGTGTAATGTTAGTGGCAGTTAATCGATCCTCCGAATCATTAAAAACAAACACAGAAACTTCGTCACCAACTCCCCAACCTTTTTCTATATAGTTGTTTGGCAAAAGAACTTCGTTCTCCTCGTCATCAACTAAATAGAAACCATTATCTGTTTGCCTAGCAATAGATAGCGTATTAAATTCTCCAATATTTATCATTTGATTTCTAAGCTTTTTGTCTCTCTTAATATTTTTTTCTGGTATCGTCCTTGTACGATATCAACTACAACTAATACTACTATTACAAAGTAGAAAGTAGTTTTACTCATTGGTACTATTTCGTTTCCAAAAAACTCAAGATGAGCTAAATGTCCGCCTTCGGTAATTAACATTATTCCTACAATGAAAAGGATAAAAAGTCCTAGTACTTCATACATTCTGTTCTTGTTCAAGAAATCAGAAACTCTATCTGCAAGAACCAACATTAATAATCCACTTCCAATAATTGCAATTGCCATTATTACAAATGCTACCATTGTGTTATCAATTTCTGAGGTTAATCCAATTGCTGCCAATATAGAATCAAAAGAAAACACTAGGTTCATTATAACTATTGATGTTATTACTGAGTTTGCTGTCTTTTTCTTTCTTTCTTTTGTTGCTGCAGCATCATCTTCGTGAACACCAGAAATCATGTGCCATATTTCCTTAATAGCGGTATAGATGATAAACCCTCCACCTACTAATACGATAATACTATGTCCATTAAACATGAATTTTGTAACTCCATCAATTTCTCCCGTAAGAAAAGAAATAGGTTCTTGAAAAAAGCCAATTACTTTTACCAAAACAAATAATAGTACAACTCTAAGTACAATAGCTATTAAAACACCCATTTTTCTGACACGTTTTTGGTCAGCCTCAGGTGCTTTTTTAGATTCTAAGGATATGTATAATAGATTGTCAAATCCAAGAACGGCTTGCAACATTATCAACATCAATAAAGTAAGTAAGTTTCCAAAAGTAAATACATCTCCCATTTGTAATTTGTTTTTAGTTTTGACCAAAGATAGGGGTTAATTGAGAATCCACAAGAATCTAATTCACTTATCAAAAAGGATTTTTTAAGAACTTTATAATACTATTAAGTGAATTCCCTTTATATTTATATAAAAAACGAGCTATGAGGTTATTAAGTATTTTTTTATTGTGTTCCACAATTGGGTTTAGTCAAGATTATTTTCAGCAAGAGGTAAATTATAATATTGATGTAACATTGGATGATAAAGCCAATGTTCTTAATGCTTTTGAATCCTTCGAGTATATTAATAATTCGCCCGACGAATTATCATTTATATACATTCATTTATGGCCAAATGCTTATGAGGATAATACCAGTGCTATGTCCATGCAGCATTACCGTGATGGTAACATAGTAATGGAGAATAATACGGATGAAGATAGAGGGTTTATTGATTCTTTGGATTTTAAAGTAAATGGAGAATCAGCTGAATTTCTTTATAACCTTAGCCACAGAGATATTGGAAAATTAATATTAAAAACACCACTTAAACCAGGAGAAAAAATAACAGTTTCTACTCCTTTTAGAGTTAAGATTCCTAATGGAAATATCTCTAGATTAGGTCATGTTGGTGAATCATTTCAAATTACGCAATGGTATCCAAAACCTGCAGTTTACGATAAAGATGGTTGGCATGAAATGCCTTATTTAACTCAAGGAGAGTTTTACTCGGAGTTCGGTTCATTTTATGTAAGTATTACGTTACCAGAAAACTATATAGTTGGAGCAACTGGTGATTTACAGACAAAAAGTGAGATTGAATTTTTAACTAATAGAGCAAAAGAGACAAAAGCTGAATTGGACTCAATAGATACTATTACTCGAAAAACTTTCGATAATGAATTCCCTGAATCCTCAGAGAAAATGAAAACGATTCGTTACACACAATCAAGAGTTCATGATTTTGCTTGGTTTGCTGATAAGAGGTACAAAGTATTGAAAGGAGAAGTAGAATTGCCAAACTCTAATAGAAATGTAACAACTTGGGCAATGTTCACTCCAAGGAATTCAAATTTATGGAAAGATGCAATTGAGTATATTAATGATGGAACTTATTATTACAGTAAGTGGAATGGCGATTATCCTTACAATCAAGTAACAGCAGTTGATGGAACAATAAGTGCAGGTGGTGGAATGGAATATCCAAATGTTACTGTAATTGGGAGTATGGGAAGCGCTACTCAATTGGAGCTAGTTATTGTACACGAAGTTGGACACAACTGGTTTTATGGAATTTTGGGAAGTAATGAAAGAGTTCATCCTTGGATGGATGAAGGAATGAATACAGCAAATGAGATACGTTATTTCCAAACTAAATATCCTGAAAACCAAGAGTTTTCAGATAATTTTGGATCAGCAGCAGATAAAATTCATCTTGGAGGAATGAGCCATCATTGTGGAAACCATATGACTTATGGGTTTTCTGCTAATAATGGTAAAGATCAGCCAATTGAACTGCATAGTAATGATTACATCCCTTTGAATTATGGAGCTATTGTGTATGCAAAAACTGGTTTGGTTTTTACCTATGTAAGAGATTATTTAGGTGAAGAAATGTATGACAAGTGCATGAGTGCTTATTACGAAAAATGGAAATTTAAACATCCTATGCCAGAGGATATGAAGCAAGTATTTGAATCTATTTCTGGTAAAGATTTGGGTTGGTTATTTGATGAGATTATTAACACAACCGGTAAAATTGATTTTAAATTAAGAACTGTTAAGCAGAATGATGATGGTAGTTACACAGTTAAAGTAGATAATGTTGGAGATATAAGATCACCTGTAAGAGTTGATGCATACTCCGGAGATAAAATTATTGAAACTATTTGGCTGGAGTCCAATCCAGATTTTTCTGTAGATGAAGGAAAATTTACTTCGACAAACATAGAGAAAGTTATTGTTGATGGAGAAAATAACATGCCTGATGTAAATAGAATGAACAACAGCTGGGAGAAATCCAGATTACTAAATAAAGTAGAGCCAATTAACTTTGAGTTTTTGGCAGGAGATAATGAAACAGATAAGAATACTGTTTGGTGGACTCCAATGATTGGGGCTAATGCCTACGATCAATTTATGCTAGGAGCACTATTTCATAATATTACAGCTCCTAAAAATAAGTTAGAGTTTTATGTAGCTCCAATGTATTCGTTTGGAAATAAAAGATTGGCAGGATTAGGTGATGTGCATCTTAATTTTACTCCACGAATATTAATTAAGAAAATTGAGTTTGGTGTGAAGGGACAAACCTTTGGTGAGGAACGCTATAATGAATTTTTCGGTCAGGTTTATGAACAATATAAATCAAATTGGAATAGAGAAAATCCTTTCTATTGGGTAATAAAACCCTATGTTTTTATGGAATTAGGTAATAATGGAGTGAGAAAAAATTACTCTCAGTCAATTGAGGCACAATACGTTTGGACTCAAAATGTAATTAACGGTAGAAATCAAAATTTGGGCGTAAAAGGAGGATTTATAAAATATAATATAGACTTTAAAAAAAGAAAATATGCTCTAAATGCAGACCTAAGAATAGATGTATTAGGAGATCAGATTCTTGCAAACTACTCCAATGCGAATATATATTTAGATATTACCCAGAGTTGGACTTACAATGTGAAGAAAGAAAAACAGCTTGAACTACGAATTTTTGCAGGTAAAAGCCTTTATACAAGAAATTTTGCTGGATTTGCTAATGATTCTAGATTTGGTTTTGCTCTTGGTGGACAAAATGGAACTCAAGATGTTTTTTACGAACAATTGATGTTTGGGCGTAACGAAGTGCAAGGAGTTTGGGCACAACAAAGAGTCGAAAATCATGGGGCATTTAAAACTGTGAGCGACTTTGGTTTTTCTCAATCATTTATGGCTTCTGCCAATTTATATGCCGAATTGCCTTGGGGACCAATTGGTGTTTTTGCTGATTATGGAGTATTTGATAATGGAAATAAGTTAATTACATCTGCAGATGCTGGACTAGGCTTAAGATTATTAAATGGCGATTTAGCTATTTATTTTCCATTGATTCAGACAGATAATTTGAAAAATTCATTGAATGGATCAAGTTACTTTCAGCAAATTAGATTTACACTGAACTTAAGTAATTACAGCTATCAAAAACTGTTACAGAAACTTTAAAGAACCAATTGAAAGTTATCAAACTGGTTTCCTTTTAGGAAATCAGTTGCTTTCATTTTTCTTTTTCCAGCTGGCTGAAATTCAATGATAGATAACTTTCCGTTAGGAGTTAATACGTGAATAAATGTTTTATTATCCGATTCTATTTTAAACTCGTGCTTCTTGTTATCTATAATTTCTACTTCATATATTTTTGTAGAAAGTATCTCCTCATCTTTCTTAAACTCTGTCCATGCACAAGGATAAGGAGATAGGCCTCTTACAAAATTATTGATTTGGCTCATATCCTTATTCCAATCAATTTTACAATCTTGTTTAAATATTTTGTGAGCAGGTTTTAACTCTGATTCTTCAGTAAACATAAGTTCTTGCGAAGTCTCTGAATAATCATCTTCTACAATAGCTTTAAGCGTTTTTACAACCAGTTCGCCACCAACTACCATTAATTTATCGTGTAAGGTTCCAGCATTATCATTAGGTTCAATAGTTACTTTTTCTTGGAAAAGAACTTTACCCGTATCTATTTCTTTCTCGATAAAGAATGTAGTTACTCCACTTTCTTTTTCTCCATTCATTATTGCCCAATTAATTGGAGCAGCTCCTCGGTATTGCGGTAGGAGAGAACCATGTAAATTAAATGTCCCATACT
>Ga0075469_10000523_pt1 | contig 17066 bp, 10 predicted proteins | sample DEB08_DNA_13_FD_77577 | JGI IMG/M metagenome (GOLD analysis project Ga0075469, IMG submission 77577) | Aqueous microbial communities from the Delaware River and Bay under freshwater to marine salinity gradient to study organic matter... | ecosystem: Environmental > Aquatic > Marine > Coastal ...
AGTATCCCCCGCAACAGACTGCGGGACCGCACAGGCTGCCCAAAGCGCAATCAACACAGAGTAAACTTTATTTCTCATAGATTTTAATTCCATCTATATTGCTAGTATTAACTAACCAAGATTTGAGCAACGATCCATTTCAAATTATTTAAGCAGCACAGCGGCACTGTCATACTGGTGGGCAAAAACCAGCGGAATGCCAGACTGCATCCATACTGCACCTGACTGCGTCGGATGCGCTCTTGATGCAACACGCGCCTGAGAGGCGGCAAGCTGGATTGGTGGCATCAAATGCTCGCAGAAGAAATCGGTTAGCGAATCAGCGCAGCTTAACTCGCCAACATGTGAGTCTGACTCAGTGCTGGTTTGATTCGGGGTCTATTGCTGGGGTTCAACGCTTATGTTATCGATACTCGCGCCCCAAAATCCGCCAACCATTTCGCCGGTAAAAGTAAGTGAAGTCGCACCCGTCGCAGCCACGAACTCAACGGTTTCGGTTTTCCATGGGAGTTGGTTGCCGCTAATGTCCAACTGAATTTTCTTAGTTTCACCATCAGAGATATTATACGTAAGTGACGCCTTTCGATTGACCGGGTAAATCCCACTGTAATCAAATTTCAAAACGTATTTTTCTCCTGCGGTTGTCGCAAAATCTTGGCTGATTGCGCCCGCACCACCTTCATGCGTTTGAAGTTGCAGGAATTGATTACCCGACGCCGCTTTAGCTGGCACGTCCCATTTACCGAAATTGTCGAACCCATCAACGAGCACGACCCCCTTCCCGCTAATCGTCCAATTGTTCAGCGCGCTGGCGTTGGGTTTGCAAACCTCAAACTGGGCTTGAGTATCAGGCGTCTCGAAGCTGCCAATCCTCACAGAAGTTCTCGATTGCGCGAGGAGCGACCTCTGCCTGAGCTCCAGAGAGCATACAGCCGCATGCAAATAGGAATAACAGACATGCCCATGTGTTGCTGTTTCGATTCTTACGTTTCTCTATTTTTTTCATTTGTTGAATCATAAAATCAATCTGTATGACGGCCTTGAATTTGTATCATTTAAAATCACAAAATTTTATTAATTTAGCATACAGTAATACAGCGACCTCTACAATATAAGTAAACACGTAGCTACGCTTATAGTGAATGCTCAGCATATACTGACCAATGATCTGTGTATCCTGTATTCACCCGATGACTCGCAGCGAGTAGCAGCCAAACCGAACGAATGGATAGAGAACGCGGGAGAACTTAAACCGGTTCAATCACACTACAACTCGCCAATACTTAAGCGGATAAATTCGTGCGCTTTACCTGAGGCATCCAGTCGATGTGTCACTGTTTCAAACTCAGCATCAACAATATCGATGCCGTCCACCTCTAGACTGACAATCTCCCAGGAATCTGGCAGCGTCAGGCTTTCCGTCGTTTCAATGTCATAGCGGATGCCATGAGTCGCCGCATCGCGCCGACGCTGATACACGAAATCAATGCCATCGACTGCCGTGTTCATATTAGGCAGTGTGCCGACATCGTTGCCGAGGTTTGGATTTCCACCCAGCGCATATTCGAACAGGTTGCTGTAACCGTCGCCATCCGGATCCGCGTCGACGTGAGTCGGAAGCATACTTAGCGTTGGGAACTCGTGCAGCACATCCCCGCCATCCATCGACAGACGAATATTGGTAATGGTGACCGCGGGATTGGTCGTGCCACCCACTTCGCGGGCAAAACCGAGCACCAGATAATCATAGTCCGAAATGACATCCGGCGCCGTCGTAAAGGTCGATAGATCAAAGGTGGCACTGTAGGTCTGCGCGCCGGTCGAACCAGTCAAGATCGCAGCCGCATCGGAACCGTCGCCTCTGGAACCCGTGAAGACTCCATCCGGCTTAGCCAAATTATACACCTCCATGATTTCAGGAGCCACGCTCACCCACGCATTACCATTGGATGCGCCCAAGTTCATAATGCCGCTATTCTGACTAGGGTCCAAGTCGACACAGCCCCACAGGTGCACATACAACTTCTCGCCGGCATCGGCGGTACTGTAATCAAAGCTCAAGGTCAGCTGCGCGGCAGCCGAGGCCTCTAGGTCAGTCAGGTCGATACACTTAGCAATGGCCCCCTCGCCGACAGTGTTATCGGTAGAGCTGGCGTTACTCAGGCCACTTTGGGTCACTGTCCAAGCACTGCTCCCTCCTTTACTATAAGATTGATTATCCTTGGTCACCGCCGAACCCAAGCCATCCAGAAATAGAGCCTCGGGAATGCGATCCAAAGCATTTGCCGCCGCCCATCCGCCGAAGTAGTCAACGCTGCCATGCAAAGCAAACACCAGATCAGACCCAAGGCTTTCACTCTGCACAAACGGCAAGTCGGGCGAACTGGCCGCAGATGTGATGACATGCAGCAGGTCACCACCCGCATGCTCGCCAGCACCATTTGCCCGCGCCCATAATGAATCATTATCCGTGCCCGACTCCTTCCATTTCAACTGAAAGGCATAGTCACCTGGCAGTAGCACGCTGTCTTCAAAATCGATCGTATAATAGTGATCCGCAGTCAATGCGACGTCCCGCATGTCGATTTTTTCATAAACTCGTGTGCGGAACAAGTCGGTGCTGGGTGCGCCACTTTCATAGCGTCCGACCCAGAGGTACAATTCGGCGGCATCGGTACTCCCCACAGTCGTGCTCTGGGATGCCTGCAAACTTAAGGCTGAGAGACTGGATGGTTCCGCCACGGTAAAGGTCTGCCCGACCAAAGATGTATTGGGCTCGGCGGTGACACTCACAGCCACATCAAACAGCGCGAATTTATTATCACCCGCCACCGGGTTGCGGGTAAAACCAATCACCAAGTAATCATAGCCTGCCAACGTATTCACTGCATACGCGCTCAAATCAAAGCTGCTTCTGACATGGATCGCATCTGCCAATAAATTGCTGCCCGAATTCTGATCCAGCAACTGAATCGCAGCCCCCGCTGCACCGCCATCTCCACCAGCAGACATCAGACTGCCATCCCCGAGATTGGTGACGCTGAATCCATTCGTGACGGCATTGGCCCACATATTACCATTTTGCGCCCCTAAGTTGGCAATCGATGCCGTGCCGGAAGCGCTATTATCCACCAGCCCCCAAACGTGCACGTAAATATCATCGGAGGCATTGGCTCCATCCCAAGAAACAAAATCGAACTCCAAGTGCAGCTGACTCTCATTCGTCAAGCCCTTGCCAGCGAGGTCGACGATTTGAGCCAACGCGCCATCACTGGTCGAGCCAGCATTTACATTTGTGTTATAAAGCCATCCGTTTCCAGTTCCGAGCCCCCAACCACTACCTGCATGCCAACCAGTGGAATTCTGATTCAGAACACCGTCTTTCGTCAGCGTATTGATTGAAAAAGAGTCTTCCAAAATGACCTGAGCATTTTCAATTGCGTCGCGAATCGCGACCTCTGCCCCATTCACCGTATTGCCCCAAAGCACATCCCCCGTCGGATAAGTCGTGCCGATATCGGTCAAGCTCGCGCTGTTTGTCGGCAACCAGGAATACAACGGCACCACTTCCGAGTCATAGCCGCTATGCCCCGTCAGGTCGACCGAACTAACGAAGAAATTATTCTCATCCACCAGCGTAAAGAAAAAGCTCTGCGCCCCATCGGGAATCGCCACTTCGGCCCAGCCCTGAGAATGCGTGAACGGCACCGTCAGCTTGAACCACTCTTCGTTGCCGTCGGCGGTGGCAGACTTGGTATAGAGTAGATCGAGATACTTTAGCTGCGCCCGATCGGTATTCCAACTCACCCACGCCACCGTATCGTCATGGTCAGACCCCAGAATCGTCAGGCTCTGATCGCTCAGCGGCAGTGTGCCCTTCTGGGGATTCAAATACATCGGCCGCGCATCCACCTCCTCGATCCAGGTTTCAAGCTCAGGGATCATCGCGTTGGCCACCGTGAGCTGCGCATTGATCAAATCAGTCATCTCTCCCTCATCCACCGGAGCACCGTTCGAGTCATATAGCTGATAGAGCGAATACGGTTGGGCTGCCGCAGCATTCCATAAATAGTCGTAATTCTTATACAGCTTCCAGCCGTCCTTCACCAGCGTGGTCGCCACTCTACCCGAATGCGGGAAATGCCAAAACATCGAGTCGCGCACCGCGCTGGTTTGATGGTGTAGGACCTGCCCCGCGTCTTGGGGATCGCTCAACCACAAGTCGCTCAAATCACAACCTTCCAAATCCTGCGACAGCGTCGCCTCACCGGTCAAGGCCATGAAAGTCGGATACAGATCCAGCCCATTGACCACCACATCACTGACCGCATTGGCGGTAATGCCAGGCCCTCTGACGATAAAGGGCACGCGGGTGCCGCCTTCTTTGATCCAGATCTTGCCTTGATCCAGTGGGTAGTTGTCCGTCACTAAGCCCTGGGGATCACCATTCTCCATGCCGCCATTGTCGGAGGTCAGGACAATATAGGTATTTTCGATCAGCTTATGCCCCGGCCAGCGAGGGTCATCCGTATCTTCCAGATAGGTAATCAGCTGATTGATATAATAATCCAGACTCTCCACCATCGCTGCATAGTAGGGATTTTCCTGCCCCTCGGCAAAAATCTCAACCCCAGTCAAAGGGTATGTGTAGCCCATCCGTCCAGCATATTTCTGCAACAGACTTTCGGTGCGCATTTGCCAGGGTCCGTGCACCAGCCAAGTCGAGTAATAGCAGAAAAACGGGTTCGTGCCAGCTGCGGCATCCGCCAAAAAGTCCAGCGCCTCAACAGTGACCGGATCCTTCGCTATGCCGTTGTCATCGAGCTGGTAAGGATCAGAGGGGGCGTTCGTCGCAAAGCCCGTCAGACGATTCATGCCGCTCTGTACGCCCCGCCCGTTGTAAGCACGGTCAAAGCCCTGATCCGTCGGCAAGGGAAAGGTGGAATTGTGCCCGTCCGGCGACATATGCCACTTGCCGAACACTCCGGTAAAATAGCCCTTATCCCGCAAAGCTTCTGCGAGGGAATACTCCTCGTCCTTCAAGCTACTGCGGTAGTGCGGCGTGATAGACTGCGAATTGACACTGCCCGCTTTCGGGCACTTGCCGCCAGACACGGAAGTTACATCCGTGCGGCCGGGGTGTTTGCCCGACATGATCGCGACCCGGCTAGGCGCACAAACTGGGCTCGGAGAGTAGGCGTTGGTGAAGAGCACCCCTTCCGCTGCCAACTGATCCATGTGAGGCGTCTCAAAGACATTCGTCCCACCGAAGCCATTGACCACAGCGGTTTCCATCAAGTCATACACCTTGACGTCCTGCCAGCCGAGGTCATCGGCTAGGATCAATAGGAAGTTAGGCTGCGCCGGGCGCGTCGCCTGCGCAAGAGATGCACAGGTCAGTAAAGCCGTGACCAGTGAGATGAGTTTTAAAATGGAAGAGGTGTTCATCGGGGACCAGTTAACATACCGTATCATAAAAGCTTTGATCTTATTGTAAGGGGAAGCGCTGCACCGATATTATGCCCGTGGGTGCTCGGTCCGCATTGCGTTCTGCTGGCTGAGTCATTCGAAGCTTCGCGCGGCACGGGTCGCACCTGCAATACCAGATCAAACTTTTTTTAAATTTGTGTCAGCAGTAGCGAAAACTAAAAAAGCGCCCGGATTGCTCCGGACGCTTTGCAAAATTAAATCACTCTGCGCTGGAAGTGCAGCGACTAAGCGCGGCGGCGTAGCATCACGTAGCTCAATGCGAGTAGACCAGCGAACAAGGCGTAAGTGCCGGGCTCGGGAACTGCAGTAATCGAGATGTCGTGTATCGCAAATCCATTGTCGGTGCTAGCCACCACGTTTTTAGCAATGCCAATAACAAAGTAATCATACTGCGCAAGTGTGTCCAAACTATATCCGCTGAGACTAATTGTTGAAGAGTAAGCCACCGCATCTCCAATAAGTGAAGTTCCAGTGTCTTGATCCAATAGTTTGATTGCGGCTGCACCACCATCAGCTTCACCGCCACCACCAGTTGTAAATTTAGCGCCACTACCTAAATTATAATAATCGAAGTCAGTTAGGCTTGACCCCCACATCGCGCCATTTTGGGCACCTAAGTTAGCGAAACCGGATGTAGCGGTCGAAGCTTTGTCAACCAAGCCCCATAAATGGACGTAAACATCAATGGCTGTGGTTCCATTCCAAGCATTATAAGTCATGTTGACCTCAATTTGGTTCTCAGTCGTCAATCCCAGACCGCTTAGATTGACAATCTGTGCCATAGCACCATCACTGGTATTACTGTTATCCGCACTGTTGGTATTATAAAGCCACGAATTCCCGGATCCGAATGCCCATGCGCTCGTAGCTGACTTATGCCAGCCACTAGAATCGCGTACAAGCGCAGAGGTGGATAACGTCGTGCCGGTAGATGTGCCGTCCAGTTCATCGATAAGGGTGACTGCGGTCACCAGCGTACTACTCGCCAAAGCAGCTAAGCTAAAAATTCCAATTAATTGTTTTTTCATAAATAAATATAGATTAGAGGTAGTTGTTTAGATGAATAAAAATATTACACATTTTGATATTACGCTAAATTCTCGAATCGCGCAATATACGTAAATACGTAGTGAACATAATAACATACTGCTGAAATCACTCTAAAATGCTGCATAACTATTTTCACCCACCGAGTATTTACTCCAGAGCAGATCCACCGCTTCGCCTGCAGGGTTGCAACGACTTAAAAACTGAGTTGGACTGGTCACCGAATCCTACTTTAGATACGTCATGCGTTACCTACTTCAAATCCTGTTTATCGCTCTCCTAGCTGGCACCAGCCAGGCAGAGCCGCTTGAGGATATGTCACAGTCGGAACTGAAACAGCGGCTGTCTGAAATTGATAACCGCTTAGCCCAGCTAGCCCGCAGCACCCTGCGCAGCGGCGTGGGTCCGATCGGTTACCGCTCGTTTCCTACCAGCGATGCCACTCAGCCAAATTGGATCGAAATTGACCTGCCAGCGTCCGTGCCGGTGGATCAAATCATCTTAGTGCCCACCATCTGGCGCAACTCGCAGACGAACTTTCACTCGGATGCCTTTCCGCCCGCGTTTCGTATCTTGAATGAACAGGGAGAATTGCTGGCCGAGGTGCGCACCACCGAAAAAGACTTGCCGCGTATTGCCCCGCTAATTGTGCCAACCTTTGGCCAAACCGCTGCGAAGATTCGCATCGAAACCGATAGCCTCTCCCGCCGAGCCTTTGATGGTAATTTCATCTTGCAGTTCGCAGAAGTGCTGGTGTTTAGCGGCACCCGTAATGTGGCGTTGCGCCAGCCAGTCAGGGCGTCCCGATCGATGCCATACCACATCGATGGCTGGCACACCCGCTTCCTTACTGACGGCTCACTGCCTTACCAAATGCATGCTGCTGAAGGGGCACCGAGCACCGCCTATTTGAGCCCGCCGAGCTTTCCGCGCAACAAAATGGCCACGCTCAGCATTGATCTCCAACGCAGCTTCCCAGTGTCCGCCATCCATCTTCACCTGATCGAGCTGGGCGACACCGTGCCGCAAGCGCAGACCATCGGCATGGGTATGCCCCACAAACTGCTGATCGAAGGCGCGAATCAAGCCAACTTCTCAGATGCCCGCCAACTGCTAGAAGTTGAGCGCAGCAGCGTATTTGATATCAGCCCAGTGATGCGGTGGAATCTACCCGAGACCAGCTGCCGCTACATTCGCCTGACTGCGATTAAGCCCTACTTATATGACCACCGCGGCCAAGATAAGCAGCGCATTGGCTTTGCCGAAATCGAGATTTACGCCAACGGCAGCAACATCGCCTTAGGTAAGCCGATTGAAATCGATGCGCGATTGCGCGATAGAAACCGACCAGTGGCTGCCTTAACCGACGGCCGCAACACTCATGGCAACATTCTTCCGCAGCTGGAATGGCTTGAGCAACTGGCGGAGCGCTATGAACTCGAAACGCAACGCCCACTGATCACTGCTGAACTCGAGCGCCGCTACGCCAGCCAGAAGAGCACTGTCCGCATCATGAGCTGGCTGTTTGCACTGAGCCTAGCAGTCGTCATCATTGTGGTGCTGGTCGAGCGCAACATTCGGCAACGCGCGATTTTCTGCACCCGCGAACAGATCGCCGCCGACCTGCACGACGAGCTTGGAGCCAACCTACATGCCATCGGCATGCTCGGCGATCTGGTGCAAAAAGCCCAGCACTCTCCAGAACGACTCACAAAACTGCTGCAACGCATGCGGGAGATTACCGACCGAACAGGCCGTGCCGCCCGCTACTGCGTCAATATGCTCGAAGACAAACAACGCTTCGTCGATCTAGCCGAAAACATGCGTCGCACCGCCGCACGCATGACCGCCGACCTCGATCATGAACTAACTTTTGAAGGCGAGTCACTGCTCACGCAACTCTCTGCCCGTAAACGCATCGACTTGTTCCTATTTTACAAAGAATGCCTAACCAACATCATCCGCCACTCTAGCGCAACCCATGTCACCACCCACTTAACCATCCACTCTAAGCATCTAGAGTTGATCATCACCGACAATGGCAGCGGCCTGAACGGCGATATTCCCTCTTCCCTCAAACGCCGCGCCCGCATACTCGGAGGGCATGTGTCCACCAGCCCACATCAGCCCAGTGGCACACAAATTCAACTGCGCCTGCGCTTTAGACGTCGCTTGCGTTCTGCACCAAACACCCAAGGTTAATCGCCCATAGCAAGCAACTCCCCAAACAGCTCATCCCCTCTGAAAAAAATCCTATGCAACAAAACATCCACCTCATGTTAGTTGAAGATAATCGTGATTACCGTTCAGTGATCGAACACGCGCTCGAAATCGAACCGAACTACGAATTAGTCAGCCAATTCAGCACCGCCGAAATTGCCCTGCGCAGCATAGAACAAGAGGCGAGCCATGTAGTCCCCGATGTGATCCTGCTCGACCTGCGTTTACCTGGCATGGACGGCCTCGAAGCATTACCGTGGTTTCGAAAAGCACTACCCAATGTAAAAGTCATCATCCTCACCCAGTCCAATGCCGAGGCTGATGTGCTGGAGGCGATTCATCTGGGTGCCTCTGGCTACCTACTGAAGTCTTCACGTGCCAATCAATTAATCGATGGTATCCGCGGCGTCATCGCGGGTGGAGCGACGCTGGATCCAAGTATCGCCCGCTTTATTCTAAATACCCTGCAAGCGAAACTGCCTATTATAGATTCAGCCAACGAGCTACTGAGTGTACGTGAACTTGAAATACTCACCCTACTAGCTGAAGGACTCGCGAAGAAAGAAATCTGCATCCGGCTCAAGATCAGCTACAGTACGGTCGATACCCATGTAAGTCATATTTATGAAAAACTCCAAACCCCCAACGCGCCAGCGGCGGTTGCTAAGGCCTATCGCACAGGCATTCTTGGGGCCGATTGAACGCAGCGAAACCATTGATTGCACGCCGATCCAATGCACCGCAACTGAATTGCCGCCAATCATGATTCACGCACGAGCTTAAAGTTGTTTCAGCGCAGCAGCACTCGATCCTCGGACCACGATGGAGCAGGCATGACGGTCGATGCCTTGATTTCCCTCAGCCTGCTTCGAGTCAATGGATTTGATTAGCGCCAACATTGCGGCGCGTCCAATCTCCTCCTCTGGAATACTGACCGTGGTTATTTGAGGAACTGTCAGGCGACTGACCCGTTCATTAGTCATCCCCACAATCGAGAGCGCCTCTGGCACCTTCAACTTGAGTTCGTGGGCAACCTGAAGCATACAGGCAGCAAGTGCATCATTGGCGCAAACAATTGCGGTGGGAGGATTAGGCTGATTGAATAATTCTCGAGCGAGAGCACGCGCTTGCTCAGACTGCCAATTACTGAACTGCACCGGGCACTCAACTGGATTCAATTTAAAGAATTCAACCGACTGTAAAAAAGCCTCACTACGCTCGAGGCTGGCCTCTGATATCTGATCCCCGCCAATGTGGGCAATTCGGCGGTGGCCAAGCTCGAAGAGGTGCTCCACTAATGCTCTGACGGCTGCGGAATTGTCGGTCTCCACGCGAACATGTGGGAACGAAAATGAGCAGTTGGTACTCGCCACCGCCACCTCGTAGCGTCCCGTGGCCAGTTTAAAGAACTCATCGGTCTCAGGGTCAGGATTGATATTACAACAAAAAAGACCCTCAATTCTGGATCCAAGCAGACGCTCAAGCGCGACTCGCTCCTCCGCGGCACCGTGCACGGCTTCGATTCGCAGCGAATACGGACAGTTCTGAATCGCAGATAGTGCCCCGACGAGAATTTTTGCCCCCCACTCTTCCCCGAGTGAACTACTGAGCATGCCAATCGTCATGCTGCGCCCGGATTTCATACTTAATGCATTCTGATTGGGCAGGTAGCCGAGTTCCTGAGCGCAGTCTCGCACCCGTGCAGCGGTCTTCTCGGAGATCCCTAGCTTGCGGTAGCGATCGTTCAGTATTGCCGACACCGTCACTCGAGATAATTTAAGCTTTTCAGCAATATCACTCACTCTTATCATAATAATTATCTCTTACTAGAGATACCATTTAAGCAAGAAAGAACTAGACTCCGCCAATTTAAATTGTGCAGAGTTCTTGACATATTGTAAACCTTAACATTACTCGTATAAAGTAATTATCACATGACCACAAAAACATCCTTAAATGACCCGAATTATTTCAATTCGAGTCATTCAGCACAGCAAGACATTGCGACTTCAAAATTTGAACAACGGCTCAATCCGCTTGGTCGCATCCTCGAGATCGATGGCTACCACGTGTGGTGTTGCTCGCCCATTTACGGCCCAGACGGGCGTGTCCACGTGTTTTATTCACGCTGGCGCAATGAGTATAAATTTTCCGGTTGGGTTTCGGCCTGCGAGGTAGCCCATGCGGTGGCCGATAGTCCCGCAGGGCCCTACCAAGATTTGGGTGTGGTTTTAAAAGGTCGAGGTGGCGATGCCTGGGACTCGTGGGCGATCCACAATCCCACCATTCAAAAAGTGGGTGATCGCTATGCATTATTCTACATGGGCGCAGACGGCTCATCCCTAGATATTGAGCAGAGTGATCTACCACACTTATCTGATGAGGCCTACGAAAAGTATTATACGGACCTAGTGTACACCAAACGCATCGGTCTTGCCATTGCGGACAGCCTCGATGGGCCCTGGCAACGCGTGGGCGACGAACCGATACTTGACGTCGGCCAAGCTGGAGAATGGGACGATGCCGTGGTCAGTAATCCCTCGCTGCTGCAACACCCGAACGGCGAGTACTGGCTGTACTACAAAGGCTGGGACTGGGACACCGGGCGCCGCTTCAACGGCAATCGTAAATATGGCCTAGCGGTCGCGAACAACATCACAGGTCGGTATCTCAAGCACAGCGCAAATCCGATTGTAGATTTCTCCAATCTCGGCGAACGCGTGCAGTGCGAAGACGCCTACACTTGGTATGAAACAGGAGGCGATTTCCCCTTTAAAATGATCTTGCGCGACATGGGCTTTTATAATCACGAATATGGGCTCTTCATGGAATCTCGCGACGGCCTCGAATGGCAGAACCCGCGAATTGCGTATAAGGATGCCCCATCATATTTTGATGAAACCTTACCCGGACTAGAGCGCCAAGGAAGGTTTGAACGCCCGCAATTACTGATCGATCCAGCAGGCAAACCAACTCATCTTTTTTGCGCGTATCAAGGTGGCAAATTTGGCACCTGCAGTGGCGTCGTGTTACAAATATTATAAAATAATACTATGAAAAAAATCTCTTTAAGCAATTCGTTACGTTTCCGAAAAACCGCGGGGTTCACCTTGATTGAGCTGCTCACAGTGATTGCGATCATCGCCATCCTCGCCGCCATCTTAATTCCAACAATTGCAGGCGTTCGAGAGAGTGCCAATGCATCAAAGTCTGTCAGCAATCTACGCCAAATTGGCAGTGGCTTTCAGTTGCTAATGATTAATCAAAAAACTCCAGGAAAGGGAAACCGTCTAGGCTCCTTCCCAAGCTACGCAGGCCAGGACGACCAAGGAATTGCTTACACTTGGCCGGATCTGATCGGTCAGCAACTTGGCTTTGTAGAGCGCATAGATCGCAGCTACCGTTGGAATGTGGCGCCCGCAGAAACCGTGTTTCAGAGCCCCTTCCGCGAAATAGCCTTTGATCCTAGCAACTGCAAGACGACCTCAGGTTACGGTTACAATTACGTCGGCCTAGGCGAATGGTCATCAGCCAACGACCACGAGGCGAATAAAAGAACCGATGGGAAGGGTAAAATGCATACTAACCTTCTCAAGAATCCAGCAAAAATGGTGGTGGTTGCGGAGTCCAATGCCGACGGCAAAATGGATCTTCTAGTATGGCCTGACGTGCCAGCATACACGGTGTCAGATGCGTATAATGGCGGCGGTCATTACTTGTTCGCGGACTGGCACGTCGAGTTCATCGAAAAGAGCAAAGTTCTCGCGAACAAGGCAAAATATTTCGATCCGACATCCAACTAGTAGACGTAAATAAACGATGCGTACGAGTTTTCAATTTACCGATGGCTGGAAGTTCCATCGCGGCGACCTTAACGAAACCAACTACCGTGCGATTCATGCCAATCGCTTCAAAAGAGCGGAGTGGATGAAAGCCGGCAATCATGGTATTTCGCGCGTCGGCTACCCCGATCAAGCATGGCACGAGGTGCACTTGCCGCACGATTTCGTCGTTGCAGGCGAGTACACGCCGGCTGCCAATGCAGTGCATGGCTCGCTGCCGACTGATGTGGGTTGGTATCGTAAGACGTTCGAGCTCCCTGCGGAAATCCGTCACCAAAGAATCCATCTTGAATTCGATGGCATCTACCGCGATGCCACCATCTGGGTCAACGGACACCTCGCTGGCAGTCATCTTTCTGGCTACACCAGTTTCTCACTCGATGTCACCGAACTGTGTGACCCGAATGAATGTAATGCAATCGCGGTGCGTTGCGATGCGCAGGAATTCGAACTCTGGTCCTATGAAGGCGGCGGCATTTATCGCGATGTCCGTCTGGTCGCCACCGACGACCTGCATGTACCCTATTCTGGTACATACATTCGCAGCACGTTCCCGGACGAGGCAGATCTATCTAAGGTTCAAATTGAGTTACAGGCACAAATCCACAATGCCGGCAGGGACGATCGTGCCGCGCAAGTCACCTTCAAAATATTTGCAGATACGGGAGCATCCCCCGTTTACGAGTCGAGCCAAACCGCTCCAATCACTGCCGGAACGAGCGCTGCAATTGATCATTGCCTCGAGCTAAGTCAGCCCAAGCTTTGGAGTGTCGCATCGCCGCATCTTTACCGCTTGGAAACCCATGTCCAAGTCGCAGACAAATCCTGCGATGTCTACCAGAGCCACTTTGGAGTGCGTTCGATTCGCTTTGATGCCGACCAAGGATGCTTCCTCAACGGCGAAAATATCAAGCTCAAGGGCGTCTGCAATCACCAGGATCATGCGGGTGTCGGCGTTGCCATCCTGCCAACCATCGACGAATGGCGCCTCAAACAATTGCAAGCGATGGGCTGCAATGCGATTCGCACCGCACACAACCCTCCTGCTCCACAGCTACTCGATCTGTGCGATCGAATGGGGTTTCTCGTGATGAACGAAACCCGCTTAAGCGGCACATCGCCGGAATTCTTGGGACAGCTCGAAGCACTCGTCACGCGTGACCGAAATCACCCATCGGTCTGCCTCTGGTCACTAGGCAACGAAGAGATGCTGATCCAAGAAAATGCTATGGGTGCGAAGATGCTGCAGAGGATGCAGGACCTGACGCATCGCTTAGACCCGACACGACCTTGCATCTATTCTGCCAATTGCGACTTCAACAACATCGCTGAAAACTTTGTTAACAACGGGTTTCAAATTGATACCTTTGGCGCTAACTATACGATGCGCGAAAACGCGCAGGGGCAACTCACCGCAGAGGCAGAACGCTACGACGAATTTAAAAACAAGTTTCCAGACTGCCCTCTCATCGCCAGTGAGAGTGGCGGCTCAGCTTCGACACGCGGCCTCTACGGACAGGAATATTATGAGGGCGAAGCACTGCACCCCCACCCTGAAGCAATCGGCGCTGATGCCCCGGTGTATCTGAATCCCAAGCGCGCCGGGATGGTCACCGCTTATGCCGAAACATTGACTCCATGGGGGCGCTCGATCGAGGACACTTGGGAAGACTGTGCAACGCGCGATTTCGTCGCTGGCACATTTCTCTGGACGGGCCTCGACTACCGCGGCGAAACCTATCCTTTTTCCTGGCCTGCAGTCATCACTCGTTACGGCTTAATGGATTTATGCGGATTCCCCAAAGACAGTTATTATTATTATCAAGCGGAATGGACCGACGCACCCGTGTTACACTTATTTCCGCACTGGAATCTCGAGTGTGAAGCCGGTGCAATCATCGACCTATGGTGCTACACCAATTGCGCCGAGGTCGAATTGTACCTCAACGGCGAATCTCAAGGCAGACTCAAACGCGCGCCCTATCGCAAGCTGCAATGGGACGTCCCCTACACGCAAGGCACGCTGGAAGCGGTCGGCTACGACTCTGCTGGGCAGGAGATCGTCCGCACCTCCATCGAAACCACGGGTCCTGCTACAAATCTACGCATCATTAACGCCCATTCAAATACCGAGGCAGACGGCAGCAGCGTCGTGATCCTCAATGTGAGTGCATGCGATTCCGCTGGGCGCAGTGTGCCCACCGCGGACGCTATGCTTGATTTCGAAATCAGTGGAGCTGCGACTTTACTCGGAGTCGGCAACGGCAACCCCACCAGCCACGAACCCGAACAAGCGCCACGCAGGCAACTGTTCAACGGCTACGCGCAATTAATCATCCGTACCCATGCCCAATCCGCAACAGTCTCGATTCACGCACATGCCGACAAACTCGAGTCCGGCATGCTCCGTATCGAGATCCCGCAAACCATGACTGCCACAGCAAGTATCGGTGCATCGACCGTTCAGTCCTCCGATGTAAAGAAGCTAAATCCAATCGATGGTTCCCTTTAAGCACCCTACCCATAGCTAAAATGACTACATACAACTACCTCCGATTCCTGACACTCACATTCTGCTTTGCCCTTGGATTCACCGTGCAACCACTCAGCGCGACGGACCAACCCAACGTAGTATTTATTCTAATTGATGACCTCTCACACTACGGCGTTTCTGCCTACGGTGCGACGCAGCTCAATTCGACCCAATTGGACATCAACGGCGATCCCTTCTTCCCGACCACAGCTGTTGCCACTCCTCAAATCGACCGACTCGCCGATGATGGCCTGTTAGCTGGCAATGCATTTGCCTATGCGATATGTGAACCGACACGTGTTGCCCTGATGTCGGGCATGAATAACAATCGGAATTTCATCCAGCCGAAGGCTCTGCATGAATCACAAATCACCTTTGGCGACATCTTTAAGCAAGCGGGCTATGTAACTGGGATTGCCGGTAAATGGAAGCAATCTCGAGGCACTGCCGAAATCCCCGGTAAAGACTATGTGGATCAGTTCGGCTGGGATGAGATCTACTGTTTCGACTTAATCGGCGAAGGGGCTCGTCATATCGATCCAAATTTTGTGATCAATGGCGTGGTTACTTATTTCAAACAGCAAAATGGCGGCATTGATCCACTCACAGGGCGCCGCTGGTATGGTCCCGATTTAATCAACCGATTCGCACTCAGTTTTATTGAGACGCATCAGAATCAACCCTTCTTCCTCTATTACTCAATGTTACTGGTGCACGATGAACATACCCCGACCCCAGACACCCTCCCGCAAAGCCTGTATGATGAATTTGAAACGGTGACGTATCCATTAGGCAAGGAAGACCCTGCGTACGAGTACGGCGCCTTTGACGGTGATGATCGGCGCTACTTCCCAGATATGATGGCTTACATGGATAAGATGATTGGTAATATCATCGACAAGCTTGATGCACTTAATTTGAGAGACGACACGCTCATCGTAGTCATGGGTGATAACGGTACCAAAGCGTCCTTCTCCTATACTGTACCAGGTACGACTGAGTTCGTCGGCGGCAAAGGGGAATGCCGTGCGAACGGCCTACAGGTACCGCTCCTCCTCTCTCAACCAGGCACCATTGCTCCAGGGATCGAATACAACGGTTTGATTAATTTAACCGATATATTCCCGACGATCTGTGAAGCCGCTGGGCTCGAAATCCCGAATGCCGATGACCTCGACGGCATCAGCTTTTGGCCGCAGGTACTGGACAATACTGCTGCTGCACACAGAGAAAACATCTTTACTTGGTACAATGCCAATAAGCCAATGACGAACACCACAAAACTGATTCAGTTCGCCCAAGAAATCGATTTCAAACGTTACGCGCCAGATGAAAATGACCCTCCCAATTTCCCTCAGGGCCGGTTCTTCGACTTACGCACCGATCCGCTCGAGCTTGAGGATGCATACAACAATACTGTGGATACCGGGTTGGGCATTTTACTGCGCTCAGGCTTAGATCTTGCGGCACTCACTCCGGAACAGCAAGCCGCCTATGACCGACTAGGCATAGTGCTGGCCAACAATACAGAAGTAGCCGCTACCGACCTCGGCATTGAGACTACATTTTCCACAGTCAGGTATGCCACTCAATTTGAAGGCTCTGAAGGATTCCAGAGCGGCGGGGTTAACAATTCAGCCAACTTTACTGAAACCTCAGTAGGAGGCCTGTACCTACCTGCTGGACAAAGTCCAGTATTCGGAACGCTAAAAAGATCACCAACCGCGGGCAGCAGTCGGGCTTTTTACAATACTGGTGCGGGGGCAAGCTTTGGCGCTGGCGCCTCATGGAGCACCACTGTGGATTTCACTTTCGAAGGCTTACCAAACACCGCACCGGGCTCAACGACTCTGCTAGTCGCCAACGGTTTCTCCAGCTCAAATACCGCGAACGCCAATGTCATGTATGCGGCGATACAAAAAGGGGGCGGACAA
>Ga0075469_10000547_pt1 | contig 16811 bp, 15 predicted proteins | sample DEB08_DNA_13_FD_77577 | JGI IMG/M metagenome (GOLD analysis project Ga0075469, IMG submission 77577) | Aqueous microbial communities from the Delaware River and Bay under freshwater to marine salinity gradient to study organic matter... | ecosystem: Environmental > Aquatic > Marine > Coastal ...
TGGAAGTCTTGGAAGTCTTGGAAGTCTTCAGAAGCTTTATAGCCCCCCAGGTAGGTGGCCATACCCCCTCTACGGGTATATGTAAGTGTGGTGGGACTTTTTAGGTGGTGGAGGTTTGGAAACTAGTATTACGGAGTTAACCCTTTAAGTTTCAGAAATTCCTCTGGAGTCATGTTCTTGGTAATTAAATAATCACTTACCATATCTTTAGGTACGCCATACTCGTTAGCAAATTGAGTTTGGTTGGGAAATATTTCTTTTTTTTCTTCTAAAATAACAGGGTTACCAATATGAGTAACAAAATTCGGTTTTTCCCCGTTGGCCCAATCGTATTCGCCTGTTTCAATTAAGTGTTTAATTGGCATAAGTTCTGGTGGATACTCAAGGCCTAATGCTTGCTCTAAATTCCAGTTAGATTTGTTTGATCGAGCTATAAAGGTTTGGTATTTCTTCGGAACCAAATTTGGATACCTTTCTCGTAATTTAGAATAAACAAGCTTTTTATTACCAGTTAGAGTATCTCCATCTGGAGTCTTAATGGAAATTTCCCGTTGTTTTGTAGGCGCCAAAATATCATCGGTTAAAACAAGGATTAATTGATTTTTTTTATTATCTTCGCGCTCAGCTAATCGATTTTTTTGACGAAGGTTCCTGACTCGTTGCTCAATAGTTTGTTTCCTTAGTTTATTCGGATTATGTATTCTTGATTCAGCTATCTCTTTAATGGTTGTAAACAACTGTCGTTTATATTGATAGATAATGGCCTTATCATTTATTTTCTCTTTTAGGTGTTTAATAGCATCTCCAACGGACTCACCCATATTTTTGACCCTATGTCTTAGTGAGTTATATGCAACGTTACTCTCTCTGGCTTTCTGATAAAGAGACTCTTCATCCACATTTCTGACGGCTGAACGGGTCGCTTTCTTGGCATTCCATCCCTTATCAATAGAATCATATTGGTCTATAAACCTAGCTTCAGATTTTTCTAGAATAGTGACCAGTTCATTTTCGTTTTCACACTCATACTCTGCCATTTCCTCAATAATAAAATTAGAAATTCTTATTACCGACATAGTTTCATAGAGGTCAGCATGCTTTCCTCGTCTTCGCGAGTCTCTAGATGCTTCATATTTTAGGCAAGCAATACGATGTTGATTCCATCTATCTTTTATCGTGACTCTCGTTTGACCGATATAACAGTATCCCGGGAAGTTATTTTTCCCAGTGACCTCATCTTTATGACTTATCTTGTATATCCATCCTTTCATGAGTTGAGTATAAGCAACAACTCATACCATATCCAGACACCCCAGTTGACAATTCCAATTCACACCCCCTATGTTAAAAAAGGAAATCAACTAGGAGGCTTATCAAACCATGCTATCAAATGTAATTAATCTAAGCGCTGAACTAGAAGCTCGTGAAGACAGTCGTAAACTGACTCCCAAGCAGATATTAACGATTGAGTTAAGAAACGACTACAATGAAAAAGCACGGTTGCGAAGAGCGGTTGAGTTTCATAAGGTTGCACATAAGCATAGAGTGAAAGATTATATAAAGATTGCTAAGCGTATTGAACTTCATGAAGAGAAGTTGTTGAGAATTTAAGGAATCAAAAATGAAATACATAATGTTGCTTACAGTGTTTTTTTCATCAAGTGTTTTTGCATCTGAGTTTGATAAGACCATGGCCTTAGCTAAAAAAGGCGATCCTAAAGCCCAATCCAACTTAGGCGTTATGTATGCATAAATTCGTCAATCACAAAAAGACGTACTCAAAATCCTTGGTTTCAGTAGTTCGCACTGCTAAGGTGTCAGAAATGGTGCAACAATCTAATAGGGTCGGCGACTCTTATAGGTAACAGCAAAGGGTATCTAAAGAATGAAAAAAATCGCAGTAAATATATCCACTAGAAATTCTCTGCTTATTCAGGTTTTATTGGTTTTGTCTTTGATAGCAATGGACATATTTGGGGAAATACACCTAGATTACATTATGCCCTTTTACTTACTATTCTGGACAATGACTTACTTAGATGTAATTAAAGATAAAAAGAAAAGTTAAACAAGAGCCGCCAAACTTAGGGTAAATATTTTAAGCGGTACCGATTATTTGCGACAGTTCAATAGTAAGCGCACATTGTCACATGGGTCGCTTTTTGGACAGGGTGCAACAAATCTAAGAGGTTGCAGACAAGAAGCCCAAAAACGGTGTTAGCGAGCTTACCGAACAATCGCTTGATCCAACAACTCACTGGCATTCTCAAGACCACCGGCGTTGACCACATTGCTATAACCCAGGCCATCCAATATGGCCTTTGCCTGGCCTGACCTATTACCGCTGCGGCAATAGAGGTATATGGGTTGATCTTTATCCTCAACCAGGGTTTGTATATTTTGCGCGACCAATCCCAGCTCAAGGTGTTGCGCTGACTCCAAATGGCCAGCGGACCATTCTGAGGCTGTTCTAACATCGATAATCATAGTATTGGCTCCGCCCAAAGCCCAGCCTGAGGCCAGTGCAACTAGCAGTAAAAGAGATTTTATTGGCTGTTTCATAGAGTTATTCTCCTAAGGTTTAAAGGCTCTCATACAGCCTGCCCGCAGCATGATTTTCGAACCAAAATAGTGCAGTAAACCAGACTTTCACCAACCCCCGCACCAATTTGGCGCAGACCCAAGCCTGGCCGCTAAGTTGACCCCCAGCCTACGCGGGGTGCAGGTAGTGGCACGATAAATGCTTTGCAAATACCAGAGCGTCCTTTGTCTGAGTATCTCATAGACCCAGTCCAAATCTAACTCTAAATTTAAATGTAAATCTAGGAGAATCCATGAAAAATATAATCAAACACAGCCTGATGCTTGTAGCACTGGTTCCCGCTGTAAGTTTTGCTAGCGCCACATCTGACTGGATGCCAGTCGAAGATGGCTTGGCAATCAGCGGTAAAATCCACGCGGTAAAAACATCTAAAAAGTTTAGATCTGTAGAAAAATGCAGAGCCTTTGCTGAAAAGAAACCTTCAGTAGTTGCTTTCACCCTAGACCTTAATAAAGGAACCTGCACCACCTTTACCTCGGTGAGAAGCCGCCCCTCGAAATCAGGTGCTTCTTCGCAACTAAAAGCCTAGCTTTAACCCCACGACTCCAAGGCTGGACCTAGACAATATACTTAAAAGTTCCAGCCTGGAGTTGCTTCGGGCATTATTTGAAGTGCTGATGCAAAAAGTTCCAACTGGTTAACTAAAGTCTCTACAGGCTCCGCGCTACTAAGTTCCAATAGAGGCTCTTTATTACTGAAGGGCTCCATCTCAGCAAGCTGGCTATCGAGCAGCTGAGGTGACATAAAATGCTCAGATCGTTTAGCTAAACGCTCCATAATCAGCGATTGGTCAGCATTTAATAGTACCCCTGCCCTACAGGCGTATGAGCTAAAGACTATCTTTCTGTGCGCCTGCTTCAATCCGGAGTACGCAAGAATACAGCTTTTATTTTGCTGCTGACTTTCACTGAGCTCAGCATATATTCGCTTTATCCAGGGCAGCCGCTGTGCATCGGACAGGGGAATCCCCTGCGACATTTGTTCAATTGCCTGATCACTATGCAGTGAATCAGCATCCAAAAAGGTAAACTGGTGTCGCCGGGCAAATTCACTGGCCAGTGTCGACTTGCCTGTTCCAGATACGCCCATCACCACCAGCAACAGAGGCTGTTTTCTGGGCTCGGACTGCTTTTTCAATAACGACATCTCAGGTTCCTGACAGGCTGTTTGCTTCAGTTAGTAAAATAGTCCAACAAATCTAAATATATCTAAATAGCTGTGCCATTGGCAGAATAGTTGTAAACGGGAGTATTGTTACATAAAATGATTGCGCAACCAATTGCCCGCTTTATAAAAATCATCATCTAAAAAAACCGGCGGCAAACCATATAAATAAATAAGGGATTTGTATGACTTCTGCTATTCAAAGGCTTTTACTCTCAGCGTTTTTTATTATCTCAACGCACAGCATAGCCGCAACTGCGTCCTACCTGAATGCCGACCTATCCTCAGATAAGCGCGTTGAGCTGTTAATGGGTCAAATGACCCTGGACGAAAAAATTGGCCAAATGTGCCAGTTTGTCGGTGAAGCTTCAGATATCGACTTTGATAGCAAAGACACTAAATCAGATTACACCTTAGCTCTGGGAGACAGAGCCGGGCTTATTAAAGAGGGCAAAATAGGCTCATTTCTGAAAGTATCTACCTATCAGGAAGCTAATATATTGCAGAGCCTGGCAGAGGAATCTCGACTTAAAATTCCACTGCTTATCGCCACCGATGCCATCCACGGCCATGGTATGTATATGGGCCCTACCACCATCTATGCCACTCAAATTGGTCTGGCCGCATCATTTGAACCTGAACTAGCTGAGTTAATGGCTGAATATACTGCCAGTGAAATGCGCGCAACAGGGTTTCACTGGGCCTACTCGCCCAATGTGGAAGTGGTGAGAGATGCTCGCTGGGGTCGTATTGGCGAAACCTTTGGTGAAGACCCCTATCTGGTAACCGAAATGGGTAATGCCATGGTGCGCGGCTATCAAGGCAAAGACTTTAGCTCATCAACCAATGTGCTGGCGTCGGCCAAGCACTTTGTCGGTGGTGGCATTGCCTACAATGGGGTTAATGGCGCACCAGCAGATGTTTCCGAACGTACCTTGCACGAGATATTTTTTCCACCTTTTGTGGGCTCGATTGATAATGGTGTGTACACCATTATGCCTGCACACAATGAAATTAATGGTATTCCAGCCCATGCCCATGAGGAGTATTTAACCGATTTAATCCGTGGCGAATGGGGCTTTGAAGGTTTTTACATCAGTGACTGGATGGATATTCAACGGCTGGAAGGCGCCCATAGAATTGTAGACTCAGAGCGAGAGGCCGACAAAGTGGCTGTGTTGGCCGGCATGGATGTGCATATGCAGGGCCCCGGTTTTTTCGACAATGTAAAATCATTGGTGGAAAACGGTGAGATACCAATGAGTCGGATTGACCATGCCGTCAGCAAAATTCTCTACGCTAAATTTCAACTGGGTCTATTTGAAAATCGCTACACAGATAAACAGGCCGTTGCAGATACATTACTTAAAGACAGCCATCTTGAGTTGGCATTACAAACTGCGCAAAAGTCTATGGTACTGCTTAAAAACAATGGTGTATTACCCCTGAGTCGAGATACGGGGCGCATCCTGGTCACAGGCCCCAATGCCGACCATCAGGCACTGCTGGGAGAATGGGCGCGGGTGCAGCCAGACAATAATGTTATTACTGTGCTCGAGGGCTTGAAGCAACAGTATGACCAGGGTACTAAAATCGACCATGTAGCTATTGCCCGGCACGATGTGGTTTCCAATGCCGAACTATCCAAAGTCAGCAGATTAGCCAGGCGAGCCGATGTGGTTATTGCTGTCATGGGTGAAAACTCCCTGCGCTTTGATAAGAACAAAACCAGCGCCGAAAATGTGGACCGACCAACATTAAATCTAGTTGGCAATCAGATTGAGTTGCTTGAAAAAATTAAAGCCAGCGGTTCAAAACTAGTAGTGGTATTGATTAATGGCGGCCCTATCGCCTCAGAGTGGTTAACTGAAAATGCCGATGCCATTGTGGAGGCCTGGGAACCAGGCATGTTCGGTGGCCAGGCCATTGCCGAGACCCTAGCGGGAAAAATAAACCCCGGCGGCAAGCTACCCATTACAATACCCCGCTCCGTGGGGCACTTACAGAGCTTTTATAACCACAAACCTTCAGCATTTCATCGCGGCGGATTCTATTTAAGCAGCCGCAAACCACTCTATTACTTTGGCTATGGACTGTCTTACACCACTTTTGATTACAGTAATTTGAGCCTGCCAGAGACTATGTCAACCAGTGATAGCCTCAACTTCAGTGTTGACATTACCAATACTGGCGACATGGATGGCGACGAGGTGGTAATGATTTATATTAATGACAAAGTCAGCACAGTGACCACTCCAGTAAGAAAGTTGGTGGCCTTTAAGCGGTTGCATCTAAAGCGCGGCGAAAAGCAAACTTTGAACTTTACCCTTGCCAATAAAGATTTCGCCCTGTTAGATCGGCATATGCAATCTGTGGTCGAGCCCGGTGAGTTCGAAATTATTATTGGCGATCATCTAAAAGTCGCAACCATTAATGTTCAACAATAAGGTCTTAAGCCAATTTTCCCTGGGGCATTAATATGGATTTAAGTTTATTTTTAGTGGCTGGTGCCGGGATTTCACTCCTGCTATTTTTAGTTATGGCACTCAGAGTGCCTGCCTTTTTAGCCTTGCTGATCACCAGTTTATGCGTTGGCCTTCTCTCAGGTTTGCAACCAGAGCAGGTTATAGACTCGGTCAAAACCGGTATGGGCGGCACCCTGGGCTTTGTGGCTATTGTAGTGGGCCTGGGAGCTATTCTGGGTCAAATATTAGAGAGCTCTGGTGGCATTGAGCGCATTGCCGACAGCTTAATTGGCACCTTTGGCCCTGAGAAAACCCAATGGAGTTTAGGCCTAACCGGTTTTATTGTAGCCATACCAGTATTTTTTGATGTGGCATTTATTATTTTGGCGCCACTGCTCTATGGATTGGCTAACCGCTCTGGTCGTTCATTATTGTACTATGCTATTCCACTGCTCGCTGGACTCGCTATTACCCACAGTTTTATACCACCTACACCTGGCCCTATTGCCGTGGCTGAGTTAATTAATGCAGATCTCGGCTGGGTTATTTTATTTGGCACCCTAACTGGCATACCGGCCATGATTATCGCCGGACCCTGGTTTGGTCAGTATATCGCCAAAAGAATATTTATTGAGGTGCCAGAGGCGCATCGCAGTCAAGCCATGGAATCCAGTGGTCCCTCCCCAAATTTTGTCTGGGTTGCCTCCATTATTTTGCTGCCTCTATTGCTTATTATGCTGGCGACTACAGCACCTTTTGTATTGGACGACACCAGTACTTTGCTATCTGCTATTCGCTTTTTGGGCCACCCGTTTGTAGCACTAACTATTGCCACTATTTTTGCTCTGCTAATAGCCCATAAAAAATGTGATCTCAGCACTGAGTCATTATTAAAGATTGCCAATAAAGGCCTTGAACCCGCCGGTGTGGTGATTTTAATTACGGGTGCAGGCGGGGCTTTTAAGCAGGTACTGATTGACTCTGGTGTGGGTCAAATGCTGGCATCGGTATTTATTGAAGCCCAGTTCTCTGTGTTTATTCTCGGCTTCTTAATCGCCGCCATCACTCGTATTGCTCAGGGCTCGGCAACAGTAGCTATGATTACTGGGGCAGGATTAATGGCGCCTATTTTACAATTACAGCTCATATCAGCGCCCAGCTTGGGTTTGCTGGTTATTGCTATCTCCTCTGGGGCCACTATCCTCTCCCATGTCAATGACTCCGGGTTTTGGCTGGTAAGTCGCTACCTGGGTATGAGTGAAAAAAATACCTTGCAAACATGGACGGTGATGACAACATTAATCTCCTTGATCGGCCTGGCCAGCTGTCTGCTGATATCCCTGTTTTTGTAAATATGCAATCATAGTCCTATGGCAAACAATAAACCTCAGGGCGCTCAGCGCCTCACCCTCAAAGACGTTGCCGCCAAGGCTGGGGTCAGCCCCATTACCGTATCGCGAGTAGTCAATGGGTCTGCAGGGGTGCGAGCCAATATTCGCGAGAAAGTTGAAATAGCTATTGCCGAACTGGGCTATATCCCCAATCGATCGGCAAGCGTGCTGGCATCCTCGAAATCAAAGTTAATTGGCGTGTTAATTCCCTCGCTGTCCAACGTGGTATTTAACGATGTGTTGCGGGGTATCTACGATATTGCCACGCCGGCCAATTATCAGGTGCTGCTATTTAATACCCATTATTCCCCTGAGGAAGAAGAGCGCGCCGTCAGAACCCTGCTCGGTCAGTCTCCTGAGGGATTAATTATCACTGGCGGAGAACAGACCCCCGCCGCCCGGGCTATGCTGCAAGCCTCCGCTGTCCCGGTGGTTCAGATAATGGGAGAGGTAGATAAGCCAATTGATATCAATGTGGGCTTTTCACATTTTGAGGCAGGCGCTGCTGTGGCCCAGTTATTACTAAATAGGTCTTACCTTAAAATTGGTTTTATAGGCGCAAGAATGGACCCCAGAACCTGCCAGCGACTGGATGGATTTGAGGGGATTTTATCGGCGGCCAATCGCCTGGATAAGAAGCGCATTATAACAACTCAGAAGCCATCCTCTGTGGCTATGGGTGCCTCGCTATTTAGGGAGTTGATGACCATAACTCAGGGAAACTGCGATGCGGTCTTCTGCTGTAACGATGATCTAGCGCTGGGAGTCTTGCATCAATGTAAAAAAATGCATATTGATGTACCAAAACAATTTGGAGTATGCGGCTTTAATGATATTGAAATGGCCGCCTATGCCGAACCTGCACTGTCGACTGTGCGGGTCAATAGATACAACATGGGCAGTAAAGCTATGGAGCTTATTTTTGAAAAAATAAATCCACAGACTGACGAAGCCTCATCAATATCTGCTTATATCAATACAGGCTTTGAGTTAGTTATTCGCCAGTCTACGCGATAATCTCGCTATATAAACTCTAGTGCTGGAGACCCGCAATATAGAGCTGAAACGGGACAACCTGTTTATCCAGTGACTGCCGATGGTACTGTCAATGCCACTGCTGTGACTGATCTGGTGCCCACACTAAGCGACAAGCCTAGATACTGCGGAGACAGTCTCTGGTTAAAAGCTAGAATCTATGCATCCCAGCTCAATGTGCCCGGTTTTCATTTTTAACGCTGTTTTGAGTTTATTGATAGCTCCAGGGCCAATCAGAAAAGAGTTAAGGCTTTATTTTGCCATACTCCAACGCCTTGTCACTCAATGCTCCAAAGCGCAGGCTGAGTATGTCCAGCAGATAATTCTGATACAGCTTCCAGGGTGATCTGAGACCCTGCTTGGGAAAGCGGTCTATAGACCGATCCACGTACCCAGAGGCCAGATCCAAAAATGATACTCGCTCCATAGCGGGATCAGATGTACGCGGCACACAGTAGGCAAAGCCTTTTTTATCCATATGGTTAAGCATACGGCAGACATATTCGCTGGTCAGATCACATTTCAATGTCCAGGAGGCATTGGTGTAGCCCGCGGCCAGCACAAAATTGGGTATATCACTCAGCATCATACCTCGGTAACCCATGGTTTCTGGCAGAGACATAGGTTCGCCATCAACCTCGATCTCCATCCCACCCATAGGCAGCAGTTCCAATCCAGTGGCGGTCACTACTATATCGGCTTTTAAAAGCGCTCCAGATTCCAGCTTGATGCCTGTCTTGGTGAAGCGTTTAATCTGGTCGGTCACTACTGAGGACGTGCCCTTGCGCAGGGACCGGAACAAATCACTATCGGGCACCAGACAGAGACGCTGGTCCCAGGGGTTATATTTCGGGTTGAAGTGGGTATCTACATCAACCTTTCCCGCGAGCTCTCTGCGAGTGAGAGATAGCAAGAATGCTTTCATTTTTTGTGGCCGACGCCGGCTGTACTGGTATATCAGAGCCTGCATGCTGACGTTTTTCCAGCGGGTAACCAGATAGGCTAATTTGGAGGGCAACCAGCGATTCATGCGCAGTGCGAAAGGGTCTCGACCCGGACGCGAAACCACATAGGTTGGAGACCGCTGCAACATGGTCACATGCTTTGCGGTTTTTGCCATCTCTGGCACCACAGTAATAGCGGTTGCACCGCTACCTATGACCACTACATTCTTATCTGCATAGTCCAAATCTTCGGGCCACAGCTGAGGATGAATTAGCTGGCCTTTAAACTGCTCTACATCAGGGAATTCTGGGGTATAGCCCTGGTCGTAGCGATAATAGCCAGTGCAGCTATAGATAAAGTTGCAGCTTATGGCCCTGGGGCTAGCCCCCTCCCCCTCAATGGTTACCGTCCAGACTGCCCTGTCACTGTCCCAGGAAATTTTAGTGGCTCGGTGGTTGTAGCGGATATGTTTTTCGACATCATATTCCCTGGCCGTCTCACGAATATAATCCAAAATAGTAGGGCCGTCAGCTATAGCTCTCTCGTGCTTCCAGGGTTTGAAGTTGTAGCCCAATGTATGCATATCTGAGTCAGACCTAATGCCCGGGTAGCGAAACAGGTCCCAGGTGCCTCCCATGGCACCCCTGCTTTCTAAAATAGCATAGGATTTATTGGGCGCTTCACGCTCAAGATGACTGGCTGCACCAATACCAGACAGGCCGGCACCAATAATCAAAACATCTACATGATCTAAAGACATAGGGTCTCTCTTACTTTTTATTATTGGACAGTGACTTTACGGGCAAAACCACAGCATCGATGTCCCCGCCGCGACAATTTTAAAAAAACCAGCGGCTGACTGACTTATCAAGTTTGGCACTGCACTTTTTAAGCTGAGCCCCATAGGTTCCAGCCTGACGCTGAACTTTATTGGCCACAGTTAATAGCTGGGGCTTTTTATTATAGGACTTGCGGGCATAGCCACCCCAGCCCTCGTGATAGGCAAGATACTGACTGTAGGCATCCCACTTAGAGATACCCAGACGTTTGTTAGTCTTATTGGTGTACCAGCCCACAAAGTTAATGGCATCACCAAAGTCATCGCGGTCATGGCTCCAGCTGCCAGTATCCTTTCGGTAGTCACTCCAGGCTGCGTCCTGAGCCTGAGCATAGCCATAGGCTGATGATCTGCGCGGCAGAGGAATAAATAAAAACTTGGGGCGATCTGGTCGCACCTTAGCCTGAAAGGCGGACTCCTGATTGATAATCGCCATCATAACGCCTATGGGTGTACCCCAGCGCTTGCTCGAGCTACGGGCATCTTTATACCAGTCTGTTTCACCCCAGAATATTTTGCACAGGTCATTGACCTGTGTCGGCTGATAGCTGGAACAGCTAGTTAACAGGATAAGTAAAACTATGGGTAGCAGGCGCTGAGTGATCATGCCTGAATAATGCAGCTTCTAGCGATGAATATCCAGATAGTTTAGAACCAAAAGCCAGACGGCGATAAGACGCATACCAAGCAATGCGAAAGAAACGGCGGTTATCTCTGACACAGTTGTGAGCATAAATAGTTCCATATCACTCCACAGTAATGCACAGCTGACAACCATGCCAACTACCGCCATAAATCTAAAATATCGGCCGGCAACCACGGCATATAAGTAGCCAGCCAATACTAGTAACAAAAGCATCACCCGCACCTGTATCAAATCGCTTGCCGGATGAAAGGCAGCTGGATCTATTTGCACAGCAACCACCTTGGATTGGATAAACAGCTCGGGCATGAAGTAGGCTGTGACACCACGGATACTAAGAAGAAACGCCACCAGAGTTAACCGGACGCAAATACGCCATCTAATGCCATCTTCCAGCTCAGGAATAAGGAACTCAGATAGAGTTTTTGCTTGAACTTTATCTGGCGTCTGATCGGCTGTTTTATGCGGACTAACCTCTAAGAAGTCCATGAATATCCTCTTATTCTCGATGGGCATCCACCCCATAGGGTTTTATAATTTTTAGAGACCAATAAGACCGTGGCTAATAATTAGCTCTGGTTAGATTCTTTGAGCAGATTACCTTCGATCTCTATTTAAGTGTGTATAGTTTTACAGCATTATTGTGACCCTGAGCTTTTTACCCGCTCAGCACCTATTAATTAGCAGTTTTTTGGGTGATCAGTAAAAACACTTACTACGTAGGTAATCTATTGACCAGGGGCATATCCCGCGTGCATTATCCGCGAATTATGGTTCCATCGCTGGAATGGGCATTGCTACTTCTTTTATCGGACAATATCTAGGCTAAAAATATGACTTCTATGCCCCAAATTGCTGACAAATATATTTTTACTGGCACCTGTCGGGCTGGCCTGGGTGTGGTTGCCGCTGTCACCAGTTTCCTGGCCGATAGAGACTGCTATATCTGCGCTCTCGAACAATTCGACGATGAATCAACTGACAAATTTTTTATGCGTGCTGTGTTTCGCCGCCAGAAGGGCTCGCCGGCAATCGTTGATATACGCGATCAGTTCGATAGCATTGCGCAGCAATTCACCATGGACTGGCAGATTCACAATCCAGAAGTTCCAGTAAAAACACTGCTAATGGTATCTAAATATGATCACTGCTTAGACGACTTGCTCTACCGCAAACGCAAAGGTGAATTTAATATGGAGATCACCGCAGTGGTTTCCAACCATCAGGATCTGCGCCCTATGGTAGAGCGCGAGGGCATTCGCTTTATCCACCTACCGGTAACCAAAGACACCAAGGCTCAGCAGGAACAGCGCCTAATGGAGATTGTCGATGAAACTGGCACGGAACTGGTGGTTCTAGCTCGCTATATGCAGATTTTATCCAATAATTTAACTCAGCAGCTCTCGGGCCGCTGCATCAATATCCATCACTCCTTCCTGCCGGGCTTTAAAGGCGCCAAGCCTTATCATCAGGCCTTTGACCGCGGCGTAAAAGTGATTGGCGCCACAGCCCATTATGTGACCTCGGATTTGGATGAGGGGCCTATTATCGAGCAGATGCTGACCAGAGTTGACCATAGTTACGGCCCCAATCATCTGGTTCAGGTGGGTCGAGATAATGAATCTATGGCACTGGCCAAGGCTGTTAAATATCACATTGAACGCCGCGTATTTCTAGACGGCAATAAAACAGTTGTTTTCCTGGGCAGCTAAAATCTATTAGGGGGAGAGTTATGCCTTTTGGGCTTCTAAAGTACGGTCTCAGCAGCGAGTATCCGGCACAGCATCATTTTACCCCTGCCACAGAGCTTAAAAAACACTACGACGTGGTTATTATTGGTGCCGGCGGTCACGGTACCGCCATTGCCTACAATCTGGCCAAATACCACGGCATAACCAATGTTGCTGTGCTGGAAAAAAGCTATCTAGGTGGCGGCAATACGGCTCGCAATACAGCGGTTATTCGCTCTAACTATCTCACCGAAGAAGGGGTCAGTTTTTACCGCGAGTCAGTCAAGCTCTACAACAATCTCAGCAATGAATTTAACTATAACGTGATGATGGAAAATCGCGGACAATTGACTCTGGCCCATAGCGATGCCGCTGTGCGCAGCTTCCGATGGCGCGCCGAAGTCAACCAGCACATGGGTGTCCGCTCCGAACTGATTGACCGGCAGGCCATCGCGGAATTAGTGCCAAATCTCAACATGTCTGAGGACTCTCGATTTCCCATTATGGCCGGACTTTGGCATGCAGACGGTGCCACTGCACGCCACGATGCTGTGGCCTGGGGCTATGCCAAAGGTGCCTGTGATCGCGGTGTCGAATTACACCAGCTCACCGAGGTAGAGGATATTGAGGTTAGCCGTGGTCGGGTCACTGCAGTTAAAACCAATCGCGGTCGCGTAGAGTGCGGTGTCGTGGTGCAGGCAGTGGCTGGCGCCAGCTCTATAGTGGCCAAAAAAGCTGGTATTCCGCTACCCATCCACTGTTATCCTCTGCAGGCCATGGTCACCCAGCCTTACAAGCCTATTTTAACTCCCCATGTCAGCTCTCCCCACGTCCATGTCTATGTGCATCAGACCTCCCGCGGTGAGTTTGTGATAGGCGGCGGCTCAGATCCCTACCCCCTCTATCACACCAGAGCCACATTAGATCAACGAGAATCTCTGAGCGCAGCAGCCATGGAGCTATTTCCATTTTTAGCCCAGGCAAGAATGTTACGTCAGTGGGCCGGCACCACAGATATGACGCCGGACTACAGTCCGATCATGGGACTCAGTCCAGTAGAGAATTACTATCTGGATGCTGGCTGGGGTACCTGGGGCTTTAAGGCTACACCCATATGCGGCGTCACCATGGCCGAGCTGGTGGCGACTAAAAAGGTACCAGAGATTATCAAGCCATTTGAGCTCGAGCGCTTCTATAAGTACGAACAAATTAACGAAGCCGGCGCCACCGCCGCCAGCCACTAAGAGGGATTACCATGAAGCTTCTCACCTGCCCTCTCAATGGCCAGCGCAATATTTCTGAATTTACCTACGGTGGCGAGTACCAACCTATGCCAGACCCAGAGACTGCCAGTCCAAGACAGTGGGCCGAGTATGTGTTTTTTCACGATAATGAGGCCGGCGTGGTGATCGAGTGGTGGTGTCACACTGCTAGCTCGTTTTGGTTTCTGGCAGAGCGCAACACCATTACTGACAGGGTTATTCGCACCTTTGAAGCCAGTGAAATATTTCAAAATCGCATCGACTTTGCCGAGCCAACTAACGGGGAGAAAAAATAATGCAGCGCTTACCCAGCCCCTATGGCCTATTGATTGATCGTGAACGGCAGATTAAGTTTAGCTTTGAAAATAAATCCTATCAGGGCTTTGCCGGGGATAGTATTGCCAGTGCTCTGGCCGCTAATAATCAATGGCTGCTAAGCCGATCATTTAAGTACCACCGCCCACGCGGCGCACTGACCATGGCGGGCCAGGACGCCAATACTATGGTACAGCTACCCTCCAACCCCAATGCCCTGGCTGATAAAGAGCCTCTATCTCCAGGCTTAGAGGTTATGGGGCAGAACTACAGCGGCAGTTTGAAGACTGATCGCGGTGCACTGCTGGGGTTATTTTCTCGCTTTTTACCGGTTGGCTTTTATTACAAAGCTTTTTTTAAGCCCAGAGGCATGTGGGAGAAATGGGCGCCGCTGATACGCAAAAAAGCTGGTCTGGGCGTGATTAATCAGCAACTGGAGCCAGACTATTACGATAAACAGTATAAATTTTATGATGTGGTAGTGGTTGGTGCAGGACCCTCTGGTATGCAGGCCGCTCTCACTGCCGCTGTGGATGGCTGTGAGGTGCTACTGGTTGATGAAAACCCGATTCTGGGCGGCTCCTTAAACTATTCTCGACTGGATGCTAAGGGCAGTATGGCCAGAGAGGTCCGTGATCTGCTGGTGCACGATATTGAGGCTAATAGCAATATCACCTGCATGACCAATGCCACTGTCAACGCCTGGTTTGCAGATAACTGGTTGCCTATTATCTGCCAAAAGCGTCTTTACAAGGTGCGCGCCAGACAGACCATTCTATGTACCGGCGCACTTGAGCAGCAGGCGGTATTTCACAACAATGACCTGCCTGGCATAATGATGTCCAGCGCAGCTCAGCGCTTGATTCACCTCTATGCTATTCGCCCAGGAAAGACCGCTGTGGTTGTTACTGGCAACGATGATGGCTATGCCAATGCTCTGGATTTAGCCGATGCTGGTGTCGAGGTTGCGGCTATTGTTGATCTGCGTGACAAGCCCAGATCCAGCCCTCTGGTTAGGGCCGCCAAAAAACGCGGCATTACCATCAAGGCTGGCTATGCAGTTTACGCTGCCCAAAAGCGCGGCAATCATTTGGCTGGGGTGGAAATTCGCAAAATACTCAGCCAGGGAATATGTGACTCTCAGGCTGAGAAGATTCGCTGTGACACAGTCTGTATGGCGATTGGCTACACGCCCACCTATCAGCTCGCCTGTCAGGCCGGGGGGCAGCTTAGCTACAGCGACAAATCGGCCATGTTTACCCTGAATAATTTACCAGATGGCTTGCAGATAGCAGGTTCAGTAGACAGTTATTGGGAGCTGAGCAACTGCCTGGAGGAAGGTGCCAGAGCTGCTATTATTGCCACCAATGCTCTGGGCTTTACCCAGACTGATATCCCCGAGCCAACAGCTAGAGAAAAACATAGTCCCAACCATAGCTGGCCTATTTTTGCCCATCCCAACGGCAAAGAATTTGTCGACTATGATGAAGATCTGACCATTGCAGATATTGTTAATGCCACCCGCGATGGCTACGAGCATATCCAGCTGGTTAAACGCTACTCAACCTGCGGCATGGGGCCCTCTCAGGGTCGTCATTCTGCACTGGCCGCGGCCAGACTAGTCGCAGCTGCAACTAACCGAACTGTAGCAGAAACCGGTGTTACCACGGCACGGCCACCTTTTGCGCCCGAGCATTTGGGCCACAGTGCCGGACGCAGTTTTTATCCAGCCCGCCGCAGCAATATGCACTATAGGCATATAGAAGCCGGCGCTCAGATGCTGCAGGCCGGCGCCTGGTATCGCCCGGCCTTTTATGGCCAGGCCACAGATCGTGATCGCTGCATTGATAATGAAGTGAATAATGTGCGCAACAATGTGGGTCTGGTCGATGTATCCACCCTCGGCGGTCTTGAAGTCCGCGGCCCGGATGCAGCTGAGTTTCTCAATCGCTTCTATACCTTTGGCTTTGTTAAACAACCAGTGGGCCGAGCCCGCTACGCTCTGCTCACCAATGAAGCCGGGGTAATAATTGATGATGGCGTGGCTTGCCGTTTTAGTGAACAGCACTACTATGTGACTGCAACTACCGGCGGTGTAGATCGCGTCTATCAAACTATGCTTAAGTGGAATGCCCAGTGGCGTCTGGATGTGGATATAGCCAATGTCACCGCGGCCTACTGCGGAGTCAATATTGCAGGGCCCAGGGCCCGTCAGGTACTGGCTAGGGTTTGTACAGACATCGATCTAGGGGCAGAGGATTTTCCCTATATGGGTGTGCGCCAGGGCACAGTAGCCGGTATTCCGGCACGGGTAATCCGCGTTGGTTTTGTCGGTGAGCTGGGTTACGAAGTTCATGTGCCGCAGCAATATGGTGAAGCGCTCTGGGATGCTCTGATGGAGGCTGGTGGCGAGGAAAATAT
>Ga0075469_10000550_pt1 | contig 16790 bp, 24 predicted proteins | sample DEB08_DNA_13_FD_77577 | JGI IMG/M metagenome (GOLD analysis project Ga0075469, IMG submission 77577) | Aqueous microbial communities from the Delaware River and Bay under freshwater to marine salinity gradient to study organic matter... | ecosystem: Environmental > Aquatic > Marine > Coastal ...
TGTCTCAGTTCCAGTGTGTCTGATCGTCCTCTCAAACCAGATACTGATCGTCGCCTTGGTAAGCCATTACCTTACCAACTAGCTAATCAGCCGCGAGCTTTTCTTTAGGCAGATAAATCTTTTTCACTCTAAAGCATATGGGGTTTTAGCAATCGTTTCCAATTGTTATTCCCCTCCTAAAGGCAAATTACTCACGTGTTACTCACCCGTCCGCCACTTGAGTTAAAAACTCCCGTACGACTTGCATGTATTAGGCATACCGCCAGCGTTCATCCTGAGCCAGGATCAAACTCTCTTAAAATTTCCTTAATTTTTTATGTTTTAGGGATTTGTTTAGAAATCCTATATAACTTGTTTATATACATACTTATGTAAGATAAGTTGTCTAAGATTATTTTATAACAACAAAAAGAATAATAAGTAATAATTTATAAAAGCTATATTTAATTTAAATTAAAGTGAATTATGTTCGTTTCGTTAAACCAACAAAGTAAACTTGTCGACATATTTTTAATTTCATGAAAATCTATGGGTACTGAGTTAAAACTTATACTTTGTCCAATTTGATTTACATGATCGTAATATTCTTTTAGAATTCTATTTGGAAGGAAATCATTTATCGGTTGATAATTTTCATCGACATAAGTTTTTAAAAGAAATTCTGTTATTTCTGGTCGATCTGTAAACCAGTGTTCTCGAAGACTATCGGGAATTGGAGAATTTTTCCAGAGTTCAGGTAATCCTCTAAAAACTCGAACATTTTGTCCAAATTCGTTTATCATTTCAAGCAATTCATTATTTTGAGTTTCAGGTTTGTATTCAGCAAGCTTTTCAACTTCAAGAAGCATTCCTTCTTTTGGTAAATATGGCATTGTAAATGCTAATCGACCAATTATATCAATTGCATAACCTAGTAAACCAAGACCTATTGATGGAGAAAAATCAACTCCAAGGAAACCAGGAATAACTCCATGAAATGCATTTAAGTACCAGTCCGTAGTAATCCGAAGCGATTCAAATGGTTGTGAATAAGGATTAAACATTAACCACCAATAAAAAGCGACTCTTGTTTGACATATCACTAAATATGTCTTTAAAATCTGATGAATCCATTCTTGAACATCTCTTAAAGTTATTATATTGACTTGATGATTACAGACGATTTGAATAAATTGTGATAACCAATTAAATAAATATACTGGACTTGTCGCGGATTCAGATTCAACCACAAATAAATTAAAATATCCATCGACTCCATCTGAGTAAAAGTACTGAGTAGGTGGATTAAATGGCTTACCGTCAAAAAAAAGGATTTCTTGGTAGTTCTTTGGGGCTTGAGCTAATAATAGATCTGATAAGGATGTTAATGTATTTATGTCTGATATTGTCATTAGAATTTATTTTCTACCTTTATTAAATTAATATGTAATTAAATTCAACTCCTCAAATAATTTAAAACTTTTCACTTTAAAGTTATCGGGATAGTAGGATTTGAACCTACGACACCCTGCTCCCAAAGCAGATACTCTACCAAGCTGAGCTATATCCCGATAAAACAGGGATTTTTAAAGCGAAACAGTAATAAATGAATATATGATGAGTATATCATACATTATAATATAATGGCAACTTTTTTGAGAAAGGAAAAGTTTTTTACAAATTATAAACACGATCTCAAAAATTTCGTGTATTTAAATTTAATTGATGTTAAAATAATTCGTAAAAAGGTACGAATTATTTTAACATCAATTAAATTTTATGTATTTCGTTCAATATAATCTAAAACATCTTGAACAGTAGCAATTTGACCTGCCGCATCATCATCAATTTCAACTTCAAATGCTTCTTCAAATGCCATAACTAATTCTACAACATCTAAAGAGTCCGCACCCAATTGTTCAGTAAAGTTAGATTCTGGTGTTACTTTAGTTGATTCAATACCTAATTGATTTGCGATAATTTCTTGTAATTTTGCAAGAGTAGTTTCTGTTGTCATGTTATGTTCCTTAAAAATAAATAATATAGACTAACCAACTGAAAAGTCTTAAATTAGACACCAAAGGTTATTATATGATAATGTCTTTTATTCGTATGACGTTTTAGTCTGACTACTTTAGTATTATACTGTAAAATAAAAAAAAGTCTAGAATTTTTGATAAAAAAGAAATTGAATTAATTTTGTTAATTGATAAATACTTGCACGATTAATGCGATAGATGGGAATATTATTTTGTAAAGCTAATTTTTTTAACTTAAGATTTTGTTTTAGATGTTTTTTTAATCCAATAATTAAACTGGCTTTTTTAATCTCTTTTGTTAAAATAAGTTTAATCCCTATTTTGGAAACAGCTTCTTTCATTAAATTATTCGAAAGTGAATATGTATAAATTAATAATTGTTTTGTCTTAAAATTTTTTGGTCTTATATGATTATATTTCGTTAAATTGGTCCAATCATTATTAGTTAAAGTTGTTACATTTTTAAAATTTTTTGATGATTGAAATAACAATTGAGAATTATTCGTTAATTTATGATATTTAATACTTGTTTTTTCATTTGAACCTAATTGTCGAATCTGGTTAGTAGAATAAGTTCCACGTAATAATAAATCTATAGAATCTTTAACTTCTTCATGAATTGTCCATGAACTTGGATCATTAATTTCAATAACAATTTGAAATGCAGGATAGGCTTTTCGTTCTAAAATGCTCTTCTGAGTACCTCGTCGTTTAGCTTCTTCATCACTTAAAGTAACATATTGAATACCGCCAATTAAATCAGCTAATGCTGGATTTTTAATTAAGTTTTCTAAACAATTTCCATGAGTTGTTCCTACTAATTGAACTCCTTTTTCTGCTATTGTTCGCGCAGCTAATGCTTCAAGTTCAGTACTAATTTCGTCAATAATTATAACTTCTGGCATGTGATTTTCAACTGCTTCAATCATAACTTGATGTTGTAATTCAGTTTTTGAAACTTGCATCCTTCTTGCTCGACCAATCCCTGAATGAGGAATATCACTATCTCCTGCAATTTCATTGGACGTATCTACAATAATAACTCGTTTTTCTAATTCATCCGATAAAACTCTTGCAATTTCACGAATAATTGTAGTCTTTCCGACCCCCGGTCGACCGAGAATTAGAATCGATTGCCCTGATTCTAATAGATCACGAATTATATTAATTGTACCAAAGATAGCTCGACCAACACGACAAGTTAATCCACTAATCAATGACTGTCTATTTCGAATACAGCTAATTCGATGAAGAGTCCGCTCTATTCCTGCACGATTGTCATTACTAAACTTACTTATTCGTTTTGTCGTATAATCGATATCTTGCCACGAAATAATTTTCTGGGATAAATATTCCGGTCCAGTATGAAATCGGGCTTCTGGACGACGACCTAAATCCATAACAATTTCAATAAGTTTATCTTTATTCGGATGATCTTTTAAATTTTCTTGAATAAAAAATGGTAAATTTTCGAGTAGTTTATCTAAATCTTCATCTACAGTCATAAAATCTTTAAATTAGTTCTAACTTTCTAAATTATATTATAATTATAATGATTAATATGAGTTTAAAAAGTTAGAATTATTATGCTTAATTTTAAATGAATCAGATTGTAAAACTATTAAGACTAGTTAATTCTCATATTACTTTGTTATTTCGAGAGATCGACCAACTGCGTAAAAGTTTGACTATCTAATATAGCAATTTGTGATAACATTTTTCGATTTAAATCAATTTTTGATTTTTTAAAATTATGTATTACACGACTGTATGAAGATCCATTTAACTTTGATGCTGCATTAATTCTTGTTATCCAAAGTCTTTTGAATGTTCGTTTTTTCTGTTTTCGACCAACATAAGAATAGCGTAAAGCTTTCATAACCTGTTGATTTGCGACTCTAAAAAGTCGAGAATGTGCTCCTCTATATCCCTTTGCAAGCTGTAAAATTTTTTTACGTCGTTTTCGTGCAACGTTTCCACGTTTAACTCTAACCATAAGATTTAATAAGGTAACATTAATTTAATAGGTTTACTATCACTAGTACTAACACAAATTGTTCGAGATAATTTGCGTTTTTGTGTTTTCGTCTTATGCATTAACAAATGTCCTTTATAAGCATGACGACGTAAAAAATTGCCAGCCGCTGTTTTTTTATAACGTTTTAAAGCTGCTTTTCGAGTTTTTAATTTAGGCATAATATTTTAATTTGTTTGAGTAGAGTATAATTCTTTAAAATACCCTTTTGACTTTAAAGGATGTGAATAGATAGTTTTTTCTCCATAATTCCAATTAACTGGGCAAGCTTGTCCCGGATGTTCTTTAAGATATTGAATTGATTTTAGAATACGAATAATTTCGTTTATATTTCTACCACACAATAAATTATTAACTGTATAGTATTGAATGACGCCTTCTTTGTCAATAAGGACCACTCCAGGGAATGACATTCCATCATCTGTTAATAATTTATAATCGTTTGTAATTTTCTGTGTTAGATCAGAAACAAGTGGAAACTTTAAATTAGCAAGCCCTCCTTCATAGCGACTTGATAATAAACATCGCAAATGAGAAAATGGACTGTCAATTGATATAGCTAATATTTGAGTAGATAATTTTCGAAATTCTAGAATATTATCACTCAAAGAAATTAATTCAGTGGGTGAAACTGGGGTAAAATTTGCTGGATAAAATATAAGAAGAACATATTTTTTACCTCTGTAATCAGAGAGACGAATTTTACCTAATTTTTTATTAAAAACCCCAACTGTAAGAAAATTTGGTGCTAATTTTCCAATTTGAGGATAATTTACCATTATATTGAAAATAAGTAGAATATTTAACTAATAAATATTAACATAAAAAAATAAGTAGAGCAATCAAAAATAAGGCTCTACTAGATATTACAAATTATTCATATTTAAGCAGGTTTACTTTTTCGCTGGAGGTGCTTCTACTTCTAATAACTCGTTTAAAGCAAAATTATTTGTATTTGTTCCACTATAATTAACATCTGCAAATCTTACTACTGCTGGGTAACGAATTCCACTTTGATCCAGAGTAGCAACAACTCCAGTTTTTTGATACCAATATGACTCAGGACGAAGAATTTTAACTACAGAACCACGACTAACCATAAGACTAACCATTTTTAGTATATATACATGTAAAAATAAATGATAAATAAAAAATCTATCATAAAAATTTAAATAAATTTAAATAAAAAATGGTTTTAAGATTTCGAGCGTGTTATAATCTAAGTTAAAATTAACAATATAAAGATCATTAGAAATATATGTGGCGTAATATACTAAAAAATACTTTACTTGGGATAATTTTGTTAAATATTACAAGTATTGGAATTAAAAAATTTAATCCAGATGATACGGGTACTCAAACCAGTACACGTAATAATGTAGAATTTAATCAAAATGTAGTAAGTTCAAGAATGACTTATGGTCGATTCTTAGAATATTTAGAAATGGGATGGGTAAAACAAGTTGATTTATATGATAATAGCCGAAATGCTATTGTTGTAGCGGTAAGCCCTGAATCAGAAGAACGATCGCAAACAATTCGTGTTGAAATTCCAGTTGGCGCTTCTCAATTAATACAAAAGCTAAAAGAATATAATGTTGACTTTGACGCTCACCCAGCTGAAAATAAAAATTTATGGGTTAGTGTAGCAAGTAATATATTATTACCAATTCTTTTTGTCGGCGCATTATTCTACTTTTTCCAAAGTTCCGAAAACTTCCCCGGTGGATCAGGGTCTTCGCCAATGAACATTGGAAAATCAACTGCTCGCTTTGAAAAAAGACCCGATACTGGAGTTGTTTTTGATGATATTGCCGGAATTGATGAAGCCAAAGCAGAATTTGAAGAAATTGTTTCATTTTTAAAACAACCTGATAAATATACAATTGTTGGTGCAAAAATACCAAAAGGTATTTTATTAGTTGGCCCTCCAGGTACTGGGAAAACACTTTTAGCAAAAGCAATTGCAAATGAAGCTGACGTACCATTTTTCAGTGTTGCTGGTTCTGAATTCGTTGAAATGTTTATAGGTATTGGTGCAGCTCGAGTTAGAGATTTATTTAAAAAAGCATCGGATAATGCACCATGTATAGTATTTATCGACGAAATTGATGCAGTTGGTAGAGAACGGGGTGCAGGAGTTGGTGGCGGAAATGATGAACGAGAACAAACTTTAAATCAATTATTAACCGAAATGGATGGATTTAAAGAAAACAAAGGGGTAATCGTTGTTGGTGCAACAAACCGAGTAGATATTTTAGATTCTGCATTATTGAGACCAGGACGATTTGATAGACAAGTAACAGTTAATTTACCGGATCGATTAGGACGTGTAGGTATTTTAAAAGTTCATGCTCGAAATAAACCTATTGGAGAGGATGTTTCATTAGTTCAATTAGCAAATAGAACACCTGGATTTTCGGGTGCCGACTTAGCCAATTTATTAAATGAAGCTGCAATTTTAGCGACTCGTTATAAAAAATCATCTATAACAAAGAATGAAGTAAATGAAGCTGCCGATAGAATTATTGGGGGTATAGCAGGAACTCCAATGGAAGATAATAAGAATAAACGTTTGATTGCTTATCATGAAGTTGGGCATGCTATTATCGGTTCGGTTTTAAAATCTCATGATGAAGTTGAAAAAATTACATTAATTCCTCGTGGCGCAGCAAAAGGATTAACTTGGTTTACACCTGAAGAAGATCAAAGTTTATTGTCAAGATCAGCATTATTATCACGAATTATAACTACACTTGGCGGCCGTGCAGCTGAAAAAGTTGTCTTTGGAGATCCAGAAGTTACTACAGGAGCAAGTAATGATTTACAACGTGTAACTGATCTTGCACGACAAATGGTAACACGCTTTGGAATGTCAAATATTGGCCCAATTGCTTTAGAAGATGAAAATAATGGTCAAGTTTTCCTTGGTGGAAACATGGGTCAAGATGGTAGTGAATATGCTGAAAATATTGCCGATCGAATTGATGACCAAGTATGTAAAATCATAAATTATTGTGAACAAAAAGCAATAGAAATTATTTTAGATAATAGAGTAGTTATTGATTTATCTGTTGAAAAATTATTAGATGTTGAAACATTAGATGGCGCAGAATTCCGTGAGTTAGTTAGTGAATATACAGTCTTACCTGATAAAAAAACTCCGTATATTTCAAAATTTGGTTAACTTAAAAGTAATTTTAAGAAAATTTATTAAATAACACAATCTAATTAGTTTGATTGTGTTATTTAAATATCAATAATATTTTATATTAGAATTAAAAAAATAGGTTAAATAAAAAATTAAAGATATTTCTTAGAAAAACTATTGCTATATAACTATTCTAAATATACAATAAAATCAAATAAAGCTATTGATTTAGATCAAAGATAAAAAATTAACTTAACTTTAAAAATAATATTATGGCAAAAAAAAGCATGATTGAAAGAGAGAGAAAGCGAATTAAATTAAATCAGAAATATGCAGCAAAAAGAAATGCTTTATTGTCACAATATAAAACTACAAAAGACTTCAACTTAAAATTACAGATTCATTCAAAAATTCAAAAGCTACCTCGTAATAGTGCTAAAATTCGTATTCGAAATAGATGTTGGAAAACAGGTCGTTCAAGAGGTTATTACAGAGATTTTGGTATCTCAAGACATGTATTAAGAGAAATGGCACATCAGTGTTTATTACCTGGTGTTACAAAGTCAAGTTGGTAAGATGACGGTATAACCGATTATTTAAATAATCGGTCATATTTATTTTAAATATCAAACTGATTTCCTCGGCGATATTGTAGATATGCTGCAACAAAAAGTCCAAACGCACTAACAGTCATCAGACCTAATACGATTCCTGATAATAAAGGTTCTACCATTTATCTTTACTTATAAAATGTATATATATGTGACATACATTATAATGTCATCACCAATTAATTTTAATTTTAAAGTTTAGTTTTGTAAACAATAAAAATTGAATTATCTAAAACCAATTGCTGCTTGCCAAACAAAAGCTAATAATAAGAAAAAAACAGGAATAATTGGTAATACATCTACGATTGGACTAAAAGCAGCATACGCTTCTGGTAAGCGAGCTAAAAGTAAACTTTCCATAATTAAGACCTATAAAAAAAAATATATGTATATAAATTAATAATATTAAATGCTTTAAATTTAATATTATTAATTCTACTATAAAAAAATTAAAAAGATGATTTATATATGGATATTTTTTTCCAATATAACTTCTTTTCGTATACAATTATTTATTAGTATTAATGATTTAATATTAAATACTAACCTAATATATTAATAATAAAGAGCAATTATGGCCTCAGCATTTTTACCCGCAATTTTAGTCCCTATTGTTGGTCTTATTTTCCCGGCTTTTAGCATGGCATTATTTTTCATTTATACACAAATTGATGATATATCTTAACAAAAATAAAAACAGATTCTATAGAAATCTGTTTTTCATTCTTTAACTAAATTTAATAATCAAACACTATACCTTTTTAACTATTAGGCATCAATTAGAAATTTGAATTTTTATTTTACATTAGAAAGATCAACTATCAAAAATTAAATTTTGCTAACTATATTACAACTGAAAAATATTTTATAACTTTAAGTATAAACTTCTAGATATCTTTATACGTACAGGTTCTTCACTTAAAATTAAGTGATAAAAATCATTAATTTCAAGTGAAAAATTTTATTATATTAGATCATTAATAAAAATATTTAATTATTCAAGATCTTTTCGATTAGGATTTCGTGATGGATCACTTGATAGGAATCCAAAAATGAATAAAGAAACAAAGAAGATAACGGTTGTATAAACTAAAATTTTTAAAGTTAACATTAAATTTTTCCCAAGAATTATTTCTAAATACTATTAATTATACTAAAACATTTCAAATATGAATAATTAAATTTGCAAACACTTTGAGCTTTATATTTCTTCTTTATTTAAGAAAAAATGGATAAATTTTAAAAGCGGAAACTTCTATCTTTCGATTGTTTTCATTATCTTGCCGTAGAGAAACATATCCTTCTATTAATATACAATCATTATTCTGATAATATTTTACAATATCATATGAAAGATTTCCCCAAACTGTCAAATTAAATGTATCAATGCAATTCTTATTACGAACTTGAGGAAACTGAACAACTAGCTCGGTTAATGAGATATTATTTTTAAAGAAACTCTGAACAGGCTTTTTAATAATTTTGACAATAAATGTGCTATAGTTCATTAAATAACAAGATTTTTTTGTTTTTGAACATCTTCAAAATTAATATCACGTAAACGTTTTAATAATCGAATAAAATATTCTAAGAAATAATCATCTAATTGCATTATGTCACCAGGATCTATCTTAAAAGTTTTATATAAATCGAATGTAGATTTTGAAAAATTGTTCTCAACATTCAAGATTTCGACAAACGCTAATCTATCACTAATATTTTGACCCCATTCAAAGAAACCTAAAAACCCACTAGATAGTTTTAAAAAAGAAATTGGGATCCGTTTAACTTGAGCTGATTGGCCTGCTAATTGTTCGCACAGTTTAATTATTTCTGACGATAGCCATCCTTTCGGACCACCTAAGAAAAATGTTTTATTTTCTGTTTGTGGTAATTGAAGAGCGCGTAAACAGAATTTTGCAATATCTTGTGTATCCATATAAGAAACACTTGTATTTTCATTCGTAATCCATATCGGTAAATCTTCTAAGATTGGAATCGCATACTGTTCAATTAAACCTTGATAAAAGCCAGATAAACGGAAAATTGTATATGGAATTTTTGATTCTTTTAACTTAATTTCAATCCCTTGCTTCATTTCCATTAACGGAATATTAGAAAATTGTTCAATATTTAATGCAGAACAAAAAATAAACCGTTGAATTTTTGCAGTTTGACAAGCTTCTACTAAAGCTAATTTTCCATCCCAATCAACTTGTTTTATAGTCGATAAATCAGATGGTCGACTTGTTGAAGCATCAATCACAGCTGTAATTCCTCGTAAACAAGACGGAATTGTTTCTGGTAAAGTTAAATCACCATAAACAATTTCTGCGCCCCATTCTTTCAGAAAAGTAGCCTTTCGTAAATTTCGAACAAGGCAACGAACTTGATAACCTTTTGTTAGTGCTTGAAGCACTACTTGTCGACCTAATGTTCCCGTACCACCAACAATTAATAAACTCATATATTTATAATTTTTGTTAAAGAATTAAAAAGATAAATTTCTTTTTAGAATCAGTTAGTCAAGAACTGTAGTACTTAAAGAAATGTCTTCTGCTTCAATATTAACTAATTCTCTCTTCGTTAAAACTTGGCCACGACTATCAAAAATTCTATTAGCTTGACGCATACGTGCTCTATCTAAAGCATTTTTAGCACTACGTGCATTTGCAAATAATGGACGTTCTTTTCTTAATCGAATATAATCAGTTAAAGCAATTTCTGCAGCAGGAGTTAATTGATATTGTTGTTCTTCTAACATCATTTTTGAAATCTTTAATAGTTCTTCGACAGTATAATCTGGGAAATCAATATGATTAGCAATTCGTGATGACAAACCAGGATTTGATTCATAAAATTTATCCATTGGTTCTTTATAACCAGCTAAAATTACAACTAGATCTTCTCGTTGATTTTCCATCACCTGCAATAAGATTTCAATAGCTTCAGATCCGTAATCACGTTCATTGTCTGGTTTATATAAATAGTAAGCTTCATCAATAAATAATACACCACCCATTGCTTTCTTTAAAACTTCTTTTGTTTTAGGAGCTGTATGACCAATATATTGCCCCACTAAGTCATCTCGCGTTACTGTTAATAAATGACCTTTTTGAATATAGCCTAATTGGAATAAGATATCTGACATTTTTAATCCAACTGTTGTTTTACCGGTACCAGGACTACCAGTAAATGACATATGTAAACCAGGACTACCTGCTGTAATTCCTAAATTCTTTCGTAATTTATCCACTAATAACAATGCAGCAATTTCACGAATTCGGGATTTAACAGGAGCTAAACCTACTAATTCTTCATCTAACAGATTTAAAATTTTAGCAATTTCTGTTTTAGTGTATTCTTCTTGCAAATTAATTGTTGCTGTACTCATAATATTTTAGTTAATTTATTTACTGTTGTAACTTTTTATATATTAAATCGATTAGAATATTAATCGATTTAATAACGTATAGTAAAGATTTAATTTAAAAAGTTGGAATACTTGATAAGCAAATAAAAGCGAATCCTGCACTACCACATGCACCTACAAAGAATCCACCTTTGAATTGGTCCCAAGCTTTTTTTGTCTGTAATTCGTTTGAAGTTTCTGTACTTGTTGTTTTCTCTTGCCCAAAAGCTGCGACACCATAAATAGTCAATCCTAATGTTAAAATTAGTATTAGCCCAATGGTTGAAAGAAAACCTGCGAACAATGCAACTTCTGAATTTCGTAAAGGACCTAATTTAACAAATGGTCCTATTAAAAAATAACCATGTGCTAACCCAATTTCTAAACCTCTTAATAAAGGAGTTAATCCAAATCGGTATGCGGGTAAATTTTTCAAAATAGCCCGAGTTACTGCTGAAGACGTAATTGGGGTTGCTAAATGACCTACAAATGGATCATCGTTATAGGGTTTAATAAAATTAGCCATAAATTTAACCTAAGTTTTAATGAAATTAATAATAGAGTTTTCAATTCGTACAAAGTATTTAAAAATTAATTTAATTTTTTACCAACCAAAATTTAAATATAGATTACTATATAATATATATTAACATATATAAAAAATTGTATAAACTTCATTTTTATAAATCAAAAATACATTATGATGATCACTACTATTGATTACTTTTTACTTTTAGGATTTTGCTTTGCTATGGCGTCTGGTCTGTTTTTAGGGTTAAAATCAATCAAATTAATTTAATTTTTTTATTAAAATGCAATAATGGATAAAAATATTCGTCAAGATAAAATTGTAGGATCTCGACGTTTTAGTAATTACTTTTGGACTTTTTTTCTATTCATTGGAGGTATCAGTTTTTTATTAGCAGGTCTTTCAAGTTATGTTAAATTAAATTTATTACCGTTTGCAAATACTGCAGAATTAGTATTTATACCTCAAGGTGTGGTAATGATTTTTTATGGAACTTTAAGCTTATCCATTAGCATTTATATTTTTTTAACAGTATTATGGGATATCGGTAGTGGGTATAATGAATATAATAAGATTGAAAATCTTGTAAAAATTGTTCGTAAAGGCTTTCCGGGCCGCAATCGTGAAATTCTTTTAACATATCCGCTAAATAATATAAGAGCAATTGGGATAAAAATCTCTGAAGGTTTGAATCCTCAACGAATTATATACTTGTGTTTGAAAGATGAAAGGCAAATACCATTAACACCTGTAGAACAACCAAGTACTATCTCAGATTTAGAAGAAAATGCGGCTAATCTAGCTAAATTTCTAGAACTAAAATTAGAAAATTTATAAGATTTTATTGCTTTTTATACCCGCATAAATTTATAATTTAAATATGCGGGCATAGTTTAGTGGTAAAACCTTAGCCTTCCAAGCTAATGATGGGGGTTCGATTCCCCCTGCCCGCTGTTAGTCAAACTTTTGAATGAGTATCAATCATTTTTTTTATAGGAGAATTTAATATTATGTCTGGTGGATCTACCGGTGAACGTCCGTTTTCGGATATTATTACAAGTGTACGTTATTGGATTATTCATAGCATTACTATCCCGTCTCTTTTTGTATCAGGATGGTTATTTATTAGTACAGGTTTAGCTTACGATGTTTTTGGTACACCGCGACCAAATGAATACTTTACCCAAGATCGTCAACAAGTTCCGTTAGTAAATGATCGTTTTAGTGCAAAACAAGAATTAGAAGATTTAACTAAAGGTTTATAAAAGGTAAATTTTATGACAAAAAATATTAATCAACCTGTAGCTTACCCGATTTTTACATTCCGCTGGCTTGCAATTCATGGATTAGCTGTTCCTACTGTATTTTTCTTAGGTGGAATCACAGCAATGCAATTCATTCAACGATAAATTAATAAATAATAGAGATAGATAAGAGGTAATTTTTATGACGGGTCCAAATCCTAATAGACAACCTGTAGAACTTAATCGAACTTCATTATATTGGGGACTTCTTTTAATTTTCGTTTTGGCTGTTTTATTTTCAAGTTATTTTTTCAACTAATAATTATATTTAGGAGTTTTTTATATGACAAATACTGGTAGAATTCCTTTATGGCTTGTAGGCTTGGTTGGCGGTTTAGCCGTAATAACAATGCTTAGTTTATTTTTCTATGGCGCATATTCTGGTTTAGGGTCTTCATTGTAGAGAAATAATTAATTTATTCCTACAAATAAAAATTTAGAGTAAATAAAAATTTACTCTAATAAAATATTATTTTTTCTTTCTTTTTCTCTTTTTCTTATCTTCTCCATTTTTCTTTCGCATTGCCTTAGTACCACGACCTAACCATCCCCACCAAAGTCTCATTGATTCACGAAACTTTAAGTCGTAAAAGGTATATACATCTTGCCAGGCAGTATAGCCGCCACTGTAGATACTATTTTTTGGTCTTTTTCCACAATGAAGTTCTGCTCCATAGGTAAACATTGGGACGTAAAAATATTGTGAGAATATACAATGTAACATGGCGAGCATTATAGCTCCCATATGGACTAGAGCGAGGGTACCAAGATATAATTGAACAGTTTGGGCCTCTTCAAAGCGAAACTGAGGAAGTAGGGTATAAGTAATCATTGCTTGAGCACGACCTGCTCCTTCATAAACAAATCCAACGATTTGATTATACAAGATTATGAATGTAAAGTTCCAGCGCACATGATACGGACAATATTTTTTACCAATTCTTACCCAAGCTATATATAAAGCAAATGGGACCACATGTCTAAATCTTATTTTATAAAGTTGAATAACGGCTTCACGAAGATCTTCTGTAATATAGTTATATATAGGATCAGCAATATGCCTATATTTATTTGGTACTAAATTAAATAATGGTTGTATCCATGTAAAATGTGCGGTATCACCTGCCATTCGTTTAAACATTGTATCACTAACCTTTCGCATAGCTCGCATCTCTGATCCTTTACGAAAACGGTCTTCTTCATAAAGAATATTAGTTAGTAATGGATGATATTTAAGATATGGATAGTAGTTACCAAGACAATCATTTAAAGTTAATCCCCATAAAACACAAGAAATAAACCCTACACCACAAATTTTAAATGACGTTATTACATTATATTTTACGCAATATATAAGAAAACGAATGATACAAAAAAGAAGCATTGCTTTTTGAAACTCTTCAAATGTAAATCCGTGTACACTAATATCTTTAAGTCTTTCTATAATAACTTCTTTAATAGAAGGCTCATCGTAAAATGATGAATCCCATCCTTCTAATTGGATTTGTTTTATTAATTCAGGGTTTGGTTTGGCTGCTTCATTGGCTTCACGGAGAGCTTCTAAAAATACTTCATTTGATTCATTAGCACCAATGTCTATACTCGGATCATACTTCATAGACATATTATCGAATAAAGTTGTTAATGTTTATAAATTAAAAGTTAAAAAAACTCCACCAAATTGAAATGTTAACTCTGACAGCTTATAATAACAAAATTTAATCAAATTATCAATACTTAAAAACGGTCTTAATAACTGATTGAATTTTGTATTATCTTTTATAGTTTTTTAAAAATTTTTTAGCATTTTTTTCATTAAAGATTGAAACTAATAGCAAAAACAAAGTAGGCAAAAATTAAGCCCCATGTTAATCTATTTAAAAATTTTTCAGCAGAATTAGGAGATCCTAACAAATTTGTTTTTGTATTAAAATTTGCTAATCCTCCTGCATTTGGTGTACGGATAAAAATAATCGAAACTAAAAATACATTAACTAGAAACCAAATTAACTTTAACATATATATAATCCTTGATTAATAAAGTATTTAAAGTAAAACTTAATTGTCTTATTTTACCTTTATTCTTCAATTTCAAAAATTTCTTTAAAAACTTTCGATACTTTATCACCAGAATCGATTGATTCTAAAGGATCTTTTCGTAAACGATGACGTAAACACAACGTAATAATTTTACTAATATCGTCTACTGTGACAGTAGTGCGACTATTATATGCAGCGTAGGCTTTTGCTGCTCGGTTAGTAACAATATCACCACGCAAACCATCAACATCAAGTTGACTACAAACTTCAGAAATCTTTACGCTTAAATCATAGTCTAATTCAACTTGAGATAATAAATTTTGAGCTTCAACAATACGGTCTCGTAATTCCTTTTGTTGCGTTTCATAATTTTCGATCCAAACATTTGGGGTTTGATCAAATGACGTTCGTTCTTCAACGACTTTTACTCGTAAAATTGGATCTTTTACAGTTCGAATTTCTGCATGCATACCAAATCGATCTAATAGTTGTGGTCGCAGTTCTCCTTCTTCTGGATTTCCTGAACCAATTAACACAAATCTAGCAGGATGGCGAATTGAAATCCCTTCACGTTCAACAGTATTCCAACCTGATGCAGCTGAATCTAATAAAATATCTACTAAATGATCATCTAATAAATTCACTTCATCTACATATAATAAACCACGGTTGGCTTTTGCTAATAACCCTGGTTCAAAAGCTTTAATTCCTTCAGTTAGAGCTTTTTCAATATCAATTGTACCACAAACTCGATCTTCTGTAGCTCCTAATGGTAAATCTACCATTGGAATTTTTATAGTTTCTGTATTTAAAGTCTCGCCATTTTGAATTGCAAGTTTCACTTCATTACCCATTAAATCTAAATCAGATTTATGAGAATTAAATGCATCATCTTTTACTATTTCAATCTCAGGTAATAAATCAGCAATTGCTCGAATAGTTGTTGATTTTCCAGTTCCACGATCCCCCATAATCATAACACCACCGATTTTTGGATCAATCACATTCAACTGTAATGCTAATTTCATTTCTTCTTGACCTACAATTGCCGTAAAGGGAAAAACAGGCGTAGTAAACTTTTTTAAATCTTGTGCTACCATAATTTATATTGGTTATAATGTATTAGATATATGTATATTAATTAATATTGAATCGAAGTTTTTATTGATATAGTGTAGCTCCTAAACGAATTGCTAAAAGACTAGCTAATAAGGCAATAAATAATGCTATATAAACTTGAGCGTCAGAAATCATAAGATTATTCCTATAGTTAATAATTATATTGAATATGAAATTCACTTGATTCTAGGGACATGTTAGAATTTAACATTTAAGTGTTTGTTTCTATTCTAGATTATAGCATAGTTTTAAAAAGTTTAATGTACTAGAGCTGAATTTATTTTAGAGTTTATATTATTAGCTAAAATGGCAAATATAAATGTTTATAGTATAGATTCGATAAGTTTTCTTTAAATTATGATTAGTTAATAATTTTTAATTTTAATTACAAAATTCTTTAATAGTTAACGTATAATATATGTTATGAGCTGACAAGACTATAGTAAAAATTATAAATTAAGGTTTACTTGTTAAATTATTTTATTTAAGGATTATAGAATATGACCATTTCTATTGGACAAAACCAAGAACGTGGCTTATTTGATCTTATTGATGATTGGTTAAAGAAAGA
>Ga0075469_10000555_pt1 | contig 16724 bp, 15 predicted proteins | sample DEB08_DNA_13_FD_77577 | JGI IMG/M metagenome (GOLD analysis project Ga0075469, IMG submission 77577) | Aqueous microbial communities from the Delaware River and Bay under freshwater to marine salinity gradient to study organic matter... | ecosystem: Environmental > Aquatic > Marine > Coastal ...
ACATTGGACAACGGCGTGCGGGTAATGATCCCACCGTTTGTGGGCCAAGACGAAGATATTGTCGTGAACACAGAGACCTTCGAATATCAAGAACGCGCCTAATTTATGTCAGGCGGGTGATTGTCGCATCCCCCGCCTGCATCACGCCTTCTGCGCGATCAAAGCGCAGATAGGCCAGCGCCTCATCTCCTGAAATTGTGTGCAGCGTGCCGACAGGCTTGCCGTCAGCAGTGATTGCGTCACCAGTTTGCGCGGTGCCGCTGATCTGAACGCGCGCCAAACCCTTTTTCAGAACTGTTTTATGCTTCATTCGGGCGACAATTTCTTGGCCGACAAAGCAACCTTTTTTGAAATCAACACCGTGCAGCGCCTCGAAACCGGCCTCTAGTATATATGTGTCCTCGGTCAGCTCTATTCCGGTTGTGGGGACCTCGTAGGCTACGTTGACAGCATTCCAGTTGGTGCTGTCGCTGATGTCTGTTTCGCTATAAGCCCGCCAGCCCAAAGCTGGATGGCGTGGATCAGCTATTGCGCCATCGGGCATCGGGCCAGTCCCGCGTGACACGATTAGATCGGTCTGCGCAATCTCGACTTTGGCGCGTAGGCGGTACATCATTAAACGCTGGCCCAGCATTTGTGCGTGTGATGTGGCCACGTCAAGCAGCAGGCGGTCGCCTTGACCAATCACAAAGAAATCGACGATGAACTTGCCTTGCGGGGTTAGCAGTGCTGTGTAGATGATATTGTCCGCAGCCTTCGCCACGTCGTTCGTGACCAGCCCTTGCAGGAAATTAATCCGGTCGTCGCCGCTGATCGAAATGACTGTACGTTCAAGCACTATCTTAGCTTTCTGTTTGCGAAAATTGCAGGCGGTGCAAATCGGCGTAGATCCCGCCGCGTGCAATTAATGTATTGTGGTCACCCTGATCGACAACCCGTCCTTGATCCATCACGACGATTGAATCGGCATTGCGCACAGTCGAAAGGCGGTGCGCGATGACAAGCGTCGTACGACCCGTCGCAAGTTTCTCGAGCGCTGATTGCACAATCGCCTCTGACTTTGTGTCGAGCGCACTTGTGGCTTCGTCCAGCAGCAAAATCGGGGTGTCACGCAATAGCGCACGCGCAATCGCGACCCGCTGGCGCTGTCCGCCAGACAGATTCGATCCGCGGGGCCCTGCAGGACTGTCCAAACCATTTGGCAATGCGGGAAGGAAATCGGTGACATGGGCAGAGTCAAGGACGGCTTTGAGCTGCGCATCGCTGACATCCTGGCGGCCCAGCAGAATGTTATCGCGCAACGTTTCATCGAAAAGAGCGGCGTCTTGCGTGACGACTGAAAACAGTCCCCGCAGATCAGCCAGATCGTAGTCGCTGATCGACGCCCCATCAATGGATGCAGTGCCTTGTTGGCCTTCGACCAAGCGGGTCAGGACGTTGAAGATTGTGCTTTTGCCTGCACCAGACGCGCCGACCAGCGCCGTCGTTTTGCCCGCCGCAGCGGTAAAGCTGGCCCCGCGCAAAACAGGCAGATCGCCATAGCTTAGATGTAAATCGTCTAGCGCAATCTGCGGAGCACCTGAAGGCGCCGCTTTGCCCTGCGCTGGCGATAAGATCGTAGGCTTAAGGTTCAGTACATACTGCAGCCGCTCGACGCTGGCCGCGGCCATTTGCCATTGACCACTCATTAATCCCAAGCGGCGTAGCGGGTCAAACGCGAGAGACATGGCTGTGAAAAACGCCATGAACTCGCCATTGGTCTTTTCGCCGCTAATGATTTCGCCGCCGCCATAAAGCATGACGCCCAGAAAACCGATTCCGGTCATGATGTCGATCAATGCGGGCACCGCTGCCTGACCGACGGATGTGCGGACTTCTGCATCGACGCCCTGGCGGATCAGCGCGTCATAACGCTTGGCTTGGTATGTCTCGAGAGCGTTAAGTTTAATGGGGTTAATGCCATGAAACACTTCGTCCAAGCGCGTTGAAATCCGGCCTGCTATCTCGCGGGAGTTGCGCGCACGACGGCGGATATAGGCTTGAACCATCAACGATGGCAGGATCAGCAGTGGGATGCCGACAACTGCGATCAACGTCCATTTCCAGTCAATCCAGATTGCGACTGCCAACAATCCCAACAGCGAAATCAGATCGCGGGCCAATGCGGTTAATATGCTGCTCCAGACGCTGTTGATGACGTTGACGTCGCCTTGTACCCGCTCGATCAGTTGGCCGGGGGGGTGGATTTGAAAGAACCCACTGTCCAGCGTCATCAGGTGGCGTAGCATATGTTGGCGCATCGCGGCTGCCGTTAGTTGCTTTATTAGCGCCATTAAGATGCGCTGTCCCGCCGATGTCACAGCGCGCACAAAGAAGATCGTCATGATTGCAAAGCCCACAAAGTATAGGGCATCGCGGTCACCGGCCGTAAAGACATCATCGAACATAGGCTGGATGAGGCGGCTGATCAGGGCCAGCATCGACCCTTCGATCATCATAAGAATGATTGCACCAGCAAGCCACCATTTTTGCGGGCGCAAATAATCGCGCCAAAGCCACCAAAAAAGCGTTGTGGCTGATTGCTGTTTGCCAGCGTGTGTCGTGGGGGTTGGCGGGGGCATCAAAAGCCTTTTGCAGAACAAGTCAGTTTCGGTCTAGTCGTAAATGGGGGGCGCGTGCAAGTTGGGCAAGGTTGACGCCCGCAAGTGCCGCGTTAGTGTCCGATCCAAACCACACTCACGGGATTCCCTTTATGTCATTGTCAAACGGCCGCGCCTACCTCGCTATTCCTGGACCATCGGTTATGCCTGACGCTGTTTTGCAGGCGATGCACCGCGCGTCGCCAAATATTTACGAAGGCGAATTACATGACCTGACGGATAGCCTGGTGCCTGATTTGAAGTCCATCGCCATGACCGACGCCAATGTCGCGATTTACATCGGCAACGGTCATGCCGCTTGGGAGGCGGCATTGGCGAACGTGCTGTCGCGCGGGGACACTGTACTCGTCTTGGCGACGGGACGGTTCTGTATCGGTTGGGGCGAAATGGCGGCTGGTCTGGGTCTGAAGGTTGAAACCATCGATCATGGCGATCGTGCGCCGATTGATCTGGGGCGTGTGGCCGATGTGCTGGGTGCCGACCAAGAGGGCCGCATCAAGGCCGTTTTGGCGGTACATGTCGATACCTCGACCAGTGTAAAGAATGACATCGCGGGTCTGCGCGATGTGTTGGACAGCGCGGGGCATTCGGCGCTGTTGATGGCTGATTGCATCGCCTCATTGGGCTGTGACCGGTTCGAGATGGACGCTTGGGGCGTCGATGTCATGGTGTCGGGTTGCCAAAAAGGGTTGATGACGCCTGCGGGGGTCAGCTTTGTTTGGTTCAACGAAAGGGCTAATGCAGCGCGCGGTAATTGCGTGACAACCTATTGGGATTGGCGGCCACGGGTGAACCCAGAGGTCTATTTCATGTATTTTGATGGCACAGCACCGACGCATCATTTGTATGGGCTGCGTGCTGCGCTTGATATGATCAAAGCCGAAGGGTTGGATGCGGTCTTTACGCGGCACGAAAAGCTGGCTCAGATTATCTGGACTGCCGTAGATCAATGGGCCAGTGATGGACCTATGCAGCTCAATATTGCAGATCCTGCACATCGCTCGCATGCGGTGACCTCAATTGGGATCGGATCGCCCAATGGCAATGCTTTGCGCCATTGGTGTGAACATCAATGTGGCCTCACACTTGGTATCGGATTGGGCCGTGATCCTGCGGACGCGTTTTTCCGGATCGGGCATATGGGCCATGTAAATGCACATATGATTATGGGTGTATTGGGCACGATTGATGCAGGTCTGAAAGCATTGAATATCCCTCATGGCTTTGGCGCGCTAGAGGCTGCAGCACAAGCCTTGGCGCATCGTGCCTAGCTAGATCGCAGGCGGCCGATCCATTTGAAGAAATGATCAAGTCCATAAGCCGAAATGGCGACCCATAGGTATCCAAATGCCGCGGCAATGATCCAAAAGGCCATGAACAACAAGACACCAAGTGTCGTCAGAAAAGCGTCTGTGTAGTTTTCTACACTGCGGATCGTGTGTTGCGACATGAGTACCTCTCGTTGCGGAACTATAGCCTAACTGCGTATTCGTAAAAATCACCCTAACTTTTCGTGTGCAAAGGCCAATGCTGCTGGAAAGGCAGCTTCAAAGGCGTCCAATTGGGCGCCTGTTCCGCAACTGACGCGAATGCAGCAGTCTTGTGGCGCAGTAAACGGCATGCGTACGAAAATGCCATTTGCCACGAGATGCGTAAGAACCTGGCGCGCGAAATCGCCATTTCTGCCGCAATCGATTGCCACGAAGTTGGTCGCAGATGGCAGCACAGTCAGGCCATTGTCGGCAGCGATCTGGGCGATGCGTTTGCGGGCTGCGTCAACCTGCTGGCGTATATGATCAAGCCAGTTTGTATCTTGTAGCGCTGCCAGCGCCCCGATTTGCCCGATCCGTGACATCCCGAAATGATTGCGCACTTTGTTAAATCCGCTGATGACGTCGGGCGAACCCATTGCATATCCCACACGTGCGCCAGCCATGCCGTGTGCCTTGGAGAACGTCCGCATGCGGACAACGTTTGGGGCATGTGGGTCAATCACGGGGGAAGTGCCATCCGGAGCAAGGTCGATGTATGCTTCGTCGAGGACCAACATACATCCTTCAGGTAGGCGGCTGATCATATCTTGCATGACGTCAGCGCTATGCCAGCTGCCCATTGGATTGTCAGGGTTAGCGATGTAAATTAATTTTGCACCGACCTCAGCGGCTTTGGCCAGCAGCGCTTCGGGGTCTTCGTGGTCGCCCTTATAGGGAACGGTGTGCAAAGCACCGCCAAACCCTGCGACATGGTAGTTGAAGGTCGGATACGCCCCAGCAGAGGTCACAACGGCGTCGCCTTGACCCACATAAAGCCGAACAAGTGTGCCGAGCAAAGTGTCAATGCCTTCGCCAATCATGATGCAGTCGGCAGTGATATTGTGATGCTTTGCAAGGGCTTGACGCAGATCATAGCTTTCCGGATCACCGTACATCCAAACCTCGCTTGCGGCCTGTTGCATTGCTGCAATCGCCTTGGGCGAGGGGCCAAAGGCGCTTTCGTTCGCACCTAATCGCGCCGCAAAAGGGCGGCCCATTTGGCGTTCTTGTGTCTCTGGCCCGACAAATGGAACCGAGGCGGGAAGGGTTTGGGCGAGGGCGGTCAGCTTTGGATGTGTCATGCCAGCAGATAACCGCGTGCTTGAATTATGCGCAACCGTTCATATATGAGAATCATTCGCAACAAAGGGAGGCCCCGATGGAATTGAGTAGACGCGGATTTTTAGTGAGTACCGGGGCCGCCCTTGCGGTCCGTGTTGTTCCACAGGTCGCCACCAAGACAGGACGGCGGCCGATCCTAACGCTCGTTTATGACAAAGCATTGGGAATGATGCGCGCCGTCGAGCGTATGGTGCCGTAGGAATGCCCTCGGCGAAAGTTTTTTAGGGAAAAAGAAGGTATGGGGCGGGTTTGAAGCCGCCCCGCTTTGCTTAGCCGATTTCTTGCAGGCGTGCGATGGCCGCTTTGAGTTGGGCTTCTTCATTTTCGCGTAAGGCGAGATTTGCCTTGGCTTCTGCCACGACCTCGTCTGGCGCTGAGGCCACGAATTTTGGGTTGTTAAGACGGCCGCGCAAACCGCCCAGTTCTTTGCCCAGCTTTTGCATCGTCTTTTCGAGACGCGCAATTTCTTCGCCAACATCAATGAGATCAGCCAATGGAATACCAAATGTGCCGCCCTCCATCGGGATCGTGACGCAGCCTTTGGGGAAATCATCGACATGTGACAGACTTTCGATCCGCGCGAGGCGCTGGATCAGTACATGGTTGTTGTCCCAAGCAGATTGCCCTTTCGCGTCCAGACCCGTGACGAGTACTGGCACTTTGGCACCTGCTGGCACGTGGACCTGCGCACGGGCAGAACGCACGTTGTCAATCAGCCCGATCACCCAGTTCATTTCTCGGTCTGCATCTGCGTCGATCAGTTCATTTGCCGTGTATGTCGGCCAATCGGCATGGGCCAGCATTTTGGTGCGGTTGTCGGCCAAGCCCCACAGTTCTTCTGTGATAAAGGGCATGATAGGGTGTAGCAGGATCAGACATTGGTCCAGAACCCAGCGCAGGGTTTGTTCCGTCTCAAGCTTCGCGCTCGCATCATCGCCTTGCAGGATCGGTTTGGAAAACTCCAGATACCAGTCGCAAACCTTGCCCCATGTGAAGGCATAAAGCGCGTCGGCGGCGTCGTTGAAACGGTAAGCTTCCATCGCGGCGTCAACGGTTTCGCGGACCTTGCCGGTTTCACCGATAATCCATTTGTTCAGTGTTTGCGTGGCCTCTGGCCGGATCGCATCGCCGGGGTAGGAGATTTCGTAGTGTTCGGCAAAGCTGAACGCGTTCCAAAGTTTCGTGCTGAAATTGCGGTAGCCTTTGATGCGATCTTCCGAGATTTTCAGCACGCCACCCAAGGCCGCCATTTGCGCGTTCGAGAACCGCAGCGCGTCAGCGCCGTAAAGGTCGATCATGTCGAGCGGGTCGATCACGTTGCCCTTGGTCTTGGACATCTTCTCGCCTTTGGCGTCGCGAACCAGTTGGTGCAGATAGACGGTGTGGAACGGGTCCTGTTCCAGCACCGCTTGGGACATCATCATCATGCGGGCGACCCAGAAGAACAGGATGTCTTGGCCCGTGACCAGAACGTCACCGGGGAAGTATTTCATCGCCTCGGTGTCTTCGGGCCAGCCGAGGGTGCCGAAGGGCCAGAGGCCGGAGGAGAACCATGTGTCGAGGACGTCGGGGTCGCGGAAAATCTTAATAGCAGCGTTTTCATTTTTACCAGCTTGGACGGCGGCGAAACCGTCGATCAGAGCCTGTGCTGGGCTTACTGCACCCTCAATAATTTCGGGTTTAAAGCCATATAAACTCTCGAATTCGTTCTGCGCTTCCTGCTCTGTAGCTGCGCAAACCATGTGTAGTTTGGACACATTAAACGATCTGCTCCCGTCTGCATTCGACTCCATTGAAGGCCCATACCAAACCGGTATCTGATGCCCCCACCACAATTGCCGAGAAATGCACCAAGGTTCGATATTCTCCAGCCAGTGATAATACACCTTCTCACCGCTTTCCGGCATGATCTTGGTCCGGCCTTCTTTGACCGCATCCAGCGCGGGGCCGACGATTTTGGCGGTGTCCACGAACCATTGGTCGGTCAGCGCGGGTTCGATCACCACTTTGGAGCGGTCGCCAAACGGCTGCATGATCTTTTTGTCTTCGACGTAAGGAACGGTCGTTTCGACCTCTTCGCCTTCTTCGTTCTTGACCATTTTGGTGGTCATCACTGCGTTGCCCTCTGCCGTGATGTCTTCGACCACAAGTTTGCGCGCCTCGAACCGGTCGAGCCCACGGTATTCCTCGGGAACCATGTTCATCGCTGCAATCATCGCCTCGTCAAATTCCATTTCACCATTGGCGATGGCCTGCGCGGTGGTGGCTTCTTCGACGTAGGGTTTGCCGTCCGCGCGCATCGCACCTTTGGTGTCCATCAACGCGTACATCGGGATGCCGCCGCGCTTGGCGACTTCGTAGTCGTTGAAGTCATGCGCACCGGTGATTTTCACCGCACCTGATCCGAAGTCCATATCAGGGTAGGGGTCTGTGATAATCGGGATCAGGCGGCGCTGTTCTTTGGGGCCAACGGGGATTTCGCACAGTTTGCCCACGATCGGCGCATAGCGCTCGTCGTCTTTGTGGACCGCAACTGCACCGTCGCCAAGCATGGTTTCGGGGCGGGTCGTGGCGATGGAGATATAATCGCGGACCTCGCGTAGGGTCACGTTGCCGTCTTCGTCTTTTTCGACGTATTCATACGTCTCGCCACCCGCGAGCGGGTATTTGAAATGCCACATGTGGCCGTCGACTTCGATATTTTCTACCTCAAGATCGGAAATCGCGGTTTCAAAATGCGGGTCCCAGTTAACCAGGCGTTTGCCGCGATAGATCAGGCCTTTGTTGTACATCTCGACAAAGACCTTGAGGACGGCATCGTGGAAGTTGCCGGGCTTTTCGGTCGCTGGCGCGCTCTCAGCGCCTGACATCGTAAACGCAGAACGGGACCAGTCCATGCTGTCACCCAAGCGGCGCGCCTGTTGTTCGATCTGCCCGCCTTTCGCGGCTTTCCACTCCCAGACCTTTTCAAGGAATTTTTCACGGCCGAGATCAACGCGCTTGGGTTGGCCGGTTTCTGCAAGGTCCTTTTCAACCATCAACTGGGTCGCGATGCCTGCGTGATCCAGCCCGGGCTGCCAAAGCGTGTCGTAGCCCTGCATCCGCTTCCAGCGCGTCAGCATATCCATGATGGTGTGGTTAAAGGCGTGACCGACGTGCAGGTGGCCCGTCACATTGGGCGGGGGCAGCATGATGCAAAAGGTTTCATCGCGCGATGCGTTGGCACCTGCTTTGAACGCGCCTGCGTCTTCCCACATTTTGTAGATGCGTGGCTCTGCGGTTTGGGCGTCGAATGTCTTTTCCATCGGCATCATCATGGTCCTTGCTGTGTCAGCAGGGCAGATAACGTGCCGATGGCGCGAGGGGAAGGGTAAGGTGGGTTTTAAGCCACCTTACGCCGCAAAAAGCGATTTGCGCTGACCTGATTGAATGACGTGGCGGTCATACGGTGTGCGGGCAAAGACCTCTTCGACCCGTGCTGCGAAATGCGACAGAGGCAAAGTATCGTATGCTGGATCGAAAGAACTTTGGTCCCAGCGCTCGCAAAAGGCGGCACAGTCGTCAAAGTATAGGCTGTCCCTATAGGCATCGCGTTTGTTGGCGTTCCCGCCCACATGATCGCCATAATAAAGCATTTGGAAATCGCCGTGCTTTTCAACCACCCAAGTCACCTGCTCGCGCACAAAGGGGCGCAGGATCGCAGCTGCATATTCATCGTGATTGTATGGCGCATAGATATCGCCAATATCGTGCAGCAATGCGGCGACGATCCAATCAATGTCTGCCCCATCGCGTTCGGCCCGTGTTGCCGATTGCAGTGAATGTCCCAACCGCGTGATTTGATACCCCGATAGGCCTTCATCAAGCTTGACCATCGCCTCAAGCAAACGCGCGGCTGTGCCTTTCGTGTATTCTACCTCGTGTTCGGTTAGAAAATCATAGTCTTCTTTGTCGCCATCTTTCATGGCTGTGAATTTCACGCGGTCCATAGGTATTCCTTTCGTTGACGCCTTTGTGGGGATGTTACGCCATTGCACGTAGACTTGTAGAGGGTTTACGCGATCACGCTGGACAAGGTGTTGCTGGCCAGTAGGGTTTAGCGCATGCAAAAACAGCGCCTTACCCCGGTGAAGACTTTGGAACAAATCCAACCCAGCCAGTACAAATGGGACAGCCATGCAGTTACCTGATTGGTTTTTTGGTCTTTTCGGACGTCGCGCGCGCACCGAAGATGAAGTTATCCGCCATCGCGGTCCCGCGACCCATATTGTGATCCTAGATGGTACGATGTCTTCGCTGGCCGAAGGGCGCGAAACCAACGCGGGCTTGACCTATAAATTGCTGTGCGAAATCAGCCGTTCCGAGAACATGACCATCCACTATGAGGCCGGTATCCAATGGCGAGACTGGTCAAACACGTGGGATGTGATCACTGGCCGTGGAATTAACCGCGGGATCAAGCGCGCCTATGGGGTCGTTGCTTCACGCTACCGCGCTGGTGATCGGATCGTGTTGATGGGCTATTCACGCGGCGCCTTTGCGGTTCGCTCGCTTGCGGGTGTGATTGATAGGGTTGGGTTGGTGCGCGATGATGTCGCGACAGAGCGTGCAATCGAGCAAGCGTATAGGCACTACCGCGCAGGAGGGGATAGCACGGCGGCGGGTGCGTTCCGTGCGCAATATTGCCATGCAAATGTGCAAATTGAAGCAGTTGCTGTTTGGGACACCGTCAAAGCGCTGGGCTTGCGGCTACCTGTTGTCTGGCGTTGGGGGCAAGTGCAGCATGCATTTCATAATCACGCCCTCGGGCCGCATATCCGCCATGGGTTTCATGCACTTGCCAAAGACGAACGTCGCGCGGCTTACGCGCCGGTGATGTGGGATAGTCCGCCCGATTGGCATGGCCATATAGAACAAGTCTGGTTTCGCGGAAACCATGGCGACGTGGGCGGTCAGGTCTGGCAACATCCGTTGGCGCGGCCATTGGCGAATATCCCGTTGGTCTGGATGCTCGAACGGCTTGAGGCATGTAATGTTCCGCTGCCGATAGGCTGGAAAGACCGCTTTGTGCAGGACGCATCTGCCCCGTCGATCGGGAATTGGCGGGGGTGGGCCAAGATATTCTTGACGCGGCGCAAGCGGCGCATTGGGAGCGATCCGTCAGAGCGTTTGCACGAAAGCATCACAGGTCACATTCCTGACGCTTCAGTCCTTGTGCCGCTGCATGATCAAACAGGTGGCTGACCCTGTCGCGTAAAGCTTACCACTTTTTGCGTCCCTGATTTCACCGCTTGAAACACCTGTGCTGCGACCGGCGTGATCGATTGTGCCGGTCGCAATGATTTCTGCACCAACAGGGATCGCGCCCGTCAGGTTCACTTTGTATTCCAGCGTTGTGTAGACTGATCCTTTGGGCGTCACTGTCATCACGGCACAAGACATGCAGCTGTCCAGCAAGGTGCCGTACCATCCGCCATGCACGCCGCCCGCTGGGTTGGTGTGTTGAAATTCCGGCACGCCACGAAAGACGACTTTGCCTGCTTCAACGATATCAAGTGTGTAGTTCATCAATGCAGATATGGGTGGGCGGCTAACGTGGCCATCGCGCATCGCTTGCATGAACTCCAAACCCGACATTGAAAGCATCATTTCAATGTCGGGCATTTGGTCGGGGGACGTTGCTGTAAACATAGGGCCTCGGGGGTAATTACTTTTCCCGCAAGCTGGTTGTTTAGGCCACCTTTTGCAACTGTGCTCTGGCGGTTCTGCCAAGAGCATGACAAATGTCGCGAGTCAGGTCCGGGCGGTTAAGCGTATAGAAATGCAGGTGATCGACACCTCCTTGGATCAAGTCGTCGCACAGTTCGGTTGCGATTGCTGTCGCCAAAAGGGCAGTCGTGTCCGGCGTCGCATGGGCAAAAGCGTCTCGGACGACCAGCGGGATCGATGCGCCGCAACGGGCAGCAAAGCGTTGCGTACCTGCCCAGTTTTCGATCGGCAAGATACCGGGAATGATCGGCGCATCGATCCCGGCCTTTACGCAAGCGTCACGAAAACGGAAAAAGGTGTCCGTTTCAAAGAAGAACTGCGTAATCGCTGATGTGGCCCCCGCATCGATTTTGCGTTTGAGAAAGGCGATGTCAGCGGCCTGATCAGCTGCGTCAGGGTGCTTTTCGGGGTAGGCGCCAACACGAATGTTGAAGTTGCCAGTGTCCGCAAGTGCCGCGATCAGATCAACAGAACTGGCGAAACCATCCGGATGGGCGGCGTAGTTACTCGCCCCCTGCGGGGCATCGCCGCGCAGGGCTACGATATCGCGCACGCCCGTGTCGGCATAACTTTGGGCTATGGCCAAGGTTTCTGCCTTGGTGGCGTCCACGCAAGTCAGGTGAGCAGCCACGTTCAAACCGCTGGTATTATGGATCGCCGCGACGGCCTCGTGGGTCAGTTTGCGCGTTGTTCCTCCCGCGCCGTAGGTTACGGACACGAAAGCCGGATCAAGAGGCGCGAGCATCTGGACGCAATCATGCAGGCGAAATGCGCCTTCCAGATTTTTAGGTGGGAAGAATTCGAATGATACGGATGGGTTTGACATGATGCTACCTCTTGCTTGCTTTACGTTTGTGATCTGGATATTGGATTGAGGCAAATTCATATAATTCACTAAAGTTATGAAGGCCGCTCACAAATGCATATCGAATTCCGGCATCTGCGCACGATCAAGGCAATCCACGACACGGGCGGATTGGCCCGCGCGGCGGATTTGCTGAATATTACGCAATCGGCGCTATCCCATCAGATAAAGGGGATCGAGGATCAAGCAGGGGTCGCGTTATTCACCCGCCGTTCAAAGCCGTTGAAATTATCGTCGGCGGGGATGCGCATGTTGGCGGCGGCAGAAGCGATTTTGCCGCAAGTGGCCGCCCTTGAAGCCGAATTCTCGGGAATTGTCGCTGGTAAATCTGGGCGTTTGCATATCGCGATTGAATGTCATGCATGCTTTGAATGGTTATTTCCCGTGCTTGAGCAGTTCCGCAAGGCATGGCCGGATGTCGATGTTGATATTCGCCCTGGTCTGGCATTTGACGCATTGCCCGCATTGCGAAAAGAAGAAGTGGATTTGGTGGTGTCTTCCGATCCGGAGGATCTGCCGGAGACCGATTTTACACCGCTTTTTGACTATGAACCCGTCTTCGTTGCCTCATCATCGCATCCGTTGGCCCAAAAAGATGTGATTGAAGCAGAGGATTTTCGAGGTGAAACGCTGATCACCTATCCGGTTGATCGCGCGCGGCTGGATATCTTTTCGCAACTGTTGACGCCGGCCAAAGTAGAACCGGCTGCCGTGCGGCAGGTAGAGTTGACGGCGGTGATCTTGCTGTTGGTGGCGTCGAACCGCGGTGTCGCGGTCTTGCCTGATTGGGTTGTGCAGCAGGTGCGTTACAGTTCGGACTATGTCACCCGCCCACTTACAAAATCCGGCATTACCCGCCGTTTGTATGCAGCAACGCGTGCTGATGATACCAGTCTGCCATTTATGGCGCATCTTATCCGGCTCGCGCGGCAGGAAGCAGTCAAACTGCAGCGCGGCGGTTCGGCTGGAGGGTAAGGTTTTCGTCTCTGCGAAAACTGTGCGTGTTGGTTATCAACCGTAGGTATGTTTCATCGAATGGCATCGCGGCCCCAAAATAATTGCCCTGCACATATGTACAGCCCATGCTTTGGAGCATGTCGCGCTGCCCTTGCGTTTCGACACCTTGCGCGATCAGATCAACTTGCAAACCTTTGCCCATGGTCAGTAGGCCCGCAATCAGGACTTTTGCGGCAGGGTCAATGCCAAGATCGCGCACAAATCCTGTATCAAGCTTAAGTTCGTCAAACGCCAATTCCTTAAGGTGCTGCAATGACGCGTAGCCAGTGCCAAAATCATCCAGTGAAATCCGCACGCCAGCTTGACGGAACTGATTTATCGATGTGCGAATAATTTCGCTTGAACGTGCGAAAAATACGTCTTCGGTTATTTCAAAAGTTAGAAAGGGCAGCAAATTGGGGTATTGTTCGATCAAGGCAAATAGTTCTTGGCGGCCAACAAGTGTGGCCAATGTCACTTCTGGCATATTGATGGACACATGCCCAGGATTGAGCCCGTCTTCGACAAGTGCGGCCAGATCTTTCAATACCAGCGAAGCGGCGTGGATCATGAATGTACCTTGCAGCGATAATTCGTTGATCAACGGCAAAAACTGGGAAGGCGGCAATAGCCCGCGTGTCGGGTGCTGCCAGCGTGATAACGCCTCAAAACCTACGATTTCACCTGTATCAAGGTGAATCTTCGGCTGATAATGCGGTAAAATTTGTCCGCGTTCCATGGCATCAAGCAAAGTCAGGCGGTCTTGGGGCGTCGGCCGCACCGGAAAGGCGGCCTTATTATAGATTTTGACCTGAGTGTCCCTGTCTTGTTTGGCCAAATACATGGCCTGATCGGCCTGTGAAAGCAGTTCTGTGGGTGTGTTGGCATCCGGACCTTGACGCGCGATTCCGATGCTAATCCCGACATTGAGCAGCTTTTGGTTGTAGGGAATGGCATCTGCCAGCAAAGCAGTGATCCGGGCTGCAAATTGGTGTGCTTGAGTGACCGAGGTAACGCGCGCCGTCAGCACAGAGAATTCGTCGCCGCCGACGCGCGCGACCCAATCGTCTTGATCCGCCACTTTTTGCAAGCGGTCCGCTACGGTGCGTAGCACAGCATCCCCTGCATCGTGCCCATAGCTGTCATTGATCGGCTTGAACCCGTCAAGGTCGATCGAAAAGACCGTCACGCCTTGCTTGTTGGCGTGTTGGTTCATCATGCTCTGCGCTATTTCATCAAAGGCGCGGCGGTTCATCAGGCCGGTCAGGCTGTCGGTACGCGAAAGTCGTTCTAGTTCGACCATCCGCAAATTCGCCTTTTGCTGTGCGCGTTCAAGCGCGAGGCGCGTGGCTTTTTGTCGGTTCATCGTGTCGAAGGTGCTGAAAATGTAAACCCCGGTTAGTACCGCGATCATAACCCAATAAACAGCTTGGGTTTCATAAACAGGGTTTTGCGACAGGTTCCATAACATCCAGAAAACCGCACCAGAGGCGGGTATCATCTGGCTCCAGTTAAATAGGGGTAGCAGGGCGAATGAATTGCTGATGTGCACAAATATGCCGAATGCCCAGATGTATCCTGCCAGCACGAACGGCAAAGCGTCGCTCTGCGACAAGACCACTGAAAAGCTTAAAAAAGAGAGCATTGCAAACCAATTGGCCCCAAAAATAGCAATCGCCATGGGCAGACCAAGCCGATTTTCAAACTGAGATGCGCGCCTGTTCAATGGGTACGACACCCCTTCAAGGCAAAGGATACAAAATCCTGCGATCAGGCCCTGCCAGCCAAATCCGGACAATTGGCAAACACCAACCATCAAGAGTGCCGTCACAACCCGCCTTGGCACATCACGGCCAGAAATGTGACCTGCGATCTGCGTTTGGTGCAAAAAACGTTGTTTGATCTTCCGCCGCATGTTGACCCCAAGCCATTTGCAGATCGGTATGCATGACGTGGGAAAACAAACCGTTAAGCCGTGCGCAGAAATCCATTCAGGGCTTCGGGCGGGTTGCCTCTTGTTCCGCACACCACTTGGGCCTATACGCCGCGCTTGATCCCGAACCGAAGGACGTCCGAAATGGCTGGTAGTGCAAATCTAAACGTGATGATGAAAGTCGCCCGCAAAGCGGGGCGTGGTTTGCTTAAGGACTTTGGCGAGGTCGAGAACCTGCAGGTCAGCACCAAGGGCCCAGGCGACTTTGTGAGCCGTGCCGACAAAGCTGCAGAAGCCTTAATCAAAGAAGAACTGATGCATGCGCGTCCGTCCTACGGTTTTCTGGGGGAAGAAGGCAAAGAGATCGAAGGCGAAGATCCAACCCGCCGTTGGATCGTTGATCCCCTTGATGGCACCACGAACTTTTTGCATGGTCTGCCGCACTGGGCGGTGTCGATCGCCCTTGAACATAAAGGTCAGATTGTTGCTGGTGTCGTATATGACCCGACCAAGGACGAAATGTTTTATGCAGAAAAAGGCGCGGGTGCTTGGCTAAATGAAAGCCGCCTGCGCGTGTCCGGGCGTCACAAAATGATCGAAAGCATCTTTGCGACGGGTCTTCCGTTTGCGGGCCGCGCTGATCTTCCAGAGACGTTGCAAGACCTTGCGCGCATCCTGCCCGCCTGTGCTGGGGTGCGCCGTTTTGGTGCAGCAGCTCTTGATTTGGCCTATGTGGCCGCTGGTCGCTATGACGGTTTTTGGGAGCGCGGGTTGCATTCTTGGGATATCGCGGCCGGTATCGTGATCGTTCGCGAAGCTGGCGGCATCGTTGAGCCGTTGAAAATTGGTGGTGACATCATTGCCGATGGTCAGATGATCTGCGCAAACGAACCGATCTTCGAGACATTCGCCAAAGTTATCCGTAAATCCTAACGCCTGACTGTCGGGATATTGCTACGGCGGTATTGCGCCTCGGGATGCGGTGGCCGGCCATGCGTCTGATGCCAATACACAGTGCCCCCGCGTTTAAGCCACAGTGGTAATGTGCCGAGAAAACCAATCACAAATCCGCCTGCGTGCGCCCAATAAGCGACACCGCCAGCGGACGTATCGACGTTGATCCCACCGAAAAGTTGAATGCCGAACCAAAGGCACAACATGATCCAAGCGGGAATCGGGAAAACGCGAAAAAATACGATGAAAAAGACGAATATATCGACGCGTGCCTTTGGATATAGCAGTAAATAGCCCCCCATGACGCCCGCGATTGCGCCAGAAGCCCCCACAGTAGGAATCTGGGACGTGGGATCAGTCGCGACTTGTGCCAAGCTCGCGCCGATGCCGCAGAGCAAGTAGAAGATCAAGAACGGGAAGTGCCCCATTTCGTCTTCAAGGTTGTCGCCGAAAATCCATAGAAACAACATGTTGCCGGCAAGGTGCATGAACCCACCATGTAGAAAGATTGATGTGATCAACGACATGGGGTTTTCGCCATCACTAAGCCGAAATGGCAGCAAGGCGTAATCATAGTAAAACATTGATAGCGCCCGATCAGTCTGCAGCAGGGCAAGGCCTGCCAGAAAGATCATCACATTCAGCGCAATCAGTGAAAGCGTGACATAGGGCGTGCGTTGGGACGGGTTATGGTCGCGGATTGGAAACATTCCGCGACCGTCCCTGATGTTGCGGTAGTGGTCAAGAGGTTGCTTGATCCGCCACTTCTGCCAGCAGTGCGGCGTTTCCGCCTGCTGCTGTTGTGTCGATGCAAACATGGCGTTCATGCAGCACGTGCGCCGCATCCGGCATGCTGGTAATCAACGCTGTGATTGGACCCTCGCGCTGGCTAA
>Ga0075469_10000563_pt1 | contig 16642 bp, 16 predicted proteins | sample DEB08_DNA_13_FD_77577 | JGI IMG/M metagenome (GOLD analysis project Ga0075469, IMG submission 77577) | Aqueous microbial communities from the Delaware River and Bay under freshwater to marine salinity gradient to study organic matter... | ecosystem: Environmental > Aquatic > Marine > Coastal ...
GGCCGGAGTTCAGCCATGAATAGCAAACAGATACTCAGAACCACAGCTATGCTGCTAGTATTGGCCCCAACCCTAGCCGCAGCACAGCAGCCCGAACAGAACACTGCAGCCACCGAAACTGACACGACTCAGACTGCCGAGGCAGATAGCAGCACTAAAGCCGAGTCCGAAGAGACTAAAACTGACCAGAACAGCGGTCCCAAAGACGGCGACTTTAAACCCAGCGAAGAGATTTCCGAAGATTTTCCAGTCCCTCTTCCCTCAGATATTTAAGCGACCAAGACACAGGAATAGCACCATGAATAGTCCAACCCACCGCGCGACCAACGAGATGTTTTTCCAGCTAGTAGCCCTGCTGCTATCGGTAATTATTATCCACACTATTTACGTTACAGTGGTGCGCCCCAATGCCGACAGCACCATTCGCCGCCATGCCGAGATGGCCGCAGCAGGTGAAGAATATGTGGTGCCGCGGTCATTCTTTATTGTGGTTAAAGATATAGAGCAGGAGTCCTGTTTTATTCTGATGTTCTGGGCGCTGGCCATTATGGGCTACAAAACCCGCACCAGCATGCGCGAGAAACATATGCTCGAACTGCCGCTGATGTCCATAGCCGAGGGCTCGCGAGTACTGCCAGACGATGCCAGCCAGCTGGCTCGGCCACTGCAAGCGCTGCCCGATGAACAGCGCAGCTATCTACTGCCCCGCGCCCTGCAGACGGCCCTGACCAGATTTCAGGTGACCGACAGTGTGCAATTTGCCACCGAGGCCGTAACCAATGTCTGCGATACAGAAAATGATCGCCTAGATTCAGAGCTCTCCATGGTGCGCTATATCACCTGGGCCATTCCCTCCATAGGTTTTATAGGCACAGTGCGGGGTATTGGCGCCGCCCTGGGTCAGGCCCATGAGGCCATGGAAGGCAATATTGCCGGTGTCACCAGCAGCCTGGGTGTCGCCTTTAACTCCACCTTTATCGCCCTGCTTATCAGTATGGTGGTGATGTTCTTTATGCATCAGCTGCAGCTGATTCAAGAGCGGCTGGTACTGGACTCACAGGCCTACTGTGAAAATAAGCTGCTGCGATTCCTCAAGGCCGCTAAATAATTATGACTGTTGCCGTACTCGAACTGAACGACCAGAATCTGATTATCCAGACAGAGGACGGCACCCTGCACTCAGAGCCGGGGTTTGCGCAGTTAACCGCCACTGGTATCGAAACGGGAGACAGCGCCCGAGCCGTCGCCTGGCAACAGCCCCAGCACAGTTACAACCAGTACTGGCGACAATTCAATCAGCTAGCACTGCCCAGCAAACAGCGCTGGGCGCGACATCATGCGGATATCGCCTTTGCCCAGCTAAAACAGCTGGTCCAGGCGGCAGGCTCTCCAGAAAGTCTGATCCTCAGTGTGCCCGGCAGTTTTTCCGACCAGCAGCTGTCATTATTACTGGGCCTAGCCAGTGCTGTGCCCGTGCAGATTGTTGCCGTAATCGACAGCGCCCTAGCCAGCTGTGCAGACCAGCAGACCCAGTCATTGCTAATTGAACTGCAACTTCAGCAGGCGGTGGTCACCAGGGTTGCCAAAACCGATGGTCAGCTGCAGATTGCAGACCAGGAAGTTATCCCCGACCTGGGCGTAATGCAGCTCTACAATGCTGCCGCCCGCCATATCAGCGACCAGCTAATTACTGACTATCGCTACGACCCACTGCATACCTCCGATGGCGAGCAGCTGATCTACAACCAGCTGCCCCAGTGGCTAATGCAACTGGGCTGGGAAGATGAGATATCAGTCACCCTGCCCTCGGCCCAGGGTGAGCTTAATCTGGTACTACGCAAACAGCAGATTGCCCAGCTGTTCGAGCAGCGACTCAACGGGCTGCATACCATTATTGCAAAATACCCAAAGGCCGAGCTTTGCTTCTCCCACAGTGCCAGCCTACTGCCCACATTGCTGTCTCAGTTTGCCGAGGCCAGACTGTGCAATCAAAATACTGGCATAAACAACTGCTTTAATCTCCAGGACAAACTGGCAGGCAAAGAACTGCACCGTATTTCTGAATTAGAGGCCCCCGGCAAATCCAAAGCAGGGGCCAGCAAAAAGGTTCATCAGGCCACACATCTGCTGTATCAGAACCATGGCTATCCATTGGATCATCCCGTCAGCATACATATTAAAGACAATCAGCTGAGCCTAGTTACCGGCATAGATAATCGCGCCGCCCTGGTATTTGTGGTCACCAATCACCAGCTTAAGGTTCAACACCAGCAGGATAATCTGCAGGTGCAGCTACCCAAAACCTGCCAGGCAGGGAGCAGCCTGACAGTGGCCGGCCACAAACTGCGGCTGATAGAGGTCAGCAATGCCTAAAAAGCGTCGCAATATAGCTGTCAGTCTGTCCTTTCTGGATATTATGGCCTGCGGCTTTGGTGCAGTGACACTGCTGTTTTTAATTCTGCGCCACAATGCAACAGAGGTCATTACCCCAGATATTCGCATCTCCGCCGAAGTGGATATGCTGCAGATGGACATCCGCGATGCAGAAGAGGAAAAAGTTCAGCTGCTAAACAGTCTGGAAAAAATCAAACTCGAATTGGTCGAAGCCCAGGGGCTCTCGAAGCGGGTGATTACCGATTTAAAAGAACAGGAAAAAAGCATTCAGAACGATCCCAACGACCTGGATAAGCTGCGCAGGCAGGTGGAGCAGCTTGAAGATGAAACCGCACAGATGGAAGAGGTAGAGTTTGGCGACAAGGTGCGAGAGTTTCAGGGAGATGGCAACCGCCAGTATCTAACCGGCTTAAAACTGGGTGGCGAGCGAGTACTTATTTTAGTGGATGGCTCCGCCAGCATGCTTGCCGACACAGTGGTCAATGCGGTGCGCCGACGCAATATGGACGACGAGCAGAAAAAACAGTCGCCCAAATGGCAGTGGACATTGCGCACATTGGAATGGCTGCTGGCCCAGCTGCCTCCCAGCAGCCGCTTTCAGCTGTATATTTTTAATACTGATATTCAGACTGCAGTTCCAGGCACTAGGGGCGAATGGCTGGACGCCGCAGATGATCTGGCCCTGGAGAGCGCTGTTACCGGTATTAGAGACTACTCACCAGGCGCCGGCACCAGTCTGATCAACGCCTTTGGCGCCATTGCCGACTTTGAAGACCGGCCCGATAACGTCTTTCTGCTTACCGACGGATTGCCCACTCAGGGCAAGACCCCGCCCAGCAAATATATGGTCTCCGGGCAGCAGCGGCGCAAGCACTTTAATGCCGCCATGGACGAATTCCCCAAAGGTGTGCCAATCAACACCATTCTGTTCCCCATGGAGGGTGACCCCGAAGCCGCCGCCCTATTCTGGCAGACTGCCCTGGATACCAAAGGCGCCTTTATAGCCCCATCGAGGGACTGGCCATGAAAAAACAACGCCGCGACTTACCAGAGGCCAGCCTGTCTTTTTTGGATGTTATTAGCTGTGGCTTTGGCGCCATAGTTCTGCTGCTGGTGATTGCCAAGGTGGGAGACCCCTCAGCTCTGGAAGAGGCAGAGCGACAATTGCTGGGGTCTGTAAAAGAGTATCAGGAGCGGCTGTTCGATATCCGCGGTGAGGCGGTGCAGCTGGATGAGCGACTTAAATCGCGCAAACAGCAGCTATCCGATCTGCAAGAACGCATAGCGCGACTCAAAGCCAAACTGGCCAGCGTGGCCAAGCAGTCCAATCAGCTGTCCCAGTCCCAGTCCCGCGAGAAAGAACAGCTGCAGCTGGTGCTGCAGGTACTGACCGAGGAGATGGAACGCTTGCTGGGGCCAGAGTTTAAACAGCAAAATCAGCTGATTGGCGGCATTCCAGCCGACAGCGACTATATTATTTTTGTTATCGACACCTCCGGCAGCATGCAGGTGGCGGCCTGGGAAAAAGTTAAAAAAGAGATGATCAATATTCTCGATATCTACCCAGAGGTCAAAGGTATTCAGGTACTCAACGATATGGGCCAGTATATGTTCTCCGGCAATAAAGGCAGCTGGATAACCGACAGTCCCAAAACCAGAGAAAATATTATCAATCGCCTGTCCGACTGGGCGCCCTTTAGTAACTCCAGCCCTGTGGAAGGCATCAATGCTGCCATCCGCACCTTCTATCGTCCCGGGCGCAAAATCAGTATCTACACTCTGGGCGATGACTTTCAGGGCCGTTCAATCCGTCGGGTGGTACAGGTAGTAGATAAACTTAACAGGGCCAATCGTGGTAGTGATCGCCTGGTTCGCGTTCACGCTATTGGTTTTCCGGTGCATTTCCCCCCGGGAGGCACCCCCAGCGCATCAGCGATTAAATTTGCCAATCTGATGCGCGAACTGAGTTACAACAATGGAGGAACCTTTATCGGCTTAAACAGCCTTAATTAAGGGAATTAAAATTATGTTAAAAAAATTATTTAATAAAACAGCAATAAAACCCATAGCCGCGCTGCTGCTAGTGGGTATTCTCAGTGGTTGTAGTTCCTCAGCCTCAGTGCAGGTTACCAGCGATTTTCCCACTGTGCTGTCAGAGCCGAAACCGGTGTCCGCCAGCATAGTATTCGATGAGAGCTTCTCCAACTATATCGCCCAGCCCAACAAAAAAACTGTTATCGACCTGGGTACCGCTCAGGTCAAACTGCTGAGCAATGCCTTTAATGGCCTGTTTGACGACGTGGAATTTGTCAGTGACCCAGAGGCGGTCAGTGGTGACCATAAGCTGGTTATTATTCCGTCCATCCGCGAGGTACAGGTGTCCACCCCCTCCGACAACTATCTCAATGTGTTCGAAGTCTGGATTAAATATAATCTGGAGATAAAGAGCGTCGACGGCGAAACTATCGACAGCTGGTTTATGCCCGCCTATGGCAAAACGCCAGACGCCTTTATGGCCTCCAAATCCAGTGCTATAGAAGAGGCCGCTGTTATTGCCCTGCGCGATGCCGGGGCCAAACTTATGCTCGACTTCTACCGCATCCCCGCCATCTATGGCTGGATGATGGAACAGCAGATATTGGAGGAGTCAAAATGAAACCTACCATTAAACCCAGCCTTAACCCTATATCCAAACTGAGCTCAGTATTGGTGCTAGTTAGTATTCTAGCTGGCTGCAGTGCAACCACTACCATTGATGAGTACCGTCCCAGCGGCGAAGCCATTGACCTCAATGCCGACGAGCGGGTCGTGGTGCTGGGCCGCCGCGATGCAGGCCATTATGAGACCGACCGGGAATTTATAAACTGCGTGGCCAAGCGCATGCAAGGGGCAGATATTGGCGTGGTGCCAGAGCAGCAGTTTATAGACTCCATCTATCCCTGGTTTGAGCCGCGCACCGCACCCAAAGGCTTGCCGCGTCTAAAAAGGCTTATGCAAGACCCATTGATTAAGGGCCAGGTGGACCAACAGTCTGTGCGCTATCTGGTATGGCTCGATGGCTCAACAGAAACTCTGGACCAGGGCGGCTCCATTAGCTGTGCCATAGGCCCAGGCGGCGGTGGCTGCTTTGGTTTTGCCCAGTGGGACAAACTCTCTGTCTACGAAGCCATAGTCTGGGATATGACCAACCTTCAGGAAATGGGCCGTCTGCGGGTAGACTCCGAAGGCACCTCCTATTTAATCGGTGCCGTGGCACCCATACCATTGCTGACCCCGGTAAAAAATGATGCCTGCACCAGCCTGGGCAACCAGCTCAAATCCTTTTTCTCATCTCCAGAGAACCCCTGATACCTAGGCCCTATGCGAAAATTCAATGCGCCAATGTCCACCTTACTTCTGGCAGCCCTGATCGGGCTGTTGCCAGCCAGTGCCTATGGGGCGGTGACCGGCGAGGAAATTTATAAAGAAGTGCTTGAGAGCACAGATATTTATGAAGATGAAAAACTCCAGGCCTATATAGTTAAACTAGGCGAAGAGGTGGTGGCCCAATCAGAGATGGCCGGCGAAAAATTTATCTTTACTCTGCTGGACTCACCAGATCTCAATGCGTTCGCCACCAGAGATAACTACATCTATGTCAACCGCGGCCTACTCAACTATGTAAGCAACGAAGCTCAGCTGGTCTCGGTGCTGGCCCACGAGGTAGGTCATATTACCCGCAACCATGTTCGCGGCCAGGAGGGCCAGGCCACAGGAGCCAAGATTCTATCCACCATAGCCGCGGTGCTGTCGGGCAGCAATGAAGTCTATGAGGCCGGCATGGCCTACGCCAACTCATTGATCAAAGGCCATGGCCGACGCAACGAACTAGAGGCCGACGAAGCCGGCGCCGAATATATGGCCAAGCTGGGTTATGCCCCCAGTGAAATGATCAGCATGCTATCTATAATGAAAGACTACGAGTCACTGCAAAAACAGCGGGCAAAATCTCGCGGGGCCTCCAAGCAGACCTACCATGGTATTTTCGCCAGCCACCCACGCAATGATAGCCGCCTGCGCACCGTGGTGACCAAAGCCAATGCCTTAAAGGCCGAAGTTAGCATAGACAGTGGCGCAGAGCGATATCGCGAGCTGACCAATGGACTGGTATGGGGAGAAAACTTTCTTGCCAAAGAACAAAAGCCCGAGCGCTTCTCAGATATGCAGCGCCGGGTGCGCATCGACTTCCCCACTGACTGGGTGCAGGACAGTGCAGATCCCCAGTCTCTGATTAGTGCCTCACCGGAAGATAAAAGCGCCATACTGCGAGTTCAGCCCATAGCCCGAACCGCCCAGAGCCCAGAAGAATATCTGTACAACTATCTAAAAGTGTCGCAACTTAGAGAGGGCAAAGTCATAGCACCGGCGCGCCTCAAAGGCTTTACCGGCATCTTGCCCGGCACCCAGGGCTCCTCCGATAGCAGAATCGCCGTAATCTACTACAAACTCAATGCCTACCTATTTAGCGGCGAAGTGAAAGACCCAGCAAGCTTTGTGGAAACCGATAAATCATTTCTCGCCTCCATCAATACCTTTCGCCCTATCTCCAGCCGCGAGATTCAGGGTCAGCGACCCCAGCGCGTTCAATATGTCCGGGCTACCAGCGCCACCACCTTTGCCGGTCTGGCCAAAGCCCTTAAGTTAAGCGTCACAGATATCGAAGACCTGCGTATAATTAATGGTCTGTATCCCAGTGGTGAGCCCGTAGCTGGCCAATGGATTAAAATTTTTAAGCGCTAGGTTGCCACAGCCCCATGACAAAACCCTTTGCAAAGCCCTCATTTAAACAGCTGCTGGTTATAGCCCTGATAATAGTGATCGGCTTAACCATAAGCTGGCAGCTCCCCCTAAACAATGGCCCCAGCCAAAAAGACTGGGATGCCAACCGACAGAATCTGCCTGAGATAGCAGCATTGGAAGAGCGTATCCAGCTCAATCTATTCGGCGAACAGGCGCCAGCCACCGAAGGTATGGGCCCAGATATTGATCAGCCAATAGATATTGAAGCCATGGAAGCCAAGCTCGCCGGCCTAACTAAAAATGTCACCACATTGCGCCAACCCACAGAGCAGGAACTGACAGAATTTTATCAGGCCCATCAGGCAGACTATCGCCAAGCCTCAAAATTCAGCTTTAGCCAAATACTATTTAGCCGCACAAAGCATGGCGGTCAGGCCTACCAAAAAGCCGAGCAGGCACTGCTGGCAATTGCCCAGGGTCAAATGCCAAGCGGCGACAGCAGTGATCTGCAGCGCAGCTACGGTCTAAAGTCAGCAGATAAGATTGATCAGGAATTTGGCAGCAACTTCTCAGAAAAGCTGCTGGCGCAGGTGCTAGACAACCCCCAGAGCCTGCCCTGCTGGACAGATCCCATAGCCTCAATCCATGGCGTGCACCTGGTTTGCATAGACAATGCGGTGCTGGGCGATATCCCAGATTTAGACTCAGTGCGATCTCAGGTTATCAATGACTGGCGCTATACTGTTGCCGACCAAGACTAGAGCAAAACTGCTTAAAGATTCTTAACTGGGCTCAGAATGACAGGGCGCGGGGCGCTAGGCGAGCAAATCTGCAAAGAAAGCTTTCAACCCCTCAGCTCCGGAATCCTCCCAGGTCTGCAGGGCCGCTGTACCCACAATGGCCAGATCGGCAGAACCGCGCAAAAAGTCCATATCCGCCTTGCTGGTAATGCCAAAACCAACACCAATGGGCACATTGGTGTGCTGGCGGCAGCGACCAATCAGCGCAATCACATCATCACCCATATTGGTCTTGGAACCGGTCACGCCCTTGCGGGCCACGGCATAAACCATGCCGCGGCTGGCGGCACCCAACTGGGCCAGGCGCTTATCGCTGCTGGTGGGGGTCATAAGAATAATTGGTTCAATGCCAGCATCAGCAGATAGCTGGTGCAGGTTGGCCGACTCTTCCACCGGCAGATCCGGCAAAATATAGCCTACGCCACCGGCCTCTCTAAGGCGCTGCACAAACAGCTCTTCGCCCATTTTAAAGACTGTGTTGTAGTAACCCATCATCAATACCTTAAATGGGAAACGGGTACTGACCTTGGCCATAAACTCAAAGCACTGATCCACCGTGGTGCCGGCCTTTAATGACTGCTCGTTGGCGCGCACAAACAGCGGGCCGTCGGCGCTGGGCTCAGAGAAGGGAAACTGCAGTTCAACCAGATCCACACCGGCCTCGGCCATAATCTCCAGCTCCTGCATATTGTCTTCGAAGGAGGGGTAGCCACAGACCACATGGGCCATGACCAGCAGATCTTTGTCCTGCTTGCGCTCTGCTATAAAAGCTTCCAAGCCCATTATTTTTTCTCCGCGCGGTACTGGTCCGCTTTGCCGCAAATAAATGACTTCCACTTGGCGTCGTCCAGTGCATCGGCAATGGTAAAGATATCCTTATCGCCTCGACCGGACATATTGACCAGCACAATCTCATCCTTGGCCATGGTGGCTGCTTCTTTAAGAGCCACCACAAAACCATGGGTACTCTCCAGCGCCGGAATCAGGCCCTCAGTACGCATGGTCAACTTTAAGGTCTCTTTGACTTCCGCATCAGTGGCCGCTTCAAAACGCACCTTGCCCTGATCGTGAAGATAAGAAAAGATCGGGTTCACACCAATATAGTCCAGACCAGCAGCAACAGAGTGGGTCTCGCTCATATTGCCTTCATCATTCTGTAGGAAATAGGTTTTATACCCCTGGGCAACACCCACACTGGCATCATCGTAGGCCAGACGCGCCGAGTGCATATAGGAGCCCACACCCTCACCGCCGGCTTCACAGCCAATCAGTTCCACATTGGGTTCATCGAAGAACCCCTGGAACAGGCCCATGGCATTAGAGCCACCGCCCACGCAGGCATAGACTCTATTGGGCAGACGCCCGGTCTGGGCCACGATTTGCTCACGGGCCTCCATACCAATAATGGATTGGAACCAGCTAACCATTTCCGGAAACGGGTGCGGGCCACAGGCAGTACCCAGAATATAATGGGTGTCGGCCATATTGGTGACCCAGTCACGCATGCATTCATTCACCGCATCTTTCAGGGTCTTCTGGCCATCTTCAACCGCAATAACCTCGGCTCCCAGATTCTCCATCCAGAACACATTGGGGCGCTGTCGGGCCACATCTACTGCACCCATATAAATCTTGCAGTCAAAGCCAAATTTGGCCGCCATGGTGGCGGTGGCAAAACCATGCTGTCCAGCACCTGTCTCGGCGATCACACGCTTCTTGCCCAGTCGCTGCGTCAGCAGGCCCTGGCCCATCACATTGTTTACCTTGTGGGAGCCAGTGTGGTTGAGGTCATCGCGCTTTACATAGATCTGAGCACCACCCAGCTCACGGCTGAGATTCTCAAGGTAGGTAACCGGCGTAGGGCGGCCAGAGTAGTTCTGCAGCAGGGACACATAGTCCTGCCAAAATTTGGGGTCTGCTTTACATTCGCGGAAGCACTCGAGCAGCTCCTCAATAGTGGCATGTAAAATCTCAGGCAGAAAAACACCGCCATATTCCCCATAGTAGCCCTCGCGGCCATCGGAGAAATCAAAAATATCCATTAATTGCCTCAGCAGATCGCAGATTTCTCCATCTTAGGGAGTCCTCATGCAGGTGGTCTTAGAAAGGCGACCATTTTAGCCAAGTCACCCTACAGGTACAACAATCATCCCTTAACCCAGCACCTAAATGTCAATTTTCAGGCGCAAAAAAACGCACCAAAATGGTGAGTTAAAAAATGTTTCTTTTTAGCTGTACGGAGGAAAACTATGACCGGTTTAAACCCAGTGGTCAGTTTTTAGCTGCACCTCAATAACCACCTAGAGTACAGGGATTTATCCACAAGTTTTGCAATGGCTTGACAGCAGCTTTTTAGGGCTAATTTGGGAAAAACCACTATATATAGTGGATTAATGCTTGCATGACACAAAATGTAGGATACACTCTTCTGCGTTTTCCTCTGAAAATAATAACAAAAAGTTGAGGCCGCCAGACTGTAGTCTTGTGCATCAGGGCAAAACCTCAACCAGAAACTAAACGAATTGTTTTAAACGACTAAAATTAAGATAGAACGAACTAAAGGTCATGTAATGAGTGCAACCAGACTAAAAACCGTAAAGCCAACCAAAGCTACCCAAGAAATCGAGATGCAAGATGCCTCTCTGGATATCTGGGATAAAAAATATCGCCTCAAAGACAAGAACGAGCAGCCAGTTGATAAAGATATCAACGCCACCTATATGCGTGTGGCCAAGGCTCTCTCCGATGTCGAGATCAAAGAAAAGCGCAAAGAATGGCAGGAAAAATTTGTCTGGGCTCTTCAGCATGGTGCTATTCCGGCGGGACGTATTATCTCCAACGCTGGCGCTCAGGCATACAAGCCTGCCACCTCTACTATTAACTGCACAGTGTCCGGCATAGTGCCAGATTCCATGCAGGGCATTCTGGAACGCAATCTGGAAGCTGGCCTAACACTCAAGGCTGGCTGTGGTATTGGTTACGAATTCTCCACACTGCGCCCCAAAGGTGCCTATGTGTCTGGTGCCGGCGCCTATACCTCTGGCCCCCTATCCTTTATGGATATCTACGACAAGATGTGTTTCACCGTGTCATCTGCCGGTGGTCGTCGTGGCGCTCAGATGGCTACCTTTGACGTAAGCCACCCAGATGTCTTTGATTTTGTGCGCGCCAAGCGTGAAGACGGTCGCCTGCGTCAGTTCAATCTGTCACTACTGATCACCGAAGAATTTATTGAAGCTGTGCGCTCCGATAGCGACTGGGATCTGACCTTCCCAATCAGCAGCAAAGAAATCGAAGGTGGCCTCGACCTTAAGGGCGACAATGTAGTCTGGAAGCCATTCCCCACTACTGACGGCTACACCAGCAACGAAGAAGGCCTAGTGGCCTGTCGTATCTACGAGACTATTCGTGCACAGAAACTGTGGAACGCCATTATGTCGTCCACCTACGACTATGCAGAGCCCGGTTTTATTCTGATCGACCAGGTCAACAAAAATAACAACAACTGGTTCTGCGAAGATATTCGAGCCACCAACCCCTGTGGCGAGCAGCCACTGCCTCCTTACGGCAGCTGCCTGCTGGGTTCAGTTAACCTGACTAAATTTGTGCGCAACCCGTTCACCGAAGACGCTTACTTCGACTGGGACGAGTACGCCGAAGTGGTTGAGGTATTTACCCGTATGCTGGACAACGTAGTTGAGATCAATGGCCTGCCTCTGGATGGCCAGCGCAAAGAGATCGAATACAAGCGTCGTCACGGCATGGGCTTCCTGGGTCTGGGCTCCACCATCACCATGCTGCGCATGAAGTATGGCGAGCAGGATTCACTGGAGTTTACCGAGCGCGTGGCTCGCGATATGGCGGTATCCGGCCTTAAAGCTGGCCTGCACCTGTCTCGCGAGAAGGGCCCGGCGCCAATTATGGAAGACGAGTTTGAAGTCACAGCCGCCATGCTGTTCAAGCAGCCAGAGATGGCCCAAGACGGCATCAAAGTCGGCGACAAACTTAAAGGCAAGGTACTGATGGCCAAGTACAGCCGCTATATGCAGAACGTTGCCTCTGTAGCTCCAGAGGTGGTTGAGTCACTGGTCGAAGAGGGCTGTCGTTTTAGCCACCACTCTTCCATTGCGCCCACAGGCACCATCTCTCTGTCTCTGGCCAATAACGTGAGTAACGGTATTGAGCCAAGCTTTGCGCACCACTACTCGCGCAATGTAATTCGCGAAGGCAAGAAGTCCAAAGAGAAAGTCGATGTGTTCTCCTATGAGCTGCTAGCCTATCGCACTCTTATTAATGAGAAAGCTATGCCCTACGGCACCAGCGAAGAAGAGGCACTGCCCGACTACTTTATGAGCTCTGAGAATATTGTGCCCAGAGCCCATGTGGATATTCAGGCAGCAGCACAGAAGTGGGTAGATTCTTCAATCTCCAAAACAATCAATGTCCCAACCGACTGCGATTACGAAGACTTTAAAGATATCTATCTCTACGCCGCCGAAAAAGGTCTTAAAGGATGTACCACTTTCCGCTTTAACCCAGAGGCCTTCCAGGGCGTACTGGTCACCGAGAAAGATTTGGAAAACACCACCTACAGCTTCAACTTGGAAGACGGCTCAACCGTTGAATTCAAGGGCAACGAAGAAGTTGAATACGATGGCGAAACCCACACAGCGGCCAACCTGTTCGACGCGCTTAAAGAAGGTTACTACGGTAAGTTCTAAGCCCACAGGTTCACTAGCAAGAAGCATGGAATAGTACGAGGAATACAATGAGCAATAAAATTTCACAAAAAATCGTAGGCTACAAAGTAGCCACCGAAGAGCAGGTCAAAGAGGCCGCCGCCAAAGAGACTGAAAGCAATATTATTCAGATGCACGAGAAAGTCTCGCGCCCTGAAGAGCTGGCTGGCAGCACCTACAAGATCAAGACGCCAATGTCTGATCACGCCCTGTACCTGACAATCAACGATATTATTTTGAACCAGGGTACAGACCACGAGCTGCGCCGTCCCTTCGAAGTCTTTATCAACTCCAAAAACATGGATCACTTCCAGTGGATTGTAGCCCTGACCAGAGTACTGTCAGCCGTATTCCGCAAAGGCGGCGACTGCACCTTCCTGGTAGAAGAGATGAAGGCAGTATTCGACCCCCAGGGTGGCTACTTTAAGCCTGGCGGCAAGTTTATGCCCTCACTGGTTGCAGAGATTGGCTGGGCCATCGAAGATCATTTGCAGAAGATTGGCATGCTGAAAAAGCCTGAGATTTCCGAGCATCAGCAGCAGATAATGAATGAGAAGCGCGCTGAATTTGAAGGCGCTGCAGCTAGCCCAGCGGCAGAGGCCAACGATTTTCCGCCCACGGCTGAAGTCTGTAAAAAGTGCAGCGTTAAAGCCAGCATCCTGATGGATGGTTGCATGACCTGCCTAAACTGCGGCGACTCTAAATGCGGTTAAGCTGAGTTTCAGCAATAAAAAAAGCGGCTTTTTAGCCGCTTTTTTTATGGGGGAGCGATACTTGGTCGCTGCGCTCCTCAGAATGACAGCCTATACCCAAAACGCTTCGCGAAGCATGCTAAATGCAGCGAAGAATCTCAATCCTACACAAACAGCCTAACTATATTCCACAGCCCCAAGCCAGTTACCGCAGTGACTACGGCCACTCCAAAGATATTTGTCAGCAACCTATTACGGTACTCACCCAGCAGCTCAGTCCGGTTCATAATAATAATCAAAAAGATCGCCGTCACCGGCAGCAGTATGCCGTTGGCCGCCTGAGCAAATAAAATAGCAGCAATAGGCTTGGTGCCCAGGGCCGCAAACAGAGTGCCCAGCGCCAGCACCAGCATCCAGATAGCCTTAAAGCGCCGATCATGGAAATGGGTTGGCCAGCCCATGGCACCGCTTACCGCATAGGCAGCCGCCAGCGGAGCTGTAATGGCGCTAGTTAAACCCGCAGCCATTAAACCAAAGGCAAAAAAGCTATTAGCTGCCCTGCCCAAAGTGGGTTCCAACTGGGTAGCCAGGCTGGCCGCGGAAAACTCAGCGCCTGTATTAAAAAATGCCACCGCACTGGTGCTCATTACCGCCAATGTAATCAGGCCGCCCAGCCCTATAGAGATTACTGTATCCCCGCGGGATTCCTTAATGGCCTGAGCCGTATCAACCCCCCGCCATTTTTCCTGCACAATATTGGCGTGCAAAAATAAATTGTAGGGCACCACAGTGGTGCCAATAAGAGCTATCACAGTTAAGGCTGAGCCACTGGGCATACTGGGTGCAAATAAACCACTGAACATGGCGCCCAGATCAAGATCGATCATCAGCATGGTCACCACAAACACCGTGCTCATGGTCAGCACCAGTACAATAAGAATAGGCTCGAGCAACCTATAGCCACCCCCGCCCAGCAGCAGAGCAGCTAAACCGCCAATCAACAGCGCACAGACTGCACTGGAAAAAGGTAACAGTGATTGCAACCCCAGAGCCGCGCCAGAGACATTGCCCGCCTCATAGGCAGCATTACCCACCCCAATAGCGGCCACCACCAGTATCACTGCGGCACGGCTAAGGGCGGCATTACTAAAGGTAGTGCGCAGTGCCTGAGACAGGCCCTCCCCGGTTACCAGCCCCAGACGCGCAGCCATTTCTTGCAGCACCATGGTGGCAAGCAGAGAAAAAAGCAGTGCCCAAAGCAGCACAAAGCCAAAATTAGCACCGGCAGCACTGGCCGTAGCTATGCTGCCAGGACCTATAAATGCAGCGGTTACCAGCAAACCTGGTCCAAATCTTTTCATATTTTTAGGACCTTTTTATTGGTTGGGGGGTTATGCAGAGACGCGACTAAGCAGGCCAGTCTGCACATCATAGATAAGCCCAGTCACAGTAATATGGCTGGGTACCAATGGATGGTTGGCGATTAACTCCACATCCTGCAACACCGACTGGTGCAGATCACCAATCGTATGCCAGCAGATAGACTCAGCCAGGTCAGAGCCCGGTTTGTGGTTGTCGCTGCTCTCTCGCTGAGGGTTTACCCAGCATTCACCATTGTGCTCAGCGGTCTCCAGGTCGTCCCGGAGCAGCTCGGCAATCTGCTGATCAGTCACAGTGGCCATACCACAGCCAGTGTGCTGAATCACAAACCAATCCGTGGTGCCCAAAAACTTGTGGGAAATAATCAGTGAGCGAATAGCATCGTCTGAGGCGCGGCCCCCAGCATTGCGAATCACATGGGCATCGCCCTGGCTCAGCCCAGCAAATTTGGCCGGGTCCATACGGGCATCCATACAGGTAAGTACTGCAAAACGCTTGGCGGGAGGAGAAGGCAGATCGCCCTTGTTAAAGGTCTCAGCGTAGGCGCTGTTAGCTGACATAATTGCGGTTAGGTTTTTACTGCCGGTACTGGCCATGGATTAGCTTTCCTTCTGTGATTCTGTGATTCTGGCAACTGCTGTAGCTTCAATTAAAGTGCAATTATAGACTTACTGGCCGGTCTTGTAAGTCTCAATAAGTCGCTGAGCCGCAACAATGGCTGGCAGCTCACCGGCCAATACAGCGGCCTCTAATTCTGGAACCAGCGAGCTAACAGCCGGGTGATTGCGCAGATCCGCCAACAGTTCTGCAGCAGTCTCAGCCCACATCCAGGCCTTGGCCTGCCGAGCTCGCAGCCCCTCCAACTCACCAGACTCAGTCAGCACAGCACGAAAGTCTTCCACCACAGCCCAGGCCTGCGCTATGCCCTGGCCCTCTAAAGCCGAACAGCTATTGACCTTAGGTGTCCAGGCAGGCGTACGCGCCTGCATAAACTGCAGAGCCCCGCGATAATCAGAGACAGTTTGATTGGCAATACTGGTTAGATCGCCATCCGCCTTATTGACCAGCACCAGATCCGCCAGCTCCATAATGCCCCGCTTTATACCCTGCAAGTCATCACCACCGCCGGGCGACAACAACAGCAAAAACATATCAGTCATATCGGAGACAGCGGTCTCCGACTGCCCCACCCCCACAGTCTCAACAATAATCACATCATAGCCAGCAGCTTCGCAGAGCAGCAGTGATTCACGGGTGCGACGGGTCACACCGCCGAGAGTAGTGCCCGCAGGGGAAGGTCGCACAAAGGCCTTAGGATTAACCGATAGCGCCTCCATTCTGGTTTTATCCCCCAGAATAGAACCTCCACTCACAGCAGAAGTAGGATCAACCGCCAGCACCGCCACCTGATGGCCCTGCCCAGTTAAATAATTACCCAGAGATTCAATAAAAGTCGACTTGCCCACTCCCGGCGCACCGGAGACACCAATGCGAATAGACTTGCCCGTATGGGGCATTAGCTCCGCCAGCAACTGCACCGCCTGCTCACCGTGATCAGCGCGGGTAGATTCCACCAGAGTAATCGCCTTGGCCAGAGCCCGGCGATCTCCCTCGATAATTTGCTGTGCTAATGGCTGAATCATAATTTAATCGTTATTCAAATTCTAAAATAGCCTGATCCACCATCAAACTATCACCGACATCCGCCGATATTTTCGCCACAATACCATCATTGATAGCCCGCAGACTATTTTCCATCTTCATGGCTTCAACTACCGCCAGCTCTTCCCCAGCCTTAACCTGATCACCCACCTTAACCGCCAGCTTAACCAGCAGCCCAGGCATAGGCGACAGCAAA
>Ga0075469_10000568_pt1 | contig 16562 bp, 27 predicted proteins | sample DEB08_DNA_13_FD_77577 | JGI IMG/M metagenome (GOLD analysis project Ga0075469, IMG submission 77577) | Aqueous microbial communities from the Delaware River and Bay under freshwater to marine salinity gradient to study organic matter... | ecosystem: Environmental > Aquatic > Marine > Coastal ...
ACGAATGCGAGATCCCGTCGTAGTCGTACGCTCTCCAGGTGATGCACTTCGGTCGCCACCCGATACCCGCACCGCTCGCATAGCGGCCACTTGCTAAGCATCGAACGCCTGAACCGTTGCCATCTCCGCGACTTTCTAGGGTCGTCAGCCCAATCGCTGAACCTCATCCGGGCCAAATAGGGCATACGCCCCCCTCCCCTAAAGCCTCGACCACCACCACGCACCCGCCGGCAGGCTTGACCACCTCGCCCTTGAGCATCACCAATCGGGCCACCTGGTCGTCATTCTCGATCACCCCCAGCCGCTCGAGCAGGTCGCACAGCACTTTGGCCCGGTTGTCCAGGTCGTAGGAGCGCCGTGAGGGCCCGTAGAGCCGCAGCTCGACCGAAACCGGCCCCGCGTAGGGTTCACCCACCTGGAGCCCCGACGCAGCCCCTACGGCCCTATCACGCCATTGCATGTATTTGGGGCTCCGATACGTCCTCCCGCCGCCATGACGCCAGATGCGATTAACACTTGGTGGAAACGGGACCATGAACTCAACCCGCATTAGACAGGCTCCCTCGTAGCTTGGCGATCCACTCCCGCCGCTGGCCGTTCGTCAGTACGCCGGCGTCCGGGATCGGTGTAAATGTCTCGGCGGACCGCGGCGAGCCCTTTAGGGGCTCGCTCGTCGCGGGACGCAATGAAGTAATTCCTGAAGGTATTCCTGAAACGTGGTCCCCCTGCGCGCCACGGGTGGTCCTCTGGCGCGCCACCCCTGGTCCTCTGGCGCAACCCCCGCAAGGCTCGAAAACGATCGTGTACCGGGTAGACCTGCCCGGCATCGGCTCCCGCTCGACTAGGCCCAATTCGACCAGCCGCCCAACAATCCGAGAGACCCCGCCTCGAGACTTGCGCAACCTCTGCGCGAGCCTCTCCAGGCTGATGACGGCAACCGCTTCCTTGTTGCTTGCAAGGATCAGCCCATACAGGACAGCCACCCCGCCGGCCGTGAGGTCGTCCCGGTCCGCAAGCTTCGCAGCCAATGAGCTAGCGCAGCACGGTTTCACTGGAGCTGATCCCAGAGATCAACGAAAACCAATTCGGCTTGCTGCGGGACTACTGCGTTCCCGAGGTCGAGCCCCCCGATTCCGGTGCAGACGCTGAGAATCTGATCCACACGAGTCAACCCCCCTTCCCCAAGCACAGCCTGGTAACGCTGCCGAACTGGTGCAGAATGAACTTCCCGGCCTGGTACCCCTCGAGCTTCCCGCAGGCCCGTTTCAGATCAGGTTCGAAGATCGTCAGCGTCTCGATTTTCTGCAAGTAGTCGTAGAGCATCCCCCTTGATAGAGGTAGGGCCTCCGACATCGAAACCGTGTTCCACTCGTAACGAACCATCAGCCGCAGCAACGCCAGCATCAACACCAAAGCCGCTTCGGGTGGCGTCCGGTCTTGCTTCTGCCGGGTCCACCAATAGTCCCGATCGAATTCGAGCTCGTCAGAGATGCCGTTCATAAACCGAACGACGTCCCGAGGTATTTCAGAATGGGATTGCATCATCGCCCCCTGGTGCTGGAGGGTCGTTAGCGATTTCCGGGGCCTTCTCAATCACCACGGTCGGGACCATCTTTCCCGCGTAATGCGTCTTCCCCGGACCCATGCGAATGACGCCGCCGGCCCATGCGTCAAGCTCCTCGCCGTGGATCTCGGCTATAGCCATCCCCTGCGTCTTGTTCATGACGAGCCCGGCCGACTTGCCCTCGAAGTAGACCACGGCCTTTTCGCCGTCCCCAACCTCCTCCATCACCACGCAGCGGATTGTCACGTCAACCGGGTGGGTGATCTGCGCGGCCTTGATAAACCGCGACGGAAATGCTTGGTGGATGTTCATACGTCTTCTTCCTTGATTCTGGTGATGAAATCGCCCTGCCCAAACTGGGCCAAAGGGCGTGCCTCGGCCTTGGTGATCACGGCGTGGTGGTGTTGTTCAACCAAGACACGCAAGGCGCCTGCAGCCGTTGGGGCTCCGAGCCACGCCTTGAGCTCAAAGAGCTTCGTTGCGGTGTCTTCCGATAGCTGGACCGAAAACGCCGCCGGCCCTTCACCCTTGTCGGTGCGTCTCATCGGTACCCCCTCACTTCGCGTTGCTGCGTCGTGATCCAGCCCTCGACCGTGGCCGCTTGGCTTGGATTTGTTGTCCGCCAGTGACGCACCAATCTCGCAAGCATTTCGGTCTGGCTACAGCCGTTCAGCTGGGCCAATCCGTCAATCCTCATCTTGCTACCTGGTGAGCAGGGGGTGTTGTGACTACCCCGCAGTGCGCGCGGCGCCCTGCGTTGTTGGTGGGGGGTTCTGTACATTTCGGCGGCTCCACTCTCTGGAAAACCGCTGCGTCGGTAGGCTCGTCGCCGACCTCATGTTGGTCCGTTGATTTCCCATAATTCCGCACCGAGCCGCCCAAATAAAACGGGTGACCGTCGTCAGAACATGCATTCTCGGACTTCACGCAGCGTTCGAATCTGTTGTATCGGCGAGTTGGTCCCAAGTCAATGAGCAAAACCCCGCAGATGCCGCCGCCCGGACGCATCAGATCGCGGGTTCTGTCCAGGAATCTCGTTTTATTGGGTGCGAATTACTCTGGTGTTGTGAATGCTCGTGGCTTCAAGCTGCACCAGTCGCGTCTCACCAGGCTCGAGCACGACGACACAGGTCAACGCCAACGTCCCGCCCTTATAACATTCCTCTGTCCACCCCTGGAGCTGGACATCCTCCGGCAACGGGATCCGGACCCGCCGGCGGTATTGAATCCGCCTACGTTCCTGCGACCGATTCTCAAACGTGACCTGTCCGGCCGACCACCATTCCGTGGTTCTGGACTCGGTCTCGTCGACGATCCACAGGGCCCGGGTAGCCGTCGCCTCGTGTTGGAGCCTGAACGAACCGACGTGGACGACGATCGGGATAGGGTCAAGCGGGGGGCAATCCACGGCCGGCCGCCCCCTCAGCCTTGGCGAGCTTCTCCCGTCGCCTTGAGCCAGGAGTAGGGACCATCCAGCCGGCAGCGGCCCCGAGTAGACCAGAGACCGCCGCCGGCGCCCCTATCGAATCAGTGGCCTCTCGAATCATGCCGACCGTCCGGTCAATCACCCCCTGCTGTTCCGCCGCAATGGCGTCCAGGGCCACGGCCTCGGCCCTAGCTACCGCCGCCCCGCTCCTCAACTGTGTCGGCGTCGTCAGTCCGTCGGGTATCCGGTCGAATCCCTTCACGATGCAACCACCGCTCGAGGCCAGACACGCGAAAGTCGAGGTCACGAATAGCGTCCGCAGTCCGGCGGATTTCTTTAGCTGCATAAATGATGCCCCCAGCTATGACGATCCCAACGATGTCGGAGAATACGTCCATCATGGCTCACTCGTCCCCCTCTGGGTCGTATTCGACAGCGAGGAGTCCATCGGCAGCCGCGATGATTCCTTCGGCTCGCACCTTGAGCACCGCAATGATCGACTCGTCAATCTCGCTGCGTTCGGTGAAGATGGCGAACTCCTCGGCCAGTGCTTGGAGCTGACCTTCGATGGCGTTCATGGACACGTCGATGTTGGAATAGAAGCTCAAGGTATTCATGGGATGTAGTAGACCTTCAGGGTGATGGTGGCTCCGGAACTGGCGTTCTGCCATTCGCTCCAGAATGAAGAGGCCGAACCGGCCTGGGCACGCAAGCGGACGAGGTCGCCAGTCCCCGCCCTGTTCCCGAAGCTGTCTCCAGGGTTGACTCCAGGGTCGCAGACGTAGGTCGCCCCCGTACTCAGCGAGAATTCGACGCGGGGGCTATTGGCAAGGAAATGCGTGTTCCAGGCATTCGAGTTGATCCAGTCCGCGGTATCAACTTTGAAAAGGAATTCCAAGCGACTCTTGGCACTGTTTGTACGGAACGGGGTGCTGTTGTAGGGCACGAACTGCCCCACGTCTGGACCGATCCATGTAGTCGTGCCCGTGGGTGCTGAATTCGTCGTGAAGGTTCCCGACGTAGTAGCCTGAACCTGAAACCGCAACGAGGCCCCGCTGACGGGAGCCGGAACGAATATGACGTGCGGGCTCATTGCTCGTATTCCACGACGATTGCAAGGTCCACGGGACTAGAGGCATTCGACACCTCAATTTCGAGGTAGTTGCCCGGGGCAACCGTGCTATCTGCGGAAACGGAGCCCACTGCGGAAGTCACCGCAAGCGTAGCAACGGTCGCGGTTCCGCTTCGCTTGACAACAACCGTGCAGGTTCCGCTCGCGGTCTTGGCGTATAGGTTCTTAATCGTCCTGGACGTTACGACCCGCTGGTCAATCATGTATCCCGGTGAAGACTTGTTAACTGGAGATTCAATCAGGATGTTGTAGGCATCGACCACTGGGTCGAAGTCGGCAGCAGTGAGCACCACCTCACCAGTCCGACCTTGGACGCTAGTGACGCCCCCGGTCGAGGCGACCACCCGACCCCAAATCCACGACGAGACCGCCGACGCTCCGGCTTGGTTGAAGTGCGTCCCGTCGTCCAGCCATGCCGAAGAGAACGCCGCGGCAGTATCGAACTCGTCTTCGATGAACCCCGCCATGTCCAGCACCGTCAAGTCCGCAACCGTCTCGGCCCTGGACTTGAGCCCGGCATTAAACACGCCCCGGGCGGTGTTCATCGACTCGGACCATCCGCTGGCCTCGAAGACCGTCAACGCTACGATCTTGATCCCAGGCGAAGCGGTTCGGAGCTTGCCCAACATCAGGTCGAAGTCGGCCAGGACCTCCTCGCCCGTCCGTCCCGACCCCTTGATGTCGTTAGCCCCGAGGATGACCATCGCGTGCGTGGTGCCAAGAGCCGCCATCCGTCCGGCCATAGCTTCCGGCTCGTAGTGGTACGCGGAAGTGCCCTGCGTTGTCGCAATGGTTTCCCCTGGTGGGTAGTGGTTTCGGAATCTCCATCCGCCATCCCCAAAGTAGGAAAGCTGGAACCCCGCGGACGTGTCACCAAAGAACACTGATTCTAGAATTTGCCTCTTGGCGTCGGTCTGATCACGGATCTGAAACGTCCAATAGCCCGTGCTTTCGTCGCCGGTAAATCCTGTAGACACGTTGGTGCTTGAGATTACCTCGGTCCAGTAGCCGGTTCCGCCCGTCATTGGGGTACTGCCCCATCCGGTCGGGGAAACAGTATTCGGATCGAACAGACGGCACTCGAGGTTCGCAAGGCAGAAATCCGCGGTGTCATACCCGATCATTTGCGACCGCATTTGGATTATGTTGCCACTGGCGGCAATAGTGCGTTCTCCGTCCGCATTCACGAAGATACGCGCACCGTCCGGCCACCTACCGAAAACGTGGTCTCCCGGATTTTCCTCGTTAGTTTTCCGGGTTGCTTGAGTTGACGAAAGCCATTGCAAATAGAACTGGGCGTCCCAGTCCTGCGTGGTATTCGCCGATGCAATTCCTGAGCGTGACCAATTAGACGTGTGCCGGTCCAGGGTTCCCGGAACCATCAGGTCGCTTCCGGCCGGGACGCTGGTGTCACTTTCGCCAGGGGGGCGGCCCGTTTTCACCCCGGCGTCCGTGCCGTTCGTGTGGAACCACGCTCCCGTCCATCGGTCTGGATGGAATTCAAAAAAGGCAGCGTGAAAAAGCGTCGTGAATTCTGTCCCCGCGTTTGAACTGAGCGAATCGCCGAAGATGCTTAGGTGGACATCCTCGGACTTGAGCTCCGCGAGCTGTTCGGCGTTGCCGTAGATGTACTCGTAGACCGGGCTAGTCCCACCGCCACCGCCTCCGCTGGTCGGAGCGCAATAGGTCACGCCGGCGTCGGAGATCGTCACCCCGATCGCCTGGTCCTCGTTCGTCTCGACGACCAGGACATCGACAGCGATCGCCGCATTGCTGCCCACCTGTAGCGTCGCGTCGTAGATGTCATTCGTTCCACCCGTCACCGACGGGATTGCCACCGATGCCACGCCGGCCGTGGTGGTTGGGCTGGCCGATATCGACAAACCGGCCACCGTGAACGCGACCACAGTACCGTCGGCTGGGGTGCTCGAGACCGTGAACTCGACGGTCGTTGCGTCGGTATTACTGAGCTGAATTCTTGTCGCGTTGCAGGTCATCCGACCGCCTCCGGAATGGTATTGCTTGGTTCAATCGGTCACGCCTTTTCCCGCACCCGCAGTCCTTGCCCGTTGCCCTGGAGACGGCATCAACGGCAGCCTTGACGCCGGTCACGGTTGTCACCGCGTTCACTACGTCCCCTAGCCCCTTTAGCTCGTAGCGGTTCACGGACATGATGGATCCCTCGAGGCAATCGACAGTGCTAGCGTCAAATTAATGGTGTAAGACCCCGCCACGTTGTTCGGGTAAGTGTTCACCATTTGGGCGGCGTTGATGGTCTGGACTTGAGAGCCGACAAACACAGGCCAGGACACGGCCCCCCAACCCGCTGCCATCCCTGTCGCGTTATTGGTCGGGAACGGGCATGTAGTCCCGAGCGACGGATCCACAGCTCCGCTACACGTCGAGGCCGGCCGAACAATAGTGGTCCCGCTTGTCGAGCTGTTCCGTGCCAGGGCCATGCAATCTACTTCGATCTTGCACCCGGTTCGCTGGACGGTCCAGGTTTGAGGGCAGCTCCCGACTTCGCCCGAGCATTCGTCGCAGCAGAATGCCTCAATGCTTGGTGGGTAGCTGCAATCCGCAGGGAAATTCTGAGACGGAATCGACCTGTACCACGTTGTTGACAAATCGAACGTGACCGTCAAAAGGCTCGCCGAAGTCGCAGTCACGACGATATTGGACGCCGTGTAGGCCGTCGGCTCTACTGTTCCGCTCAGGGTGCCGGCGTTGTTCGTCGATACTGCCGGCGTGACGTTTGACAACGAGGCCAGCAGCTGTCCGGATACATAATGCGTCCCCCAATCGAAACACACGCCGCAATCCGACGGGACCACGTTTCCTTGGTCGCTGCAATCGGACGGACACAGCAGGTCACAGCAGTCGTTGACGCTCGTGAACCTGGAGACGAATGCCGCCAACTCTGCAGGCCGTACAAATCGGAACGGGGTGTCTAGCGTGCCGTCCCAATCAAAACAAGCTGGACAGGCCGACAGGCCCCCGCCGGCGTCAGGATGGCAACGGTTGAGCGGGTCGTCGGCCGACGAAACGCATTGCCAGGTACCGCAATAGTCGTCACATTCGTCAATGTCTTCGTAAAGGTAGACGATTGATTCACTAAACCCGGACGCCTTGAAGTCGGCCAGCGTCAATACGGGGGCGCGGTAATCGACCGACGTCACCGTCTCGTTGCAGGGCACGAATACGCGATAGCTCGAGGAGCATCCGCAGCAGCATTTCACGCGGCCGGCCATCAGTCGCAATCCCCGGACAATTGGTTGGGCCAATGGAATACAGCCACCTCATCCGGTGCCCCGGAGTCGTACGCCCCTGCCGCGTCAACCATTTCGAACGGAACCACGAACGCGAGCACCGCGCGGCCTGTCGGTGTCGGCTCGAAGTCCAGGCCCTTGTATTCCGTCGGTGCCAGGCCAAACCAAAGCGACGTCGTATTCCCCAACTCGTGGACGTTGTAGCCCGTGAGGGTCGTCGATTCCTGCGGCGTCGGAACGAAGGGCTTGACCGCTCCAGCGTTGTATTCCAACCCGACCGGCTTCAGCGTATAGGTCCATTGGGGCGAACCGGTCGTGACCAGGGTCGATTCCGTAACCTGGAGCAACGCCGGCGTCCCGGGATTGAATACGCTCGCCCTCAGCATCAGGTAACCCCCGCCGCAGCCCACTCGTCGGTGGTGATGTCCAGATTCGCCTTGAAGTCCTCGCCCTCCAGGTGAGGTTGAGACCACCAGATATTCGCGTTTTGAAGCCTGGTCAGGTTTGCGGCATTCTGTAACTTGGCGTAACTCCCCCCTACCATGAACGGCACCTGGATCGCGTGTTTCCAAGGGTGCCAGCGGAACGTATACGCCACGGAATACAGGCCGTCGTTGAGCGGTTGCATATTGACCGACGTCAACATCGCATAGCCAACATTGCCAATCCAGCCAAGGTCTGACGTGTTTCGCATTCCAATGTACTGAGCATCGGAAGAAATCGAATTGATCGCCCCCACGTCCCGGTTGCCCGCAGCGTCCCAAATTGGGGCGGGACGCTGAATGGTGATTACAGACGTCCGCAACGGAAGAGCGTACTGGATCGGCTGCGAAGCCCAATCGACCTTGTCGCCGCCAATATCGTTTGTGCCATGCCATACCGCGTAGTTAAGCGGCAGCGACGTGAAATCATCCGTCGGAATCGTAGGGTAGATGCGAAACGCCGAAACGCTTGCGGATGCCGCATTCGTCGTCACCGTTACGAATGGCTCCGTAGTGCTTGCTCGGTCCGCGTACTCCAGCTTGGCCGTAAACACCCAGACCACGTCGCTGCTGGAATTTGTATTTGGGAGCCGCTTGACCTCGAGCGACGACAGAATCCACGGCGAACCAGGCCCGGTCAGGCTTGAGGGTGGAACAAAGCTGCCATCCACGCGCAGATTGGCGCCGGCGGTCTCGGCAGCAACGATTGCTTCGCTGGCGGTCGCTGGCGGCGTAGTGCCTGGCGGCGTGGTTTTCTCGTAGACCGCGAAGAAATCGTATGCCATCCTCCGCGTGTCTTGTTTGCCATAGGTGACGCGATCGGACGGGGTCTCCCTCCAGGTAACTGGTCCGTGGCTCATAGGCTATTCGCCCCCTCATCAGACGTTCCGAAAAAGAAACCCTGCACCGCGTCGTTGTATTTCAGCATCAAAGACAACGGGTTCAGGTCTACCAAGGCTTCCGCGGCCGTCCCTGCTATATCACCAGCGGCACCCCCACCAGCGGCAGACCGTGCCGCAGCACCCGCAGCCGATGACACGTCGTCCGGAAGCTGGGCAAGGTCGCGTATTCCGTCGCGGACCGCCTCGGCCATTGCTTCCCCAATGTCTTTCCAGACCGCAGGGTCGAAAGCGTCCTCGGTCCAGAATTGGATTGCGTCTCCGAGCATCTTTCCGAAGGTCTCGAGGCCGCTCGTGATTGCCGGCAGGTTCGCCAGCAGCAGGTCAGCCAGCTTTCCGGCCGCTGGGATTAGGGCCTGCTGAAATGCCACCGAAATCGAACGAAGAGCCCCGGTCAGCTTTGGCGAAATTGCCATCAGCTCGTTAAAGAGCCCCTGGATACTCCCAACTCCGAGCATCGCCGCACCGAACCCCAGCCCTGCTCCAAGACCCGACATCGCCGCACCGCCGACCCGCTGGACGCCAGCACCCAACGCGCCGCCGGTCTTGCCTAGGCCGGATCCGAGCGTCTTCATCTTTCGTTCGAATGGGCGCGTGTCGGCTCCCACGGTCACGGTTGCGGTTGTTTTAGCCATTGCCAAATATCCTCATGATTTCCGCCTCTAGCTCGGCTGGAGTCTTGCGAACCTTGACGCCGTACAACTTGAGCACCTCGCGGAAGTCAACCCAAAGCATTGCCCGGACTTCGTTAGGTGACACCTGGAGCCGGACCGCAACCGCCGCGACTATGCCAGGCCATTCATTTCGAGCACCTGCTGGCGGCATGGCATGTATTCCGCTGCCGGCATTGCCAGCACTTCCTCGAGTGTCTTCCCGGTTGCCTTGGCTACCGCCGTCGGTTCCTGAAGAGCTTGCTCAACCGACTGGAGGTCAATGATGTCCTGGACGGTCAAGGCTTTCATCAGGTAACCCTCACAAACGTACTGGAGAACGTCACGACGTTATCGACCGACCCTGATTGCTCCACGGACTCCAGCCGGTAGTTGGTGCCGTCCGGCAGGATGTTGGCGCCGCTGAATGACGACTCTGTACCAGGGGCACCCGGGGATACGAGGCTGGTGACGGTCATAGTCGACGCTTCTGGTATGCCGGCCAGGTACGTTTTGAACGTGCTGGCCGCGTGCGTTGCGTCTACTCGCGGAATCTCGCCGGCAGCGAATGATATATCCGTGACGTTGAGCTGGACGCTGTTCCATGTCAGGTCCGCTCCGTTGAATGCTGTCGCCATTTAGAGGCTCCCGCAGGTGATTACAAAGACAGAACTCGTCAGGTAAACGGGCTCGACGTCGGCCCCCCTGGAGAATAGGTCGGTCGTATTTGACTCGAGGCCCGCTACCAGCGAGCTGGCATTGATCTGCGCGACCACTTGACCGGCAAGGGATTCGGCCTCGAGTCGTGAATCATGGAGGCAGTCGAAACGCATCCGGACATGGACTGGAGCCTGCGATTCCACCGTTGTCCTGGTGAATTCCGCGTCTTCCATTGTGAAGATGACCGCCGGGATCACGTCTCCCCGCTGGCGGATATCCGCGGACACGTCCACCGTGAGGCCGGACAGGGCCGTGAACGTATCCTCGATGACGTCGGCGTAGCTGCTCATCCGAGCCCCTTTAGGTCTGCGGCCTTCAAGCGACGGGGTGACACTTCAACCGCTTTCGCAACTGCCGCCGTGAACCGTTCGCCGATTTGCCTAGTGTTGCGCTCGACAGCCTTTGTCATAAACTGATTACCAGGCACTCGCGTGCCGTTGGCCGTCCAGCCGTGCTCCCAGAAATTAGCAACGAAGTTGTAGTAGTCAGACGACTTGTTGATGCTCAACAACAAAGTAACCCCGCCCGCGGCGTTGAACCGGCCCCGCTCTAGGTACGCGCTGGCCTTCTTGACTCCGGCCCGATACGCCCGAACCTTTTTTTGGGCCGTTCTCTTGTAGTTGCCCTTGGCGTCAAAGAGCGCAAGCGAATATGTCTCCCCTACTCCTCGAAGCCCCTTGACTGTTCCGCGTCGGTCTTTCCCCTTGATCCCGACCGCAGATAGCTTCCTCGCGTCTTCCCTTGCCGGCCTCATCGCGTACTTCGCTACGGCCTTGACCGTGTTCCGAACGCCATACTTGCCAGCTTGCGACAGTGCTTCGATGTCAGTCTTGGACAGCTCGAGGTCTAGGGCAATCTCGGACGCCGGGACTATGTCCTCTTTGGGTCGAAATAGAGCCATCACTGACCGAACCTTTCCGCGGTGACCTCGAGGATCCGCCGGCGGCCGTCAATGTCCCGGACGGTCCGGACGTCCCACTCCGAACCCTCCCATGCGACCCGCCAATCCACCTGTACTTTCCGGTTGAATGGCATCCTGATTTGGACGATGTCGGATCCGGTCTGTACCTGGTCGTAGTCTTCGCCTTTTCTGGAGCTGAGAACGAGGGCGTCCACGCGCGCGGTAAATGCCACCGCGTAGGTGATTGACTTCTGCCCCGCAGCGTCCTCGGTAGACGTTGGGGATTTGAAGTCCACCAGGTGCGTGTATCGGCCTGCGCTCACAGGCTCCCCCGCTGGTAAAGACCGACGATCGCTCGTACCGCGTATGGAATCGTCGTCAGGGTCGTCCCCGTGATCTGGACGTCCCGGTTCATGAACAGGTGATTGCCAATTCCGTAGACCGCAGCTCGGACCGTGTCATCCACTGCGGAAGCCGAAACCGTGAACGTACCCGTGTACCTGCCAGTGCCGTAGTAACGGCCAGTCGACCGAAGGGCTACCGCGTGTTCCCCCGACGACCTGGTGAGATACCAGCTGGACGATTCGTCAGTCGTCGTTGCCCCGTCAACTTGAAGGTGGGCAACGGACGAGAGTGCAACAGCACCGCCGCCGGCGTGAACCAGCGTCGACCGTTGGAACCAATCAAGGGTGAACGTCGTGTCCCTCGTGAACCAACTGGTCGCCTTCTCCCAGAATAAAACCGCCGAATCGAGCGACCTTTGTAGGGCGGGATCGTCATCGGTGTATCCAATACCAACATGGTCACGGAACTCTGAGAGCTGGAAAGGCTGCGCCGATTGCGAAGTGATGACAAGCATTCAGAGCCCCAAACCGATCCGGGAGCCGAAGCCCCCGGACCGGGAGAGAGGAAGGAAATTCAGCTAGCGGCATAAGCCAGGCGGGAGCTGGCTTCGGGGAGCGTCCACTGGCCGTCAGCCCGCATCCAAGACCGATACGCAACGATGCCGTTGGCACCCTGCGAATACGGGTCTTCCTGCGTAACGAACGACTGGCGAAGAGCAACCCGATACGAACGCCGGTCGAGGTACAACGCCGCGATCGCGTTTGCCCCGGCGGCCGGCATGTTGTCCGACAGGTAGATGGGCGACCCAAGAAGCGTGCCGACCGAGAGCGGGTCTTCCTGGAGAGTGCCGGTTGCCTGCGGGAGGAACACCAGGCGGCTGTCCGCGTTCACGGTCTGAATGATTTGAGCGTGGACTGCCGGGCTCATGATCCAAGACTTGTCCCCGGTCCGGTACCTCCCCGGAACAGCCGCCTGAGTGTCAAGCAGGTCCTGAATCGTGATGTTGTCGACGGCAACGTCGCCGGAGCCCATCACGACGTCGTTGATTCCGTCCGTATACACGGCGTCGATGTGCGCCTTGGTGGCACAAAGTCCGCCAGGGGCGGCGCGGGCCGCGTGCGGGTTCTGAGCCGACAGGAACAAAGCGTCCCAACCCTCCGCGTGAGCCTCGACGTGCTGCAGCAGCGTCTCAGCCATAGCGGACGGCCGGTTGTCCTGGAACATCTCGAGCGTGATCGCGGTCTCGAAAGCCGTCTTGTAGGCATTGAACCGGATTCGATCGAACGTCGCCTGCGCTGCGGTGTATGCGGCAGCCTCATCGACGATGGTGGCCGATGCGATTCGATTAACGACCGCCGCAATCTCGTGGTCATGCGGCTCGGTCACGACCGTCGCGGCGTTCATCGCTGCGGTCATCTTCGGGAGCCGGCGAACCATTTCGTTTTGAAGGTCCACCGGGACGAGGGCCGAATCCGTCGCGGTGTCGTAGGGCGCTCGGGTTTCCGGCTGCCCACCGAGACGCCGGAAAAGCCGGTCGCCGGCGTCCGCGTACATTTCCTCGAGCGACCGGGATTCCGGCGCCTTGGCAATGGTGCGTTCTGCGTTGTTGCGGAAATCGTAGGTCGGGGTCGAAAGAGACTCCCTCGCCGACTCGACTACTTCCCTCTTCTGGATTTCGCCTTGAAGCTTGCGGAAATCCGCGTCCGCGGTCTCCAGGTCGGCTACCTGTTCGGACGAAAGCTCACCATCGACCGCCAACAGCGTGTCGATACGGTTCCGCGCCTCGGCTGCCTCAGCGCGCATTGAAACAAGGTCACCCATTGGGGCGTCCTCCATATGTTCCGCGCGCGCCTCGATAGGCCCCGGCGGTAACCAAAGACAATTCCACCAGGCGACCGGCGGTCACCGTACGGATGGAACTTTCTGATCCGTGTTTCCACTCGTCGCCATCGACAAACATGCCGACAGATACCGACCCGTCCAGGTCGCCTCGCTCGAGGGCCTCGAGAATGTCGGTCCGGCTTTCCGGAAGGCGGGCAGAGAATCGCAAGCCCTCCGGAGATTCCTCAAACGACATGGTTCCGGCCCCGACTCTTGCAAGGGGAACCCCCTGCTGGTCGTGCTGGACAAGCATCACCGTGTCGTTGCTCACCTCAAGGGCGCCTGGTGCCATCACCTCGCGGAACTCTCGAGCCGCCCCGGGGAGTAGGTGGCTCGCTTCGTTGTAAGGCACGGCAATCCCGGAAACCTCATTCGTCTCCCGGTTCGACGTCATCGCTTTGGTCGTCATCCGTCGATGCTCGATTCTCATCTCGTCCCCCTTCCATCATGTTGGGACCGACGTACATTCTGTCTCCGCCTTCAGTAGGCGGCAGACCCAACTCGCCGCGGACCTCGTTCGGGGTCATCACTCCCAGCTGAATGGCTTCCTTGTAGGCCGTCATTGACTCCCCGAACGAGCCCCGCAGCAATTGGGTCGTATCAAAACAAACCTTCACGTTCTGCCCTGGGTAAAGCTTTCGCGTCAGCTCAGCGCCCCAGCTGTCCGTGTAAGTAGCCAGCGAGTCGGCGTACATGCGTGACTGTTCAGCGGTGTAGGCGGTCCCGGCTTCGCTGAACAAGACGTAGGGCGGAATGCCAAAGACGCGCGCCACGTCTTCGATTGCTTGCTTTCGCCCTTGGATCCATTCCTGGTCAACGAGCGACCGGCCAACCTGGACCACGTCAGCACCGTTCTGCGCGATGATCGGACGCAGCATCCCCTCGGGACCAGAATGGCTTGCTTTGAATGAATCGGCCATTTGCCGAACCCCGTCAGCTCCTACAGCCTCCTCGGTCTTGATCGCAATTTTCCCCATTCCGGGCATCCGGTACTGCTCAAGGCCGGCGGTCTCAAGCTCGCCGTTGAGTGCCATTGTCCGGGCAGCATCAACAATCGGCGAGTCCCCCCACAGCTGCCGGACGCTCGATGGCATCCGGAAATGGATCACGTCTTCGACCGAGACTTCCCCGTACTCCGAGACCGTGTAGTACCACGTCCCGTCAGCGCTCCGGTTCATGGAGACTTCGGACGAAGTCAGCGGGATGATCTTCTCGAGCTCGTTGCCACGCCTGGAGATCAAAGCGAAAGCATTGCCCCAGAGGAGGCACTGGCTAAACGCCCACCGCTTGAACTCGGTCGCGGTATGAAACTCGCTGGCCTGTTCGTTGAGCGCGACCATGTCAGCGGTACGGCCGAGATCCTCCCAGCCGTCGCCAACGTATGCGTACGCTTTGATCGGAACCCTTGCCAGGTCTCCGCTGATCGCGTTGACCGCGCGACGAACCGCCGGAAGCCGCATCGCCCTCGGTGGGTACCTGGAGAACTCCTGGACGTTGTCGCTGTTCTCCGATGGGTACGCCGGCCACCAGACCCCGTCGGCCCCGGTGCTTCCCCCTGCGTTGACTCGAGGCCATCGGAACAGCCGTCGGAAGTCGATCATTCGCGTCCCATCAGAAGGCTATTTCGGTGCCTCCTGAATACGCTCCAGGTCGGTCGGCACCTTCCTGAATGAGGATTCCCATGACCATGACGGCCGCGACTATGGGATCCACTATGCCGGCGCTTCTGGACTTACTAACACGCCGGTCACCGTTTATGTTTTCTTCCAACTGGACACAGGATAAAGCATAATTAACAACAGGGCAAGCCTGCATATTAAGCCGGCGGTCCCTAATTAGTGATTCCATTAGGTACGTCGACGGTCCCATAGTCACAATGGATTGCGGGAATGGAACCATTTTAAGCTCCTCCTCCCATTCCTGGACGCTCAGTTTCATCCCTCCTAGGGCGTCATAACCCACCTTCACAAGCTCAGAATGGGCTTTCAGGTCCCGCAGCTTGTTTCGGACCCCCGAATACTGGACGGAATGATCGCAGACCGTGACGTTGTCGTAGGTATCCCAGACCTCTAGGTGGCGTTGATAGTCCCGCTTGCGGTCCGCGGCTTCCTTCCTGATAGCCCAATGGTGCCAGCGTAGGTTGAATTTCTCGTCCTCCCACCATCCCCACGCCATGCTAGTTAGATCGAAGGATTTCGAGAAATCCGTGGCACAATAGCACTTAGTGCCAGGCCCCGGATACTCCGCCGGCTCCCCCACGTTTTCGTCCCACAGGTCCTGCGCGATCCATGTCAGGCTCCTAGTCGTGAACCGGCAGCACTGGAACCGCTCCCAGTCCGCTAGCTTCCCTTGGACTTGATATTCCTTCAGGAGCCGCCGATATGACGAGGTCGGAATAACGTGATCTAAGCTCGGTTGGGCCTTGATCCAGGTTGCCTCGTCAAGCATGTCGTCGTCGTCCTCGAGCCCGTACAAGGCTGCGAACGTGTCCAGCTCGTCCCAATTCTCCTCTTTTAGGGCCTCGACGGCGACCATTCGCCGCGCGTAGTAGGGCGAATCTCGCCCCAGCTCAAGTCCGCCTGGAGTCGTGACGCTCACCAAGAAAGCGTCTCGGAGCTTCGGTAGAGCCGAAAAGATCTTCTTGGTCCAATCCGACGTCTGTTCCGACGACTCGTCAATGAGGTACGCCAATGCCGCGAGGCCGTCCAGGCTCGAATTCTTGGCCGCGTACGTCCTGATCCGGCCCCCAGATTCCCGGCATCGCAGCTCCCGTTCCGTCGTTTCCCATTCCGCCTCGTCTCCGTGGTCCTTGTCTTTGTGGTCCCCCCAAGCATTCCTGGCGAAGTCGGAGGCCGATTTGTACGCCTGGCGAGCCTGCTGGACAGTGTTCGCCAACATGACCACGTCGGCTTGGTCGTTGTATCGGGCAACGTGCAGCATCAGGGTCGCCATCATCGTGGTCTTCCCTGCCCCTCTCGCCACCTCCAGGAAGTGCGATTTGAACCGCCGGCCGCCGTCCGCCTTGAACCGCCAGCAGACTTGCCCAATGGTCCAGGCTTGCCACGGCAGCAGCTCGACCCGCTGGCCGGTCAACTCGTGGCCGCCCGTTATCTCGAGGTCCGCCAGCATCTCCAGGTACGCAATCCATTCCTTCTCGTCGAAATACAAATCCTCCCGCTCGAGGTCGTGAAGGTGCCGGCGGCAGGCGGTCAGGATGTTGGCGTTGACCACAATTTCGCCGGCGACCACGGCCCGCGGGTAGGCGTGCGGGTCCGTGCGCTCAAAGAGGCTCG
>Ga0075469_10000580_pt1 | contig 16417 bp, 18 predicted proteins | sample DEB08_DNA_13_FD_77577 | JGI IMG/M metagenome (GOLD analysis project Ga0075469, IMG submission 77577) | Aqueous microbial communities from the Delaware River and Bay under freshwater to marine salinity gradient to study organic matter... | ecosystem: Environmental > Aquatic > Marine > Coastal ...
AGCATTTACAAATTCAAGACTTTCTTTCGCAGGATTGGTATCATCAAAGCGAAGATTAACTGGAGCGTTGAACCGTTTACCTAAATTAAAATTCAATGCAATAGCCTTAACGTGGCCAATATGCAAATATCCATTCGGTTCAGGAGGAAAGCGAAAACGCAATTTATCCGAAGAAAAGCCAGATTCTAAGTCAGCTTCTACGATTTGTTCTATAAAGTGTAAGGGTTCAGTATGTTCGGACATGAAAAAAATTTTAACAAAGATATCGAAAAAGAAAAAGGGATGGAACTTTTATTAGCGGCTCTTTTTTATATTTGTCCAAAGTATAATTATGGGAGTTATTCGAGTTAAAAATATCAAGTTGTATGCCAACCACGGTTGTATGGTGGAGGAAGGTAAAATTGGAAGCGACTATATCGTGAATGTTAAGTTGAAAACAAACTTAGATGCATCGATTCTATCTGATAATCTGGAAGATACGGTAGACTATGTTGCAGTATACAATATCGTAAAAGCAGAAATGAGTGTACGGACAAAACTGTTAGAAGTAGTTGTACATAAAATTATTGACCGTGTTTTGGAAGAACATCCAACAGTGCAAATGGTTCGGGTACGGGTTGCTAAAAAAAATCCCCCAATTGGTGGAGAAGTAGAAGAAGTAAGTGTAGAAAGAAAAGGGAAAAGAAAAAAGGGATAAAAAACATTTTATTTACTACTTTTGCCAGACTGGCATCGTGGCCGAGTGGCTAGGCAGAGCTCTGCAAAAGCTTGTACAGCGGTTCGAATCCGCTCGATGCCTCAACAAAAAAACCCGTGAATATCACGGGTTTTTTGTTTTTATAAGACCTAGTGCTCCTTTTAATTCATCTCCGTAATCGTCCCACCAATACGTTTGCGTTTTATCAATTTTGTCGGTCTTCCATGGATACGAACCGTTCCTCCAACATTTACTGTTGCTTCTAGTAAATCTGAAGCGTGAATATAGGCTACTCCACCAGCGGTAACTTTAACTGTGGTTTGTTCTGTAAGAAGGGTTTCCGATTCACAAATTCCACCACCAAGTATTTTGAGTTCATGGTTTACTGCAACGCCTCGCAGAGAGAGTGTGGCGCCAGAGTTTACACTAGAACTTATTTTTTCTGATTCTATATGCAGATCAATAGCCGAGCCTTCTCGTGCTTTCAATTCAATCTTTGTTGCCTTGAGCACAGCTTGTGATTCAACAATTGATCCTTGATACGTATGAATAAGATCCAGAGGTGTTGAGAAATAAATTTCGATATAGGTGTTCTTTGGATTGAAAATTTGGTCTAAGGAGTGCTTGATTCGCAACACGTCTTTTTTAAGTGTTGTAACTACAGTCTCAAAATTTTCTCCAGACAACACCAATTTATTTTCGTTAGAAGGAATTAGTTTTACTTGAACGCCTGAAAATAATTTGATTCCCGTGAAAGGGCCCACCGTAATCGTTTTGGTACGTTCTGGTCTCTTCGTTTCTTGAATAGAAATAGAGTCTTGAACAACGTCTTGAGCTGAAACTAATGTGATTGTAAAAAGTAAAAAGAACGTGAAAAGCGCTTTCATATAAATGTTTTTATCTAGTATAAACTTAGTGATTCTAAATGATATTATTTTTCTTCTAATTTAAAATCTAAATGCCTTTTGATTAAATCAGCTTTCAAAACACTTACATCAATTGAATCTCCCAATTGATATCGTTTCTTAGTTCGTTCGCCAACTAAAGCATGCGCTTTATCATCAAAATTAAAGTAGTCGCCAGTAATGTCTTTGATTCGAATCATTCCTTCACATTTATTTTCTACTAACTCTACATAAATACCTCGATCGGTAACACCAGAAATTACCCCTTCAAATGTTTTTCCAACCTTATCTTCCATAAACTTAATTTGCATAAACTTAATAGAATCGCGTTCCGCTTTAGTTGCTATTAATTCGCGCTGAGAGGAATGAACACAAGCCGCTTGAATACTATCAGGGTCTTTTACTTTTTGCTTCGCTAAGTGCTGCTCTAATAAGCGATGAACCATAACATCTGGGTATCTTCGAATAGGAGAGGTAAAATGCGAATAAAAATTAAATGCTAATCCGTAGTGACCAATATTATCAATATTGTATTCTGCCTTACTCATGCAACGAATGGTAAGCGTATCAATTAAATTTTGCTCTTGTTTTCCTTGAATGTCAGACAATAGTACATTCAATGACTTACTAACATCCTTTGTTTTTAAATCTAATTTATATCCAAAATTAGAAACTACCATTTGTAGATTATTTAATTTGTCCGAATCTGGTTCATCATGAATTCTATATACAAAAGGCAATGGAGTTTTTCTATTTCCAGCAAAAGAAGCTACTTGTTTGTTAGCAAGTAACATAAACTCTTCTACTAACTTATTGGCATCTTTAGATGTTTTAAAATAAACACTTTCTGGGGTATCATCTTCTTTTAAAATAAAATTAACTTCAACACGATCGAAAGAAAGTGCGCCATTCTTCATTCGTTGAATACGCAGTTTCTTTGCAATTTCATCCAGTGTTAATACACCTTTTAAAAGGTCATCCGAAACAGTATACGCAGCACCGGTAAGCGAAATTTCTTTAGAAACATGTGCTTCCTTAGTTTCTATAAGTTCTTGTGCTTCTTCATAAGCAAAACGATGATCAGAATAAATCACTGTTTTTCCGAACCATTCTTCTAATACTTCACCTTTAGAATTCATAGTGAAAACTGCAGAAAAAGTATACTTTTCTTCATGAGGACGTAAAGAACAAACGCCATTGGAAAGTACTTCTGGTAACATCGGAACAACACGATCAACTAGATATACTGATGTTGCTCGATCATATGCCTCTTGATCTAAAACACTATTGGGTTGAACATAATGCGATACATCAGCAATATGAATTCCTATTTCGAAGCGATCTTTACCTAATACTTTGAATGATAAAGCATCATCAAAATCTTTGGCTGTTTTTGGATCTATTGTAAAAGTAAGTGTATCTCTAAAATCTCTTCTTTTCTTAATTTCTTCTGGCCGAATGGATTGATCTATTGCATTTGCCGCAGCTTCAACTTCGTCAGGAAAATGTAAGGGTAAACCATAATCAGATAAAATAGCATGCATCTCTGTATTGGTTTCACCTGGAGGGCCAAATGATTCAATTAAAGTTCCATAAGGAGAATCTGCTCGCTTTGGCCAATCGGTATATTCTACTAATACCTTGTCACCATTAGTATAACCATCCAACTGTTTCTTATCAATAAAAAAGTCGGTATACATTCTCGGCCCTCGTGTCAAGACAAAAGCATAGTTTTTTTCTATTTGTAAAACACCGACGAATTGCGTTTTCTTTCTTTCAAGTATGGTTACTATTTCACCTTCAAAAGCTCCAGATTTTTGCTTGCGTTTATAAACGTATACTTCAACTAAATCACCTTGAAATGCTCGATTAATATGATTCTTTGGAATCATGATATCATGTTCCAGACCTTCACAAATAACAAATCCTCTCCCAGTAGAAGTTACATCTAAAGTTCCTTGATAATAATCGTTACTTGCTTTTACTAATGTATATTTTCCTTTTGAGGGACTAGAAAGTATTTTTTCAGCTGTCAAACGATTTAAAATTATAATAATTTCGTCGCGTGTTTTGGTATCTTTAATATCAAATGCTCCTGAGATTTCTTTGTAATTGTATTGTTTTCCTGTATTGTCTCGAAAATGTTGCGTTACTCTTCGTTCTAAAGAGTTATTTTTCTTCTTTTTAAACATAGAAACAAAATTACTCTAATAAATTTGAACTCTAGTTTTTATTATGAACAGACTTAACAATATAAATAATTTGTTTTTATTTAATTTTAAGAAAAATGGTGCTTATTATAGCGTGTTAATAGCGGTATTTCTTTCTTTATAATTTTTAGGAATGATTAAAGATAAGAGGTTATCAACATTTAATAAAAACCTTTTCTAAATTTAAACCTCTCATATAAAGAAAATTAACAAGGATATAAACAATGGTTCATATCTAGGATTGATAATAAATAAAAACAAAAACAGCCTTTTTTAGTGTTAACAAACCCACCTTGTTTTGAACAGTAGATTGCATAAATTATATAAAGTTTATTTTGAAAAAAGAAAAAAATTAACAACCAGAAAGAGAAAAGAATTTAACAGCTTTTGCTATTAGAACTTATTAACAAAGTATCCAATTTATTGTATGTGTTTATAAACAAGAAGGAGGGGTTTGTTTACATTTATAAAAAATTAAAAATATGCAGTTTTCAATTGGTAACGACCACGCAGGAGTAGACTATAAAGAAGCAATAGTTTCCTACCTTACTAGTAAGGGTCACAAGGTGTTGAATCATGGTACAGACAGTGAGGATAGTGTAGATTATCCTGACTTTATCCATCCTGTTGCCCAAGATGTCTCTTCAAAGAAAGCAGGCTTAGGTATTATTATATGTGGGAGTGGTAATGGTGCATCAATGACTGCAAATAAGTATCAAGACATTCGATCGGCGCTTTGTTGGTCTAAAGAAATAGTTGCTTTGGCTCGTCAGCATAATAATGCTAATATTTTGAGCCTTCCTGCACGTTTTATTTCAATTCCTCAGGCAATTGCTATGGTTGAGGTGTATATCAATACTGATTTTGAAGGAGGAAGACATCAAAATAGAATTGATAAAATTCCTTGTATGTAATGATCCATTTTATTTATAAAACGTTTGACGAATTGACATCAATCGAATTGCATGATGTGTATGCTTTACGATCTGAAGTGTTTGTGGTTGAACAAGATTGTGTTTATCAAGATATTGATGGAAACGATCCAAAATCCATTCATGTATTGGGAAACATAGAAGGAACGCTCGTTGCCTATGCACGGATTTTAGACCAAGGTCTTTCTTATGCAGACTACAGTTCTATTGGAAGAATTGTTGTTTCACCAGCATATAGAGCTCAAAAATTTGGGCATGAACTCGTCGATTTTGCTATAAAGACTACCCAAAAAGAGTATGCAAATTCGCCTATTAAAATTTCGGCCCAAGCACATTTAGAAAAATTTTACGAAGTCCATCAATTTAAAGCTACTGGAGAAGCCTATCTAGAAGACGGTATACCGCATATTGGTATGCTTTTAGAAGCTTAGATTAAAGGATCCTTTCTTCCTAGTCTACACTATTTGATTGACCAAATAATTCTTTTACACCTTCAACAAGCTCACTGGTTAGCGGATGCTTTCTTCCGGTATAAATTAACATACAAGCTCCACTAAAAGGAATATTTTCCTCAGCATTTTTTAGTGCAATCCGCAGCTGTCTTTTAATTTTATTACGGTCAACTGCCCTTTTAAAATTGCGCTTGGGAACAGAAACGCCAACATAAAGAACGGTTTCAGATTCCTTTGCTTCAAGAACTTTTAGAAGTAGGTGTTTAGAACGACGCACCGTTCCTTTACGAAACAGTGCGTCGATTAATTCTTTGCCCTTTAAACGATTTAGTGTACTTACTTTATTCATTTTGATAGGTATTGTTTTCTCGATCCACATCGGCCATATAATAAGTAGGATCAATTGTTATCAATTCAATATCTTCAGCCTTGCGAGCTACCGAAAAACTGTATTTTGGATTTGCCCAAGACCAGTCTTGTTCAATGTTCCAAGGAAGTGCATATGGGTTTTCCTTTTCACCACGCATGAGTGTAATTGGAATGTAATGCATTTCTTGAGTTCCATCTTTATAACGAACCAAGACATCGAGAGGCATTGGCATAAGCCCTTTACGCTCTAAGTTTATTTGAGTAGTATTTTCATGATCAACAATATCCGAGACAGCATAATCAATGGTGTTGGTTGTTTGTGTCCAATCGGTCAAATACCAGCGTAATTGTATACCCGAAACACGTTCAGCAATTCTGCGAATATCATTCGGAACCGGGTGTTTGAATTTAAATTCATCGTAATACGCCTGAAGGGTTTTGTATAGGTTTTCGTTTCCAATAATATAACCCAATTGCCCCAAGAACACCGCGCCTTTATTGTATGCCGTACTTTCATATGCATAGTTGTAATGGTAGCGGTTTGCATTGGTATTTTGTGTTTGTTCAACTCCAGAACCAGCGAGTCGTAAATATCCATTATAAGATCCTTCCAAAGGAAAATCCTTATCTTCTTTGAGCACCTTATCTTTAGCAAGTGTCGATATAAAAGTGGTAAAACCTTCGTCCATCCATTCGTGTTTGGTTTCGTTGGTTGCAAGAATGTGCTGAAACCATGAATGCGCCAATTCGTGTGCAGTTACCCCAACCAAAGAGCCAAACTTCCGTTCTCCAGTTATGAGCGTACACATGGCATATTCCATTCCACCGTCTCCACCTTGGATAACAGAGTATTGTTTGTAGGGATATTCCCCTACTTTTTCATTGAAATAGACCATTAATTCAGCCGTTAAAGGCTGTAATTTTTTCCAATTTTCAATGATGTCGGGATTGTTCTTATAAAAGAAATGCAGATCCACATTATTAGGTCCAGGATATACATCATGAATATAATCGGTGTCAGCTGCAAAAGTAAAATCGTGTACGTTCGGAGCAATAAAATGCCAAGTAATTTTTCCTTTTTTGGATTTAGCTTTCTTCCGATCACTATATCCTTTTCCAATTTTATCCGCGTTCTGAAGGTAACCACTTCCACCTACTGTAAAGTCTTTATCTAGAGTGATTTTTACATCAAAATCTCCCCAGACACCATGAAATTCTCGCCCTGTATAGGGGTCAGTATTCCATCCGTCTACATCATATTCTGAAAGTTTTGGATACCATTGTGCCATAGAAAAAGCTACACCCTCTTTTGTGTTTTTACCGCCTCGACGAATCATATCGGGGACATGCCCATTAAACGTTAAATCTAATACCGTTGAAGCTCCAGAAATAAGAGGTGTGTTTAACGTCACTTCCAAAATTGTCCCTGACTCTACTGTTTGAACAGGAACACCATCTTGTTTCAAAGAAGAAACCTTAAGGTAGCCTTGTTGAAAAGCCGTTAATGAATCGATGCTCACCTTGAAACGTCGGTTTTTATCTCCCCCGTTTTTAAGGCGGATAGCCATATCACTTTCTGGGCGAAACGCATTGAAGTATAAATGATAAAAAACCTTGGTTAATGTTTCAGGAGAATTATTGGTGTAAACCAATTGCTGAGTTCCAGTATAATCTGCTGTTTCTGCATCGAGCTCAACATTCATGGTATAATCTACCTTCTGCTGCCAATACTGAGCAGAAAGGCTAAGTGAAAAAAGAAATGCTAGGGCTAAAGTAAGTTGTTTCATTGCTGTGTTTTAATAAAAAATAATTAATAAATGTAAGAAACTAAGATTGAAAATAGTTATCAAAAAGAAAACTTTCTTTACAACGAACTCCTTTTGCTGTTTGTTCAAGTGAAATGAGTTCATTTTCTGCGTCGTGTTCTAAAAACAACAAAAAATCTTCTTTTACTGCACGCTCAAGGAAAGAAGCTTTTTCTTCTAATGTTAAAAGAGGCCTCGTGTCATAGCCCATTACATAGGGAATGGGTAAATGCCCAACTGTTGGAATTAAATCTGCGGCAAAAACGATTGTTTTTCCTTGATATCGAATCATAGGAAGCATTTGTTTTTCGGTATGACCGTCCATCAAAAGAATATCGAAACCTAAAGCTGTTTTTTGAAGTTGTTGACCTGTTCCGGTCAATAATTCCAATTGACCACTTTCGTGAATGGGAAGAATGTTTTCAGAAAGAAAAGAAGCTTTTTCTCTTGGATTGGGGTTCATAGCCCAGTCCCAATGATTTTGATGCGACCAAAAGCGCGCATTTTTAAAGGCAGGTTCAAGAACTCCATGGGCGTTATAATGAATTGCTCCTCCACAATGATCAAAATGTAAGTGCGTTAAAAAAACATCGGTAATATCGTCCTTATGAAAACCTGCTTTTTCAAGTGATCCGTCCAAAGTATGATCTCCCCAGAGAGCATAGTGGCCGTAGAATTTATCAGATTGTTTGTTGCCCATTCCGGTATCAATCAAAATTAGTCGATCCCCATCTTCGATAAGCAAAGATCGAGCTGCCATTTTAATCCTGTTTTTTGTGTCCGAAGGATTGGTTCGCTCCCAAAGTGCTTTTGGAACCACACCAAACATTGCGCCGCCGTCAAGCATAAAGTTACCAGTTTCAATGCGGTGTAATTTCATAAAAATTAGTTTATCAGTTGAATGCGCGTAAGGTAGTTGTCCGAAGTAATATACAAGGCGCTTTCATCGGCGTTAAAAGCACAATTTGCCGAAGCAACCTCTGTTTTTATTGTTCCTATGTGTTTGCCTTTTGGTGTAAATATCAGAACACCACCTGGGCCCGTTGCAAAGACATAGCCCTTACTATGGACTTTTAATCCATCTGCTAAGCCTTTCCCTTTTTTTGCTGTTGCATCGAAAAATGTTTTTTCGTTTTTCAAAACACCATTTTCAAGAGAAAAAGACAGCCATAAGTTTCTTTTTGGATCCGAATTGGCGATATACAAAACCGATTCGTCAGGAGAAAAAGCCAATCCGTTTGGGCGATTCAAACCACTGTAAATTTGAGTTACTTTCCCTTTTGCATCTAAACGGTAAACACCGTTTTCAGCAATTTCTTTTAATGGATCACCATCGCCTTTAAGCCCATAAGGAGGATCAGTAAAATATAAATCCCCGTTTTTGGCAAGAATTAAATCATTGGGACTACTGAATCTTTTTCCGTCATATTCAGCAATTATCGTTTTGAACGAACCGGGTTTTGTGAGCGGTTTCTCGATCATAGCAATCCTACGATCGCCGTGTTGCGCGATCAGCAAATTGCCTTTAGGGTCAAGAATTAAGCCGTTAGCGCCACTTTTTATGTCGTTAGGAGCAATACCCGTATAGCCGCTTGGATCTAAATAAACGGAAAGGCCATTGGCGTTATCCCATCGATACATTTTATTTTCAGGAACATCAGTAAAAAGAATTGCGTTTAGTTCAGGAACCCAAACAGGACCTTCTGCCCAACTGAAGCCATCTGCTAAAATTTCGATGACTGCATCAGCAGCAATCAGGTTGTTTATTTCCGGATCAAGACGTTCAACCGATCCCAAGGTTTTCTGAGCTGTAATACCAAACAGCACGCCAAGAGTAAGTACAAGTGTAAGTGTTTTTTTCATGAGGTTATTGTTTTTTTAAGATTTGGGTTAATTCTGTTCCAAAAGCCAACATTTTTTTAATCTCATCAATACTCGAAAGACGATTTCGACCTTTGATTAGTAGGGTGTTTTCATTGGTTTCGACATGGAAATAAGAGTGGCTTTCAAAAAAGAAAATCAATTCAGGAGTAAACCATTTTCGTATTTCTTTTCTGTTTTTTCCACCAAGAAAAAAACGTCTTGAAAAATCAGGTGCTTCAACAAAGTCAATATCTTGGTAGCCCAAAGGCTCGTAAAGATTTGCTAATAAATGCTCTTTATCTAAAATAAATTGAGGAACTTTTTCTTCCAAACGAATCATTAAAAAGGACGACTTCAGATCTTCTTTAGCAATAAAAGCTCCTTCGCTATACGAAAGGTCAAATAAGGTGAATTGTTCTGTTTCGTCGAATAAAACGTTGTACTGATAATTGATTTGCTTGGATTTAAAATATTCGAATTGCTCTAGGTTATTTGCCTCTGAAGAGAGTTCAGGGCGGTACGACCAATTCAGTTTTTTAGCCAAAATTTCTAATGTTTTTTGTCTTTTGGTTAGGTGTTTTCCAAGGTTCAAAAAGTCTTTCATTGGAAGTACTTTTCGGATCGCAAAAGGATGCTGAGTGTCTGAAAAATGAACATCCAAACCAATGATTTCGAAGACCCCATTTTTACTTGAAAAACTCCTTCTATAGTCGCTAAGTCCTTCCATAACGGTATGATCTACAAACTCACAAAGTGAGAAGTCTACAATAACATGTTCGTGCTCCGGAATTTCGTCAAGCAATGCTTTTAGTTTATAAAAGTTCAAAAAACTACAGAAGTTTTTTACACTAACAAAATAGTTGCCACTGTCTTCTTCTTGGAACATTAAGACATTGGGTTTTAACCAATTTCGTGTGAAAAAAAAGACACTCTTATTGATTAATACATGCATGATGAAAGTCGCCAATACACCAAAAGTAATTCCTGTGATAAGCCCATAAGCAAGTGTCATACCAAGGGTAACAATGTAAATAGCGCCTTGTTCTTTTCCAATTCTAAAGAGCATGATTAGGTTTTCAGGAGCGGCCAAACGGTAGCCTGTATATACCAATATGGCTGCCAAAGCGGGAAGCGCAATACGTTGGATTTGATCTTGAAAAAGCACAATAAAAAGCAAGAGAAAAAGTGCGTGGAATAAGTTTGCAGACCGGTTAGAGCCCCCATTATTTACATTTACAGAACTACGGGCAATCACCGTAACGACATTCAACCCGCCAACAAAACCACTGATGGTTGTTGCGATTCCTAATGCTCTAAGGTCTTTGTTTACGTTGGACCTTCTTTTCAAAGGATCCAGCTTATCAACAGCCTTGATGCTTAGTAAGGATTCAATACAGGAAATTAAAGTAAGGGAAATTACAATTCCAATGAATTCGAGACTTCCAAGCTTTCCAAAATCTGGAAAAGGGAGATTTCCCAACAGATTTTCGGGGAGGGTGATGAGTAAGTTTTTGCCCATGGGATAGGGAACGGCAGCAACGAATTCATAATAATATGTTAGTCCAATAGCCAAAACAACTACCCACATAGGTGCTGGAATTAGATGAAAAATTGGGTTTTGAATACGCGAATATAAAATCAAAATAAGAAAACTTCCAACTCCTAACACCGCTGCGAGAAGTACTTCTATCGTTGGATTTTGAAAAACATACAGTATACTATCTGGGATTTGAGCAAGAAGGTCAAACGGACTTCCGCCTGCCGTAGTTACCCCAAGCATAACATGGACTTGTTTGGCTAGAATTCCAATTCCAATAGCAGCGAGCATACCTTGGAGTGCAGAAGCTGGAAAAAACTCACTCAGTGCACCAAAACGAAAGAGACCAAAAAGGAAAATGAGAATTCCTGAGAGAACAACAGCAGCTAGGGTAAACAGATACCCTTGATAAAGATCGCCTCCCCCCAAGAGGGTAATGGATGAAAGTAATACAATGACTAAACCGTTTCCGGGCCCTGCAATTGTTAGTTGAGATCCGCCTAAAAGGGCAACAACAACTCCACCAACAACTGCCGATAGAATACCTGCAATTGGAGGCGCTTCGGAAGCAATAGCCAAGCCAAGCCCAAGTGGCAAGGCCACTAAAGAGACAACAAAGCCTGCAAAGATATTCCCAGGGAGTGCTCCTAAAAAGCTCCTAAAAGTTTTTGTTTTACCCATTTTGTTTGTTTTTGATGATGAGAACATCGGTGGGTAATTCGGATAAAATATGCTCGAGATCTTTTGGGAATATACGCTCTAGAAAACGCTTTCTTTTTTCGTCCGAATTCATAATGAGTAAATCCGCTCGAACAACTTTAGCGTAATGACCAATAGAATATCCACGAGTTCCAAAAATACTTTGTGAGTGTATTTTTATGTTTTCTTTAAGCGTATCGGGAATGTGGGTTAAAATTTCACGAACACGAGAAAGTTCTCGGCGTTTTAATTTTTCTTTTCTAAGAGTTACCTTTCTCAAACCTCGATCATCATCGGCTTCTTCGGCAACTTCTGAGCGGTCAATTTCTTCCACTAAAGTAAGTTTAGAGGCACTCAAGGCTTGAGCAAAATGGAAGGCAGCTCGAATGGTGTTTTCGGTTCCTGGGCTTTCAAAAGCGTTTACTACAACATGCTGTGAAGCTTTTCGAACCACAGAAGGCTTGATCATTAACAAGACCGAACAGGGAGCATTACGGGTTAGTTTTCGCGCGATAGAACCCATATAAAACTTTACCATATTTTCACGTTGCATGGCTCCAAGTAACAACAGATCAATCTGATTTTTTTCACATTGCTCACTAATAACTTCTATAGGCGTTCCTTCATCCCAAAGCACTGTAAAGTCTTTTGGCTGAACGGGAGATTCTTCTAAAATTTCAGTAAAAGTTTTTGCCTTGGCAGGAGATTTTGATCCTACGTGAAGAAAATAAAGATGGGCTCCTAAAAATTCAGCCAACCGCATCGCCTCAAAGACATTTGCTTTTAGGTTGGGCGAAAAGGCAAAACCAATTAAAATTCTATTGAAAGGAGTGCTGTTCACTTAGGTTATTTTTTAAATATATAGTTTTTAAATATTTATTTTTTCACAAATTCAGTTCGTAAAACTATGCTCATTTTATTGATTCTACAATCAATTTCATCTGCACTATCGGTTAAACGAATGTTTTTTACTGTTGTTCCTCTTTTGATGGTTGTAGAGGTTCCTTTGAGCTTTAAGTCTTTGGTTAGTTTTACAGTATCTCCGTCATTTAAAATATTTCCGTTAGCATCTTTTACTTCCATAGGGCTCTTTTTTGATAAAGATAAGGGATAAAGATAAAGAAGCAAAAGGAATTTTACCGGAAGAAAGCAAGATACTAAAGCGAAAGGCTTGCCCCAATTTTAGGGAGATGAAGTGTTCTTTTTTGAGTTTCAAAAAGTTGCTGAGCTTTTGACACTTCTATTTCAATGGGGGGAAAGGTGTTGTAATGACAGCCTATAATTTGGTTGCATTGAATAAAATCAGCCGCCATAACGGCCTCCTCCATTCCCATGGTAAAATTGTCTCCAATGGGAAGCACTGCCCAGTCCAATTTTGGACATAGCGCTGGAATTAATTTCATGTCGTATGTAAGAGCAGTGTCTCCTGCCATATAAAAACAATTGGAGTCGTTCCAAACCACAAAGCCTCCCGGATTTCCTCCATAAGTACCGTCGGGTAAAACAGAGGAGTGGATCGCCGAAACGTATTTTACTGTTCCGAAGTCAAACGTATATTTCCCCCCGTGATTCATAGGATGACCTGAAAGGCCCTTAGCTTCATACCAACTCACTATTTCGTAGTTGGAAATGATTTTTGCTCCAGTTCTCTTAGCGATAGCTTCTGCGTCTAAAACATGATCTTGATGTCCGTGGGTAATAAAAATATAGTCCACCTCGAGGGCATCAATATCAATCTGTTTTGCCATAGAATTCCCTGTTATAAAGGGATCGAAAAGAAGTTTTGCACCACCGAATTCAATAAGAAAACAAGCGTGGCCAAGAAATTGTATTTGTGTCATGATCTAATTTTTTTTAGAAAGATATAAAAATTAGAGATGCAAATAGTCTTTCAGGTTATGCACATGGGCTTCAAAAGCTTGGACACCAGTAGGTGTTATTTTGACTTCGGTTAAAGGATAATTACCCTCAAAGCGTTTTTCGATACGGATGTAATCGGCATCTTTTAGCTTATTCAGTTGCACACTGAGGTTTCCTTGCGTAGCATTGAGCTGCTCTTTGAGATAGACAAAGGAAGCCGACTTGAGCTTAATCAATAGAGACATGGCGCCTAATCGAAGCGGAGTTGTAAGTAAAGGATCTAGAGGTTTCAAGCGCGATATCGTTTAAGTGCATACCCAGGAACTAAATAGGAAACTATAATGACAGCTGCATATAAAAGTAAAAGCGATGATCCGTTTACAAGCACACTATAAAATGGAAAGCCAATGAGTACCATCCCACCAAAAATCAAAGGGTTGAATTTCAAAACGACGCCACTTACGATGGTTCCAATCCCAGCAACAAGGGGAAAGAAAAACCAAGGGTTTAGGTCGATAAAAGGACTTAAGACTGAAAAGAGAACAAGAACAAGGCCTATAACGATCCACATACGAGAAAGAAAATACTCCAAATGCGTACGATGGCTTTCTTTTTTTTCTGCTTTTTTATAGTACCCTACAATAAAAACAATACCCAAAATCGACGTAATGGGCCAAATTAAGTAGCTACTGTTGCCCAAAGGGCTAAAGATCAATAAGACATAATTTACAAGGGCCGTAAGGCTCACCAACCAGCCCCAGAAGATGAAGCCAAAGCTATGATTGCTTAAGTTTTCTTTTGCTTGAGCTATGGTCTGCTCAATTAAATTGAGCTGTTCTTGAGCTGTAGTTTGTTCTGTTTTCATAGAATAAGATGTTAGGATTATTCTACAAACATAAACTGGTTTATATTACAAACCAAATTACAAACTACTTTTTTTCTAACAAAAGTTCTATGTCTTTTGCTAATTGTGTTATTTCTAGAGGTAGTGTTCCGTTGTATACTCCTCTAATTTTCAGGTTCTGATCGACGAGTAGTACATGTTCGGTATGTAAGAAATCGGTACTGTCTTTAGTAAAGCCAAGGTCTTCCTCAGCAAAATAAGATTTCCGAGCAAGGGTGTATATGTCTGAAGTTTTACCTGTTAAAAAATGCCATTCTTTTTTAGTAATCTCATAATCTTGAGTATAGGATTTTAGCTTAGGTACTGAGTCGATCCAAGGTGTTACGCTATACGAAAGCATCACAACATTTTTTTGCTCCATAAACCGTTCTTCTAAACGTTTTAGGTTATTGGTCATAATAGGGCAAATACTTCCGCATTGGGTAAACATAAAGTTGGCAATATGAACCTTGTCCAGTACATCCTTTGTTTCGATAATCTGATCCAACTGATTTTTAAAAGCAAAAGATGCAATCGTATGGGTTACTTCTTTTTGGGCGTCTCGGGCGTTTAGAAAAAGGGGCTTAAAATCGGGACTGTTATAAAACGGCAAACTTTCGGGCTGGGAACAACCGAAAAACAAGACGCTTAGGAGTACAGATTTAAAAAAGACTGTCTTTGACATTGATGCAATTTTTAGTTCCCAATAGGCCATATCGACGACCGTTTTTAATGATATAATTACTTTTTAAACTCCCGTTGTCGTACCATACTTGTTGACTTCCAGATTCTTGACCATGGATATAGTTTTGATGCGCAACAAGCAATCCTTGGGCGTTCCATTCTTTTTTGAATCCATGATATACATCATTTTTCAGTTGGTAGTAAAACCGAATTTGTCCTGTTGGATAAAAGTATTTGTGAGCTCCTGTTTTCTTCCCCTTGTCAAAAAGTCGAATTTCTTGTGTTTTCCCTGTAGCATAAAACCGTTTCCAAACACCGTCGGGTTTGCCTTTTCGATATTCTTGAATAAGGAGTGTGTCTTGTGAATTTGAAAAGCGCTCCAATACAATTCCAGTAAAAGGAACTCCTTTACTAGTTGTTATCCCTCTTTTGGTTTCTAGCGAAACAGCACTTGCTTCATAGAAATCTAAAGGTGCGTTTTCACATCCAACAAAAAGAAGAAATATAAAGCCGATTAAACTATCGCGTAACTGTACCAGCTGTTCCATAATACCCACTTCCGTTTATATAAGGATCCGCATCCGTAATATGATAATGATAAATTCCTTCGGGATAATCTGCCGTAACGTGCTCATGACCGTGGTATTCGTCCAAGATACTATTTACTACCCGTTCGCCATTTTCGAAAGGACCATAAACGGGGAACCCATCCAACAGAAAACCGAGTAGGACATTATTTCCTTGGTTTTGGGTTAAATAGGTTGGTTCTACATGGTAATGATATTCTCCAACCCGTTGTGGGTGGCCGTTGTATTGATCAAAAGAATCGATCTCGTCCGTTAGTGGTTGATTGTTTGGCCCTGCGTATTGGTTATAAAACGAAACGCCATTCAGTGCCACACCAATACTTCCAAGTTGCGTAGGCCTTGGGTTTGAAGCAGCAGTAGGATTGAGCGGAATTTTATAGGTATAATTTGCATTTAGATCAATGCGATTAGGGTTGAGGTTGAAGTTTTCGTTTGTACCATTGTAGGCCACATTTCGGTCATCGCTTGCATCAAAATATGGACTGTTGTGGTCGGGCACACCGTTTACTTGAATGACAACAAAGTCACCTTCAAGATAAAGATCAGATGCGCTGTAAATTTTTTGATAGATTTCTGGAACGTCATTTCCTTCAGTTGTGTCACCGATCACCATTGGATCAGAATCTCCACAGGAGATTAAAAAAAGAAAAAAAAGAGCTAAAACATGGGGGTGCTTTTTCATAAGAGATGTATTTATTTTGGACTATGATTTAGTATAAAGGTTTAATAACGTGGTGATACAAAGTTTCAATTCAATGTTTTTTCAAAGCAAATGCTATTATCGGTAGTCAAATAGGGCTCATAATTTGGAATGCGTTGGTATCCAGATTTACTATATAGCGCTACCGCTTCTGGTAGGTTTTTACCGGTTTCTAAAACACAACTTTGGTTTCCAAGTTCTTTCGCCCACACTTCTAATTCTTTTAATACCTGA
>Ga0075469_10000588_pt1 | contig 16358 bp, 15 predicted proteins | sample DEB08_DNA_13_FD_77577 | JGI IMG/M metagenome (GOLD analysis project Ga0075469, IMG submission 77577) | Aqueous microbial communities from the Delaware River and Bay under freshwater to marine salinity gradient to study organic matter... | ecosystem: Environmental > Aquatic > Marine > Coastal ...
ATAACAGTTCCCTTCGTTGGCACGTGTCGTCCGGCAAGACGACGCCTTTGCGCCTTTGTGCCTCATTCAGCGACAAGAGTCACGCGACGCCACGGCACAAACCTGTGAAAAAGTGACGCGCGGCTGCAGTTTTTCATCCTTTGTGATCACACTAAAAATTTATGTGATCACAAAATTCTTCTGGTAGCGCTAAACCGGCATCAACGCCCAATAATCCAGATCAAGCAAGACATCAGGCACATATTTGCCATCGTCACCGCGCAAGACGCCCGCCTCACCCTTGGTCGCAACCAAGCGAAGCCGGATCGCACCCACACCGGGGGCTGCGGTTTCGGCAACATCCAACACCTCGGACCAAGCGCGCACCGTATCGCCCGCAAAGCACGGGTTCGCATGCGCACCCCCGTTCAGAGCGACAATCATCTGCGCATTCGCCAAGCCATTGAAGGAAAGCGCACGAGCCAGTGAAATCACATGCCCCCCGTAAATCAACCGCTTGCCGTCAGCGCGATTGCTGGCATCAAAATGCACCTTGGCGGTGTTTTGCCAAAGACGGGTGGCCAACATATGCTCTGCCTCTTCGATGGTCACGCCATCAACGTGATCAATCACCTCGCCCACTGCGTAATCACCCAAGCGGTGCGTTTCACCTGCCTGCGCGAAATCGTAGTCCTTAAAAGTGAGGCCGTTGGGCACAACAAAATCAGCCGCCGCAACAGTTTTCGCCAACTCCGGAATCACCGTTTCAGGCGCATCCGCCTGCCCGCGTTTGCGCACCATTACCCAGCGCACATAGCTCAGCACCGCCTCGCTGCGCTGATTGCGACCCGTGGTCCGGACCCAAACCACACCAGATTTCCCGTTGGAGTTCTGCTTGACCCCGATCACCTCGGACTGCGACGTCAGAGTGTCGCCGGGATACACAGGTTGTAGCCAACGCCCTTCAGCATAGCCCAAATTCGCGACCGCATTCAGCGAAACATCAGGCACCGTTTTGCCAAAGACCGTATGAAACGTGGCCAAATCATCAATGGGGGATGCTGGCAAACCGCTGGCACGGGCAAATTCATCTGATGAATAAAGCGCACCACGGGCTGGATAAAGTGCGTGATACATCGCGCGTTCTCCGCCTGAAATCGTGCGCGGCACGGCATGGGTGATCACATCGCCAACGACATAATCCTCAAAGAAACGGCCTGCATTGGTCTTGGTCATTGCTGGCCCAACTTCATATCTGGCGAATAGGGCGTGTCGATATCTTTGGTCACCGCCTGTCCGCAGCGCATCACGCCATTGGCATGGTCGTACCCATAGGTCGGATCACCATAAAGCACCCAACCCTTGGCTAGCGCATCGGACACTTTATGGCAAAACGCGGACGTGTCGTCCCCTGTCAGTAATCGGTAAATCTGCATCAGTTTATCCTACGGGTGAAACGCCCAAAGCGTAGTGAATGGCCATAACAACGATGACGAAAACAACTGTCACAACGATTGCGACGACTTCTTTCTTGGCGGGTGCGCGCGCAGGGCGTTCCCATGGGCCTTCTTGGGCGTTGATCAGCAAAACCTCGACCACGGCCCAGACGAGTAGTCCACCGAACAAGATGAACGACGGCGTGTCGCCATTCACTAACAAATGCGCGCCTGCCCAAATTGAAAAACCCGTCAACTGGGGGTGACGTACCTTAGTGCCAAGCCAGATTTTCGCGCCCTTAGCGGCACTCGCAGCATAGAAATAGAACGCTAGAACCATCAGCAGGTTGTTGATCCCAACCCACATCGGCGACGGACCCCAGTAAAACGTGCCTTCAGCGCCACGGTATCCCACCACCATCAGCACAACACTGAGGATGATCGTTACAGCCATAATCGGGTTGCCAGCCGTACCCAGCGCTTGACGCGCATTTGGCGCAACCCGTTTGAACAAATGCGCCGCCCACCAAAGAACGACCCCTGCGATTAAAAATGTCATGCTGTCTCCAATGCGGCGATAATCGCGGCTTTCGCCAAAGTCGCCCGCGCGGTCACGATATGCAAGTTCTCAACGATGCGGCCATCGACCACAGCCACGCCTTGGCCTTCGGCCTCTGCTGCCTCGAACGCCGCAATCTGGCGACAGGCCAGATCAATTTCTTCATCCGTTGGACCAAAGGCTGCATTGGCAATCGCGACCTGTGCAGGGTGGATCAGGGTTTTTCCATCAAAGCCCATATCACGCCCTTCGGTACATTCGGCGCGCAAACCGTCCTCGTCCTTGAAGGCATTATAGACCCCATCAAGGGCCACGATCCCCGCCGCTTTCGCTGCGAGCAAACACATTTGCAATGATGTCATCAGCGCCGCGCGGGTCCGCGAATTCAGATCCTTGGCCAGATCGTTCGTGCCCAAAACAAAACCCGCGATGTGCGGGTGCGCGGCAATCGCACCAGCATTCAATATCCCTTGCGGTGTTTCCATCATCGCCCAGATCGGTAAATCAGGGACCAACGCGGCCAGCGCATCAACATCTTCAGGCCCGTTCACCTTTGGCAGCAAAATCGCATCGCAATTCATTGCAGCAACCGCAGATGCATCCGCTGCACCCCATTCCGTATCCAACCCGTTGATCCGCACGATTTTCAACCGTGCACCATACCCGCCATCAGCAAGCGCCGCATAAAGCGTATCACGCGCAGCGACCTTGGCATCAGGCGACACCGCGTCCTCAAGATCGAACAAGATCACATCCACCGGCAAGCCACGCGCCTTTTCCAGCGCGCGATCTTTCGATCCAGGAATATATAGGGCGGATCGGTATGGACGGTTATGCATCGAATCTTCCTCGCAATAAAGTTGCGCAAAGAACGCCAGAAATGCGCAGATCATTCAAGGCCATAATGCCGCATCGCAGCAAATCCGACATCGTTACGGTGTGTTAACCATTTCCGAGCATCTTTCCCTGACAATTTGATTCACTTTTTCAGCTGCCCTGCGTGGACGGCCCATCATCACAACGAAGGGGAGCCTCATGAGAAACACCTTGTACCTAATGTCCTTTGGCATCGGTGCGGCCTTGCTGCAGGGGACGCAAACGCAGGCTCAAGACGCCAACTGCGCAGATCACAGCCAAGTCGTCACACGGCTCGGGCAGCTTTACGGCGAAAACAGGCAATCAATCAGGCTTGGCGATAACAACGCGGTGGTCGAGGTCTTTGCGTCCCCCGATACCGGATCTTGGACGATCACGGTCACGCAGCCGGGTGAATTGACCTGTATGGTCGCCGCGGGGCAAGCCCATCAATACCTGAACGAACCATTGGCGAATTTCGATCGCGGCACCTAACCGTTTAGATTGCGACCCAAATCAATCGTACGCCCGTGATAACCAGCAGCACGTAAGTCAGGCCAAAGAACAACCTCTCTGGCACCAAATGATGAGCTTTGACGCCAATCCATGCGCCGAGCAACGCAAATGGTGCCAGCAGCAAACTGCCCATCAACGTATCCCAACTGAAGATACCCAAGAACGCGTAAGGCACCGCCTTCATCCAATTGACTGCCCAGAACACGACAACCGTCGTAGCTTGGAATGCAGTCTTGCTTAGCCCTTGGGACAGCAAGAAAACAGCAGATGGCGGTCCGCCTGCATGACTGACAAAGCTCGTGAATCCGCTGATAAGGCCGGCAAACCAAGCCCAAGGCGCGGAAAACGGCATAGTCCGTACTGTTAACCAGCCCAGCGCGCGCGACATCTGAAACGCAACAAACGCCAGACAGATCACCCCGATCAACAACCGGAAAACATCACCGTCAACAACTGCATAAAGGAAGGCGGCGATGATACAGCCCGGCACGGCCCCGATCATCAGGCCCTTGGCGGATGGCCAGTGCCACTTGCCCCAGTAAGGTTTCAAAGTGGCCGCATCGACCAACATAAACAGCGGCAGAACAATCCCCAAAGCAGCCCCCGGCGGGACCACAAGCGCGAGAATCGCCCCTGCCGCAAATGCCGCACCAGAGCCGAATCCACCCTTGGATATCCCCCCAAAGATGATCGCGGGGATGCCGACTGCAAAGAATTGCCAACCAAACTCAATCACTTGGATGCCCTGATTTGTTCTGTATTCACCCTTCGTTAGCGGGTTCATACGGTATTGACCACATCTTCGCACGTGATGCCGCAGCGCAGCACTCTTGCGCAAATGCCGCCAAACCCTTACCCAAAGCGCCGAAACCATATCACCAAAGGACCTGTTTCAATGGCCAGACCTAAGATTGCCCTTATCGGCGCCGGACAAATCGGCGGCACGCTTGCTCACCTCGCAGCTGTCAAAGAACTCGGCGATGTTGTGTTGTTCGATATTGCGGACGGCGTTCCACAAGGTAAGGCGCTTGATATCGCCGAATCCGGCCCTGCTGCGAAATTCGACGGCAGCTTTAAAGGCACCAACGATTACGCTGATATCGCAGGCGCAGATGTTTGCATCGTGACCGCTGGCGTGGCCCGCAAGCCAGGCATGAGCCGTGATGACCTGCTGGGCATCAACCTCAAGGTTATGAAATCCGTCGGCGAAGGCATCGCGGCACATGCGCCAAATGCGTTCGTTATCTGCATCACAAACCCGCTTGATGCGATGGTTTGGGCACTGCGCGAATTCTCTGGCATGCCTACTGAAAAAGTTTGCGGCATGGCCGGTGTTCTGGACAGCGCACGCTTCCGTCACTTCCTTGCGGATGAATTCAAAGTTTCCATGCGTGACGTCACAGCATTCGTTCTGGGCGGGCACGGCGACACGATGGTCCCATTGACACGCTATTCCACCGTTGCAGGCATTCCGTTGCCTGATCTGGTCGACATGGGTTGGACAACACAAGAAAAACTGGACGCGATCGTACAGCGCACCCGTGATGGCGGCGCAGAGATTGTTGGCCTATTGAAAACAGGCTCCGCGTTCTACGCACCTGCAACATCCGCGATTGAAATGGCCGAAGCCTACCTCAAAGATCAGAAGCGCGTTCTGCCATGTGCAGCCTACGTTGACGGCGCTTACGGGCTTGATGGTTTCTACGTCGGCGTGCCAACCGTCATCGGTGCTGGCGGCGTCGAGCGCGTTGTCGAAATCAAGATGAACAAAGAAGAGCAAGCAATGTTCGATAAATCTGTCGATGCCGTCAAAGGACTTGTCGCAGCTTGTAAGGGCATCGACGATAGCCTTGTATAAAGCACTGGTTCTTGCATAATCGATAGACGAAAGGGCGCCGTTCTGGCGCCTTTTTTCTTTGTCGCCTCACAGATCAAAGGTAGTTTTATGCGCTTACCCATCTTCTTTGCCGCCGCGACCCTCGGACTTACATCGGCTGCGTCCGCACAAACAAATTACTCGCAAATGATCCGCGATACGGGCCTTACCCAGACCGAAAGCGCCCTGTCAGCCCTGCCCGACAAAACCCCCTCCGATATGTTTGCCCTTGGCGGCGTGCGCTTTTTGGGCGCAGTCGAAGGCGCGCTGCAAGCGCTTTACGCGACCCAAATCAACCGCGAGATGGCGGAAATGAGCGGCCTGCCGTTCCTGCGTCTGCCCCTTCCACCCAATCCAGATGCTGTTCCGTTTCGTCCCGAACTGATCGCGGAAACGTACGAAGCCGCTCTCGTTGATCTGCAAAACAGCCTAGATGCGCTGGACACAATCACCGACAGTGACGCCGTTGCCGTTACAATCAACACTGGCGACCTTTGGTTCGACATCAATGCAAACGGCACCCGCGACCCCGGCGAAGGCATGCTGGAAAGCGCGGGGGCGCAGCTCAATCAAGGTTTGGTGGGCGACGTCAAAGGCCCGACAATCCGCTTTGATACCGCTGACGCGGCATGGCTTTCGGCCTATGCGCATTTGCTGTCAGGCGTCGGCGAAACGGTTCTCGCGCTTGATCCGACATCCGCGATAGCACGCGTCACTGAAAGTACGGCGGCGATCAAAGCAATCAGCCCCGGCCCCAAACCGTTATTCTTCACCCAAGATGACGGAATGTGGATCGACGTTGCGGCAATGTTTGTTCACGCGATCGAAGGACAACCAGACGCCACGCGGTCACAGGCCGCACACGCGCATTTCCTTGGGATGATCGCGGACAACCGTTCCTTTTGGACGCGCGTAGCAACAGAAACGGATAACAAGCTCGAGTGGATCCCAAACCCGCGCCAGTCAAGCGCGCTGCCACTGGAATTCCCCGCAGACATCGGCGCACGATGGCGTGATGTTCTGGCCGAGGCAGAGGCTGTGCTGAACGGCGACCTGCTGATCCCCCACTGGCGACTTGGTGACGGGGCTGGCATCAATCTGGCAATGGCGATGCAAAACCCACCAAAGATCGACTTCATTTCAATTTTTCAGGGCGAAGCCATTTTGCCGTTCGCCCAAGTCGGTCCGCGCATGTCAGGCCAAAGCCTGACGGCTTTTTCTCGGATGCTGGGTGGCGATGCCGCACTCTATATGATCGTGCTGAACTAGGCGCGCTTGCGGTCACTCGGTCAGAAACGCGAGGACGTGTTGCTTGTGTCTGCGTAGCCAGTCGTCGATCGCATCAGGCGCAAGATCAATGGCTTGATCTGGAAACCATTCCCGCAATGCGGGCACGGGTTCAAATGCGGGTGCGGTCCACAAATCATGGCGTTGCAACAAAGCCTGCTGGGCTTCATCCGCAGTTTTTAGCCTGTGATAGATTTCAAAAGCCTTATCTGGATTGGCAAGCAGCGCATTCGCCTGTTTGCGACGATGTGGCGAAGGCCGCATGCCACCTTTTGTGACCAAAGCATGCGCCATGCGGGCCAGCTTAAAGGTCCATTGCAACGGCGTTAGCCCATCAAAATGCAGCAACTCAAGCTGGTCACAATCTGCCCGCACGCTTGCCACTTCATCTTCCCCACCTTGCGATTGCGCGCGATGGATGGACAGCCGCAGCGGGCGACCTGTCCGGACAAACACCTTGCCTTGGGCATGTCCGTTCAACCCACGATAGGTCATTGAATAGTCCGGCCCAAACACGGCGCGACCCTTGGGGGTGGACGACACATAAGGGCGGCGAAAGGCCCCCTCAAAAATCGATTGATTTCTAGCCCCCGCCAAATGCACGCGTTCGGCGACGGGAATGACGAGGCAGTCAGCGGCATCGGATACTGCAGATAAATGCTGCGCAATCGGAACCTGCGACCACAGGAATTCATCCGCATCAATATGTACCAGCCAATCCATATCTGTGCGGGCGTATGCATCTCGGGCGTTGCGCACTTGCCTGATTTGATGACGATCCGGACGGGATTTGCAGATACGTAACCAATGCGCGTCGTCACACGCCACAACAGTGACCTGTGACAGGTGCGCGACAGCGTCTTGAACGGCATCATCCGGACGGTCACAATACAAAAATACATGCCCGGCCCCAAGCGAAAGATGCCAAGCAACAAAGGCCTGCACGACCGCTGGACTTTCATCCACAGTCGCAACAACAGCCCAAGTTGGTTCGGATATCGCCATGGTTACTTTGCTAACATCGGCGCGAATCTTTTAAAACTGAATAAAGTTGTCGAAAATCAACACAGACAACATTTGTGATCACACTAAAAAATTCTGTGATCACAAATGTTCGATTTTTGATGAATATGGCATTTTTCCCTTAGAAACTGCTATTTTTCTATGTTTAAGTCGGGGCAACCGAAGCGAAATTGGAATTGTCTTATGAACATTCACGAATATCAGGCCAAAGCCCTCTTGCGCAGCTATGGCGCGCCCGTCTCGGACGGACGTCCTGTGATGCGCTCTGAAGATGCAAAAACTGCCGCTGGCGAACTTGATGGACCGCTCTGGGTCGTCAAAGCGCAAATCCACGCTGGCGGACGCGGCAAGGGAAAATTCAAAGAGGCCGACGCAGGTGAAGCAGGCGGCGTGCGCCTTGCCAAATCCGTCGAAGAAGCCGCCCAAGAAGCCAAAAAGATGCTGGGCCGCACATTGGTCACACACCAAACAGGCCCAGCGGGTAAAGTCGTCAACCGCATCTACATCGAAGACGGCGCGGGCATTGAAACCGAGCTCTACCTTGCATTGCTCGTTGATCGTCAAACCAGCAGCATCGGATTTGTCTGTTCTACCGAAGGCGGCATGGACATCGAAGAAGTCGCCGCATCGACCCCCGAAAAGATCGTGAACTTCACCGTTGACCCCGCAACCGGTTATCAGCCATTCCACGGGCGCCGTGTTGCATTCGCGCTTGGCCTTAAGGGTGCGCAAGTCAAACAGTGCGTTGCGCTGATGGGACTGCTTTACAAAGCATTCGTCGAAAAAGACATGGAGATGCTCGAGATCAACCCGCTGATCGTCACTGATAAGGGCGATCTGAAGGTGCTTGACGCAAAGGTCGCATTCGACGGCAACGCGATCTACCGCCACGCCGACATCGCCGCCCTGCGTGACGAGACCGAAGAAGACCCCAAAGAACTGGCCGCATCCAAGTTCGACCTGAACTACATCGCCCTTGATGGCGAAATTGGTTGCATGGTCAACGGCGCTGGGCTTGCGATGGCCACGATGGACATCATCAAACTTTATGGCGCAGAGCCTGCCAACTTCCTTGATGTGGGCGGTGGCGCGACCAAAGAAAAAGTTACCGAAGCGTTCAAGATCATCACGTCCGACCCACAGGTCAAAGGCATCTTGGTCAACATCTTTGGCGGCATCATGCGTTGCGACGTAATCGCCGAAGGCGTCGTCGCTGCAGTGAAAGAAGTGGGCCTTAAGGTCCCACTCGTCGTGCGCCTAGAAGGTACGAACGTCGAAGAGGGCAAAGCGATCATCAATAATTCAGGTCTGGATGTTATCGCAGCCGACGATTTGAAAGATGGCGCAGAGAAGATCGTGAAAGCGGTCAAAGGATAACCCGTAGGGCGGGGTTCTCCCCGCCGTGCTTTTCATCGGCGGGGAGAACCCCGCCCTACAGCAAGATTTCTCAAGGAGGCCCAAATGGCCATTCTCGTAAACGAAAACACCAAAGTTATCTGCCAAGGCCTGACTGGCTCGCAGGGTACATTCCACTCTGAGCAAGCGATTGCTTATGGCACCAAAATGGTTGGCGGCGTGACACCCGGCAAAGGTGGTCAGACCCATCTGGACCTGCCGATCTTTAACTCTGTCCACGAGGCCAAGCATGTGACCGAAGCAAACGCCTCGGTAATCTATGTGCCGCCGCCCTTCGCAGCCGATTCAATCCTCGAGGCAATCGACGCCGAAATGGAACTGATCATCTGCATCACCGAAGGCATCCCTGTGCTGGACATGATGCGCGTCAAGCGCGCGCTCGAAGGGTCCAAATCCCGCCTGATCGGGCCAAACTGCCCCGGCGTGATCACGCCAGATGCGTGCAAGATCGGCATCATGCCCGGCCACATCCACCGTCGCGGGTCGGTCGGTGTTGTGTCGCGTTCCGGTACATTGACTTATGAGGCCGTCAAGCAAACATCTGACAGCGGTCTTGGCCAATCCACAGCCGTCGGTATTGGTGGCGACCCCATCAAAGGGACCGAACACATCGACATCCTCAACATGTTCTTGGATGACGACGAAACACATTCCATGATCATGATCGGCGAAATCGGTGGTTCTGCCGAAGAAGAAGCCGCTGAATTCCTGACCGCCCAAAAGAAAAAAGGCCGTTGGAAGCCAACAGCAGGTTTCATTGCAGGCCGCACGGCACCTCCGGGTCGCCGCATGGGTCACGCCGGCGCGATTGTTGCTGGCGGCAAAGGCGACGCAGAAAGCAAGATCGAGGCGATGAAATCCGCAGGGATCATCGTGGCCGACAGCCCCGCGACACTGGGCGAAGCCGTGCTGGAAGCTATCGGCAAATAAGAACGTGGGTCGGGGTTTTCCCCGACCTATCCACCACACGAATAGGCGTCTCGGGCGTGGTCCGGGATTTTAACATCGGCAATGCATTGAGGTCCCCTCATGAACGACCAATCCCCTAACGACGCACTCCATGCTTCTTCTTTCCTGCAAGGGCATAACGCGGAATACGTAGAGCAGCTTTATGCCCGCTACGCCGATAATCCCGGCGCGGTGGACGAGTCGTGGCAAGCGTTCTTCAGGTCTTTGGGTGACGCCCCTGCAGACGCCAAAGCAGAGGCAGCAGGCCCAAGTTGGGCGCGCGCCGATTGGCCGCCAGCGCCCGCAGATGATCTGACCGCCGCCCTTGATGGTCAATGGCCAACAGAGCCAGAGGCCGCAGGCAAAAAGATCAAAGAAAAAGCCGCTGAAAAGGGTGTCGCACTGGACGAGGCGCAAGTCCGCTCTGCCGTTCTGGACAGCATCCGCGCGCTGATGATCATCCGCGCTTACCGTATTCGCGGCCACCTGATCGCCGATCTTGACCCGTTGGGCATGCGTGAAACCAAGCTGCATCCGGAACTAGATCCTGCATCTTATGGCTTTGCCGCCGCTGACATGGATCGTCCGATCTTTATCGACAAGGTGCTTGGCCTCGAAGTGGCCACTATGGCCGAGATTATGGCGATCGTGCAGCGTACTTATTGCGGCACCTTCGCGCTGCAATACATGCACATCTCCAACCCCGAAGAAGCGGGCTGGCTGAAAGAGCGCATCGAAGGCTACGGCAAAGAAATCGCGTTCACCAAAGAGGGCCGCAAAGCGATCCTGAACAGCCTTGTCGAGGCCGAAGGTTTTGAAAAATTCCTGCATGTCAAATACATGGGCACCAAGCGTTTCGGCCTTGATGGTGGCGAAAGCCTGATCCCTGCAATGGAGCAGATTATCAAACGCGGTGGCCAGTTGGGCATCGACGAAATCATCATTGGCATGCCACACCGTGGACGTTTGTCCGTGCTCGCAAACGTGATGAAGAAACCCTACCGCGCGATCTTTAATGAATTCCAAGGCGGATCGTTCAAGCCCGAAGATGTCGACGGATCAGGTGATGTGAAATACCACCTTGGCGCGTCATCTGACCGCGCATTCGATGACAACTCGGTGCATTTGTCGCTAACAGCGAACCCGTCCCACCTAGAGGCCGTGAACCCTGTGGTCATCGGCAAAGTCCGCGCCAAGCAAGATCAAAAAAGCGACATTGATCGCAAACGCGTCATGGGCGTTTTGCTGCATGGCGATGCGGCATTCGCGGGCCAAGGTGTCGTTGCAGAAGGCTTCGGCCTGTCCGGCCTGAAAGGTCACAAAACCGGCGGCACGATGCATATCGTCGTGAACAACCAGATCGGCTTTACGACAGCGCCGCACTTTAGCCGCTCCAGCCCCTACCCCACCGACATCGCGCTGATGGTCGAGGCACCGATTTTCCACGTCAACGGCGACGACCCAGAAGCAGTTGTGCATGCTGCCCGTGTGGCCACCGAATTCCGTCAGAAGTTCCACAAGGACGTCGTTCTGGATATTATCTGCTACCGCCGCTTTGGTCACAACGAAGGCGACGAGCCGATGTTCACCAACCCGGTGATGTACAAAAAGATCAAAAAGCAAAAGACGACGCTGACGCTTTATACGGATCGACTAGTGCGCGACGGGCTGATCCCCGAAGGCGAAATCGAAGACATGAAAGCCGCGTTTCAGGCATACCTGAACGAGGAGTTCGAGGCGGGTAAAAACTACAAACCCAACAAAGCCGATTGGCTTGATGGCAAGTGGTCACATCTCGACCGTCAAGACGCAGACTATCAGCGTGGCGTCACCGCGATTGAGGATGCGACGTTCAATGCGATTGGCGAAGCGCTCTCTACAGCGCCAAAGAACTTCCCGCTGCATAAAACAATCGGCCGTTTGCTTGATAGCAAATCCAAGATGTTTGAAACAGGTGAAGGCATCGACTGGGCCACTGGCGAAGCTTTGGCCTTTGGATCGCTTTTGACCGAAGGCTACCCTGTGCGCTTGTCCGGCCAAGACGTGACACGCGGCACATTCAGCCACCGCCATTCGGGTTTGATCAATCAAGACAACGAAGATCGATACTATCCGCTGAACAACATCCGCGAAGGCCAAGCAGAGTACGAAGTTATCGATTCAATGCTGTCCGAATACGCGGTACTGGGCTTTGAGTACGGCTATTCGCTGGCAGAACCGAACGCGCTGACCCTATGGGAAGCGCAGTTCGGTGACTTCGCCAACGGTGCGCAGATCATGTTCGACCAGTTCATTTCGTCTGGTGAAAGCAAATGGCTGCGCATGTCCGGCCTCGTTTGCTTACTGCCACACGGATACGAAGGGCAAGGACCGGAACACTCTTCAGCACGTCTGGAACGTTTCCTGACAATGTGCGGCGGCGACAACTGGATCGTCGCAAACTGCACAACGCCTGCGAACTACTTCCACCTGCTGCGCCGTCAGTTGCACCGAACCTTCCGCAAACCACTGATCCTGATGACGCCAAAATCGCTGCTTCGTCACAAAATGGCCGTGTCCAAACGCGAAGAATTCACCGTCGGATCATCCTTCCACCGCGTTCTGTGGGACGATGCGCAACACGGCAATTCAGACACGAAACTGGCCGCTGATAGCAAAATCAAACGGGTCGTGATGTGTTCTGGCAAAGTTTACTATGACCTGCTCGAAGAACGCGACGCGCGCGGCATCAATGACGTCTACATCATGCGCTATGAACAGTTCTATCCATTCCCCGCACAATCTGCGGTCAAGGAACTGGAACGCTTCAAAAACGCCGAAATGATCTGGTGTCAGGAAGAACCGCGCAACCAAGGCGCATGGTCGTTCATGGAACCCAACATCGAATGGGTCCTGACCCGCATCAAAGCCAAGCACACACGGCCAACCTATGCAGGTCGCGCCGCCGCGGCGTCACCTGCCACAGGTCTGGCCAGCAAACACAAAGCAGAACAAGCAGCCCTCGTTGATGAAGCGCTGACAGTCGAAGGAACAAAGTAATGAGCACCGAAGTCCGCGTCCCAACCCTTGGCGAATCCGTGACAGAGGCGACAGTCGCCACATGGTTCAAACAACCTGGCGATACCGTTGCCGTCGATGAAATGCTGTGCGAGCTGGAAACAGACAAAGTCACGGTCGAAGTGCCCAGCCCAGTCGCAGGCACCTTGTCCGAAATCGTCGCCGCAGAAGGCGAAACCGTCGGCGTTGACGCGCTGTTGGCACAAATCGCTGAAGGCGACGCAGCAGCTGCACCAGCGGCCAAGAAAGAAGAACCAAAGGCCGAAGCAGCACCTGCACCTGCCAAAGCCTCCAAGGACGTCGAAGACGCTCCATCAGCCAAGAAAATGATGGCAGAAAACAACCTGTCTGACGTCGCAGGCACAGGCAAAGACGGCCGCGTGATGAAAGAGGACGTCTTGAACGCTCTTGCGACACCTGCGCCCGCGCCAGCCGCGGCACCACGCGCGCCAGTGGCCGCAGATCAAGCCGACCGCGAAGAGCGTGTGAAGATGACCCGCTTGCGCCAAACCATCGCGCGCCGCCTCAAGGACAGCCAGAACACCGCCGCCATGCTGACCACCTACAACGAGGTCGACATGACCGAGGTGATGGCACTGCGCAACGAATACAAAGACCTGTTCCTCAAGAAACACGGCGTGAAACTGGGCTTTATGTCCTTCTTTACCAAGGCCTGCGTGCACGCGCTGAACGAAGTGCCTGAAGTGAACGCCGAAATCGACGGCACCGATGTGGTCTACAAAAACTACGTCAACATGGGGATCGCGGCAGGCACGCCCACGGGCCTTGTGGTGCCGGTGATCAACGACGCCGACCAGATGTCGTTCGCAACAATCGAGAAAAGCATCGCTGCCATGGGCGCGAAAGCGCGTGACGGCAAGCTGAGCATGGCCGAAATGCAAGGCGGCACTTTCACGATCTCAAACGGCGGTGTCTATGGCTCGCTGATGTCGTCGCCGATCCTGAACCCCCCACAGTCGGGCATCCTTGGCATGCACAAAATCCAGGACCGCCCGATGGCGATCAATGGACAGGTTGTGATCCGTCCGATGATGTATCTGGCGCTGTCCTACGACCACCGGATCGTGGACGGCAAAGGGGCGGTGACGTTCCTTGTACGGGTGAAAGAAGCGCTTGAGGATCCACGGCGGTTGTTGATGGATTTGTAAACCTTGCTGACTGCAGAAACACAGGGCAGCGCTCGGACCTCGGGGTGGGTGCAAAGCGCCCTCCCCATTGGGGAGGTCCGGGCGCTGCCCGGCGATGCCGGGCGGAGGACTCTATGGTGATCAATCTTGAGAAAAGCGAAGTTGTAATTGCCAAAATTTTATCGCTTCTTTTGGAGTGGGGCATTCAAGAAACTCAGCTCGAGTTTCAGGAGTTGGAACTCGATGACAGTTTTGCCCCTTTCTTTTTTCCTTGCGCTGAGTGGCTCGAGGCCGAGGGAATAATCCGGTTCTCAAATCTTCAAAGGTTTCAAGATTCGATAGCCAGTGGCCGAGTAGCAAGACCAGTTCTGACTGCATCGGGATTTGCAACTCTTGGCAAGTCGATAAGCGTTAATGGACAAACTGAAACGTTGTCAGAAGGTGTGAACAAGATAAGTGCGTCAGAAAGCTCACTCTGGCAGGTCGGTGATGCCATCGGTGGAATTTTGGGCGGCCTCACAAAGTCAATGGGTAGCTAAATGACCCCCGAACTCACAGTCCTCGCCCTCGCGGCTCTCCTCCAAGGCGTCCAGTTCACCCTCATGGCGATTCCTGCCAACATTGAACTTGGCGTCGGCAAAACCATGTCCGCCCGCGACAACAGCCGCATGGGCAAGCCCATTGTCGAACAAGTCAGCGACAAAACCGGCCGCCTGATCCGCGCGATGAACAACCATTTCGAGGCGCTGATCCTGTTCACAATCGCCGTCGTTGTCATCACCCTTGGCGACAAAGGCACCGGCCTGTCCGCGATTTGCGCGTGGACATATCTGGCCGCCCGCGTCCTTTATATCCCCGCCTATTACTTCGGCCTAGCCCCGTGGCGATCGCTGATTTGGTTTGTGGGGTTCCTCTCAACCATGCTGATGATAGTGTCGGCCCTGTTCCAATAATGTGCCTGACAAAAGCCCGACGCTTTGCCGACACCGAAAATGCCCAAGAAGGAGACCCTCATGTCCAGCTATGATGTCATCGTAATCGGTGCCGGCCCCGGCGGCTATGTCTGCGCAATCCGCTGCGCCCAACTGGGTATGAAAGTCGCCGTCGTCGAAGGCCGCGCAACCCTTGGTGGGACCTGCCTGAACGTCGGCTGCATCCCATCAAAGGCGATGCTGCACGCAACCCATATGCTGCACGAGGCAGAGCATAACTTTGCATCCATGGGCCTAAAAGGCAAAGCGCCTTCGGTCGATTGGAAGCAGATGCTTGCCTATAAGGATGAGACAATTGCCCAGAACACTGGCGGCATCGAATTCCTGTTCAAAAAGAACAAAGTCGACTGGATCAAAGGCTGGGGATCGATCCCAGAAGCAGGCAAAGTCAAAGTCGGCGATGACGTCCACGACGCCAAGCATATCGTGATTGCGTCAGGGTCCGAGGCGTCCGCGCTGCCGGGGGTAGAGGTCGACGAAAAGACAGTCGTCACATCCACAGGCGCGCTCGAATTGGGCAAAATCCCCAAGAAACTCGTTGTGATCGGCGCAGGTGTCATCGGGCTCGAACTCGGTTCCGTCTACGCTCGTCTTGGCGCAGAGGTCGAAGTCGTCGAATTCCTTGACGCGATTACCCCCGGCATGGACGCGGAAATCGCGCGTCAGTTCCAAAAGATGTTGACGAAACAAGGCCTTAAATTCACCCTTGGCGCCGCCGTGCAAAGCGTCGCAGTCAAGAATAACAAGGCTACGGTCACCTATAAACTGCGCAAGGACGACAGCGAACACACCTTGCAAGCGGACACTGTTCTGGTTGCTACAGGCCGCAAGCCGTACACCGCAGGTCTTGGCATCGATGCCCTTGGCGTTGAGATGACAGAGCGCGGTCAGATCAGAATTGATGGTAAATACGCAACCAACATCGCTGGCATTTACGCAATCGGCGACACCGTTGAGGGGCCAATGTTAGCCCACAAAGCCGAAGACGAAGGCATGGCCGTCGCCGAAGGCATCGCAGGCCAGCAACCGCACGTGAACTATGGCGTCATCCCCGGCGTGATCTATACCCACCCGGAGGTCGCGAATGTCGGCGAAACCGAGGAAAGCCTGAAAAAACAAGGGCGTGCGTACAAGGTCGGCAAATTCCCGTTCATGGGCAACGCCCGTGCCAAGGCGAATTTTGCTGGCGACGGATTTGTGAAATTACTGGTTGATGCAACCACCGATCGCATTCTGGGCGCGCACATTATCGGGCCAATGGCAGGT
>Ga0075469_10000589_pt1 | contig 16344 bp, 22 predicted proteins | sample DEB08_DNA_13_FD_77577 | JGI IMG/M metagenome (GOLD analysis project Ga0075469, IMG submission 77577) | Aqueous microbial communities from the Delaware River and Bay under freshwater to marine salinity gradient to study organic matter... | ecosystem: Environmental > Aquatic > Marine > Coastal ...
TCGAGGGACGCGATGCGCAACAGCGGGTTGTAGCGGTGTGACCGACCGTCGTTCCAGTCGGTGGGTGCAAAGCGGAAGACGGCGTCGCCCTGACTGGCACGGTGGCGCGCCGTAGCCTCAAAATTCTCGCCTTTGACGTCGAGCACGACGGTGCTGCCCTGATAGGTCAGCAGGTTCGGAATTACGAAGCCGGTGGTTTTGCCGCGGCCCGTGGGTGCCACAATCAAGGCGTGCGGAAACACCGTGGACATCAAGAGCGGGGCAGGGCGCTTTGGCAGACCGGTCTTGCCGAGAATAAAACCTTTGCCCGGATCGCCCAAAAAGCCGTTTCGCTTCATTTCGCTACGCGTTTGCCAATGGGTCTCGCCGAAGCGGGTCAGCAAATCATTCATCAGGATCGCGCTCAGGAGCAGCCCGGCTGCGGTGCTGATCCCGACAAGCAGATGCACGATGGTCATATCGCCGGGGTTGGTGATCCGCAGATCGGCATAGTCGCGCGCGAGGATCAGGAAGTCGATCTCGGCGGTGGGGCCAAACCAGCGAAAGCTCACAAAGGCCGAGGCCAGCGCATAGCCAAAAGCGGCCCCGAGCAGTGCAAAGCTCAGCACACCAATTGCAATCCGTCCCTTACCCATGGCTCACACCTCCTTCGCCGTCTGTGTCAGAATGTCGGGCGCGCTGGACGTCGATTTCCTCATTGGCAATCTCGTCCAGGACATGTTCCATCGCGATGCTGCTTGCGAGGCTTGCATCGCTTTGCAGGTAGGCCTTGGCCATGTAGAGCCGATCCAACCGGTCCTCGAGCACGTCATCCAGTGCGGCTTCGTCACCGATGGTCAGGTCGATCGATTTCTCTTCGCCGATCAATTCCGTGACCTCAGCGCGCAATTGATCCCGCGCGGCCTCATCCCGGAACGGGTCGACGGTTGGATCATCGCGCATGCGCGTCAGGACCTCTGCCATAGTGGGTGGTAGACCCTCGATGTCTGCATCGCGCGCCGCGCGATCCACGACATCATCCACCGCGCCGCTGTCGCGCAGCACTTCTGCTTCGGCCAACACGCGGCCAAGATCGCCATGAACTGCATCCAGCCGGTCGATGGCCTGCTCCAACTCATCAGCGCGATTAAGATTGAAGCCCTCAGTTTGCGCAATGGCTTTGAGATCCTGGCTCAGCCATTGTCGTTCCAGAGCGGCATTCTCAGCACCGAGCTCAACCCTTGCAGCTACGTTGCGCGCGTCGATCCCAGTGCCCTCGAGTGCGCGTTCCAGGCGCTCAGCCAACTCTGGTGCCTCAAGCCGCGCAATGGCGTCTCGGTCGATATTTGCGGCCGAGTAAACCCCACTCGCTGACGGCTCTTCCAGCAAGCTGCGAGATTGGGTGCCAAGCGGGCTGAGATGCGAGATGTCGCGGTAGATATCATTGAGCTGATGTTCAAGCGCAACGCGCCGGTCCGGCGGGGCCTCGGACACTACCGCCTCCGCTTGCTGGATCTTGGCGTGGAATGCGTCCACGACCTCATCAAAAGACTGCTGCCCATCCGCCATACCGTACACCTTTCCATCTGCTGTGATTGATCCGCCTTGCCCCAAAAGGGTCGCCGCGCGGTCCAAGGCCGCCGCGATATCGTTATGGGTTTCGCGCGAGGCCTCTGCCGCAAGCCCACGATAGAGCCGTGCATGCCCGGCGATCTCCGCCAACGTGCGGTCCAACTCCGGGCCGATACGCTGGCGCTCGGGGGACGTGACGCCATTCTCCGCCGCCCGACGCACCTCGGCGTCGGCGGGGGCCTTGGTCACCACGCCGCGCTCGACCCGCCGTGTCGCCTCCAGCCGCAACCCGTAACGGTCGCCCACCTCCACCATCGCCTCGCGGAACGCGTCATAGTTGAAGTGGTGGTCCTGCTTGAGGAAGAACAGCTCACCATCCTTGCTGCGCCGGTTCAGCACGATATGCGCATGCGGATGATCCCGGTCCTCATGGACGGCGGCGATGTAGTCAAAGTGGCTGCCGTCGCCTTGGAAAAACCGCTCGCAAATCTCGCGGGTAATGTCGGCAACATCTTCGCCGCGGGTGCCGATGGGATAGGCCATCAACAGATGTGAGGTATGCCCAAGCTTGGGGTTGAACCGCTCGTCCCATTGCGCGGCAAAGCGGCGGGTCACTTGCTCGACTTCCTTGGCCGTGAGCCGATCCTGCCCGTCATAGGTGCCGCGACTGTCGATGATCGTGGTGGACTTCGAGGTCAGATATTCAAGCTGGTTGCGCAGCTGCGCGCGCGTCTTGGTGCCCCCGCCGCGGATTGGTTTGAAGATCGCGGGCGAGTGGCCCATGGCCGCGCGCACCATCTGCTTTTGCCGCGCCCGGGGCGCGCTGCCGCTGATCCGGCTCCAGTCGCGATCGAAGAAGGCGTCATGGGCAGCCGCCACCGCATTACTCCGGGCCATCGATCTCTCCCTTCAACACGCGGGCGACCTCAGCCGAGAGCGCGCTGCGCCGTCGCTGCGCCATATCCTGAACCTGGTCCGCGATATCAAACACCAGTGCCCCGAGGGCGCGCACCTGGGTATGGGCGCTGTTGCCGTAGGGCGGGGTCTTGCCGCGCTGCTTGGCCTCGTTCAACCGCTGGGCGATCTGGTTGACGTTGTTGCCCGCGCGGTTCAGCGCGGCCGACAGCCCGCGCATCTCCAAGGCCAGATCATCATCTGGCACAAAGAGATCGCTCGCCGCATGGACCAGCCGCCGCAACGCGTCCGCTCGGCTGTGGATCTCGCGCCGGGCCAGCACTGCATCAAACGTCGCCAGCTCATTCGGCGTCAGCCGCACATTTGCCACCTCTGTGCGCACGCGCCCGTCGACCTTGCGGTCCTGATCAGCGCGTAGCGTGTAGTGGATCGTGCGCGTCGTAACGCCGAACTCCCGTGCCAGATCTGCAACCGTCACACCATCAGAGCGCTTGCGCGTGATGGCAAAACGCTCCGCCTGGCTCAGGCGGATCATCGATTTGGCGCGGGGTGCGGCCATGTGAAGTAATCATCCCTATTTCTTGCCACTCTCATACGGGGCCGCTCCGTTATGACGTATCGTCATAATTGATGCAAGATTATAATCTTGTATCAACGGCCTCGTATTCCGTTTGGAGCAGCCAAAGCTGCGACCGCCGGGCAAAGCCCGGCACCATGCGCAAGGCATGGCACCACTCAATCGTGGTTCCATGCCTCAGCATCACCAAGCAGTTGCAGTGCAAGTGCGCTGGCAGCGCCTTTGGCGCTGGCATAGTTTGGATGATCAGGCAGCTCGTGCAGATCAAAGGGCTGTTGCGGATCGTCCGGTGTCTCCACCCTGACATAGATCGCCCAGCCATCGATCTGTGCTGGATCATCACAATATTCCTGCCCGCCATCGGGCAGATTGCAAAACCCGTGCAGATGCACGCTGGCGCGGCCCTCGCGGGCCGCTTGTTTGAGTTCAGAATACTTCATTGCAAAACCTCCGCGCTTTCCGTGATGAAAAATTCGTCAGGCTTGCCGTTCAGGTGGGTGCCATCCCGACTGGTCAAACCGATAGCTGACCCATTCCGCGTGAAGGTGATCAGGTACTGCCCGAGGACATCACGCGTCACCACATACCCGCTGTTGACCCAGTGAACGCGGTTGCCCGCGTCCACCGCTGTTTTGATCTCGTTCAGGGTCATCGCAACGCCTCCTCAAGGATTGCAAGAGCTCCAAGACAATCGTCGATATAGGGCTGCTCCTCGCCTTCCAGATCGTTCAGCTCCAGCCGGTTCAACACCGCATAAAGCGTGGCGCGCGCCTCACGTGCAGCGCTTCGCAGGCTGACGGTGTCTTCCACACGCGCGGTCGCAAAATCATCGCTGTGATAGCCTGCGATCATCGGATCTCTCCCGCCTTGTGTTTCCAACGCGGAGCGATGTCCTTGAACGGCACAGTGAAGGGCGGCAGCGCGTCAAAGCCGTTCGAGCTTTTGACCACCTTCACCTTGGCGCAATCATCCTCGACACTGAGGATCTCGACACAGAACACGCCACCCAATCCCGATTGGACAACGATTTCCTTGAGCTCATGCCGATGCTTCCCGCAATACACGCAGGCGCTATAGAGCCCATCGATGATGTGACCGCCGGTCGTGCGATCGCAGTCGCAGGTCCAGCATTTCGGGGGCTGATATTTGTGAGCCATTTGTGGCCTCCTTTTGGGTGCTGCGGTTGGGGCTTGGTTTTCCTTCCGCCGATGGGCTGCGCACCGGCCAATCTGATCTGCCCGAATACGCATGTATTCGGCGGAACAGAGTGGGTGGGGGCACAGCCCGACCCACGGCCCTGGAGCGGCCAGTCAATGGGTCGAAGCCAGCAAGTGGAGCGGCCCGCAGCGCCTACAGCGCGAGGACACGGTTGCTGACAAAGACGGCGCGCCCGCGCGGCGCTTGCCCATTGACGGGACGCGACAGGGATGTTGGGCGGACCAATTAAACGAAAAAGAGCCTGAAGGAGGTGAGCGGGCTGAAAGCCAGTCGATCCTCCGCACAGTCCGTTTGTCAGAGCGGCCCGTGCCCAGCAGCACGGGCCACAATTTTTCTTCTCGTTCAAAGTGACTGCGCCCCGCCACCAAGGCGGGGCGCAGGTGCTCAAAGCTCAACACCCGCTTTTAGGTTACCATCAGGATCCAACCATTTGCGGACCTCGGCACAATCCAAGCAAATGCACGTGGCACTGCCGTTCACGATGACCGGTGCCAGAAAGATCACCGGGTTCGACGCGCCGCATTTGCGGCACGTCATCGGGGGCAGGATTGCGGGGCCGCTCATGCTGCGGCCGCTTTCAATTGACCTGCGGCTGCTAGGACAAAATCGGCTGCCTTCTGCGCCTCGGACGCCGCACGAAAGATCGCCCGTTTGTCCTCCTTGAGCGCTTTCAACCAGCCCTCAACATAAACGGCGCTTTGTCCAAACTCCGGCGCAACGCCGATCTGTGCCCCCAGAAAACAGGCGCCGATCTCGGCCACCAACTCCTCGAAGGCATAGGCCTCGCGGTTGGCGAATTTCTTGATCCGGTCGAGGCGTTTTTCGCTGCCGGTCCAATGGATCACCTCATGGGCCAACGTCCCATAATAGCCTGCCCCATTGTGAAACGTTCCAATCGGCGGCATGTGGATGTGATCTTTTGCGGGGCTGTAATAGGCACGCGGGTCGTCACTGGTGAGGACCTCCGCCCCTGTCCGACTGAAAAACGCCTCAAGCTCTGGATCTTTCCCCGTGCCGAGGTCGCGCGGTGCCTCAGGCCGGATGTAGTAGTCCTCGGGCAAGCCTTCGATCTGATCCGCATTGAATACGCGATAGGCGCGCGCATAGGGCAGTTCTTCCTCAACGCCCAAATCGTTCTCTCGCGTGAATGTGCCGTATTTGACAACGGTCGACGACGTTTCACCCTTGCTGACCTGACCACCCAAATCCTGCGCCTGTTTATAGGTCATCCAGCGGCTGGACACGTACCCGTTCTTTGCCGCCATGATCCAGAGCATCAGAATATTGATCCCGCGATACTCTTCGCCATTGTGACGGGTTGGCAAGGCAATGCCGGACGCGCTACCAGTCCACGGCTTGCGCCATGGCGGCGTGCCTGCTTCGATCTCTGCAATAATGGTGTCGGTGACATGGGCATAAACATCAAATTCCGGTGCCATTTGTGGCCTCCTGTTCAAGGTTGTGCGGGCAAGGCTTGGTGCCTTCCTTCCGCAGATGGGCTGCGGCTCGGCCACCTGATCTGACCGAATACGCATGTATTCGGCGGAACAGAGTGGGAGAGGGCAAAGCCCGACCCATGGCCCTGAACGGGGCTGTCAATCGGCCACATTTGCGAAGAAAATGTCTGCGCCAAAAACCGACGCCAATTTGCCGCGCGAGGAATGGCTCGCTTGCGAGACAGGGGAAATTGGTGGCTGTTTTTGGGGATGGACTAAGGTTGACCGCCACGGTCAGGGATGTTGGGCGGACAAAGAATTTGATTAACGTCAGCACTAAGGTGAGCAGACGAAGTGAGCTCACCTTAGTGCTGTCCATTGAATCAATCAGAGCCGCGCGCACGAAGCGCGGCTAGGTTAGTTTGCCGGTAGAAAAAATGACACCTGGCGTTAGAGACGAAGTATTTTCACAAGCAGCATGTCCACTAACCTACCGACAAATTTAGAAAGTTCGCTTGCAAAGGTAACATCACACCGCTAGCATTCTGCCAGACCAAAAAATGTGCGCGCATACTTTTAATACGTATAAATTGCTCGGAGGCCATCTTGAATAACGAAAAGTCGGAACTTCGATGGGGCGTTGAGCAAAGGCTCGAGTTTATTGAGTTTCGCCTATTCTGGGATGGCAATCGTGACCTATCCCTTCTTCGCAAAAGTGGCTGAAATCATCGGGCGATTGACCTCACTTCAAGGCGACTGCACCACGGCTGAGGTGCATCGTCGGATGGCAGAAATCTACGGTGAACGAGAAGGAACGAGAAGGATGACGAACATGGTCATTCAATCTCAAATCGATTGGGGAACCCTCGATCGCAGTGAAAACCGCAAGACACTCACCCGAAAGAAGATCTTCGCTCTGGAAAGACCGGATCTGGTGCGCTGGATGACCAAGGCGGTGCTTAAATCTGTTGGGCGTCCTGTCGGGCTCGGGACGTTGGAGGCGCAACCGGTGATTTATCCATTTGGACTTGGCGAGAACCTTGGTTTTGTCCTTTCTTCCGCACATGACATCGACTTACGCGCGGATGGCACTGGAAGCCAAATTGTTTCGCTGATCACAGAACAGTAGAAGCAGCGATGGTTGCGATAGCAATGTGACCTATGTCAGCCAAAAGTAGATCGAAGGCACTTCGCTCAAATTCAGAGAAGTATTAACCATGTTCCGCGTTGATTTGAACCAGAACCGTTTGTCCCGCCTGTCCCAGAACCGCCAGGTTCGGTCGCAAGAAGAAGTGATCTGAGCTATGCCCCGAAAATCCGCTCTTTCTATCGAAAAACTGGCCGAGCTGCCTGCTGCAAAGCTTGCCCAACTGGTGCTGGATGAAGCGGAGCGCAACGCTGGCTTTCGCCGTCAGGTCAAAGCGGCACTAGCCGCGAAATCCGGGCCTGAAGGGATTGCAAAGCTGATCGACAGACGGCTGTCGGGGCTGGAACGTGCCAAAAGCTTCATTGAATGGGACAAAGCCCGCGCCTTTCGCGATGACCTGCAAAGCCTGACAGACACGATAGAGGCGGAACTGGCACCGGCCGCTCCAGATATGGCGATAGACCGGTTCATTCGTTTCATTGCCACCCATGAACACGTGTTTGAACGGGTCGATGATTCATCGGGCCACGTTCAGGATGTCTATTACCTTGCTATCATCAGCGCCGGGAAATTGACTGCACAGCTGAGCGCGTCCGAAGCCGCCTTGATGCCCGACAAAATAATGGCGCGCCTTGGTGAAACAACCCATGGCTATCTGGCGGATCTTGCCAAAGCCGTCGCACCCCATTTGCCCCAGTCAACACTTGCGCAGTGGGACACGGACCTGAACGCCACAATTAAAGAGCGCAAGGCTGAAGAGGCCAAGCTTTCGACGGATCGCTGGCATTATTCGATGACCTCGCAGTGGTCAGACATGCGCCAGACGATTGCAGAGGCGCGCGGCGACATTGACCTGCTGATTGCGCTGGAAAGCGCCAAGGAACCGCATTTACAGGACGTGCAGGGTATTGCCGAACGTCTTCTGGGTGTCGGGCGTGCAACTGAGGCGCTGGACTGGGTGCGCAAACCCGGATCACGCGCTAAAGGGCAGGATGATGAATTGTCGCCGAGAAAGATCCAACTCGAAGCGCGCATTCTGGAGGCATTGGATGACAAACCTGCTGCGCAAGCTCTGCGCTGGCAATGTTTTGAGAGCCGGCTGTCGGCTGACATTCTGCGCGAATATCTGAAAATGTTACCTGATTTTGACGATATCGACGCCGAAACCCAGGCCTTAAAACTTGGCCTGTCTCACCCAGTCCCGGAAACGGCACTGCGGTTTTATCTCGATTGGCCACGGCTTGACCTGGCTGCACAGGTCATCCTTCAACATTACTCAAATTGGGATGGAAGCCATTGGCATAGTTTGCCAAAAACGGCAGGCACACTGGAGCATGAGCATCCTGCTGCGGCAACAATCCTCTATCGCGCATTACTTGACGATATCCTCAAGAGTGCACGGTCCAAAGCCTATGGACATGGTGCTAAGTATCTGGGGAAATTGACCCTATTGGCCGAAACCGCCGACCCCTTGTTGCCAAAAGAGGTTATGGGCCATGAGGCATATCTGTCTGAACTCCGCAAAAAACATGGCCGCAAAACCGGATTTTGGGGACGAGTTGAGTAGATGGGTCATCTAGGAAATCGCCCGGAAGTCGGTTGGGTTGGTCATGACCTGAATATTGCGTTTGCCGTTGGCTCGAGACCAGAGTGCATGGAGATCTTGACCCCAAAAACATTGCAAGCTTGCCGGGGCGGGAAACCCGCCCCGGCGCACTGCTCACTCGGTGACCGGATCATCGATGCGTCGCGGGAAGGCGACCATTTCGACGTCGGGGAACATGCTGTGTTTGACGTTGATCGACGTGATGTTGCCGGTGTCATCGGTGTTGACGAAGAGAACGCCGCAGCGGTCCCAGAAGTTCTTGCCGTCTTTTTCGCCAGATTTGACGTTCAGTTTGAGAGTTTGAGTAGCCATTTTTTTGATCCTCACTTTGAGTGTTTCGATGAACATGGTCAAAGCGGGCACCAAGGGGATGTCAGCGGGAAAATTGTTTCGCGAGGAATGCGCTGGCGCAGGGGGATTTTCCTGTTGAAGCGGTGCTCACACCGCGTCTTGCACGGCTGCCCGCTTATGTTCAGCAATCAGAAACACGGCATTGAGGATCGGACATGGCACTAGCAAACTAATCGATCGCGTCATACCGCACCAAGAAGACGAAGGGCTTTGGCAGACCGATGAGGTGTTGACGGCCACAACGCCGCTGCAACAGACTATTCAAAAATGCCATCAAACTCTGAAGACATACCGTTGCTGCGCTTCTCGACCATGATCTCTACGTCTAACGCAGCCAACAGCGCGAAGACCGTGTCTAGTTTAGTGCCGCCCTTTCCAGCCTCGGCTTTTGAGATGGTTTCCTGCCAAACACCGCTGCGCATTGCAAGTTCAGCCTGCGTCCAGTTCTTCTCTCGACGAGCCTGGCGGATTGCATGCCCGAGGTTTTTGGGAGTGCGAACAAGGCTTTGCAAATCAGTTCTCCTGCCGTGATTATGATACTCAGGTCATAAAGCTCAATTATGACCTGAGTATCATACGTCAAATACCCTAACTCCTGGCTGTTTACGCTACAGCGTAAATTGGAGAAGTTTGCGCTGTAGCGTAAATTTGACACCACCATGCTACCTCACGCTTTCACCCCGGCTGCACGGACCTGAATTCTCGCTCTCAACGGCTCATTGACTTTCAGAAAAACATGCATGATTTTCTGACAAAGAGTTCAAGCATGATTACGTCGAATATCAAGCAACGCATCATTGGAAAGGGCCGCGGGGCAATCTTTGCACCGGTTGACTTTCTTGATATCGGGTCACGCGCAAGCGTAGACCAAGCCTTGTCGCGTCTGGCCGATCAGGGAGTGATCCGACGGCTCACACGGGGACTATACGACTACCCAAAGAAGAGTCCTCGCTTCGGGTTTCTGTCGCCATCCGCAGATGACATCGCAAAGGCAGTTGCCCGTAAGGATGGTCAGATTCTGCAACCGTCGCCATCAATGGCCGCCAACTGGTTGGGCCTCTCAGCTCAGGTGCCTTCCAAGCCTACCTACATGACCAACGGCCCAACACGGACCAAAAAAGTTGGGCTGCAAGTCATCCAATTCCGGAACGCGTCCTCCAAGACACTGGTCGGCGCAGGCCATAAGACCGGGGTGATCTTCCAGGCATTGCGTTATCTTGGCAAGGATCGTGTAGACAGCCAAATCGTCGACCAGCTTGCTCGCGCACTGGATGACAAGGACCGGATGCTGTTGGCAAAGCAAAGCAGGCATGTCCCTGCTTGGATGCACCCGATCGTGAAACAGATTGTTGCGCACGCATAAGCCAAGTCGATAGCTGCGCTTAGTTTCGAGAACTGCCCCTGTTCACAATCGCAACAAATCCGTTTCCTCGTGCTCGAAGGCTGTCGTCATCTCTTTGATCTCTCTGTCCGGTGCACCCAAGGCGCGGGCAACTTCACGCCAAGCCATTGTCGCCTCAGCCACCTCTGCAATTATTTGATTGGCGTCGTCGAGCTCTAGAAGATAGTTCTCATGTTGAGCGCGGTGCAATGCGATGCTGGCATCAGGATTGTCATCGTCGACGTAGCTCTTGAGCACACGTGGTTGGTTCGGAACCGGATTAATGTCGTAGGCTGGTGAGAGGTGCCAGCCGCCTTGCCCACGAAGAAATCCGTGATTTCGCATATGGTCATCAAGGTTCGTTACAAGAATAGAAAAGGTGACCCGCCTGTAGAGCTCCTCTCGGTCTCGGTCCGGAGTGACGCTTTCCGAAGTTATAACATCTGCCAAGTCCAAATAGCTGTAGCTTTCCCCATCTCTTCCGTTGAGCATAGCCATCGCCGAAATGAATGGGATTCTGCCGTCTTCGTTCCGATCAAATCGATGAGACAAAAAGACCGGCTTATCGCCCGCCATCTCAATGGTGTGATCAGAAACAGTAATTCCGGCACGCCTTGCCAGCTCCAGCGCGATGGCTTCCCAGCGTTCAACGCAATAGGTGTCCGTCTCTTTCGGGAACTTCGCAACAGAGAGACGCCCGTGTTGGTCGAGAATGCTGGCCTTTGGCCGAGCCCCCCCCAAGGAACTTCCTGGGGCAAACAGCATCCTAAGATCTTCGGCGGTCTCCTCCCCGCGAAGTACGCGCTGAGACGCTTGAAGCAAATCACCGAGACTAAGCAACGCAGGCACTCCAATCCCCTCGCGTTCTTGAAACTCATCATCAACCCTGAAGCGTAGTGCCCCCAAACGGGTCTCGTCATTTACCCCCAGCAGGTAGTCTGTTTCTTGCAGCGTCCTAGGGCGTCGCCCCTCGGCCTCTGCCATGCGGCCCTCAAAGCGCCTCATAACCGTCCGACCCCAAGTATCGGGGGAAGAATCTCCAATTGGAGCAAGCATGTCTTGCCCTGCCTGAGGGACAAACTGCCCCATCCCCAGAGGCATATCCGGCGAAAGCCCAAAGGCATTTTCGTCGCCGAGCCAATCGTCATGATAGGTAAAGGACACCCGCTCTCGCCCCCGTCCTGCGGTGCGGTGGAGCGTGCCAACCCGTTTCAACCCCTTCCAGTCGATCCAGACCTCAACCATTTTTCAATCTCGCTCGCTGTGGCAGGTCATCCAGGGACATCAGATCACCAACCGAGTCGTCGAGATGCCCCCATCCTTTCAGAAGGCCAAGCGCCTGCAACACTGCCACGTAGGTGCCAATCTTGACTGCTGGATTCCCGCTTTCGATCTTGGCTATGGTCTGTCGAGTTGTTCCGGCACGTTGCGCAACAATTTCAGCGGTTAGCCTTCGGCGCAGGCGGGCAATGCGAATGTTTTCACCAAGTGTCGTGAGTTCCTTGCGTGCTGCCCGGGGCATTTTGATCGCAACAGCCATAATGATCTCTCCAAGTAACACAAAGTCCAATAATGTTATGCGGAGATCACATTAATGTCAACACGTGGTGTTTCGCAACGCAGGCTCTTCGCTCAAGCCAGATTAGGCTTTGCGTTATCTCAAAGAAACATTGGGAGACTTAGCGTTATTTCTAGGAAACATTAACTCTTCAATCCTTCGCACTTGCTCTCTCATGTTGCTCATCTTACTCAAACCGTCGACAAACGCGGGATAATTTTGATGATTACCCCTGAAAGTCACGCCCGAAGCCCCGCCGCGCGAACCTGCTCAGGCGTCACCAGCCTCATTGCGATCAGGTCCTGAAACTGCCGGTTGGTGATATGGCGGCACATAGGATGACGCTCATGGATCCAGCTAGCGAGCCGGGTACGGCCGTTGACTTCGGCCTCTTGGTCTTGTCCCGCTTACGTTCCGGTCTCTGAACTCATTTATGCGGCCTTTCTCTCGAATGCCAAGGGGCTTTTGCCGCCGAGCGATGAGTGGCGGCGGCGCGGATTGTAGAACCCATTGATATACTGGAAGATCGCGCCCTCTGCCTGACGGCGCGTGTCCCAACGATTACGCCAGATCAGCTCGGCCTTGATGGATTTGAAGAATGTCTCGACCATGGAATTGTCATAGCAATTGCCCTTGCCGCTCATCGAGACCTTGAAGCCGTTCTTTTTCAGGCGCTTCTGATACGCGTTGGAACAATATTGCGAGCCACGATCCGTATGGTGAATGCAGTCCTTGGGCGGTTGGCGTAGTGCCACGGCCATGTCCAGCGCACGGATCGCCAGATCCTGTTTCATGCGGTTACTGACGGCCCAACCGATGACGCGCCGGGAGTACAGATCGAGGATAACGGCCAAATAAAGCCACCCCTCACTGGTCCATATATAGCTTATGTCACCGGCCCACTTCTGGTTCGGCCCATATGCTGAGAAGTCCTGATCCAACAGATTGGGCGCGATGTTGAACGTGTGGTTGCTATCCGTCGTCGCCTTATATTTCTGGGTTCTGATGGTCTCGATGCCATTCTCACGCATCAAACGACCCACCCGCCGGTGCCCGACGTTCAGCCCCAGCTCTTGCAGTTCTTCGGTCATCCGTGGCCGTCCATAACTTTGTAAACTCAAACGATGTTGCTCACGGATGTGGGCCAGAAGCACCATATCGTCCCTCTGGCGTTGGCTCATGGGGCGAACGCGCCATGCACGGAACCCACGCGATGTGACCTGCATGACACGGCAGAGAAACTCTACAGGCCATCTTTCTTTCCAGGCGTCGATGAAAGCAAATCTCATCGGTTTTGGCCTGCAAAGAAGATGGTGGCCTTTTTTAGCACTTCCCTCTCCTCGCGCAGCAGTCGGACTTCCTTGCGAAGACGGGTGTTCTCCTTCTCAACGTCTTCATGCGGTCCTGACATCAGGTCATCGTGTTGATGCTGTTGAACCCATTTATTCAGCGTCGAAAGCCCAACACCCAAATCTGATGAAACCTGCGGTCGCGTTAAGCCGCTGCTGACCGCGATGCGTACTGCATCACGCCGAAACTCGTCTGTGTATCTCTTTGCCATTCCATATCTCCTTCATAGCAAACATTGCTCGAAAGAGACCGGAACTAAACCGTGGCAAGACCAAACTGTCGCGAGCATCGTTGCACCGGCTGCAAATGACCTGGAATCGACTTTGAACCCATTGAAGTTGTGCCAACAGACCAAAGGGCAACGATATGATTAAGCATCGACTGTTGCTGTGCCACCCTTCCAAGAGCGCAATCTCGGAAATGAAGGGCGCGACCAAAAACACTGCGATCCAGAGCAATTTCCTTTCGGCGTCCAGCCTAACTGAAGCCTACAACACCGTGGAGCACCATCATCCAGATTGTATCATCTTGGCCGCTGAATTGGCTGCGAACCCGGATTTTGAGCTGTTAGGATATCTGCTAGCAAAACTTAGAACCGGATGCGTGGTTTGGGGGAGCGGCAGGAAAATTCCGGCCCAAACTGGCGATCTCAAAATTCATTATTTCGACCCGAAGGGAATGGCGGAAGATCTAGACGCCACATTAGGGCGGGCAACAATGGGACGGCAGCTTAACCAGACGCGATCTCCCTTTAACCTTCCGAGTTTTGCCTATGATCCACGCCAAATCTTGATGATTGGCGCTTCAACGGGTGGTGTTGATGCACTCGCAAAAGTACTTTCTCACTTCTCAGAAGTAAGTCCGCCGACGTTGATCGTCCAGCACACAGGTGGTCGCTTTCTAAGAAACCTGATCCGACTCCTCGATGGTGTCACAGACGCGTCCGTTCGGCCAGCCATAGATGGCGCCCCGTTAGAACCTGGAACTGTTTATATAGCGCCGAGTGACGACCAGCATTTAGGTGTTTCGGGTAAATCTGGACAGCGAATTGCATTAACTGCGGCCGAACCGATGTCTGGCCATCGCCCCTCTGTTGATATGCTATTTCGATCAGCGCTTGCCTATGGTCCTCATATCACTGCTGCGCTTTTGACCGGGATGGGACAGGACGGTGCGCGCGGTCTAAAGGCGCTTCGCGATGCTGGCGCGCGCACAATTGCACAAGACCAAGCATCAAGCGTGGTTTATGGCATGCCTAGGATCGCCGCCGAGATTGGTGCTGCGGTAGAACAGCTTCCTTTAGCCGAAATCGGACCTGCCTTACTTAAAGCCGCGAGATTGAAAATGCACGTATGACCCAAGCCACAACCATGATCACAGTTGTGCAAGGTGATTTTGCGGTCTCTGCCGACCCCTCGGCGGTCATGTCTACCGTACTCGGATCATGCGTCGCAATGTGCCTATTCGATGCCGTCAACCGTGTTGGCGGCATGAACCACTTTCTACTTGCGACATCAACACTCGCCGAAAGTGATGATCTGAAATACGGGATCAATGCGATAGAATTACTCATAAATCGATTGCTTAAGTCAGGAGCTGAGCGATGCCACCTTCAAGCAAAGCTATTTGGTGGCGCGCGCATGACTGATCATGCGCGCGATATCGGCGCCGGAAATGCCGCTTTCGCCAAAGAGTTCTTGGAAAGAGAAGGCATCACCTGTGTCTCTTCAAGCTTAGGCGGGGAACAGGCCCGCCGTGTACAGTTTGTTCCCACAACGGGCGCTGCCCGGCAACTTCAAATCGCAGGAATGGCAGTTGACGAAACGATTAGACCAAGGCAAGTCCGAACGCCCCAAGACATCACGCTATTCTAGCCCAGAACAGCGTCCATTGGATGCTTTGATCAGTGTTCGATAGCGAGCAGATAGCAAGCAACACACAATTTTATATGTCGATCCGCGCGATCAATTGTAGGCTTGCAAACGCTTAAGCAATGACGACGTATCCCAACGCGCCCCACCCATTTTTTGAACATCTTTATAGAACTGGTCCACCAATGCCGTCACCGGCAGGCTCGCCCCGTTTTCATTGGCGGTGTCTAGACAAATCCCAAGATCCTTACGCATCCAATCAACCGCGAATCCATGATCGAATTTGTCGTCCAGCATCGTTTCATACCGGTTCGACATCTGCCAGCTACCGGCGGCGCCTTGGCTTATCACCTCGACGACAGCCCGACCGTCAAGTCCCGCCTTCTGCGCAAAATGCAGCGCCTCTGACAGGCCCTGAACCAAACCTGCTATCGCGATTTGGTTACACATTTTTGTCATTTGCCCAGCACCACTGTCACCGATCCTACGGCACAACTTTGCATAGGCTGCTATCACGGCCTCGGCCGTAGCATAGCTGTCCGCTGCTCCGCCACACATGATTGACAACGCGCCGTTCTCGGCACCTGCCTGCCCGCCGGACACCGGCGCATCAACGAAAGCAATCCCGTTTTGTGCAGCTGCATCATGCAACTCGCGCGTCACTGCGGCCGACACTGTCGTGTGATCCACAAAGATTGAGCCTGCGGCCATCGCCGCAAATGCACCATCTTTGCCCAAGCAAACCGATCGCAAGTCATCGTCATTGCCAACACAGGCCAAAACCATATCTGCCCCTTGGGATGCGGCATTTGGCGTGGCACCCAACTGGCCGCCGTGTTCAGACACCCACTTTTCCGCTTTCGCAGCAGTGCGGTTGTAAACCGTCACATCGTGCCCCGCTGATTTGAGGTGTCCAGCCATCGGGTATCCCATGACCCCAAGGCCCAAAAATGCAAGTTTTGTCATCGCAGCTGTCCTTTTGTGCTGTGTTTCGGGAAGGGTCTAATCCGCGTGATCCCAAGGGACCGTATAAGCGTTTAGCGCTTTCCCGATTTCTTCATGAGTCACACTGCCGGTTTTTGTCACATGTGCAACCAGCCCGCGCCGCTTGTCTTCTGTGACGGTCGTAACTTCGGCGGTCAATTCACCCAACGCCGCGTTATAGACGCGGGTGATTGCGCGCTTCCGCAGGTCCGGTTTGAATATTTTACCGACAGCTGTCTTGGGTAATTCTGGCAAGATTTCAAGATATTTGGGATGAGCAGCGCGTTCGTGGATATTTGCTTTGGCATACGCAAGCAAATCAGTCTCTGCGACATCCGCGCCATCAACTAGTTCAACATAGACGCATGGAACCTCACCTGCGTGTTGATCTGGTTGACC
>Ga0075469_10000593_pt1 | contig 16331 bp, 10 predicted proteins | sample DEB08_DNA_13_FD_77577 | JGI IMG/M metagenome (GOLD analysis project Ga0075469, IMG submission 77577) | Aqueous microbial communities from the Delaware River and Bay under freshwater to marine salinity gradient to study organic matter... | ecosystem: Environmental > Aquatic > Marine > Coastal ...
TCGTCGATAACGCGCGCCAAATTCAGAGGTTCAGGGGCTAGCGTCTGCTTCTTTGAAAACAGCAATAATTTTGCAACCAGTGCCGCGCCAATATTTGCGGCCTCCAGTGCCTCGTCCAAAATCGCATCGCGGTCGGGGCTGTCGGGGAGCATTTCTACAAGTTCAAGATTGCCGATCACGACCGTAAGCAGGTTGTTGAAATCATGCGCAATGCCACCCGTAAACTGGCCCACTGCCTCCAATTTCTGGGCTTGTTCCAGCTGTTTTCGGCTTTCCCGTTCAGCAGTCAAATCGCGAATAACCCCCAGAAACTGGCGACTAGCGCCCATCTCTAATTCGGATACTGTCAAATGGACTGGTACAGTTGCACCAGATTTGTGGCGGGCATCCAATGCACGGCCTTTGCCGATGATCCTTTTTTCTCCGGTTTCAAGGAAAGTAGCCATGCAATTATTGTGGCTTTCCCGGCCTGTTTCAGGGATCAACATATTCACCTTGCGACCCACGACCTCGGATTGGGTATAGCCCAGAATTTCCGCCGAAGACGGGCTGTAACTGGTCACGATACCCTTTGCATCCGTGGTGATAATCGCTTCTGGCACCGCGTTCAAAATGGCCTTTAGCCACGCCTCGCGGTCAAGCAGTGCCTGTCGCGCTTGCTTTTGCTCTGTGACGTTGTCCAAGGCCACGAGGATCAAGTCACCTTCTGTATGGTCATTGGCCAATTTTCGAACATCCAGAACCAAATCTGTACGGCCTTTGCCCGCGACGTCAATCTGCAGGCTGAACGCCTCGAAAGGCCGATCATCGGGCAGGACGCGCTCAAGATTGCGGCGCAGTTCAGGGATATCCCATTGACCTTTGGACAAAGAAAACAGGCTTTTGCCGACGACAGTACTGTCTGACGTGTTGAAAAGTTGGTGAAAGGAGCGATTGGCCCAGACCAATTCCAGATCAGCGTTCAGCGCCAGCAAAGGAGCGCGTACTGTATTGACAATATTTTCGGCGAAACGCTGCGCCATAAGGGTCCTGTCCTGCAAATCCTTAAGGTCGGACACATCGGAATAAGTGACCACGACACCGTTTATTTTATCATCTTGCGTGCGGTAGGGCAGGATTTGGCGGTTGTACCATTTGCCGTTTTGTGCGCGCACCTCGACCAAAACTGGCACAAGTGTTTCTTGCACCTGCGCGATGTCACCAAACAAGGCAGCGTCGTCGATCTTGCTGGTGATATCACTGATCGGGCGCCCGATATCTGCGCTAATCAGGTTGAATAATGCGCGTGTTGTGGGCGTAAAGCGCATGATCTGTCGTTCGCGGTTCAAGAACAGCGTGGCGACCCCGGAACTGGCCAGCAAATTGTTCAGATCATCCGACAGGTGCCGCTCTGCATCGATCTTTTGCTGAAGTTGCGTGTTCAGCGTAGTTAGTTCCTCGTTCAGCGATTGCAGCTCTTCCTTCGAGGTTTCCAATTCTTCATTCGTCGACTGGAACTCTTCGTTCATCGACATGGCTTCTTCGTTGCTGGCCTTCAATTCTTCGGTCGAGCGTTCGTAGTCGCGGATCGTGTTGCGCAGATCGGTGCGAGTTTTTTCCAGCTCTTGTTCCAGCAGGTTATTTGCGGCGTAATCACCAGCATGCTCGGTCGTCGTTTGGGCAGGCGGCACTTGGTCCTGAAAGGTCACAAGGTACATCCGCGTGCTATCAATCAAAACCGGATGGGCCTGTATTTCGACGGTCACGCTGACGCCATCGCGCTTGACCGTAGCCATGCGGCTAGCGACTTCACCCGTTTCACGCGCAGCGCGCAGCACAGATGATATGCGCGTACGCAACCCGTCGCGCGCCATCGCTAGCAAATCACGGCTGGATTCGCCTGACGGCACTTTGATATATTTGTCCGTGCGCCCGTCCAAATAAAGGGTTTCGCCAGTATCATCCACCAAGACAGCGGCGGGGCCATAGTGTTCGGTCAGTATTTTTTGACTTGCCTCTGCCAGCCGCACCCCGTTGGGCAGGCTTTGTTTGAACAACCGAGGAGTGATACCACTGTGCATCTGGCGATCGGCTATGCCCGAGATAGGCAGATGATGCGCGCGTGACGGGCCGACACGTTTGAAAACGCGGCATTGTTTGGACAACGGTTGAAACAGCGTGTTGCTCTCGCCCACAGTTTCCGACATGCCCAAAAACAGCACACCGCCATCGTTTAGCGCAAAGTGGAACAGCTCCAACACGCGGTCCTGTGCTTCGGGGGTGAGGTAAATCAACAGATTGCGACACGAAATCATGTCCAGTTTGGAAAATGGCGCATCCGACAGCAGGTTCTGATTGGCAAAGACGACCGTATCGCGCAACTCTGGCGTCACGCGGTAGCTGTGATCTTCTTTGATGAAAAACCGGTCCAGACGCTGTTGCGACACGTTTGCCTCGATGGAATCGGGATAGATGCCGGTACGCGCAGCAGCCAAGGCGTAGTCATCGACATCAGATGCGAAAATCTGGATTTTTATGTCTTTGCGCAGCTCCGAGATACGTTCGATCAGCAGCATGGCGATTGAATAGGCTTCTTCGCCCGTCGCACAGCCCGGCACCCAGATCCGAACAGCCTGTCCTGCCGCGTGTGATGCGATTAAATCCGGGACAACCGATTTTTCGAGCCAAGCATAGGCTTGCGGGTCACGAAAGAACGATGTGACGCTGATCAGCAAATCACGGCACAAGGCTTCGGCCTCGTCCGGCGAGTCCATTAGTAGGGCATGATAATCCACCGAGTCTTGCAAATGCCGTAGCACCATGCGCCTTTCGATCCGGCGCAAAAGCGTGCCTTCTTTATAGAGGTCAAAGTTGATCGGAGAATGCGCTTTGAGGGTCGCGACTATCCCTGACAAGGACGGACGGGCGTTTTCACCAAATGCGGCCTCGGGCTTCGATGATTTGACAAAGGCGTGATTGGCAAAGCCGGATATGATCGTCGGCATCTGCGCGATTGGGACGATATGATCGGCGTGCCCTGTCGCGATCGCGCTACGCGGCATACCGCCCTGCTGGGCCTGCGCTGGGTCCTGCACCAGAACGATACCGCCCTGCACCTTGATCTCGGCGATGCCAGCGGACCCATCGGTACCTGTCCCGCTCAGGATTACGGCAACTGCATTGCGTCCCTGATCTTGGGCTAGCGACGTCAGGAACCTGTTGATCGGCAGGCGTGTCCCGCGTTTGTCCGTCGGTTCTGACAGGCGCAGCACGCCTTTTTCAATCTCCATGTAGCGATTTGGCGGGATGACATACACATGATCGCAAGCAACGACCATGCCGTCTTCGGCCATATGCACCGGCATTTTCGTTTGTCGGCCCAACAGTTCCGCCATCAAGCTTTTGTGCGTCGGGTCTACATGGTGCACGAGGACATAGGCCATGCCGCTATCAGGCGCGGTCGCCTTTAAAAAAGCCGTGAACGCCTCTAGGCCTCCGGCCGACGCACCCAAGCCCACAATGGGAAAGGGTTTCGCTTTTACCTTGGCCGTTGTTTTGCGCGTGCCTGACTTTGTTGCTGGCGTTTTCTTTCCGGTCATCTGTGATCCTCGCCGCTCTTGTGGTTCCAGCATACCAGTAAGTGCGGCTTTGGCGACCCTGTAAAGGTACACGCGCTACGCTTGATTTTTGTCAAAATACGCAGAGCCATCAGGCGCTAAAATGTGATGGTAAGTGTCCCAAACAGGAGAGCCCACATGTCCGCCACAGGATTGGAAGTTCTAGATCGCACATGGCATAAAACGCACGAATGGGTGAACGATCTAAGGGATCGGCTAGGCTGGAGTAGCGATCGCGATGCATTGCGTTTGTTGCGCGCAACACTGCACCAAATCCGTGATCGGGTGCATGTGAATGAGACGGCACAGCTTTCGGCGCAGCTTCCTATCATGATCCGGGGTATGTTCTTTGAAGGGTGGCAGCCGCATCTGGTGCCTTTGCGTGGGCACCGTGCAAGCGATTTCATCACAGCGATCGAACACCATGTCGGCGATATGATGGAATTTCGTGGCCAACAGGACATCATAACTGTCCTCAAACTTCTCAATGCCCGCATTTCACCGGGACAGATCAACGACATTCGCGGGAACTTGCCTGAAGACATCCGCGCTTTGTGGCCAGAACCATAAGGCGCTGCGCTTCCATAGCAGCGCACCCAACACCCGGCCGCCATCCAACGGGAAGGCGGGCCCCAGATTGAACAGCGCCAGATAAACAAGGATCGCGATCAGCGCCTCTAGCAGGCCAAAGGCTGCCATCATCAACGCCGCGATCAAGAGCCAGCTTGGGTCGATCTTTACATCAAAGCCCCGCAGCGACACCTGTCTGAACGATCTGGAAAGCACTGCGCACTTCTTGGAAAAGCATGCCCTAGGGTACGGCTTCGAGACACTGATAAATTAACAAATCTCAAAAACAGAATGCGGAACAGATGAGTCTGCAGTCTATTTGACTTGTGCCAAAAATCTCCCTTACCGAGATGATCCCGTGCGATATGCTGCGACAATTGCTTGCCTGATTTCGTCCGGTTGCGTATCCACAGCCCCCACCAAGCCGCGTAACTCGCGGCGTAATCCGTGGATCTGATCTAGTAACGACAGGACGACCGGAACCGCATCATCGGGCAGCGACATATCCTCGCGAAGATCACATACAAGCCGGATACGCGCCACATCCAGATCATCAAAGACCGGCCCACCGTCACTATTGGCGGGCCTGACCCACCCCATTTCGACCCATAGCCTCAGTTCTTTCAGGTGCAGGCGGCGCACGGTGGCGACGACATCGCGTTCATCCAGCATCACAAATCCTTCCAAAGTTTGGCGCGCGGATCGGCGGTGACATGATCGCGCCAACGCTGGGCGATCGCTTCCATTTCCGCATCAGGTTTTGGTGGTGTCACAATCTTAAGCCGGACATACTGATCACCCGCCGTCCCCTTGGCTGGCTTAACGCCCCTGCCCTTCAGCCGCAGTCGTTGCCCGGTCGACGCGCCTTTGGGAATGGTCATCGACACCTTTCCAGATAACGTCGGTACATCAATTTTCGCGCCCAATACCGCCTCGTCAAAGCCGATCGGCAGATCAACCTCGACGTCATTTCCATCGCGGGTAAAAACCGGATGCGCAGCCACCGCGATCTCGACCAAGGCGTCACCTGCAGGCCCGCCACCGACCCCCGGCTGGCCTTTGCCCCGCAACCGCAAGGTCTGGCCGTCGCGCACACCCGCAGGAATGGTCAGATCAATTGTCGTCCCGTCTGGCAAAGGCACAGCGCGTTTGCCCCCTACAGCCGCGTCCATAAAGCTGACCTGCAAATGATAACGCGTATCACCACCACGCGCGGCAAACCCCTGCGAGCGGCCTGTTCTAGCTTGCGCACGCGCCCCAAACAGATCAGAAAAAACACCCGACAGATCTTCAAAATCGCCATACCCCGCAGATGAATCGTAACGCCCTTGCGGGTCCGCTGCGGCATGTTCACGATAGTACTGCCTTTGCGGGCGTTCCTGCCCGCTGGCGTCAATCTCGCCTGCATCAAAGCGTTTGCGCGTTTCCGCATCACCCACAATATCATTGGCCGCCGTTACGGCCTGAAACTGGGCTTGCTTGACCTTGTCGCCGGGGTGCAAATCAGGATGCAGGGATTTCGCTAGTTTGCGATAAGCCTTTTTAATCTCGGCCTGAGAGGCACCTTTGGCGACGCCAAGAACCTTGTATGGATCATCAGTCATTCATTGCGACCTTCGGTGTTGCGTGCGCCGCGCCGCACAGACCTTGGGCGGAATGCGGGTTCAAGCATTGTTTCGTTTTCCTGCAGACGGCTAGCAGCTTTATCAATAATATCGCGATGATCAGGCAGGAATTCCAGTGCCTGAACGAAAACTTCACGAAAGACCGTGCGCAGAGTATCAGCATCCGTCTTGTCGATGCATGCAATTTTAGCAAAGGTCATGGATGATCTCCAGTTGTGGCGAGCCCCAGCAAAAATTTGTGGGCCGCTCTTCAAGAACCGTAGCAACAGCGACAGGCTCGCGTAGAAGTCCAAGAGACCCGCGCGCTGCAGATAGCTGTTGAGGGTGATGTTGGCGGCACTTTCCAGTCCGTTGTGGCGCAGATCGACCATCAGAAACGCCAAATCATAATGCACACCACGCTTGATCTTGTCGGCGGTCGACCCGCTTGGAAATACGACAGCGCTATGCGTACGAATAATTCCGACTGGGACATGGACCGGCAGGTTCCTTTCGTCTGAAAGGAATGAAATCACCTCTGCTTGGGATTGCTCGTTCATTCAAATGCCCTGTCCTTAAGCGTATTTCGCAGGGGTTGTCCCGCAATGCACCATACGTACCGCCGTCGACGCTAAACGACTTTTGCACCCCTGTTGTTGACGGATGTTAATGAGCGCATGGCAATGAATGGTGAATTCTCAATATTGACGCGACCGCCACTTAAACGGTTCGCAAGGTCACTGAAAAACACATTAAAAAACAAAGCAACGGATGCCGACTATGAAAACGAGATACGCGCCGAACTCGCAGCACTCCTAAAATCTTTGGGCGAGTATAGCAAAGCGCGGACAGATAGTCTGCAAGGCAGCGCCGCCGATTTCACCGAAGAAACGCTGGATGATTTGCGCCGCAAGGCCATAAGGTCTGGCCAGAAGGTGCCGCGCTTCGCATAGAACATAGAGTCCAATGCTTGCGAGCATCCGTTGCTGCCCTGCAGGCAAAATTTGTAAAACGGGGGCCGGTTCCCGCAGCACCTTCCAGACACGCTTTCAAACCGTCATTCTTGTTCTTATGATCTGCCAGTAAACCCAGCAGGAAGACCAACCACATGTCCTTACCTCAAATCCTGCTTTTCGCTGTTCTTGCGGCCATGATGGGGCTGTTCGTCTGGGGACGGTTCCGACATGACGTTGTCGCTTTGGCCGCACTGATGACATGCGTGGTTGCAGGACTTGTTCCAGCCGAACAAGCATTCGCTGGCTTTGGTCACCCCGCAGTGATCACTGTGGCCTGCGTATTGGTACTCAGCCAAGGATTGCACAATACCGGAGCCGTCGATTGGATGGCGCGCGGTTTTTTGCCGCGTGACGCGGGGCGACTGACCAGCATGCTAGCACTTATGGGGCTGGGCGCGGTCATGTCGGGGTTCATGAATAACGTTGGGGCAATGGCGCTTTTGATGCCAATTGCTGTGCAACTGTCAAACCGGTTGAATTTGACCCAAGGGCAAGTTCTGATGCCGCTTGCGTTCGGGACAATCCTTGGGGGCATGACCACGTTAGTAGGGACGCCGCCCAACCTGATCGTATCCGGTTTTCGCGAAGAGGCGGGACTGGGCGCGTTCGGCATGTTCGATTTTGCTCCGGTCGGGGTGGCTGTTGCCGTTCTTGGTGTCATCTTCACAGCAACAATTGGCTGGCGACTGGTGCCTGCACGCAAATCGAGTGTCGGAGACGGATTTGAGACAGGCACCTACCTCACAGAGGTCCGCGTGCCCGAAAAAAGCAAAGCTGTGGGCCTGACCCTGCGCGGTTTCGAAACAGCGATCAAAGACAGCGATGCGCAAATCGCGGGCCTTGTACGCAATGACGTGCGCATCACCGCACCGCATGGCGGGCGGCGCATCCGCGAAGGCGACATTCTGGCTTTGAACACAGACGTCGACGGGCTTGCCGAGGCACTCTCTGTCTTCGATATCAAGCTTGGCGAACCAGAGCCGCCCGTTGAAAAAGAAAAGAAAAAGGAAACTGCAGCAACCCAATCCGACGATGCCGACACTAAAGACACAGAAACTGGCGCGGACCGCGACGAGGACATCATTTTGGGTGAACTGGCAGTGTTGCCTGGATCGAACATTGTGGGGCGGTCTGCCCATGATTTGCGCCTGCGAACCCGTTACGGGCTTAATCTGCTTGCCGTGTCGCGCGAAGGGCATCCGCCACGGGCGCGGCTGCGCAAACTCAAGTTAAAATCCGGCGATCTTTTGATGATGCAGGGGCCCGCCGAAATGATGTCCGACTTCATAAACGAAACTGGCTGCGTCCCCTTGAAAGAGCGCGAGTTGCGCATGCCCGACAAACGCATGGCGCTTATCTCGGGGGCGATTATGCTTGGGGCGATTGGCATTGTGACGTTCGGGCTGTTGCCTGCGGCTGCGGCTTTCGCGCTGGGCGTGTTGGCGTCGATGCTGCTGCGCACCGTCCCGCCGCGCCAGATTTATACTGCAATCGATTGGCCCGTGATCGTATTACTAGGGTCTCTCATTCCCGTTGCGGGTGCGATGCAAACCACAGGAGCCGCCGATCTACTGGCGCGATTTCTGGTCGAAACCATCGCCCAAGGCAACGCAATCGCTGCACTTGGGGTGGTATTGATCACCGCGATGTTCCTGTCTGATATGATGAACAACGCCGCGACTGCCGCAGTGCTTTGCCCTATTGCGATCGGTATTGCCGCCACCCTTGGGGTCAATCCGGACAGCTTTCTAATGGCGGTAGCGATTGGTGCGTCATGCGCGTTCCTGACCCCTATCGGGCATCAAAACAACACCCTGATCCTTGGTCCCGGCGGGTTCCGGTTTGGCGATTACTGGCGGCTGGGCCTACCGCTCGAACTGCTTGTCGTTGTGGTCAGCATGCCCTTGCTACTGTTTTTTTGGCCTCTCTAAAACCGTCCTTCAGTTTACGCGCGCGAACGCAGAGCGCCGGAACCTATCCAACCGCGTCACATTCAAGCTTTGCGGCGCTGGTCCGTTCGGTTCAAAAACAACGAGGATGCAATTCGTACTGAAGTCGGGATTGGTTGCGCGGGCAACGCTTGTTTGGTACCGGCTTCCCAAAACGGGCATTTCACCTGATCCGTGTGGGCCAGACGTCATTGCGCCATCTATCGTTGAATAAACGTTATTGACCGGGAAAGCTCCGGCATTTTCGACGGCAAGCTTGATGTCGATGTTAGTCAACAAACTGTATCTGAAGCATCCATTCCAGACGAACCCAGCTTGGTATGCCTAATTTGATGGCTATCAATCACAAGACAACCGACGGATTGCTTCACTTATAAAGCGCTGCGCCAGTTCGGGCATCTAGATGTGATAGATGGGCTTTTTGTTTTCTAGATGTCGTTGGGCCAACTTTCTCATCAGCTTACCTTTGCCGGGAATAAACCGCGCAGGCTTTGGTTGAAAATCCGGCTGGGAGATTTCGGGAAACAGAACCTCGATCTCGCGCTTTGCCGCAGCCGAAACGGCTTTCATCGCTTCGCGTCCTGTGAACAGGCTTTCTGTTGGTGCGCTATTGGAGAATACAATTTCATGCGCTGCGAACAGCATATGGAAATACTCAACGCCGTCAGACGGATCTTCAACGATATCAATACCATCCAAGGTGAGAAGTTTGTTGGCTGGGATCAGGACTTCATCGGTATCGAACATGCGTTGCGCGATGACAGATCTTACCAAAATACGGTGTTGTGGTGACACAAACAAATCTTGTTGCGGAAACCCAATGCCTAAAGCATCGGCGCGAATGCGGATCGGCTTCAACTTTGGTTGCAGGGTCAAGTCAATCGCGTCCAGCGCGTTGGACCCGATCCAGCGCAAGGGCTGATACCCATGATCCATAGTCAGTACCTGATCGCCAATGCAAAGGGCTTCTATCGGAAAATCGCCTTTTCGGGTCTTGATCATCGTCCCACGGGCGAGGCAGACGGTTCTGAAATCGGGTTCATCGGGATCGCCAACACCAGGGGTGTTGGCAAGGTTTGACGTGGAAAGGTCGGTTCCATCGGTTGCGCCACCGGGGTCAGCATATGACACGCCAATGTTATCGCCGATACCATCTCCATTGAGGTCCGGGCCCGGCGCGCCCAAACCGCTTTCGTCATCGTCGAATAGACCGTCACCATCGGTATCATTATCAAGATAATCTGGGTTCGCATCGCCATCTTGATTGTTGAGGGCCACGAAGCTTCCGCCAAAACCGCCCGGCGTGCCATCATTGCTGTCAAACAAATCAACAATACCGTCACCATCGGCATCGTCATCCGTTAAATCCCCGTCACCGGGCTTGTAACCAGAGGTCGGTTGGGCCTCTACAAAATCCGAAATCCCGTCGCCATCACTATCAAGATCGCGGAAATCAGCGATGGAATCGTCGTCACTATCGACAGGGATCACGCCACCATTCGACAAGAGCGGCACACCGTTTGAATCGACTGCGCCGTCAACAACGCCGTCAGAATTGGTATCTACAACGGACGCATCCTGACCGCTTTCAACAAGATCCGAAATGCCGTCATTGTCTGAATCAAGGTCCAGTCTGTCCACGATGCCGTCGCCATCGGTATCCAAGGGGATAATCGGTTCAAACGTGCTGTACACCGTACCGATCAGGTTGGTTGGGCCTGTGGTAACCTGATCCACAATAATGACGTTTGGCCCACCATCGTTCCAAGTGAACGTGTTAAACGTGTTCCCGTTAAAAAGCTCCATCTCCTGAAGCGGGCCTTCGTTGGATCTGGCGCCGAAAATTGAAACGCTGCCGTCGTCGTCGATGATGACGCGCACAACTGGGTTTTCATCCGTTCCGGTGATCTGCCAAACTGCGGGAGTACCGGATTCTTGATAATTCGGTCCGTCGACAAACTGGATATTTTGCCCTGTCGGCGTATCATTTGCTTGAAACTCGATCTCTTGCGAAGTGATCTGGGTTCCGTTGATCGATATGTTAAAGCTGTTGTCCAGAATAGGAATATCAAAGATCAATCCGGTCGCAGCTGGATCGAGCGTTACGGTAGTTTCACCACCACCCGCGATACTGACACCCTGTCCCTCATCAAGGGTCTGGCGCTCAAAAATATCAAGAATGCCATCATTATCATCGTCAAGGTCGTCTGCATCCGCGATGCCGTCGCCGTCTGTGTCCGACAGCAGGTTCGTATTGTCGAATGTCAGTTCTGCGTCATCGTTCAGATCAATACCTTGGCCGGGACCAAAAGCAGAAAAGTCATTGAGAATGCCATCGTCTGCCAAGTCCAACTTTGCATCCTGCAGATTGTCGTAAAACTCCGACAAATCCAGAAAGTCATTGTTGCTTTGGTCCCCGTCAGTCAGCGACCCGGTATTGCCAGCATTGAAATCTGTGATTTCATCAAGCCCGTCTCCGGCTTCGTATTCAAAAGTATCATTGCCCGTGCCGCCCGTGATCGTGTCATTGCCTGCGCCACCAGCGATTGTGTCGTCGCCTGCACCGGCAATGATCGCGTCGTCCAAGCCGTCAGCACCATCAACAGCATCGCCCTGCGCGTCAACAAAACCGGCAATAATAACATCATCACCAGCAGTACCGTCGACTATGCCATCTGGGCTGACGTCGAAAGCACCGCGTACGTTGTCGACGTGCATTTCACCCGCACCGCCAACATTGACAATCTCGATGCGCAGACTTTGCCCATTGAGCGACGGATTGAATATCGAAGACACAATGGTGACGGTTTGCAGTGTATCAAGGTTTCCCGTCGAACCAGACGTGGATCCGATGAGAGTTCCACCTGCATACAGATTGACTTGGTAAGATTGGGCGCCATTTTAGTCTGGACCGCCAATGTCTGCGCTGAATGTATACACCTCGGACGCGTTATAAGTCTTGGCCAGAGTCTGACTGATAGTTGTCCCGCTCCCGGACGTGTAAAAAACGTTCTGCCCGGTTACATTACCTATGTCCCCGTTGCGCGGATCGTACGCTCCACCCGCCCCAACCATCGTCCACTCGGGTGGCGCCGTCTCCGTAAATCTGCCATTGCGTAGCGCTGGGTTTTCAAAGCTGGCATTCAGGATCAAAATTGGTGTGGGCATCAGTCAATCTCAATTTCTGTATTATGCAATCTTAGTACCTGATTGCCCACAAATTGACTACGAACAATTAATTCCCCCGAAATTCGGAGCTGTAATCGCCTGCCAAGACCGCCACGCACAGCGCGGGGAAGCTTCGTCATCTAAGATGCCGAAGCTTCTTTCTCGTTTAGAACTTTGCGATGACATTGATGAACAGACCCTGATCATCTTGCGTCAGATCGGTCAGATCGTCAGAGAAGCTTGAAAAGTTGTATCCAACACCAACCTTGGCGTTGTCGCCAAAGTGGCGGTAAACAGCAGCCAAAGCACCTGTTTCGGTTGCGCCGGCATCGACTGCATCAAAGACACGGGCTTCGACCAAGACATCCCAATTATGCACGACATTGTAGCGTGCATTGACGATGCCCAGCCAAGCATCATTGCTTGTTAACGCCAAGCTGCTGTCTTCTGCGCTGTCGGTCCAGCGCCCCCCTATTTTTGCGCCCAATGTCCACTGCCGGGATAGATCATAGCTCAGTTGCAAGTCAGCCACGTGGCTTTCTTGCACGGGACCTGACCCTGCCACACCGTCAATTTCCTGGCCAAACATGTCATAAAGATAGCGGTAGCTGGCGACGACGTTCAGACGTTCATTATCAACCGGCCGCAGCGCATAGCCAATGCTTGCGTCAATCAAAGCGCCATCCAGAATGGAACTGCCATCAGTTTCAGTCTCGGACGCATCCAGCCGGAAAATCAAACGCTGTGCGTCGTCAATCTGATAGCGCGCATCCGCGGTGAAAAAGACGGCGTCCAGATCATCGCGTGTAGACCCATTGCTGGCCCGCTCTTGACGGTATTCGACGCGCGCGCGTCCTGTCAGTGCGTCGTTGTCAAAACGCACACCAAAGGACAGTGCTTGGCGATCAAAATCACCGTTCACTTTGTCGGCAACCTGCCCGACTTCCAGTACCGCACTATACGTCAGGAAATCATTTTGCGCGTATTCAACGCCATACATATTGGACAGGTTTCGCGCGGTGCCAAAGATGTCATAGCTGTTCTCAGTCACGACTGCCAAATCAGTATTGATCTGGCGACGCCCGCCCATGATGTACTTGCCGCCATTGTCACGCGCAGACACGCCCGCATCGATGGCGCGGCCTGCGTCCAGTTCGTACCCGAAATACGTGCTATTGCCTGCATCATCTGACCAAGCCGCCAGCGCGCGCGCACCAAATCCGCCTGTGCCATCAGACACTTCGGCCTCTAGCTTCCAACCATTGCCCACTTCTGCAGAGAGACCCAACCCCAAGCGGTTAAACGCTGCAAGTCCGTCGGTGCTGACTGCATTCTGGCCAAAGACACTATAACTTAACCCTTGGCGCGGACTGTAGGCTATGCGCCCAGCCACGTCAGTGCGATTGCCATTGGTCGTGCTCGTGACCTCGTCAAGATGTTCAACGCCAGCTGTGTAACTAAATTGTTCGCTGATATCACCGGAAACCTCGGCGCCGATTTCGGTCTTCTCATTGCCGACCGCATTCTCATAAAGATCGGCATATACCTTATAGCCCAGACCTGCGTCCGTGGCCGACTGCGCGTATGCACCGTAAAGAGTTTCGTCACCTGTCGCGGCAGTGACCTGATAATCAAGCGTGGAAAAGCCCTCGGTGCGCTCTTCATAATAGCCGCCAACGATGCCAGAGCGCGCCGCGTTGAAGTCGCTCAAATCTGCCTGACCTTCCAACTTAAGGGCCGTGCCCTTGCCCGCGGCACCAGCAGTATTGTCGATCAATACACCACCATCTGACGAAAAAGATGACCCATAGCCCGGGCCATCAGATTCTGCATAATCAAGCTGTACAAAGCTGTTGTCGCCGCGCTCTAGGCGCACATCCACGCCGAAAGATGTTTGATCTGCACCGCCCGTATCATCGCTCATCGCGGTTACGCCAAGGCGCAGGCTGTCATTGGCCCAAGCCTCGACACGGCCACCTTGCGAGAACCCGTCTACGTCTGTAGCGACAGGCGTGTATTCATACTGAGAGACGAGGTTCACCACCACATCGCCGCCCGGGTTGGACTGGATCAGGTTGGGGTTGGCGGACGACGTCAGCGGACTGAACAACGTAATCACACCCTGCAAATAGTTGATATCATAGTCACGTCCTGCCACCAGCGTCTGACGCGCGATCACACGACCCGTATCAGCGTCGCGCTGTTCTACCGTCAAGGTCTCGGACCCGATCGTGATATCTTGACGCTGCAAAAAATACACTGACCCGCCAGTGCCTTGGAACACCTCGCGGCCCACAAGTTGATCGGGTTGCGCAGCATAAAGGTCCAGCGAAAAACGCGCATCGCCCGACGCTGTGGTTGTCGGGCTGTCATAAGAGGCCTGCGCGCCATAAAGCGAGCGTTCGTTGCGCAAATAACCAGAGCCTGTCAAATCCGCCTGATAGTCGCCCCAAAGCGCAAAATTACCGTCCCGTTCAATCCGCAAATAAAACTTACCCGAGGTCGGTGTGTTATCCACGATCTGGCTGTCATCGCCAAAGGTCTGTGGACCTTGCGCCGCGCCAACACGGCGCAGCACGGCGCGGGGGTCTTTCTCGTCAAGGCGTTCAAAGATTTCATCCAACGCACCTTCGCCTGTATCAACAGAACCGGTGATGCGGTATCCACCCGCCGTCTTACCATCGGCATACCCCGCCAGACGGCCTGTCGTGCGTGTCTCGGTGTCGTCGCTGCCGTCTTTGCTGTAAATGCCGTAAGTCAGATCAGCGATCGCTGTGTAGAACCACTCGGACCGCGGAATGACAATTGGGCGTTCAACTTGGGTGCGTTGTCCATTGGATTGCACGGAAACATCAACGTCATAGTCCCCGGGCGGCAGAATACGCTGCACAACCAGACGGCCCTGCGCGTCCGCGCGCACTTCTTCACCCAAGGTGCGCAAAACCGATCCCGGTTGCGCACCGTCGGCAGCAACCGTCACAGCGCCACCACTGACGGGAATGTTGCGCACGGCCGTAAAGTCGGTGCCATCTTCATTGTCTGACATCCGGCGACCATCGCGCTGCATCAAAGGCAACGCACTTGTTTCGTCAAAGCGGCCATTGGCGTCATATGCACGGTGGACGGCGACAATATCGCCCCCCAGCGGTAAGACAAAAGTAACAGGCCCGTTCACAGGGGCTGCAATCACACCAATCAAACGCGGCCCACCGGGGGCGGCGCGATCAATCAAGCGCATCTCGGCGCGATCAATAAACGCCGGATAATTGGCCTCACCTCGCAAAGTAACCGTGTCACCGACGCGGTATGCGGCATCGGTGCCAACAGCCTTGAGGTTCAAACGCGGGGCAACGCCCAAGCCATCAAACGTGACCTGCACATTCGCTTGCAATAGCACCACATCGGTCCGCCTGATTTCATCCTCTAGCTGAGGATCACCAGCTATCGCCACACCGTCAAGTGACAAGGAAAATCCCGTCGCGTCGGGCTGGCGCGCCTCTGGTTCGGAGTTCGGGGCCAGCGGGATAGCGACCGTGTCGCCAGCATTTGGCGCTGTCTGCGGGTGCGCAGCACTCGAAAGAACAAGGCTGATTGCAGTAGCGCTTAGCAAAAGCGCCCGTGATTTGCGGGATACTAGTTTCATTTTTACTTACTCACTTACTGCAACTGGTTCACGGATTTTTCGACGAGCAACCGATAGGTTCCGATATCCGCCCATTTTTCTTGGATCATTTGCTCAAGCGCGGCCAAGCGCGCACGGGCTAGATCCGGCGCTTCTTGATCCCGGTAGTAGCTGATCCGGATAACTGTCGGCGTGTCGGATATCTGACGCAGAACACCCTCGATACCGGTAACCAATGCGGCCGACGGGGCGATCACATCAGCGCCGTAAGCACGTCCGCTCAGGTCCACGTCAAACACACGGCCAATCGCTGCTCCGAAATTCATCTCGGCCATCATGCCTGATGTTAGACGCATGACCCGCGGGTTCTCGGTCGTCATCCTGTAACCGGTCGGCAACGTGCGCGTGTCCACCTTTAGCATGAAGTTGCTTCCGATTTCGCTGGGCAGCTCTGCACAAGGCACCGAATAGCGGCCGTGAGCGTCTGTCGTGATCAGCGTACCGGTAGGCGTCACCAAACGCACGTTTGGAATGCCAACTTCGGCCTGAGGAGCAACTGCGGCTGGGGAAAGCTTGCCACCACTGCCCAACTTGTCGGCAAAGACGTCCTGATTGCTAACCTGCGCTCCTGACACACTTGGCGCGTCCTGATAGCCATTGCCGTTCACGTCATCAAAGACCTTGCCGATGATGTTGGAACACTCAAACACGCTTTCAATTTGACGCGTCACAGTGGCAGAGGCCGTTTCACCCAAATGCGCACCAGATAATTCATCAATGATATCAGCCCTGTTGGTCAGCTGTCC
>Ga0075469_10000607_pt1 | contig 16183 bp, 13 predicted proteins | sample DEB08_DNA_13_FD_77577 | JGI IMG/M metagenome (GOLD analysis project Ga0075469, IMG submission 77577) | Aqueous microbial communities from the Delaware River and Bay under freshwater to marine salinity gradient to study organic matter... | ecosystem: Environmental > Aquatic > Marine > Coastal ...
TACTGAATTGTATTTTGCTAGCGATCGTCCTGGTGGTTTTGGTGGGATGGATTTATATCGTGTTACTATTGAGGCTGGAGTTTTTTCAGACCCTATTAATTTAGGAGCAGACATTAATACTGTTGGGGACGAAGTTTTTCCATATGCTTATAGCGATCAGTTTATGTTTTATTCTTCTAATGGAAAAGAAGGAGCGGGTAAGATGGATGTTTATTTAGCTGAGAATCGATTTGAGAACCGATGGGAAACTCATGTTCTCGGAGCTGGAATTAATTCTGATGAAGATGATTTTTCTTTTGGATTGAATGAAAATCTGGCACTTGGATATTTTGCATCGAACAGAAAAGGTGGTCAAGGAGCAGATGATTTGTACGCATTTGATTTTGCCCCTACATTTCATGGTATTCAAGATCGCTACCAATATATCCCCTCAGACACCTTAGTTGTGGCGCTTAATCATGTTCTGGTCAATGATCAATTGAATTTAGAGCAACAAGACCCGTTACAACGTTTGATTAAAAAAGAAGCTGAACTCATTCTACCGCCAGCTTTTGGAACATTGGAATTGAATAAAAACGGTTCTTTTTTATATAAAAATACACAGCCTACTCAGGCGAAAGATTCTTTTGCATACCGATTAACCAGTGACAAGGGAGTTTCAGAATCCATCTGGGTGAATCTCGATCGAGCATTGGTAGACAAGGAAGATCTTAATCCAATAGTAGCAGATGCATTTTTGCCTATATTCTATAATCTTGATGAGAGCTCAATTTTAACAACCTATCTGGATCGAGTTAATGAGGTTGTAGCGGTTATGCAGGCGAATCCAACCCTAGAGGTTGAACTCAGCTCTTTTACGGATTGTAGAGGGTCTTTGGAATATAACCTGACTCTTTCTAGTCGTAGGACTCAAGCCATTATTGACTATGTACAAGAACGTATCTCGAACCCGCAACGTGTTTATGGAAAAGGGTATGGAGAAGGTGTTGTAAATAAAGGCTTCAAAAAAGATTATGCTTTAGTTGTTGGAAGTTTTCGAGAACCTAGTAATGCTGCAATTTCATTAAGTCAATTGAAAAGAAAAGGGTTTAATCCAATCACACAAGTTGTTGATTCTAGTATTAGAGTACTTGTTTCCCAGCAAGATTCTAAAGCAGATGCTAGACAAGCTAAAGAGGAGTTGAAAGAAATTGGAGTCGACACATGGATATTAATCAACCCATGTATTCAGGTTTCAGAAGAAGTGCACCAGCAAAAAAGAAGAACAGATTTTAAGGTCATTAGACTTTAATAGATTTTTCATTAGTTGGTTTCATGGATCGTCTTTTTTCTCTGTAAAAAACAAATCCTGATCAGCAAAAATGTGATTTAGTTCAAGTCATGAATACCTTTGATGGATAGAGTCTCGATATAGTTCAGTAAGAGTGTTTGATAAGTTAAAAAGTGAACCCTATTGAGTAACGTTATTAAAATTTAAAAATCAATATAAAAACCCTATGTTCGGACTATTTAAAAAGAAAACAGAAGTAGAGAAATTACAGAGTAAATATGAGGCTTTGTTGAAGGAAGCATTCGAATTATCAAAAATTAATAGGAGTAAGAGTGACCAAAAAACGTTTGAAGCGGATGAGGTCTATAAACAAATAGAAATACTTAGCCAGAAACAATAACATCTGAGCTTCTCCCTACCTCAGTATTGACTTCCACATATACTGCTTTTTAAAATTCTTCCAAGTTACGATCTTGGGAGTGCGCTTAAAAGTAGGGTTTACCTATCCTAATATGTTTGGAATTTTATACCCTAATAATGACAACGTCAGTTACTAGTGTTTTTTAAATGCTTTAATCAATATTTTGTAAAGCAAATAATTTTCCAGGAATATGCTTGTAACACCAGTTTCATTGAGTTTTTTCCATAAAAAAAGGAGCTAACAAATGTTAACTCCTTTACTAGTAGCGGGAGTAGGACTCGAACCTACGACCTTCGGGTTATGAGCCCGACGAGCTACCTACTGCTCTATCCCGCGCTGTGGTTGCAAATATATAAACTTATTCTACAACAACCTACATACTTCTTCGGAACTATGTACATTTGTGCAAAATATATGGAAAAACACAAATCTGGTTTTGTTACCATCGTCGGAAACCCCAATGTAGGAAAGTCTACCTTGATGAATGCATGGGTAGGTGAACGCCTCTCTATCATCACTTCTAAGGCTCAAACAACGCGTCATCGTATCCTAGGAATCATCAATGGAGATGATTACCAGATGGTACTTTCTGATACACCTGGTGTAATCAAACCCAGCTATGAAATGCAATCGTCTATGATGGCATTCGTAAAAGGTGCCCTCGAAGATGCCGATATATTAATTTATATGGTTGAAATCGGAGAAAAAGAAATGAAAGACGCTGCCTTTTTTGAAAAAATCAAAGGTTCTAAAATCCCTCTTTTACTATTGATCAACAAGATAGATACTGCGGATCAAGAAACCCTGATGACTACTATTGCCTTTTGGAAAGAAATGCTTCCGATGGCTGAGGTTTTTCCGATCTCAGCAATTACAGGTTTTTCTGTCAAAGAAGTTTTGGATTATATTATTGATAAACTTCCTGAAGGACCAGCCTATTATCCTAAAGATCAATTGACGGACAAACCAGAACGCTTCTTCGTTAATGAAGCGATCCGTGAGCAGATATTACAGTACTATTCTAAAGAAATACCCTACTCAGTAGAAGTAGATACTGAAGACTTTTTTGAAGAAGACAAAATAATCAAGATACGTTCGGTTATTATGGTTGAGCGCGATACTCAAAAAGGAATTATTATCGGGCATAAAGGAACTGCTCTTAAGCGAGTAGGAGTAGGAGCTCGAAAAACACTTCAAGCTTTTTTCGGTAAAAAAGTCCACTTGGAACTATATGTAAAAGTCAATAAAGATTGGCGAAATAATGTAGCACAACTCAAACGCTTTGGTTACAAACATTAAAAAGGATTACTCTTCAATAAACACCCTTTAATCCTTGCAAAAAGGTTATTTTTGCAATTCAAAAAATAATACAAATGAGCGCAATTGTAGCCATAGTGGGAAGACCCAATGTTGGAAAATCGACTTTTTTCAATCGAATGATTCAAAAAAGAGAAGCGATTGTTGATGCTGTAAGCGGGGTGACTCGTGATCGTCATTACGGAAAAACAGACTGGAACGGAAGAGATTTTTCATTAATCGATACGGGAGGTTATGTAGTTGGAAGTGATGATGTTTTTGAAAAAGAAATTGACAAACAAGTAGAATTAGCTATTGAAGAAGCAGATGCCATCATTTTTATGGTCGAAGTTGAAACGGGAGTTACCGGTATGGACGAAGAAGTTGCACAGTTACTTCGTCGTTCTCGTAAGCCTGTATTTCTTGCTGTAAATAAAGTAGACAATGCCATGCGTCAGGATGATGCTGTTGAGTTTTATAGTCTTGGATTCGAAAAAATATACCCTATTTCAGGAAACAACGGAGGTGGTTCAGGTGAATTGCTTGACGATCTTGTAAAAGCGCTTCCAGAAGAAACGGATACAAATGACGACGATGTGCCGCGTTTTGCAGTAGTTGGACGTCCCAATGCTGGAAAATCATCTTTCATCAATTCGTTGATAGGAGAAGATCGTTATATCGTAACCGATATTGCAGGAACTACACGTGATAGTATTGATACGCGTTATAACCGTTTTGGCTTTGAATTTAATTTAATCGATACCGCTGGAATCCGCCGTAAGGCAAAGGTGAAAGAGGATATCGAATTTTACTCAGTGATGCGTTCGGTTCGTGCTATTGAACATTGCGATGTATGTATCTTGGTTGTAGATGCCACACGTGGTTTTGATGGACAGGTTCAGAATATATTTTGGCTGGCGCATCGTAACAACAAAGGAATTGTAATCTTAGTGAATAAATGGGATTTAGTAGAAAAGGATCATAAAACAACAAAAGCTTTCGAAGAGAAGATTCGTGCAGAAACTGCACCTTTTGTAGACGTGCCAATTGTTTTTGTTTCTTCGGTCTCTAAGCAAAGAATTTTTAAAGCAATTGAAACTGCTGTTGATGTCTTCAAGAACAGATCAAACAGAGTGCCTACACGTAAGCTGAATGATATTTTATTACCAGTCATTGAGAATAAACCTCCACCAGCATACAAAGGAAAACACGTAAAAATTAAATTTTGTACGCAATTGCCTACTGCACATCCACAATTTGCATTTTTCTGTAATTTACCACAGTACGTAAAAGATCCGTACAAACGTTTCTTGGAAAATCAAATGCGTGAGATTTTTGATTTCAACGGAATTCCGATTACCTTATTTTTCAGAAAAAAATAAGCTTACAGATTATCGCGTAAGTTTTCTAACTCTTTCTTGATGCGTTCTAGTTTCTTGAGAACATCCATTTTATTCTCTTCAGAACTTTTGAAATCTTTCAATTGATTTTTAGCACCCTCAATTGTCATCCCTTTTTCTTTGAGAAGATGGTAAATGAGTTTTATGTTTTGGACGTCTTGAGGTGTATATTTCCGAACACCACTCGTTTTCTTTTTGGGTTGAATTTCTTTGAATTCTTTTTCCCAATAACGCAACAAGGATGTGTTTACTTCAAAAGCTTTAGCAACTTCTCCAATGGTGTAGTATCTTTTTTCTGGGAGATCGAGTTCCATGATCTAATCGAAAGATTGGTTCTCCTGTGAAGCTTGAGCTAATAAAGCGTCAAATTCTGATGTACTTAGATTTCCGTAATAGAAATTCAATGGATTGATTTTCTTTTTGTCTTTGAAGATTTCATAGTGCAAATGAGAAGCAACAGATCGACCCGTATTTCCAACATATCCGATGATATCGCCACGCTTTACTTTTTGACCTCTTTTGACATTGTACTTACTCATATGAGCATAGAGACTTATGTAGCCAAATCCATGATCGATTCGGATATGATTTCCGTAACCAGAGGCGCGGTTATCCGCTCGGACAACTTTGCCATCACCAGTAGCATATATGGGTGTACCTCGAATAGCTGAAAAATCCATACCATAGTGTTTCTTACGAGCCTTTGTAAATGGATCAATTCTCCATCCAAATCCAGAGGCCATTCGTTTTAGATCTTCTTTACGAACAGGTTGTATCGACGGAATAGCAGCTAAAAGTTCCTCTTTTCTTTCGGCTAGTTCCTGAATTTCTTCTAAGGAATTGGATTGTACAACCAACATCTTGGATAGAATGTCAATCTCCTTAGTTGTGTTGATGATCATTTCCGAACTGTTATACCCTTCGAGATCATTGTATCGATTGACTCCTCCAAAACCTGCTCTACGTTGCTCTTTTGGTATGGGACTGGCTTCAAAATAGATGCGGTAGATATCGTTATCCCGTTCTTCTATATTGGCTAATACACTCTGCATTTGTTCGATTCTTCGACCAAGTAAATCAAATTGTAATTTATAATTACTCAATTCGCGTTCTTGCAGAATTTCTTTTGGTGTATTGATGACATCGGTATTCAATAAAGTGAATAATCCAACTACACCAAACAGAAGAGATGAGATTAGGAACAGAAATAAATTGGATATTTTCAACCGTTTTCCAGAAGAAATGGGTCTATAGGAAAGCGTTTCGGGATCGTAGTAATATTTAACCTTTGCCATGAACTATTTTCTTGTAAATTTTCATTTCTTTTGCATATAGAAATAAAACAATAAACAAATATAGCAAAATTTCTAATTTGTTTAAACTCATAAAATTACTATTAAATGAAATCAGCTGAAGTACGTCAACAATTTCTAGATTTTTTTGCTTCAAAAACTCATAAAATTGTCCCCTCTGCGCCCATGGTTATTAAGAATGACCCAACTTTAATGTTCACCAATGCAGGGATGAATCAGTTTAAAGAATATTTTTTAGGAAATAGTGTTCCTAAGAGCGTTCGGGTTACCGATACTCAAAAATGCTTACGTGTTTCTGGGAAACACAATGATTTGGAAGAAGTTGGAATTGACACCTACCACCATACTTTTTTCGAAATGCTCGGCAATTGGAGTTTTGGCGATTATTTTAAAGAAGAAGCGATTGCATGGGCATGGGAGCTCCTCGTTGGTGTGTATAAAATCGACCCTTCGATTCTATATGTTACAGTTTTTGAAGGTCACGATGGCGACGGTTTGACTAAAGATCACGATGCGTATGATTTTTGGAGAAAAATACTTCCCGAAGACCGTATCCTTTTAGGGAATAAACAAGATAATTTTTGGGAAATGGGTGAGCAAGGCCCTTGTGGACCTTGTTCAGAAATTCACGTAGACATGCGAACTGCTGAGGAGAAGAAAGCTGTTTCTGGAGCATCTCTGGTTAATATGGATCACCCCCAAGTATTGGAGGTTTGGAATCTGGTATTCATCGAATTCAACCGAAAGGCAGATGGTAGTTTAGAAAAACTTGCCGCGCAGCACATCGATACCGGAATGGGCTTCGAACGCCTATGTATGGTTTTGCAAAATAAAACATCGAATTACGATACGGATGTTTTTATGCCGTTAATCAACAAAGTAGAACAGAAAACAAAAGTTACATACGGGAAAGAAGAAGCAACTGATCGTGCTATGCGTGTTATCGCTGATCATGCTCGAACGGTTTATTTTGCTATTGCCGATGGACAATTGCCCAGCAATACAGGCGCAGGTTATGTTATCAGAAGAATCTTGAGAAGAGCAATCCGCTACGGATATACTTTTTTAGACCTTAAAGAACCTTTTATTCACTCTTTAGTTGACCAATTAGAGAATCAAATGGGGACTGTTTTTCCAGAATTAACAGCACAAAAAGACTTAGCTAGAAATGTCATTCGGGAAGAAGAAATTTCCTTTTTAAAAACACTGAACCAAGGACTGTTGTTGTTGGATGATTTGATTTCAAAAACAAAAGGGAAAAGTCTTAAAGGAGATCAGGTATTCGAACTCTACGATACCTATGGTTTTCCATTGGATTTGACCGCACTGATCGCTCGTGAAAAAGGCTTTGATGTTGATGAAGCTGGCTTTGAAAAAGCAATGGCGACTCAGAAAGAACGTTCGCGTGCTGCATCAAGTTCTAGTGCAGAAGACTGGACAATGGTAAATGATGGACCAATTGAAGACTTTGTAGGGTACGATCATTTAGAACATAAGGTTCAGTTATTGCGCTATAGAAAAATTAATTCGGTTAAATCAGGAGAACAATTTCAATTGGTTTTAAACGCTACGCCCTTTTATCCAGAAGGTGGAGGACAAGTAGGTGATACGGGTTTGCTGTTAGGTTCTAATGGAGAAACCATTTCTATTATAGATACTAAGAAAGAAAACAATTTAATTGTACATTATACAACAACCTTACCTCAGAATGTAGCAGACACTTTTACTGCGCAGGTAAACACCGCAGAGCGTTTTCGTTCCGAATGTAATCACTCGGCAACCCACTTGATGCATCAGGCGTTACGAGAAATTTTGGGAACCCATGTTGAGCAAAAAGGATCCATGGTACATGGTGCAAGTTTACGTTTTGACTTTTCTCACTTTTCTAAATTATCTCCAGAAGAGATCAAGGCGATTGAAGTTTTTGTTAACTCCCGTATCAATCAAAAAATTAAGCTCGAAGAAAATCGTTCAGTCCCAGTTGCCGAGGCAATGGAGTCTGGAGCAATAGCATTATTTGGAGAGAAATATGGCGAAGCAGTTCGCACCATTCGTTTTGGAGATTCCATTGAATTGTGTGGTGGTACGCATGTAAAAAATACTGCTGATATCTGGTCTTTTAAAATTGTTTCGGAAAGTGCAGTTGCTTCTGGAATAAGAAGGATTGAAGCCATTACTGGCGAAGCAGTTCAAGCCTTTTTTGACGCGCAAGAGCGTACACTAAAAAGCATCAATGAAAGCCTAAAACATCCTCAAGATGCTGTCAAGGCGATTGGTAATTTGCAAGCAGAAAATGCACTTTTGAAAAAAGAGATTGAATCGCTTTCGAAATTACAATCTCAAATTGTTAAACAAGAGTTACAAGCGCAACTCAAAACCGTTAATGGAATTGAGTTTCTAGCTGTAGAAGTAGATCTTACGCCACCTGCGATTAAGGATCTAGCTTTTGATCTAGGTCAAGGTAAAGACAATTTGTTTTTAGTGCTTGTTACACAGAAAGGCGGGAAACCTGTAATCAGTTGTTATATTTCAAAAGCATTGGTTGCAGAACGATCAATGAACGCTGGAAGTATTGTTAAGGAATTAGGAAAACACATCCAAGGTGGTGGTGGAGGCCAACCCTTCTTCGCTACAGCAGGAGGTAAAAACCCAGAGGGTATCCCAGCGATGTTAGAAGCTGCAGCAGCTTTGGTTGAGTAAGCGATAGGTATTTATACTTCTCGGTCTACTAGGTCAGTAACAACATAATAGCGTGGGTCATCTATAGATGCTTCAATGCTATTGTCAAGCGCTGGATTTGCTTTTAATAATAAGGTTTTACATTCTGGACTCAAGTGAGTCAGTTTTACTTGTTTGTTTAGGTTTTGATACTTTTGAATTAGATTTTCTATCGCTTCAATTCCCGAATGATCACTTACTCGCGATTCGATAAAGTCAATCTCAATAATGTCTGGATCTGATTGAATATCGAATTTAGAACTAAAATTCTGAATTGATCCAAAGAATAAAGGACCCCAGATTTCATATACTTTCGTTCCGTCTTCTTTTACACGTTTACGCGCACGAATCATTGTTGCATTTTCCCAGGCAAACACTAGAGCTGAGATTATTACACCAGCAATAACAGCAATGGCTAAATCTTGCCAAACGGTAATAGCAGAAACTGTAATAAGAACGAATGCATCGGACTTTGGTATTTTGCCAATGATTCTAAAACTACTCCATGCAAAGGTTCCGATGACAACCATAAACATTACCCCTACAAGAGCTGCAATCGGAATAAGTTCAATGACACTTGATCCAAAAAGCACAAACATAAGTAACGAAAGTGCTGCAACAATTCCAGATAAACGTCCACGCCCACCAGAGTTTACATTGATTATGGATTGCCCAATCATGGCACAACCACCCATTCCACCAAATAATCCGTTTAAGAAGTTAGCACCACCTTGAGCCAAGCATTCGCGATTTCCACTACCCCGTGTTTGGGTTATTTCATCGACTAGATTTAAGGTCATTAAAGATTCAATCAGTCCAACAGCAGCTAATAAAAATGCAGTGGGTAAAATCAAGTTCCAATGCCCCTCTAGGGTATATAATAATTCAAATATTTGTCCTTGGAAAACAGGTAACCCACCTTGTAATCCTTCGCCACCACCGTCTTTAATAAAAGAACCTACGGTAGAAACGTCAAGGCCTCCAAGTATAGTAACCGCAGCAACTCCTACAATTGCTACAAGCGCTGCAGGAACTTTAGTTGTTAGTTTAGGTAAAAAGTACATGATCGACATGGTCATTACTACAAGGGCAAGCATGGTGTATAATTCGGTTCCTTGAATCCACTGGGCTCCAGCGGCAGTAGTTTTTTGAAATAAGCCTAATTGAGATAAGAAAATAACAATTGCTAATCCGTTTACAAATCCCATCATTACCGAATGTGGAATCAAACGTACAAATTTCCCTAATTTAAAAACGCCAGCTGCAATTTGAATTACACCCACAATTAGTAGGGTAATAAAGAGCCAGTGTAAGCCTAAGTTTTCTACCGGTTGTGCGAGTGCATCTCCAACTTTATTTCCCTGTTGAATCATATGAACCATCACAACAGCCATAGCACCGGTTGCTCCAGAAATCATTCCAGGTCTTCCGCCAAAAATTGCGGTAACAATCCCCATCATGAAAGCACCATAGAGTCCAACTAATGGATCTATGCCTGCAATAAATGCAAAAGCAACAGCCTCAGGGACTAAAGCGAGTGCTACTGTTAATCCAGAAAGGATGTCGTTTTTTGGGTTTTGGCTGAAGTTTTTAAATATTTTTTTCAAGGAATGGTGTTTTTTACAAAGCGGCAAATATAACCATTTCCTTTTCAGCAGCAGTCCCGAAAGTGAAACTTCGAGTTTTCTATTGTTTTATTCTTTGATCGGAGGGTAGTTTTTTAGGATTTCAGTAACAAAATGTTGAATGCGTTCATCTCTTTTCTTACTGTACTCGCTGATATACCCCTTGCCTTTTCCCTGCCAAACGAGTTGTTTGGTTTTGGTGTCAATTAAATCAATAAATAGCATACCATTTGTTTGTGAGCTTACCGTTGCGATATTGTTATTAGGCCATCCCCATCCATTCCAAAATCCAAAACCATATCCATATCCAAATCCGTTGTTCTGATTAATATAAACGTCATTAGATGATTTAACCGCCAGATTAATCAACAAGTCTGGGGTTTCAGATTTGGTTAGCTGTTTTCCGTCTAATTCTACTTCAATAGCTTTTAAAATTCTTTTTTTATCCAAATCAGAGATTTCAACTTCATCAATACCAGGCTTGAAAAAAGCATAGGTAGTATAATCTTTGAAATCAACAGCAGTATCATAATCACTAAAAACACGAACGCTACTACAACTTATAAAAGTTAAGCAAAAGGATAAAAGAATTAGATTTTTCATAAACAAGTTTTATATAAACCCTAAATTACAAAAACCATGCCTTTACTTCTTTGTTTTTTTGAAATCATAGGGACAATGTCGACATCCGCTCAAACAACAGGAACCTCTTTTTAGGTGATATTGTTCCGTAAATACTTTGTAACCCTCTGGTGACATGTAAAAATCTCCAACTTCAAATTCTTTTCCTTCTAACATGATTCTTTTTTGGTAACCTATCCCGAAATGGATTAATTTTGACCTATGTTTTTTGAAACTACACCACACATTCCAAACCAATTCGTTACGCAAATAAACGGGTTTTCCATCACAATTAAAAGAGAGGACCTTATTCATCCTCAGGTTTCAGGAAATAAATTCCGAAAATTAAAGTATAACATTCAAGAAGCGCTGACTAATGGAGCGACTGCTCTCGTTACTTTTGGTGGCGCATATTCCAATCATTTGGCTGCAACTGCTGCAGCTGGAATGGCATTAAAAATTCAAACGCACGGTTTTGTTCGTGGGGATGAGTTGGAAACGAAAGCTCGGAATCCTACTTTAAAGTTTTGTGAAGCCCATGGAATGCAATTACATTTTATGTCCCGAAAAGCTTATCGACTAAAAGAACAAGCCGAAGTATTTAAATTTTTTTTTGAAAACAATCCAGCCGCTTATATAATTCCAGAAGGAGGGACCAATACATTGGCAGTAGAAGGATGCAGAGAAATCATCACTTCCGAAGACAGCAGCTTTACAACAATTTGTTGCCCCGTTGGAACTGGTGGTACTCTTTCAGGACTCATACAAGCTGCTCCAGAGCAAGAGGTATTGGGTTTTGTTGTTGTTCAAGATCCTGAAATAGAAAATACAGTTAAAAGTTTTGCAGGCTTAAATAAGAATTGGGAACTTTTATACGATCATGGTTTTGGCGGATATGGAGCTTTTCCATCAGAATTGATAACATTCATCAATGGTTTTTATGAGAAATATGAAATTCTTTTGGATCCCTTGTATACAGGCAAAATGCTTTTTGGTATTTTTACACTTATAAAAAATAAACAATGGCGTTGGGGCAACAATATCCTAATCATACATACCGGAGGAATTCAGGGAATACAGGGAGCAAATCAACGTCTGGAACAACAAGGCAAAGAATGTATACGATACTAAAGCGAGCTTGCTTAGTTTTATGTACAGCTTTTATGATAAGCTGTAGCGTTACAAAAACAGTGCGTTCCAAGCCGCAACCCGTTTCCAAAAAAGAAGTTGCAGTTAAGAAAAAAGCAGTTAAAATACCACCTGTTAAGGCTGTGAAATTAACTCAAGAACAAAAGGTGAAAGCGTATTTAAATCGCTTTGGACCTATAGCTCGAGCCGAAATGCGTCAATATAAAATTCCAGCGAGTATTACTTTGGCACAAGGGATTTTAGAATCTGGAACTGGTGAAGGAACATTAGCAAAAGTTGGAAACAATCACTTTGGTATAAAGTGCCATCGCGGTTGGAATGGTGGACGCATGTATCACGATGACGATGCAAAAGGAGAATGTTTTAGAACCTACGAAGATCCTGCGGAATCCTATCGAGACCATTCTGTTTTTTTAAGTGGAAGACAGCGGTATGCGTTTTTATTCAAATTCCATAAAAGAGATTATAAGGCTTGGGCAAGAGGCTTGAAAAAAGCAGGTTATGCTACCGATCCTAAATACCCAAAAAAACTCATTAGTATTATTCAGCGATATGAGTTGTATCGATACGACACCAAGAAAGGAGTTAAAGCGCAATCTGATAAAGAATATCAAAAGTCGATTGTAAGAAACACACAAGATAAAATCCATAGTGTTGAAGTAGGTGATACGTTGTATTCTATCGCCCGTCAGTATAGTGTTTCCGTTAATGAAATAAAAAAGCATAACAAACTGAACGATAACACCATTTTTAAAGGTCAAGAACTGATCATTCCAAAAAAGAAATAATCCATGCAATATCAACGCAGTAGTACGCTATTCAAAGCAGCACAGGAAGTTATTCCTGGAGGAGTAAACTCCCCCGTACGCGCATTTAAGTCCGTAGGCGGAACTCCTATTTTTGTAGACAGCGCTAAAGGTGCGTATCTTTTTGATGTAGATGGGAACCGACTGATTGATTATATTTCCAGTTGGGGGCCGATGATCTTGGGCCATGTATATCAGCCTGTTATTGATGCCTTAACTCAGCGTGCAAAAAAAGGAACTTCTTTTGGGATGCCCACTGCTTTAGAAACTGAGATAGCACGTTTGACCATAGAGATGATTCCCAATATGGATAAGGTTCGATTTGTCAATTCGGGAACGGAAGCCTGTATGAGCGCTGTACGTTTAGCCCGTGGATATACTGATCGTGAAAAAATAATAAAATTTGCTGGTTGTTACCATGGTCATGCAGATGCTTTTTTGATTCAAGCGGGGAGTGGTGCAGTTACTTTTGGAGCGCCAAACAGTCCCGGAGTTACACAAGGCACTGCTAAAGATACCCTCTTAGCATATTACAATGATTTAGAAAGTGTACGTACCGTTTTTGAGCAATATCCAGAAGAAGTAGCAGCAATTATAATTGAGCCAGTTGCCGGAAATATGGGTTGTATTCCCCCACAAGAAGGTTTTTTAGAAGGGCTTCGTGCTCTTTGTGACCAATACGGTGCACTCCTGATTTTTGATGAGGTTATGACTGGCTTCAGACTAGCTCCAGGTGGCGCCCAACAACGCCTCAATATAAAAGCAGATATAGCAACTTATGGAAAAGTAATCGGAGGGGGATTGCCAGTTGGCGCCTTCGCTGCTTCCAATGAAATAATGAATCATTTGGCTCCAGAAGGACCTGTTTATCAGGCAGGGACACTGAGTGGTAATCCTTTGGCAATGGCAGCTGGATTAGCCATGCTTACTGCGCTTAAGGAGGACGAAGAAATGTATACTCGTTTGGATCAAAAAACTGAACGTTTACACAAAGGTATGGAGGAACGAATCTCGACTACAAGTTTGCCTTATCAGATTAATCGATTTGGGTCTATGATTTCGCTCCACTTCACCAATACGCCTGTTGTAGATTTTGCGTCTGCGGCAGCTGGTGATAATGAATTGTTTAAAGCCTATTTTCACGGAATGCTTAGTGAAGGGATTTACCTTCCACCAAGTGCTTATGAAAGTTATTTTCTAAACGATGCGCTAACAAATGAGGATATTGATTTTACACTCGATGGGTTTGATCGAGTGATTAAAAGCTTGTAAAATTCAACCCTATTTAGTACCGACTATTACTTAGTTCACTCCATTTATCACATAATATAACCAGTCTCACGGCTGGTTTTTTTTTACCTGAGATTTAGCAGTTATCTTTAAGTATCAAAATAAGGTTAATGGAACAATTTCATATATTATTGTTATTAGCGGTGGTATTCCTTATCGTAGAGGTGTTCTCAACTGCATTTGTAGGAGGATCAATTGCACTAGGTTTTTTGATGGCAGCGATCGCCAACTATTTTGATGTGAATACTAGTTGGCAAATAGGATGGTTTATTACAGGATGTGTTATTGGGTTCTTTTCAATTCGATGGATTGCTACAAACTATTTTTACCCTGAAGACCTAGAGACGAATTCTTTTGTCGGGAGGGAAGGTGTTATTGATGGAGATTTAATTAAAGTCAATGGACAAGCATGGAAATACAAATCAAATGAAATTATTGAGCAAGGTACGAAGGTCAAAGTGGTGGCATTGGATGGTACTTCTTTGGTTGTTGAAGCAATTATATAAGATCAACTTAAATAAAACAAATCAAATTATGAATGAAATTATAACAGGTTCTAATGTTGTAATGCTTTCATTAGCATTGTTTGCGATCATTATTTTAATCAAAGGCTTCAGGATAGTGAAGCAATCACAAGTCATGGTTATTGAGCGTCTAGGTAAGTTCTATAAACTTCTAAAGCCTGGAGTTCATATTATCATACCATTAGTGGACACCCCACGCTCTTTCTTGAGTAAGAACGGATATGCAAAGGACATTGACCTTAGGGAGCAAGTGTTGGATATTGATCCACAATCAGTAATATCAAAAGATAATGTAGTGTTGATTGTTGATGCAATCCTTTACTATCAAATTATTGATCCTATCAAAGCATCCTACGAAATCGCCAATGTTACAGATTCAATTGGAAGATTGACTCAAACAACATTACGTTCTGTAATCGGAGAGATGGAATTAGATGACACATTAGCGTCTAGAGATACCATTAACGCAAGACTACAAACTGTATTGGATGAAGCATCTGACCCATGGGGAGTAAAGGTTACTCGTGTAGAGTTGTCTCAGATTGATCCACCAAAGGACATTAAGAATGCTATGGAGTCTGAATTACGTGCAGAGCGTCAAAGACGTGCTGATGTATTAGAGGCTGAAGGTTTCAAGCGTGCTGAGGTTTTAAAGGCTGAAGGTAAGCGTGACTCTCAAATTGCGGAGGCAGAAGGAGATAAGCAAGCAGCTATCGCACGTGCAGCGGGAGATGCTCAAGCTACAGTACTTAAAGCAGACGCTGAAGCTAAGGCTGTAGAAGTAGTGAATAAAGCTATGGAAAACGGGAAAGATGCTACTGACTACTTTCTGCAAGAGAAGTATATCAAAGCGATCGAGGAGATAGGTAAGAGCGGTAAGCAAACTGTTATTTTGCCTGCTGAATTAACTTCTTTCGCACAAGGGTTGACTAAATTCATTAAATAATTGAAGCACAATTAAAAACACCTAGTAAGAGTACTTCATTTGATTACATAAGAATGCCATCTGTTTTATTCACTCTTTAATTTGCATGAATTTTTTTATGCGGGTTATTGTAGGAATGAAATCCTTGATAGAAGTGAAAGGTCTTCCGCATCAATTCAATCGGTTCGGATCGATGCTGCCCTTTCACTTCAGAAGAAGTGATTGATTTTGATGCTGCATCTAACGGAAATAACGACCTGTTTAAAAGCTATTTCCACGATATGTTGAATAACGGTGTTTATTTTCCGCCCAGTGCTTTTGAAAGTTACTTCTTGAATGATGCACTTTCTGAAGAAGGTATTGCCTTTACTTTAGGCGCTTTTCAAAATTATTTAAATAAAGTGCAGGTTTTTTTTTTAGGATTTAATTTTATTACTACATTTAAACCCAAATCTTTAAATCCTACTTATGAAAAAAAATTACCTTATTTTATCAATGTTTCTATGCGCTTCACTTTCAGCACAAGAATACTTGGCTGAACTTCCTACAAACCCTGAAGCAAATAAATGTTATGCTAAATGTATTGTGCCAGATGAGTACAAAGACGAAATTGTTCGCGTTCTAATTCGAGAAGCTTATAACGAACTTGAAATAGTGTCCGCAGAATATAAAACAGAATATCAAGACATAGTAATACGTCCTGCTTCTAAAAGATTCGTTTATAAACCAGCTGTTTACAAGACGATTACGGATACACTGTGGATCAAAGATCCATATCATCAATTAAAGGTTATACCGGTTAGTTTTAAAAATGATTTTGAAAAA
>Ga0075469_10000618_pt1 | contig 16011 bp, 10 predicted proteins | sample DEB08_DNA_13_FD_77577 | JGI IMG/M metagenome (GOLD analysis project Ga0075469, IMG submission 77577) | Aqueous microbial communities from the Delaware River and Bay under freshwater to marine salinity gradient to study organic matter... | ecosystem: Environmental > Aquatic > Marine > Coastal ...
TATTGTCTAATTGAGAACGTGTTTCTGAATTGTGAATAATAATACCAGTAGGGTGGTGGGTTAAGATCACCTTTGTTTCTACTTTGTTGACATTCTGACCACCCGCGCCTCCAGACCTTGCGAAGGCCCAAGAAATATCTGCAGGGTTTATGACAATTTCAATGGAGTCATCAATAAGCGGATACACATATACAGAGGCAAATGAGGTGTGTCTTTTGGCGTTGCTGTCAAAGGGTGAAATACGGACCAACCTATGGACCCCATTTTCTCCTTTTAGCCAACCAAAAGCAAAATCGCCTTCAATACCAAGGGTCACAGTCTTAACTCCAGCAACATCTCCCTCTTGATAATTGAGTTCTTTAATTTTAAAGCCTGCTTTTTGACTCCACATCATATACATGCGCATGAGCATGGCAGCCCAGTCACAACTTTCCGTTCCACCAGCACCAGCGGTAATTTGCAGAACAGCAGAGAGGTTGTCGCCTTCTTCCGAAAGCATGTTTCTAAACTCCAGGTCTTCTAAAACATCCAAAGTATTTTGGTAGGCTATTTTTAATTCATCTTCCGTGATTTCCCCTGCATCTGCAAACTCCATCATAACCGCTAAGTCTTCAATGAGTGCTTTGGCTTTTTCATAACCTTGTACCCATATTTTCTTTGATTGTATGAATTTGAGGTGTGCTTGTGCTTTCTGTGGTTGGTCCCAAAAGTCAGGTGCGAGGGTCTTTTCTTCCTCGTTTTCTATTTCAATGCGCTTGGCATCTACGTCAAAGATACCTCCTTAACGCACCAAGGCGATCTAAAAGACCTTTATATTGATCTGTAGTGAGCATAGTAATCATTTTGAGCAAAAATACTATTTACCCTTGGTTGTACCATCAATTTTAGTAAATTTAGTTTTTACTTAATTTAAGGCCTTTCCAGGCCGATGTCTCTTTTATTAACCGCCTTAAAAACCAATCTTATGCGTGTTTTTCTTTCCTTTTGCTGCTTGGCTATGAGTAGTTTTGTTTTTGGTCAACTCAATTTAAACAAGACCCAATTTCAAAAATTCGATGGATATTTCCCCTTTTATTATGACAATGACTCAGGTAAAATTTACCTAGAGGTAACGGAATTAGACAAAGAGTTTCTTTATATAAATTCTTTAAGTAGTGGTATTGGCAGTAATGATATTGGTTTAGATAGAGGTCAATTGGGCGGAGAGCGGGTAGTTTCCTTCAAGAAAATGGCCAATAAGCTCATGCTTATTCAGCCCAACCTTCAATATAGGGCCCTTACGGACAATGCCCTGGAAAAGGAATCTGTTAAGCAGGCTTTTGCTTCTTCTGTATTATTTGGTTTCCCTATTGAAAGCATGTCTAACGGTAAATATATTATAGATATTACTGATTTTTTAATGCAAGATGCCCATGGTGTGAGCGATCGTTTACAACAATCGAATCAGGGAAGTTTTACTTTAGATAAATCCAAAAGTGCTATGAATATGGCACGCACAAAAGCTTTTCCAAAAAATATTGAAATAGATGTTATGCTCACCTTTAAGGGAAAAGCCAAAGGAAGCTATTTAAGGTCTGTGGTGCCTAGTCCAGACCTTGTGACTGTAGCACAACACCATTCATTTGTGGCCTTACCTGAATTGGATTTTGAAAAAAGAAAGTACGATCCTAGGTCTGGAGCGTACTCCTTTTCTTATTTAGATTATGCCACAGCTGTGAGTAGCCCTATTGAAAAAAGATATATAGCCAGACATAGATTGGAAAAAAAAGACCCCAATGCTTCAGTGAGTGAAGCAGTTGAGCCTATTATTTATTATTTAGACAATGGGACTCCAGAACCAGTAAGAACAGCACTTTTAGAGGGAGGTAGATGGTGGAATCAGGCTTTTGAAGCCATAGGATACAAAGATGCTTTTCAAGTAAAAATGTTGCCTGAAGACGCAGATCCTTTAGATGTAAGGTACAATGTCATTCAATGGATTCACAGGTCTACTAGAGGTTGGAGTTATGGCAGTAACGTCTCGGATCCTCGAACTGGAGAAATTTTAAAAGGACATGTGAGTCTCGGAAGTTTAAGAATTAGACAAGACTTTATGATTGCACAAGCGCTCAGTAAAGAACCCTTTAAAGATGGAGATGAAAACCACCAAGGCATGTTAGCTATGGCTGTTTCTCGAATCAGACAATTGTCTGCCCATGAAATTGGCCACACTTTAGGTTTTATGCACAATTTTGCTGCAAGTGCACACCAAAAAGCCTCTGTAATGGATTACCCACACCCTCAATTCGAGCTTAAAGAAGGTGAAGTATCTTTTTCTAATGCTTATGAAACGGGAATTGGGTCTTGGGATAAGGTAAGTGTTGCCTATTCCTACAGTGATTTTCCAGACAGTGTAAAAGATGAGCAAGCTGCTTTGAATGCTATTTTGGAAGCGGCATCGGCTGAAGGCCAAAAATACTTATCAGATTCAGATGCAAGACCAGCTGGTAGTGCCAGTGCTTTTGCCCACCTTTGGGACAATGGCGCTACTGCTGCTCAGGGATTAAATGACGTTTTGGAGGTGCGTTCTAAAGCGATTGATCAGTTTGGTATTCATAATATTCGCCAAGGAGAACCACTTTCTGTATTAGAAGATGTGTTTGTGCCTTTGTATTTTTTTCATCGCTATCAGGCCGATGCAGCCGCTAAAGTCATTGGTGGAATTGATTATAGCTACCAAGTAAAAGGGAGCAATCAGTCAGATGCTTATACCATTGCTGCCAAAGACCAAAAAGAAGCGCTAAGGACTTTATTACGTACTTTAAACGCTGCTGAAATGGCTATTCCGGAAGAAAAATTAACACTATTCCCTCCGAGATCTCCTTCTTATAATAGTGGTAGAGAATCTTTTAAAGGAAAAACAGGTGTGACATTTGACCCTTTATCTGCACCTGAAACTGCTGCAGACGTGACTTTAGGATTTTTGTTACACCCACAGCGGGCTACTAGATTAATTCAGCAAAAGGCGCTAGACAACAGTCAGCTAGACTTACAGGCTGTGTTGTCTGCTTTATGGCAGGGCACTATTGGCCTAAAACACAAGGATAATTATATTCAAAATGTGCAGTTGAATATTAACTTTAGGGTGTTTACGCATTTATTGAATTTGGCCCAGCAAGAAATGGTGCATCCTCAAGTAAACGCAGTAGTTCATTCCTTTTTAAAAGAAAAGGCGGGCACATTATCGGTCTCTAAAGATTTATATGACCAAGAATTATTCAGAAGGTATGCCGCCTTCTTGAAATCTCCTGAGAACTTTAAAGTAATTCCTGCGCCAACAGTACCTGATGGGTCTCCAATAGGAATGAATTGCTCTTTTTAAGCCTTGATTTATGGAAATTAATTTAATCAGTGATACGGTTACTACGCCAACCAAAGGGATGTTGGCGGCCATGATGTCTGCTAAAGTTGGAGATGACGTTTTTAAAGAAGATGCTACAGTAAATGCCCTTGAAGAAAAAACAGCTGCCCTATTTGGTATGGAAGCTGCTTTGTTTTTTCCCTCTGGTACTATGGCCAATCAGACAGCTATTAAAGTGCACACACAGCCGGGAGAACAACTGATCTGTGATCATTATGCCCATATTTTTAATTATGAGGGTGGGGGAGTGAGCTTTAATTCAGGCGTGTCTTGTAAACTGATTGCTGGCCACAGGGGCATGATTACAGCAAAGCAAGTTAAGGCTACCATTAATCCTCCTGACTTTTACCACAGCCCCTTAACTACCTTGGTTTGTTTAGAGAATACAACCAACAAAGGTGGAGGGTCTATTTGGGACATAAATGAAATGAAAGCGATTAAAGAAGTTTGTACCTCTAACGGGCTTAAATTTCATCTAGATGGTGCAAGAATTTGGAACGCACTCGCTGTGACTGGAGAAGATCCTAAACTTTACGGCAACTTATTTGACTCCATTAGTGTCTGTCTGTCTAAAGGTTTAGGCTGTCCCGTAGGTTCTGTGCTATTAGGATCTAAAGATTTTATAGCCAAAGCACTTAGGGTTAGAAAGGTATTTGGGGGTGGAATGAGACAAGCTGGTTTCTTAGCTGCTGCAGGTATTTATGCCTTAGACCATCACAGAGAAAGACTCAAAGAAGACCATAAAAAAGCCAAAGAGATTGAAGCAATCTTATCTAAGAAAGACTTTATTTCTTCCGTATCTCCTGTAGATACTAATATCATTATTTTTGAGCTCAAAGAGTCTGTGTTAGATGCCCAGGCATTTATGGATAAAATGAATGAAAATAACATTAGATTAATCTCAATGGGATCAGGAAAGTTACGATTGGTGACCCACCTTAATTACACCGATGAGATGCACAGCCGTTTATTGTCAATTTTAAATGGTTTTTAACGCACATTATTCCTAAGTCCAATTATTTATTGGGTATTTTTGTGGCCTTAAATTTTTTGACATGACTTTTCCTAATACGCCTCAGGCACCAAAGAAAAATAAAACCCTCTCACATTTAGGTTACGAAAGAGTAGATCCATATTTCTGGATGAATGAAAGAGATGTCCCAGAGGTACTCAACTACCTTAAAGCGGAAAACAACTATTACGATCAGGCTACAGCCCACACAAAAGATTTTCAAGACCGTCTTTTTGAGGAAATGAAGTCTAGGATAAAGGAAGACGACAGTTCAGTGCCCTATAAGCACAATGGATATTGGTATATCACCAAATATGAGCTAGGAAAAGAATACCCCATTTACACCCGTAAAAAAGACCATTTGTCTGCACAAGAAGAATTGCTGTTAGACTGTAATGTATTGGCAGAAAACTATGAGTATTTCAGCCTGGGAGGTTTCTCTGTAAGTCCAGACAATACTTTATGTGTTTTTTCTACAGACACAGTGTCTAGAAGACAGTACACTTTGCATGTTAAAAATATAATTACTGGTGCGCTGTTAACAGACAGAATTGAGAATACGACAGGAAGTGCTAGTTGGGCTGCAGACAACAAAACATTTTTCTATACATCTAAAAACGAAAATACCTTACGTTCAGAGGCAATATATAGGCATAAGTTAGGAGATGTCAGTGAAGATGTGAAGATTTATGAAGAGTTAGATGAAACTTTTAATGCATATGTTTTTAAAACCAAAAGCAAGAAATATATTGTCATTGGATCTTCTAGTACTTTAACAACGGAATACAGCATATTTCCAGCAGACCAGCCAGAAGCTACCCCCGTTGTTTTTAGCCCTCGAACGAGAGGTTTAGAATATGATTTAAACCATTATGGAGATCACTTTTATATATTGACCAATAAAGATGAAGCGATTAATTTTAAGGTCATGAAAGTTAATGAATCTAACACCCATATGTCTCATTGGGAGGATTTTATACCCCACAGACCTAAAGTGTTACTTGAAGACATTACTATTTTTAAAAACTATTATATACTCTCAGAGAGGCGTCACGGTTTAAGTTGTATTCAGATTGTTCCATGGGATACTACTATACCACCTCACTACCTGCCTTTTGACAATGAAACCTACACTGCTTATGTAGGAACAAATCCAGATTTTGACTCAGAAATTTTACGTTTTGGATACAATAGCATGACTACACCTGCTAGTGTATATGATTATAATATGGCCACTAGGTCAAAGGAACTTTTAAAGCAACAAGAAGTTTTAGGAGGAAATTTTAAAGAGGATAATTATGCTTCTCAAAGGGTTTGGGCCACTGCTAAAGACGGTGTAAAGGTCCCTATTTCGTTGGTGTACCGCAAAGACACCCCTTTGGATGGAAGCAGTCCTTTGTTACAGTACGGATATGGATCTTATGGGCATACTTCTGACCCTTATTTCTCTACTGTGAGACTTAGTCTGTTGGACCGAGGCTTTGTGTATGCTATTGCGCATATTAGAGGTGGTGAATACTTGGGAAGACCTTGGTATGATGACGGTAAATTGCTTAGTAAGCGCAATACTTTTACAGATTTTATAGCCTGTTCTGAATTTTTAATTTCAGAAAAATTCACTGCTGCTAAGGGTTTGTTCGCCTATGGCGGATCTGCTGGCGGACTATTAATGGGTGCTGTGATGAATATGGCCCCACACTTATACAAAGGAATTATAGCAAGTGTACCATTTGTAGACGTTGTCACTACCATGCTAGACAGTAGTATTCCCCTGACTACAGGGGAGTATGACGAATGGGGTAATCCTAATGAAGAAAATTATTACAATTATATGATGTCTTATTCTCCATATGACAATGTTAAGCCACAAGACTATCCGAATACATTAGTTATCACAGGCTATCATGATTCACAAGTACAGTATTGGGAGCCAGCCAAATGGGTGGCAAAATTAAGGGATTTAAAAACCGACCATAATATATTGTTATTTAATACTAATATGGAGGCAGGACATTCAGGCGCTTCAGGTAGGTTTGAGGCATTGAAAGAAGTTGCCAAAGAATATGCCTTTATTTTAGATTTGGCTCAGAAAATCTAAGTTAAAAAAAAACATTAAATTTGCAGTGTATTTTTACTAGAATACCTGAATCAAAAACAGTTACATGCATAAAAAGATACATGCTCACAACAGTATCCTACCCCTTATAGGAAAAACACCGCTTGTACAACTTCAAAAAACCGTTAGTGGTTTTGATGGCGAATTTTACGCCAAATTAGAAGCTTTTAATCCAGGCCATTCTGCTAAAGATAGAATTGCACACCATATTATTACTATAGCAGAGGAAAAGGGTTTATTGAATCCAGGAGACACTATTATAGAAACTACCTCAGGAAATACAGGATTTAGCGTGGCTATGGTGAGTGCTATAAAAGGCTATAAATGTATTTTAGCAGTGAGTTCTAAATCTTCTCCAGATAAGATAGACATGTTAAGGGCTATGGGTGCTGAGGTTCATGTTTGCCCAGCCCACGTTAGCGCAGACGATCCAAGATCTTATTACGAGGTAGCAAAGACCATTCACAATAACACCCCAAATTCTATTTATATTAACCAGTATTTTAACAGCCTTAATACAGAGGCTCATTACCGCAGTACGGGTCCAGAAATATGGGAAGACACCAATGGGCAAATCACTCATTTGGTAGCTTGTAGCGGGACTGGGGGAACTATTTCTGGGACGGCTCAGTTTTTAAAAGAGCAGAATCCGGCTATTAAAGTGATTGGAATAGATGCATACGGGTCTATTTTAAAAGGCTATCATGAGACTGGTGAAATTAATCCAGAAGACATTTTCCCTTATAGGATAGAAGGCTTAGGGAAAAACCTAATCCCCACAGCCACTGATTTTAATGCCATTGATTATTTTATAAAAGTGACCGATCATGAAAGTGCCCACACAGCAAGGGAAATTTCTAAAACGGAAGGTATTTTCGCAGGATACACCTCTGGTGCAGCCCTTCAAGGTGTTAAACAACTTCAAGCTTCCGGTACCTTTGATAAAAATGCTAAGGTTGTTGTGATATTTCCTGATCACGGATCAAAATATATGAGTAAAATTTACTTTGACGAGTGGATGTCTGCACAAGGCTTCCTAGAGGAGCCACATGTATTGAAAGAACAAAAGACCACACTGCAGTCCCCTTAAACCATAATTAAATTTAATTAAGTACAGACACAGGCGCTAAATAATTGGGCTGTCTTGTGAAAAATTAATTACTTTTGTAGCTAGAAAAAAACACGCATGAGAGATCTTTTCGAAAGAATTAAAGAAAATAAAGGCCCATTAGGAAAATGGGCTTCACAGGCAGAAGGTTATTTTGTATTTCCTAAGCTAGAGGGACCTATTTCCAATAGAATGTCTTTCAGAGGAAAAGAAGTCATTACCTGGAGTATCAATGATTATTTGGGTTTGGCTAATTTACCAGAGATTAAAGCAGTAGATGGTGCTGCAGCGCTAGAACATGGTGCTGCTTATCCTATGGGGGCTAGAATGATGAGTGGTCACACTGACTTTCACGAGCAATTACAAAATGAATTGGCTGAATTTGTAGAAAAAGAAGCCACTTATCTTTTAAATTTCGGATATCAGGGTATTATGTCTACTATAGACGCCTTGGTTTCCAAGGACGACATTATAGTGTATGATGTAGACGCTCACGCTTGTATCATAGATGGGGTTCGCTTGCACATGGGTAAAAGATTTACTTTCAAGCACAACGATATTGAGAGTTTAGAAAAGAATTTAGAGCGTGCTACAAAGATGGCAGAACAAACTGGTGGAGGAATCTTAGTGATTTCAGAAGGTGTGTTTGGTATGAGGGGAGAGCAAGGAAAGCTAAAAGAAATTGTAGCCCTTAAACAAAAATTCAACTTTAGATTATTAGTAGACGACGCCCACGGTTTTGGTACCCTAGGAAAGACAGGTGCTGGAGCAGGTGAAGAACAAGGCATACAGGCAGACATAGATGTTTATTTCGCTACTTTCGCAAAATCTATGGCAGGTATTGGTGCATTTATTGCTGCAGACAAAGAAATTATTGACTATTTGAAATATAACTTGCGTTCGCAAATGTTCGCGAAGTCGCTTCCAATGATTTACGTTAAAGGCGCTTTGAAGCGTTTAGATATGCTTAGAACCCAACCAGAGCTCAAGGAAAATTTATGGCGTAACGTAAATGCGTTGCAATCGGGTCTAAAAGCACAAGGCTTTGACATAGGTACTACCACTAGTTGTGTTACCCCTGTGTATTTGAATGGAAGTATACCAGAGGCTATGGCCTTGGTAAAAGACCTTAGAGAAAACCATGGTATTTTCTGTTCTATAGTAGTATATCCTGTAATACCTAAAGGTTTAATTCTTTTGAGATTAATTCCAACTGCAACCCATACACAAGAAGATATAGACCTTACATTAACCGCTTTCTCCTCAATAAGAGAGCGTTTAGAGAATGGAACGTATAAAAGACTTTCTGCAGCAGTGAGTGCTGCAATGGGAGAGTAATTATTTATATATTAGGAAGTGATTTTTCTAAAAAAAAGCCTGATAGGAAAACTATCAGGCTTTTTTTATAATATTTTTTTATAGGTTCTCCTGCGTTTGTGCACTTTTGGATCAAAAGCACTCCATAAATTCTTTATGGCTATATTTTCCTCTAGTTCAGGGGTTCTAATACATTTCTCAATGCCCTTTTTGTTACAGGCATTCCAACATTCATGGAACAAGATGGCTGTAAGTCCTTTGTTTTGATATTTTGGGTGGACCCCAATAAGGTAAAAAATAATGTCTTTAGATTTTCTTCTCGCTTGTAGTAAGTGAAATAATCCAAAGGGAAACAAACGTCCATTTGCTTTTTGCAAGGCTTTTGAAAAGGAAGGCATTAGAATCGCAAAGGCCACCAAGTTATCTTGCTCATCTAAAACAAATTTTATGAATTCAGGATTAATAAAAGACAGGTATCTCTTTGTAAAAAAATCTTTTTGCACCTCTGTTATAGGTACAAAAGAGGATAAATTTGCATAGCTCTCATTGAATAAATCAAACATTTTATTTGCGTAAGGTAAAATGTCCTTGGTCTTAGTGAAATTGAGTGCTTTAAGTTTATAACGCCTTTTGATTAGTTCCTGCGCTTTATTAAAAAGACTTGGGTCTATATTGCTAAATGGAAAGATATTTTCCATGTATTCTTTTTCCTTGACAAATCCTAAAGATTCAAAATGTGCTGCGTAATAGGGGTGGTTATACCATGTAATCATAGTCCCTATGTGATCAAAGCCTTCAATAAGGCAACCTACCTTGTCTAAGTTAGAAAAACCTACTGGACCCTCCATGTAAGTTAATTCGTATTCACGACCAATCTCGGCTACTTTTTCGATGAGTGCTTTAGAGACCGCTTTATTGTCTATGAAATCCATCCAACCAAAGCGCATTTTCTTTATTTTTTGTTCTTTTACCTCAATCCAGTTGATCATTGCAGCCACCCTGCCTACAATTTCACCATCCATATATGCCAAGAAAAAACGTGCTTGAGCAGTTTTAAAAACAGGATTAATTGATGGGTCAAAAACCTCCATTTCATCTTTAATAATAGGGGGTACCCAATAAGGATTGTTTTTGTATAAAGAGAATGGAAAACAAACAAAATCTTTGATTCCTTTCTTACCAATGGCTTCTCTAATTTCTATCATATATAATTTTTGACTCCAATTAAATGAGTTTTATGATTCATCATATGCTAATGTTTGTCTAAGCGATATGAAAAACCTAACCCAATGATTTCCCTTGAAGGTTCATTTTGAAAGTTTATTCCAGTATACAGGTCTAATTGTAGGTTCTTTCTATATAAGAAAGCCCCTCCTGTTCTGATGATTTGCTCATTGTAGTTTGGTAATATACTGTATTGCCCTTCCACAAATACACTCCATTTTCTTTTTATAGCATAAGAAAGAGAGGCTATAACTGTTTTCTCTGCCAAGGCTTCAGATCCAATAAAGTCATAAATTCCATTGAGTATTAAAACCATTTTTGGTGTTAAATGGCTTTGAGTAACTAGCATGACTCTTGGGGCTATAGAAGGGTTATTTATTAGGTATGGGCTACTTTTTAGACCTATATTAGCACCAGCATATAGCGCTATAGCGGGTAAGATATTTCGCCATCTAAAGCCATTATTTTTCTTCCAACTATAGACGTTAATGGGTCTATTATCAGGATTTTTAAAGGGATCAAACAGCATGATTTTTGCCCCAATTCTATTTGACGTGAATCCTTGATCTATACCAATTTTACCACCAGGAATAGGACTAGTAGAAAATTCCATGGTATAAGAACCCTCGTATATAAGCTCTAGGGCTTCTGAAAATAAGCCCACTCTTACAGCCAAGTTTCCATTATTAAAAAGGGATTCTGACTGTAAAGCTTCTCCTCTTAAGCGGTCTACACTAAAACCACTTTCTATCTGATACACCCGCTTACCCACACTGTAAGCACCTGTGCTATTTCCTGGCTTGTTGGAATTAATAATATCTGTATACTGTGAAAAACCACAAATGCTGAACAGAAAACCTAGGATGAATAAGCTCATTTTAAGAATTAATGGGCTTTGAATGATAGGTTTTTTATGCATTTTAAGATTATTTTAATTCCACACAAGCCTTAGTGCGGTTGTAGAATTGTATTTTTGGATAAATTTAATAAAGATAATGGGTTTTTTAAGTACACTTCTCTATATACTCTTGGGGTTTTATGTTTTTAAATGGCTTTTGAGGTTATTTGCCCCTAAAATCATGGCATTTGCGTTAAAAAGATTACAGAAAAAAATGACTGAATCCTTCACTGGTTTTGGAGAAAACCAAGGATCAGCACCTAAGCGGGATACGTCAAAAAAGCCGCCTATCACTAAAGAAAAAACAACTGTTGGGGAATATATAGATTTTGAAGAAATTGAATAACTTAGGGCATGAATAATTTTATTGACAAAGGGATGTTATTTAGCATCTTAAAAGGGCTTGGGGTACTATTTCTCTTTTCGATTGTTTCTGTTTCTTTTTTCTATCCTGTTTTGCAAGACAAACAAATAGAACAATCAGATATAGTTCAATATACAGGAATGGCCAAAGAGCAAAATGACTTTAGGTCACAAACAGGAGCGGAGCCTTATTGGACCAACAGTGCTTTTGGGGGAATGCCTACCTTTCAGCTAGGGGCACAATTCCCGTATAATTTTATAAAATCACTAGACAGGGCCATCCGTTTTCTTCCTAGACCGGCAGATTATTTATTCCTTTATTTTATAGGTTTTTATTTACTGCTCTGCAGCCTTAAAATTGATTATAGAATAGCGATTTTAGGTGCTTTAGCCTACGGTTTTTCTACTTATTTTATTATAATATTAGGGGTAGGACACAACGCCAAAGCCCATGCTTTGGGCTATATGCCCATGGTTTTGGCTGGGATTTTATGGGCATTTGATAAAAAATATTGGTTGGGATTTGGGGTAACAGCCCTTGCTATGGGATTAGAAATTGTAGCCAACCATGTTCAAATGACTTTTTACTTTATGCTATTGGTTATCATTCTAGGAATGGTTTTCTTATGGTTTTCTTATAAAGAAAAACAACTCAAATCATTTTTTAAAACAGTGGGAATATTGTTTTTTGCAGTACTGCTGGGTATTGGGATGAATGCTTCCATGCTACTTTCTACTAAGGAATATGCAAATTGGAGTACCAGAGGCCCCTCCCCACTCAGTGTTGCGCCTGACGGCAGCCAAAAAGCCGCTAGTTCAGGACTGGATAAAGACTATATTACCTATTATTCTTATGGTCCCTTAGAGTCATTAAATTTGATGGTACCAAGGCTTACAGGTGGCTCATTTAAAGAGTCTCTTGGCAAAGATTCAAACACTTATGCGTTTTTAACTGCCCAGGGTGTTTCTACTACCAATGCATTGGATTTTTCTAACAATCTCCCGTTGTACTGGGGGCCACAACCCCCAACTTCTGGGCCAGCTTACCTGGGTATCACTGTAGTTGCCTTATTTTTCATAGGTTTTTTACTTTACAACAATAGGCTGCGTTGGGTGTTTTTAATCGGGGCATTATTTACCCTAATGCTGTCTTGGGGTAAGTTTTTTATGCCACTTACAGACCTGATGATTGATTATTTTCCCTTGTATGACAAATTTAGAGCAGTCTCATCAATTCAAGTAATTGTGGCACTTTGTGTGCCTGCATTAGCTAGTATTGGTTTAAGCCAATTATTAGTGAATAATGGCATTAAAGAATTAGATAAGTTAAAAGCGGTCAGACTTGTTGCTATTATTCTTGCGACATTATTAACATTTATATTTGGGGTGAGTTTCATACTAGATTATCAAGGGAACTCAGACCCTCAATTAGCCGCCATGTATGGCGATGCACTTTTAGAGGTTATTCAAAAAGACCGGGCTTATGCCTTGAGGTCAGACCTGATAAGATCCTTTCTATTGCTTTCAGTACTCCTCGGTGGTTTATGGTGGGGAATTAAAAAACATTGGAATCTACCCAAAACACTTACTTTAGCAGCTATTGTTGTTCTCATAGATTTAATAGGTGTAGCTAAGAGGTATGTAAATGCAGATAATTTTGTTTCTGCAGCAAAAGTTAATAAACCATTTACGGCCAATGCCATAGATAAAGAGATTTTAAAAGACACCACTGTTTACCGTGTATATGACATGTCTGAAGGCGTTAACGGCGCAAGAACTTCCTATTTTCATAAATCATTGGGAGGTTATCATGCTGCTAAACCTGCCGCAATAGAAGATCTTTTTGAATTTCACATTTTTCAAAGTCATTTGGAAATTTTACATATGTTGAATGTGAAATACGTTATTCAGCCTTCTGAATCTGGCACCCCAAGTTTGGCAATTAATCAAAATGCGAATGGGAATGCTTGGTTTGTAAAAGAATTGGTAGGAGTGAAGGACCATAACGATTGGTTACTAGGACTTAATGCTTTAAATACAAAGTCTCAAGCGAGCCTACTTTTAAGTGATATAGCACTTCTAAAAGAAAATGGTTTGCTTCAATCTAATCCTATTAATGGAGCCTATTCTATTGAATCCTTAACGGAGGATAATTTATTGAATATTTCTCAAAGTGATCAAATTAATAGCCCGCAGATTGACTTAGTTTTATACAGTCCCAATCGTATTATATACGAATCCAATCGATCGGACAGAGGCTTTGCCGTCTTTTCTGAAATGCATTACCCGTCTGGTTGGAGCGCAAGGATAGACGGGCAGCTAGTGCCCATACTTAAAGTGAACTATGCTTTAAGGGGAATAGAGGTACCTAAAGGATCTCATGAAATTGTTTTTGAATATACACCTGAGGTAGTTGATCAAGGCAGTAAAATTGCCCTTTTTAGTTATGTTTTATTTGTATTGTTCATAGGTCTGGGGTTTTATAAGATTTATAATATAAAACCTTCGCCATAGCTAATTATTGTTCAATGAAGTATTAAATGGAAGAAACTAAAGATAATAAGGCTAGTGTCAATGCCAATCAAAAGGTATTGGTGATAGCTTATTACTGGCCTCCAGCTGGTGGCCCTGGCGTACAGCGTTGGTTTCATTTTGTAAAGCACCTGCCGTCATTTGGCATAGCACCAGTGGTTTATGTTCCTGAAAATCCACAATACCCAATGGTAGATCTCAGCCCAAAAGAAGCCCTACCTAAGGAAGTAAGCCTGATTAAAAGACCCATTTCCGAACCCTATAAATGGGTTTCTTGGTTGTTTAAAAAAAAGACCCTTCAATTGAGTCAAGGTTTGATTCAAGAAAGCAAACCAGGTTTATTAGAACGTTTTATGCGATTTGTAAGGGGTAATTTCTTTATTCCAGACGCAAGAGTTTCTTGGGTGGCTCCTTCTGTAGCTTATTTATCTTCCTATATAAAGAAGCACAATATAGACACTGTAATATCTACTGGTCCTCCACATAGCATGCATCTTATAGCCAACGAATTGGTTAAAAGCACCACAAATCTTAAATGGATTGCAGACTTTAGAGACCCTTGGACCAACATTGGTTATCACAATGATCTGTATATGACACCATGGGCACAGAAGAAACATTTAAGGCTGGAAAGTGCCGTTTTGCAAAATGCACATACGATTTTAACGACCAGCTTTACCACTAAAGCCCTTTTTTCTAAAAAAACTGCTACACCAATTGAAGTCATTACCAATGGGTTTGAACCTTTTGTATATTCAGAAAAGATACAGCCTGAGGAAAATAAATTTAGCCTGGTGCATATTGGGTCTTTACTCTCTAAGAGAAACCCCAAAATATTATGGGAGGCCATAGGGGAATTGGTTGTGGAAAATAAGGAATTTGCGGCTCAACTCAGTTTAGATTTTGTTGGAATAGTGAGTAAGGAAGTTAAAGCCTCTATGGCCAATCATGGCTTAACACCATATTGTAATTTTCACGGATATATTCCTCATGATGAAGCAAGAAAATGCCAATTTAAAGCCCATTTGTTGCTGCTTATTGAAATAGACTCTGAGGCACACAAAGGAATTATACCAGGAAAAGTCTTTGAATACCTCCAATCTTTGCGGCCTATATTAGCCATTGGTCCAAAAGATTGGGATGTAGCACAGCTACTTCCTGAAAATAATTCAAATGCCCTTGGGACTTATCAAGATAAGGCTTTGATTAAATCGTTCATACAGAATAGATTTAATCATGGAATAGAAATTTTAGCTGCATCAGACCCAGCCATAAGTAAATTTGAGCGTAAAAATTTAACTAGGGCATTGTCCAAAATAATAAAAAATTTGAGGAGGTCTTAATATGGGAGTAGTGGTGAGGCAATCGATACAAAATACCATTAGCACTTATTTGGGCTTTGGACTAGGGGCCATAAACACCTTGGTATTATACACCCGTATTTTACCCGTGTCATCTTATGGGCTTTTATCCATTCAGCTCTCAGTGGCTACTTTGTTATTACCTTTATTTCTTTTTGGACTCCCTAATACCATTATTAAATTTTATAATAAAAATGCGTCCGCTGAAGAGTCTGCTAGACTCAACGCTTTTTCGTTGTATTTCCCTTTAATATTTATCTTTTTCTCCTTTGCTTTTGTACTTATTTTTAAGTTAGGGGTATTTCCATTTTTACTTCAAAAATATGCTTATGTGGCACCTTATGCATGGCATATTCTTGGTATTGGAATTGGTATGACTTATTTTGAAATTGCTTATGCTCAAGCTAGGGTAGTTTTAAAGACTGCTTTTGGTAACATCCTTAAAGAGATATTTCACAGACTTTGTATTGCAATAGGTCTTTTGGGACTTTATTTTGATGTGCTAACACTAGAACAATTTTTTGTGTTACTGGTGGGGGTACATTTTTTAAGGGCGTTAGTGATGTATGTTTATCTTTGGCGTTATTGTGATATCTCTTTTTCTTTTAGACGTCCAGAGAAGTTAAAATCTTATTTAAATTACAGTTTGTTTATGTTCTTAGGGGGTACTGCGGCGGTAG
>Ga0075469_10000630_pt1 | contig 15849 bp, 20 predicted proteins | sample DEB08_DNA_13_FD_77577 | JGI IMG/M metagenome (GOLD analysis project Ga0075469, IMG submission 77577) | Aqueous microbial communities from the Delaware River and Bay under freshwater to marine salinity gradient to study organic matter... | ecosystem: Environmental > Aquatic > Marine > Coastal ...
GATGAAATGTGGGGCATGGACATCGCTATCAGCACAAACGCGAAAACAGACGCTGAAGCATTGAGCTTGTTGAAAAACTTCAACATGCCTTTCACCAGTTAATCGCGAAGGAGAGAACTTATGGCTAAATCTGCAATGGTTCAACGTCAACTCAAGCGCGAAAAGCTTGTTGTTAAGTATGCTGCAAAGCGTGCTGCGTTGAAAGAAATCGCAAACAATCAAGATCTACCGATGGAAGAACGCTTCAAAGCGCGTCTAAAGTTGGCAGAACTTCCACGTAATTCTTCAGCTACTCGCTTGCACAATCGTTGCCAAGTGACTGGTCGTCCGAAGGGTTATTACCGTAAACTGAAAATGTCTCGTATCGCGTTGCGCCAATTGGCGTCTGACGGCCAGATACCTGGCATGGTCAAATCGAGCTGGTAAGGAGTAGTAATATGAACGATCCTATCGGTGATATGCTCACTAGAATTCGCAACGCTCATTTGCGTGGTAAATCTACAGTAAAAACACCTGCTTCAAAACTACGTGGTTGGGTTCTCGATGTTCTTGCGAACGAGGGCTATATCCGTGGTTATGAAGGTGCAACTTCAGACGCTGGTCATCCAGAATTGGAAATTTCTTTGAAATATTTCGACGGTGAGCCAGTAATTAAAGAACTAAAACGTGTGTCAAAACCTGGTCGTCGTGTTTATTCGGCTTCTTCAGACATTCCAACAGTTCGACAAGGTCTGGGAATTTCAATTGTATCAACACCTCAGGGTGTGATGTCAGATGCGCAAGCACGAGCAGCCAATGTTGGCGGCGAAGTGTTGTGCACAGTATTCTAGGGAGCGGATATGTCTCGTATTGGTAAAAAACCAGTCGGCCTTCCCAGTGGCGTTACTGCTACTGTCTCTGGCCAAACTGTAGAAATCAAAGGCCCAAAAGGTGTTCGTACCTTTAAGGCTACTGATGACGTGAGCCTCGCTGTTGAAGAAAGTGCAGTGTCAATTACACCGCGCGGATCTTCAAAGCGTGCACGTCAACAATGGGGTATGTCTCGAACTCAAATCGCTAATTGCGTTACTGGGGTGACAGATGGCTTCAAAAAAGAGCTGGAAATCAACGGTGTTGGTTACCGTGCATCAATGCAGGGCGCAGTCCTGAAATTGGCACTTGGCTATTCGCATGATGTGTTATTTGAAGTGCCTGCTGGCATTACAGTAACTGCACCTAAGCCAACAGAAATTATTGTTGAAGGCATTGACCAACAACAAGTAGGTGAAGTGGCTGCGAAAATTCGTGAATGGCGTAAGCCAGAGCCTTATAAAGGCAAAGGTATCAAATATAAAGACGAGTATATCTTCCGTAAAGAAGGTAAGTCTAAGTAGGAGCGTGTAAAATGGCACAAACTAGAAGAACATTGTTCCTCAAGCGTCGCATGCGCAACCGGAACAAAATTAAGAAAATGGCAAATGGTCGTCCACGTCTTTGTGTGCACCGTTCGTCAAAAAACATCAGTGTGCAATTGATCGATGATGTAAATGGCGTAACAATTGCTTCAGCATCTTCTTTAGAGAAGGCGTTAGGGGTGGTTGGTAAGAATAATGTAGATGCATCAGCTAAAGTAGGTACTGCGATCGCAGAACGTGCAAAAAAAGCTGGAGTAGAAGTATGTTATTTTGACCGTGGAGGGTTTATTTTCCATGGTAAAGTAAAAGCATTGGCCAACGCAGCTCGCGAAGGTGGTTTGCAATTCTAAAATTGTAGGTGGGCTAATGCCCACCTCGATGATCCGGGAGTTTATCTCACTGGGATTGATATTATTAAGGGCTCTGCCCAAATTCAGGAGGCCAAAATGGCTAGAGAAGATAATCGTAAAGGTCGCGATCGCGACGAAGCACCAGAATTTCAAGATCGTTTAGTTGCGATTAACCGCGTATCAAAGACCGTAAAAGGTGGTAAACGCTTTGGCTTTGCTGCTCTTGTAGTAGTTGGAGATCAAAAAGGTAGAGTTGGATATGGCAAGGGTAAAGCAAAAGAAGTACCTGAGGCTATCCGAAAGGCAACTGAACAAGCAAAACGCCAAATGATCAGAGTTCCTTTAAGAGAAGGTCGCACATTGCACCACGATGTTAATGGTCGTCATGGCGCAGGTAAAGTTGTTATGAGAACAGCACCACAAGGTACTGGTATCATTGCTGGTGGCCCGATGCGTGCAGTTTTTGAAATGCTAGGCGTACAGGATGTTGTTGCAAAATCTATAGGGTCACAAAATCCTTATAACATGATCCGTGCGACAATGGATGGATTAGGAAAAGAAGCTTCACCAAGATCTGTTGCTCAAAGACGTGGTAAAAAAGTTTCTGAAATCTTACCAAAAGAGGAGGCTTAAATTATGGCTAAAACTATTGTTGTAAAACAAATTGGTTCACCAATTCGTCGTCCAAAAGATCAACGAGATACACTAATTGGTCTAGGTCTAAATAAAATGCACAAGACGCGTGAATTAGAGGACACTCCATCTGTACGTGGTATGGTACGTAAAGTATCGCATATGGTAGAAATAATAGAAGAAAAAGGCTAAAATTAGCCTTAATTATTGAGATAATGCGCCCTGTACTAATGTATAGGGCGTTTTTTTTAATATGTATTTTTTACCAAGTTGAGAATATAAATGAAAATCTTTATTAAATTAATAAATAACTAATAAGTTAAATCATGATACGACATGTAGTTTTTTTTAGTGCAATTAATCCGGAAGATTCAAATGCTATATTTGATGGCTTATCAATTTTAGCGAATATTCCGCATGCATCACTATTTGAAGTAACGCGAAACTTAAAAGTTGATAAAATAAATGGAAAAGACCCTGATTTCATTGTTTATGCTGAGTTTGCCAATCAAGAAGCCTTGGATGCATATAAAGCCCATCCACTTTATAAAAAATCTATATCTATTGTTCGTCCCTTGAGAGATATGAGAATAGCTGCTGATTTTCTCGGTTAAAATGTACATTTTAATTTTGTCACATAACAACTTACATTATCTTGCATAAATTAAATCAACAAGTTATATGCTCACGATGTGGTCATTTAGATCATAGAATCATTAATGCCGTGTTTGCCCTTTATCGCTAATCGGGGGTAGTTCCGGCCAAAGGAGATAGCGATATGAAGCTGAATCAACTTTCAGACAACCCAGGTGCAACTAAACGACGAAAACGCATTGGCCGTGGACCAGGTTCTGGTACAGGTAAAATGGGTGGACGCGGCATCAAGGGGCAAAAATCACGTTCAGGTGTAGCAATAAACGGTTATGAAGGTGGCCAAATGCCATTATACATGCGCTTACCAAAGCGTGGATTTAACAATATTAATGCAAAAACATATGCAGTTGTAAATTTAGGATTAATCCAAAAATTTATTGATGCAAAAAAAATAGACATAAAAAAGCCAGTTACAGAACAATCTCTTGTTGAAAGTGGATTAGTTCGACGTATTAAAGATGGTGTACGTATTTTAGCTAAAGGTGAGCTCACTTCAAAGTTAGATATTACCGTTTCGGGTGCTTCAGCCTCTGCAATTGAAGCAGTTGCAAAGGCTGGTGGCTCACTTAATGTCACAAAGGCGGCAAAAGTAGCTGAATAAGGGTTGTTAGTCGCAAAATCTCGGCTTACAAAATACTATAGTTTTTAGCGCCGCGGTCTGGAAACGGATTTCGCGGCGTTTTTATTCGAAAGGGTCTTAAGCATGGCATCAGCCGCTGAACAAATGGCATCAAATATTTCTTGGGGCGCCTTTGGCAAAGCCAAAGAACTTCAAAGCCGTATCATTTTTGCTTTAGGTATGCTTATTGTATACCGTTTAGGTACATTTATACCAGTACCAGGTATCGACGCAGACGCACTCAAAACTTTTGTTGAGTCAGCTCAGCAAGGTATTGGTGGTATTCTTAATATGTTTACTGGTGGTGCGGTAAGCCGAATGGCGATTTTTGCACTTGGAATAATGCCATATATCTCTGCATCTATTATTGTGCAGTTGATGACGGCAATGGTTCCATCTCTAGAGCAGCTGAAAAAAGAGGGTGAACAAGGTCGAAAAAAGATCAATCAATATACACGTTATGGCACTGTTGCTCTTGCTATATTCCAAGCTTACGGCCTTTCAGCGGGTTTGCAAGCAGGCGATATGGCTACAAATCCTGGTTTTTTAACCTTCCAATTGCCTTGCATTATTACTTTAGTAGGTGGAACGATGTTCCTAATGTGGATTGGTGAGCAGATCACTGCACGTGGAATAGGCAATGGTATATCCTTGATTATTTTTGTCGGTATCGTTGCTGAACTACCCGCTGCTCTTGCTCAATTTTTTGTTCAAGGACGACAAGGAACGATTTCTCCAGCGGTAATACTTGGTGTTATGGTTATGGTAGTTGCAGTCATTGCATTTATTGTATTTATGGAGCGAGCATTAAGAAAAGTTCACATTCAGTATCCAAAGCGTCAAGTTGGTATGAAAGTGTACGGTGGTGAAAGTAGCCACTTACCTATTAAGTTGAATCCTGCAGGAGTTATTCCTCCAATTTTTGCATCCGCATTACTACTTTTACCAACTACAATTGCTACATTTTCAAGTACACAAACATCTGGATTTATGAATACACTCCTGGCTTGGTTTGGGCCTGGCCAACCTTTATATTTTGTTTTCTTTGTGATTATGATTGTATTTTTCAGCTATTTTTACACAGCAAATGTATCATTCAAAACTGATGAAGTTGCTGATAATCTAAAGAAACAAAATGGTTTTGTTCCTGGTATTCGTCCAGGCAAGAATACTGGATTGTACTTAGATTATGTAGTTGCAAGAATTTTAGTAGTTGGCTCTGCTTATTTAGTTGCAGTATGTTTACTACCAGAGGTTTTACGTTCTCAGTTTGCAGTCCCGTTTTATTTTGGTGGAACTAGTTTATTAATCGTTGTTTCAGTAACTATGGATACTATCCAGCAAGTACAATCACATCTACTGGCACATCAATATGAAGGGTTGATTGAGCGCTCTAAATTAACAGGGAAAAATCGGGCAAAAGCTCGAAAGCGAAAAACTAAACGTTAATTAGGAGATATTAAGTGAATATCATTTTAATAGGTCCTCCGGGCGCAGGTAAGGGTACACAAGCAGCAACTTTAGTTATGGATCGTAATATGATCCAATTATCTACTGGTGATATGCTTAGAGCAGCCCGTACTTCAGGAACTGAATTAGGCAAAATGGTTGCTGGGGTGATGGATCGAGGAGAGCTTGTCACGGACGAGATTGTAATTGGTTTAATTGAAGAGCAATTAACTTCGAGCACAGAAACTAGTGGATTTATTTTTGATGGCTTCCCTAGAACTTTAGCTCAAGCAGATGCTTTAAGTAATTTGTTATCAAAGATTGACCAAAAATTGGATACTGTAATCCAAATGACAGTTGATGACGAAGCTCTGGTTCGTAGAATTACTGGTCGGTTTACATGTGGAGTTTGCGGCCAAGGATATCACGAAGATTTTAAAGCACCAATTATCAAAGAAAAATGTGATAATTGTGGCGAAGTAGGAGCTTTTAAAAAACGTGCAGATGATAATGAGGGCGCATTAAAAACTCGTTTGATGGCATATTATAAAGATACTTCACCACTCATTGGATATTACTATGCAAAAGAACAACTTCAGCAGGTTAATGGGTTAAACAGTATTGAAGAAGTTGGGAAAGACATATCCAAGGCAATTGCTTCAATTTAATAATCTATTAATCGATAGATTGGGTTTCAAATAATCCAAGTAATGAATTGAAATCATACAAAGATATAGAGTTTATAATTAATTATATTTGCTTGACGGATAACTTTTTTTCGCCTAATTGACAGCCTTCTGTATTAATAATTTTGAATCTTCTTTTAAGCGATTCGATAATACTTGAAATTATTGGTGTGTGACACAAAATGTTATGCACTGTTGTGAAAACAGGTTCTGGAAAGACGGAACCGCAACTGTAAGGATATATAACTTGGCACGTATTGCTGGCGTTAACCTGCCGACCCATAAACGGGTCCCTATCGCACTAACCTATATTACAGGAATTGGCCCTGCATCAGCAGACAAGATCTGTGAAGGAACAAAAATTGATGCGGCTCGTCGTATTAATGAACTCTCAGATGCTGAAATTTTATCAATTCGTGAATATATTGATGCTAATTTTGAAGTTGAAGGAGATCTTCGTAGAGAAGTTTCAATGAATATCAAAAGATTGATGGATTTGGGCTGCTACAGAGGCTTACGTCATCGTCGTGGGTTGCCAGTTCGTGGTCAACGTACAAGTACTAATGCTCGCACTCGCAAAGGCCCCGCAAAGGCCATTGCTGGTAAGAAGAAATAGGGGGGTTCTGATCAATGGCACGTGAAGCACGTACGAAAAGAAAAGAACGTAAAAACATCACCGCTGGTGTTGCACACATAAACTCTTCTTTCAATAATACAAAAATTCTTATCGCAGATGCTCAAGGAAATGCTATTGCATGGTCTTCTGCTGGAACGATGGGTTTTAAAGGCTCTAGAAAATCTACACCTTACGCAGCTCAAATGGCTGCTGAAGATGCAGGCAAAAAAGCTCAAGAGCATGGTGTAAAAACTTTGGAAGTTGAAGTGCAAGGTCCGGGTTCTGGTAGAGAAAGTGCTCTTCGCGCTTTAGCTGCAATTGGACTTAATGTGACATCAATTCGCGATGTAACACCTATGGCCCACAATGGTTGTCGCCCACCAAAGCGTCGCCGCGTTTAATATTTTTTGGTAGGCATTACTGCCTACCATATTATAATTTTAACCTCGAGCGTTCGCTAGGCCGGAATCATCCCAGTGAACAAGAATGGAGGCCCTTATGATCCATAAAAATTGGCAAGAGCTAATAAAGCCAACACAATTAGAAATTAAACCAGGCGCAGACCCACTGCGTATGGCAACAGTTATCGCTGAACCATTAGAGCGTGGATTTGGTCTAACTTTGGGAAATGCATTGCGTCGTGTGCTTCTATCTTCATTGCAAGGTTCTGCTATCACATCTGTACAGATTGATAATGTTCTGCATGAATTCTCTTCTGTTGCTGGTGTGCGCGAAGATGTGACAGACATGGTCTTAAACTTAAAAGGCGTTGCTATTGCAATGGAAGTTGAAGGTCCAAAGCGTGTTTCAATATCCGCCAAAGGCCCAACAATTGTAACTGCTGGTGATATTGCTGAAACTGCTGGTATTGAAGTTCTAAATAAAGATCACATAATCTGTCACCTAGATGACGGAGCTTCTTTATTCATGGAGTTAACTGTTGATACAGGCAAAGGTTATGTTGCAGCAGACCAAAATCGTCCTGAAGATGCACCAATCGGTTTGATCCCAATCGATGCATTATATTCACCTGTCTTGAAAGTCTCATATGACGTTCAACCAACTCGTGAAGGTCAAGTTTTAGATTATGACCAACTAACCATGAAAATTGAAACTGATGGTTCTGTTTCTGCTGAAGACGCAGTAGCATTTGCAGCGCGTATTTTGCAGGATCAGTTAGCTACTTTCGTTAACTTTAACGAACCTGAAGCTGCTCAGCGTCAGGATGAAGAAGATGACTTAGAATTCAATCCACTACTATTGAAGAAAGTGGATGAATTAGAACTGTCTGTTCGTTCTGCTAATTGTTTGAAAAATGACAATATCGTTTACATCGGTGATTTGATACAAAAAACTGAAGCAGAAATGTTACGAACTCCAAATTTCGGACGTAAATCGTTAAACGAAATTAAGGAAGTATTAACAGTTATGGGACTGCATCTCGGTATGGATATCGTTGATTGGCCACCAGAAAATATAGAAGAACTTGCAAAAAAGTTCGAAGATCAATTTTAAGAAAATGGCTCCCTAAAAAGGGAGCCTATAAATGCCCACAATAGTGGGGAATAGGATTAATTTTCAATTCTGAAAATAATCCGGGCAATCCCGCCCCAAGGAGTGTGAGACCCATCGCAGGCTCGCCAGACAAAGTAAAAATGAAGAAAAAGGAATAAAATTATGCGCCACGCAAAAGGTTATCGTCGATTAAATCGTACGCACGAGCATAGAAAAGCCTTATTTGCCAACATGGCTGGATCATTAATTGAGCATGAGCAAATCAAGACAACTTTGCCAAAAGCTAAAGAGCTTAGGCCGATTATGGAAAAAATGATCACTTTAGCTAAACGCGGTGATTTACATGCTCGTAGACAAGCAGCTTCAAAGCTAAAGCAAGAGCAATATGTCGCAAAGTTATTTGAAATTTTAGGTCCACGATATAAAGACCGTCAAGGTGGTTACGTTAGAGTTTTAAAGGCAGGTTTTCGTTATGGGGATATGGCTCCAATGGCAATTATTGAATTTGTTGACCGTGATGTGAATGCAAAAGGCGCGGGTGATAAAGCGCGCCTTGAAGCTGAAGAAGCTTCTGAAAGCTAAATTTAGGATAAAGAGTTCTAAAACGAGCCTTTATGGCTCGTTTTTTTTTGCATACACTAAATATAAAATTTAAATAAAATAATTAACTTTTGTAATTGTGATTTCTATTAAGAAGAAGAATTAATAATTATTTATATGAACTGATCATAAAACATTGTATAATTTGCTAATGGCAGATTTATTTGATCAAGATTTACCACCATCTAAACATGCAGGAAGCCGCCCTCTTGCAGATAGATGTAGGCCAACAAAAATAACTGACGTTATCGGTCAACAGAAACTCATGGGATCTGATGGGTCTTTATCCATTATGCTTGAGAGCGGTAAGTTGCCTTCCATTATTTTCTGGGGACCTCCAGGAGTTGGAAAAACTACTATAGCTCGTCTTTTGGCATCGGAAGTAAACATGCATTTTGTTCAAATGAGTGCAATATATTCTGGAGTCTCTGATTTAAAAAAACAATTTGAAGCGGCTAAAATAAGACACTTAAATGGAAAAAGTACGTTATTATTTGTTGACGAAATACATAGGTTCAACAAATCTCAACAAGATGGTTTTCTTCCTTTTATAGAAAATGGAACAATTGTGCTTGTTGGGGCAACAACTGAAAACCCATCCTTTGAGTTAAATTCAGCTTTATTATCTCGTGCCCAAGTAATGCTTCTTGAACGTTTATCTTTTAGTGATCTAGAGTTAATTACTCAGCGCGCTGAACGAGAGATGAAAACTCCACTGCCTTTGGATGGAGAGGCGCGTGAATTATTGTTTGAAATGGCTGATGGAGATGGGCGAAGTCTACTTAACCTAATTGAACAAATATTTAATTGGGGTGTTGAATTGTTAAATAAAAGCCAATTAAGTAGCAGATTATCTAAGCGTGCGGCACAATATGATAAAAATGGAGATGCACATTTTAATATCATTTCAGCGCTTCATAAATCGGTAAGAGGCTCTGATCCAGATGCTGCGTTGTATTGGCTTGCAAGGATGCTAGAGGGTGGAGAAGATCCTCGATATATAGCTAGGCGAATAACAAGAATGGCTATAGAAGATATTGGTTTGGCGGATATGAGAGCTCAAGATGTCTGTTTGCAAGCTTGGCAAACCTATGAAAGATTAGGTTCACCAGAAGGTGATTTAGCATTAGCGCAAGCAGTTTTATATCTAGCTTTAGCCCCAAAATCTAATGCATCATACAAAGCCTACAAAAATGCTTTAATTTCGGCTAAAAAAACAGGCTCAAAAATGCCTCCAAAACATATATTGAATGCACCAACAAAATTAATGAAAGATATGGCATACGGAAATGATTATTTATACGATCATGATCAAGAAGATGGTTTTTCTGGGCAGAATTATTTTCCTGATGATATGCCGCGTGGGATATATTATTTGCCAGTCGAAAGAGGTGAAGAACGTGAGCTTAAAAAGAGAATTGAATTTTTTAGTAAATTACGTGTGAATAAAAACAAATCGACAAAATAATTTTAAGATGTATTAGGTGCATATGACCTATATTTATGTAGCACTAGGTGGAGCCTTTGGCGCCCTCATAAGATATTTATTAATGTTAAGCATCGCTTTTCCAATGGGTACGCTGTTAATTAATGTGTTGGGGTCATTTCTTATGGGAATAGCTTATATATGGTTTTCATCTCGGCTGAATGGTCAAGGTGCATTATTTTTTATGACTGGGGTTTTGGGTGGTTTTACTACATTAAGTGCGTTTTCATTAGATGTAGTTAGATTATTTGAAGCAGAAAAATATATTTATGCAGGAAGTTATATTCTGGCATCAATCATATTTTCCATACTAGCAATCTTTGCAGGAATATTTTTGACGAAAGTAATAATTACATGAGTGGTGTTCAAATAATTGAAGTTGATGATGATGGCCAAGATCAACGTTTAGACCGGTTTTTAAGGCGTACTTTTCCCGAATTAGGACAAGGTCGTATAGAAAAAATGTGCCGCAAAGGTGAATGCCGTGTTGATGGTAGTCGTGTTAAAGCTTCAACACGTTTATCTGTTGGGCAAACTGTTCGTGTTCCACCTTTGCCAGATACAAAAGATATGCCTCGTGATACTGCAACGGCAAAAATTACAAAAGCTGATGCCCAAATGATAAGAGACGTCGTTTTATATAAAGATGATTACATAATTGCTATAAATAAACCTGCTGGGTTAGCGGTGCAGGGTGGTTCTGGCCAAATGCGGCATGTTGATGGATTATCAGCTGCTTTGAAATTTGATTTGGAGAATAAACCAAAATTAGTTCATCGCTTAGATAAAGATACTTCTGGAGTATTATTATTAGCTAGAACGGGTTTGGCAGCATCTGGATTGACAAAAGCGTTTCAATCTCGAGAAACTAGAAAGATATACTGGGCAGCTGTTGCTGGATGTCCTCATCCAAAAATAGGAACTATTAAGTATGGTTTAATAAAGGCCGGTGGCCATGGTCCAAATGGATCTGGTGAGAAAATGCAATGCATTCATCCAAGTGAAGTAACTGATATGCCTGATGCAAAACATGCTACCACAGATTACACGGTACTTGAGGATGTGGGTAAACGCGCTTCATGGGTTGCTTTGGTTCCTATTACTGGAAGAACGCACCAATTACGTGCGCATATGGCTGAATTGGGTAATCCTATTGTTGGAGATGGCAAATATGGCACTAATACGCAGACAAATGATGGTGATGGATGGGGTGCACAATTAGGTGGCGATATAAGCCGAAAAATGCATCTTCACGCAAGATCAATTACATTCACTCATCCTATTACTAAAAAAGAAATACATATAACTGCAGAATTGCCAGACCATATGGAAAAAACTTGGACAACATTCGGATGGGAAGTGAAATATGCTCCAGTTGATCCTTTTGAGGTTTATAAGTGACACCAAGTTTTAAAAAAAGGTTTTGGAAAGATGCCAAAGTCGTAGACTTAAATGATGGCTATGTTGTTGAATTAGATGGAAGAGTAATCCGAACGCCATCTAAAGCATTGCTAAAAGTTGATTTTCTTAAAATTGCTGATCAAATTGCGTTTGAATGGATGGCACAAGAAGAAATTGTAAATCCTGCTACTATGCCAAATACGCGTATGGCAAACTCAGTTATAGATAAAATTATGGTGAATAAAGAAGCAGTCATTGAAATGTTGTCAGATTATTCTGGAAGTGATTTATTGTGCTATCGTGCGGTTTCGCCACAAGGATTAATAAGTCAGCAAAATGAGATTTGGAATCCAATATTAGAATGGTCAAAAGATGTTTTCTTAGCTCCAATGGTAACAACATCTGGTGTTATGCATATTAAGCAAAATAACAATTCCATAAATATCTATCGGAATGAGTTAAAGAAAATGAATTTGTATCAATTAGCGGGAATGCATGATTTGATTACAATAAGTGGTTCATTTGTAATTGCGATGGCATTAATTTCGAATCATTTAAATATTTCTGATGCATGGCATGCAGCAACAGTAGACGAAAGATGGCAAGAAATGCAGTGGGGTATTGATGACGAGGCTTCAGAAGCTCTTGAAAAGAAGCGAAAAGATTTCGAATTTGCTTATACGTTTTGGGAAAATGCTTCTTAGACAAATTAGTAATAGATATGTTGCTTATTTAGGTCATACTTGATTACGTATAGCCAATAAACTAGACTTTTTTACCTTGTGCTAGTAATTTTATTAAGCATACGGATATAAAATTAGTAATTTGCATTGTTGGAAAGTATAAATTCCAAACAAAACAAACAAACTTTAATTGATGTAAGTAAGAAATGCTTACCTATATTAATAGTGTTTCTTTTTTTTTAATGAATTTCAAGAGAATACAGTTGACGATCTATGCTCATTTGCCGCAATATCAGACAGGTTTTGGGTCGAACCCAATACTTTTACAAATAGATCCACTTTGGGTCTAACAAACGCTCTGATAATTTAAGAGCACACAGGATGAGGAAAAAGATGAAAAAATCTGCTTTTTTTGGCACAATAGCTGCCGCAACCTTTGCAGCTGGTTTTGCTGCTGCTGGTACACTTGAAGATGTTCAAGCTGCTGGCGAATTAAAATGTGGCGTTACAACTGGCCTAGCCGGTTTCGCTCTTGCTGATGCAAATGGTGTTTGGGATGGATTCGACGTTGCTGTATGTCGCGCTGTTGCTGCTGCTGTTTTGGGTGATGGCAATGCTGTTAAATTTGTACCAACAACAGGTAAAACACGTTTTACTGCATTAGCTTCTGGTGAGATTGATCTGTTGGCACGTAACACAACATGGACATTCAGCCGTGACGTTGATTTGAAATTTGAATTTGTTGGTGTTAACTACTACGACGGACAGGGCTTCATGGCTCCTAAAGCGTTAGGTGTTTCTTCAGCTAAAGATTTAGATGGCGCAACTGTATGTATCCAAACTGGTACAACAACAGAGCTAAATTTAGCGGATTTCTTCCGTTCAAACAACATTTCATATGAGCCAGTGCCAATTGAAACAAATGCTGAAGCACAAGCGCAATACTTAGCTGGTGCCTGTGATGTTTTCACAACTGATGCTTCTGGCTTAGCTTCAACACGTGCAACATTTGAAAATCCAGATGATCACATTGTATTACCAGAAATCGTATCAAAGGAGCCATTAGGCCCTCTAGTACGTCACGGTGACAACAACTGGGGTGATATCGCTCGTTGGACTTTAAACGCATTAATTACAGCTGAAGAATTAGGTGTAACATCTGCAAACGTTGCTGAGCATACAGCGAACGCTGGAAACAACCCAGAAGTTAACCGTCTTCTAGGTACTGAAGGTGACTTGGGCGGAATGCTTGGTCTAGACAAGCAGTGGGCTTCAAGAGCAATTGCAGTCAATGGTAACTATGGTGAAATCTTTGAGAAAAATATCGGTGTAAATACTCCTATCGGTATCGCTCGTGGATTAAACGCTTCATGGACAAATGGCGGATTAATTTATTCTGCTCCGTTCCGTTAAGTTATAATTATTGGGCGCTGTAAAATATTGCAGCGCCCTTTTTTTTTTATCAATTTTTAGTGAATATAATCGCTTTTTGCCTTAAAGATTGTGGCAAAATGCAATTGCATTTAATTAAGGGGACAATAAGTAATGACTGCAATCCCAGATCCAAGTAAACAAGGGTTTAAGTTTAGCCAATTACTTTACGATACTCGTTATAGATCAATGACAATCCAGATTGTATCTTTGATAGCCATTCTTTTATTTTTTGGGTGGCTTATAAGTAATACGGCTGCCAATCTTGCAACTTTAGGCAAACCAATTCAGTTTAAGTTTCTTGGTGAGCCGTCAAACTATGACATCAATCAAAGACTTTTAGATTACACATCCAGAGATACTCATCTTCGTGCTGGTTTAATGGGGTTAATTAATACTCTCGTATTAGCATTAATGGGATGTGTAACTGCAACCATACTAGGTGTAGCAATCGGTGTCTTGAGATTGTCAAAAAACTGGTTAGTTGCTCGTGTTATGACACTATACATTGAGTTGTTTCGTAACATTCCAGTTTTACTTTGGATCATTATCGTCTTTTCAATAATGATTGAGACTATGCCGAGGCCCAATCAGTTTAGATCTGGAGAAGCAGCAATGAAGCTGTTTGATTCAGTAGCTATTACAAACCGGGGTGTTTATATTCCTGAACCATTATTTAATGGTGGGTTAGGCGATATTTTCTTACTTGGAGAATCAAGTTTAAGGTTTGGTGTGAGTTTAGACTTAATTGCTATTTTAATCGTACTTTTTGTAGGCCTTTTCATATCAAAGAAAATTAAAACAAACGCTGATTTTATTCAAAATGAAACCGGAGTAAGGCCAACAACATGGTGGAAAAGGTTATCAATAGTTATTCTGCCTATTGTAATTACACTTTGGGCACTTGGTTTCCATCTTGGTTACCCTGAACTAAAAGGCTTTAACTTCAAAGGTGGTATATATCTGCGCAATTCACTAATTGCATTGTGGATAGCCCTGTCACTTTATACAGCAGCTTTTATAGCAGAAAACGTTAGATCAGGCATACAAGCTGTTGCAAAAGGACAATCGGAAGCTGCTTATGCATTAGGCATTTCTCCAGGAAGAACTATGAGCTTAATAATTCTGCCACAAGCATTAAGAATTATTATCCCTCCGGTTATTTCACAGTTCTTAAATTTAACAAAAAATTCATCATTAGCAATTGCTGTAGGATACATGGATTTAACAGGAACATTAATGGGTATAACTCTTAATCAAACAGGCCGTGAGCTAGAAACAGTGCTCATGGGAATGGCCATTTATTTAATTATTTCATTAGCAATTTCGACTGTGATGAATTGGTACAATAACTCAGTAAAATTGGTGGAGCGTTAATATGGCTGATCTATCGTTTGTAAGAAAAGAAATTATTCCACAAAGGGCCGCACCACTTTCCCAAACTGGAATAATTGGTTGGTTTAGAAAGAATATGTTTTCTGACATTCCAAATACAATATTAACGATAATTGTAGGATATTTTATAATTTCCATTCTGGGAAACATATTGCCATGGGTGTTTTCTCCCACATGGAATTCAGTATCCTTAACTGAGTGTAGGGGAATACTTGCAGAATTGGGTAGAAGTGGGCATGGAGGTGGTGGTGCCTGTTGGGGCGTTATTCGTGAACGTTGGTTGCAATTGTTATTTGGCTTTTACCCATCTGAATTGTACTGGCGTCCTATTTTAGCATTTGTATTACTTGGTCTCGCCTTAGCTCCTGTACTTTTTGATAAGGCATCAAGAAAACTAATATACTTAACTGCAATATATCCATTTCTTTGTTTCTGGTTAATATGGGGTGGTTCTATTTGGTTCCCGGTAATAGTATTTTCAGGTTTCATCGTTGCTTACCTAGGATACGTATACGTTAACAAAACATTTGGATCTTTAGCTGGCGTTATTGCATCAATTGCATTGCCTGTGCTTTGGTGGCTTTTCATCACTAGCCCTCTCTCGACATTATTGCACTCGATTATGCCATTAGGTTCAGAAGCTATTGAATCTGATAGATTGGGTGGCTTTATGTTAGCAGTCTTAATAGGCGTTACAGGAATAGCTTTGTCACTTCCAATCGGAATATTACTAGCACTTGGTCGTCAATCAAATCTTCCAATTTTAAAAGCTGTTTGTGTTTGCTTTATAGAATTTATACGTGGGGTGCCTCTAATTACATTGTTGTTTGTTGCATCAACACTTTTAAATATTTTCTTACCGCCAGGTTCAAATTTTGATTTGATACTCCGAGTAATGATAATGGTTACATTATTTGCTTCTGCATATATGGCTGAA
>Ga0075469_10000636_pt1 | contig 15798 bp, 18 predicted proteins | sample DEB08_DNA_13_FD_77577 | JGI IMG/M metagenome (GOLD analysis project Ga0075469, IMG submission 77577) | Aqueous microbial communities from the Delaware River and Bay under freshwater to marine salinity gradient to study organic matter... | ecosystem: Environmental > Aquatic > Marine > Coastal ...
TACTTATCTATTTCGAACGAAGATTTTTCTTATCGAATCCCAGTAGAGAAATTAGGAACACCAATTGACTGGAAAGTAGGACAAAAAGGAACAAAAGGGATAGTATTTGAAAACGTATCTAAATGGACGCTTCAATTATTTACCAAAAAAGTAACTGAAGGAAAATACGTGAAAGAATTTGTGGCTATTATTCAAGAGAATAGTCCAAATAACACTGTGAATTGGGAGAATACTAAAACGGCTGTCACTCTTCAAAACCAATATAATTGGTTGGTTGAGACAAACAAAACTGCTAAGAAAAAACTAACTGAAGAAGAAATTATTGAAAGCCTGAAAAAGAAATTCAATTTGGATTGATTCCAAAAACCTACTAGTTTTTTCACTCTTGTAAAAAAAATTCCTATCTTACTGTGTCAATTACAATAAGCTAGATGAAAGATACAATATTAAAAGATTCAAAATCCCTTGATTACATTTTTCGTGCTGGTTTTTCTGTTGATATTGTCATAGTCACTTATCACAATAAAAAACTAAAAATTCTACTTCACAAAAAGGAGGAAGAAATAATTGAAAATGATTTGGGATTGCCAGGAAAACTTATTTTACCAAACGAAAATATTGACAAAGCAATAGATAAATTATTGATTAACATTATTGGGGTTAACTCCTTTTATAAAAAAGAATTAACCACATTTTCGGACATTGGAAGGCATCCTTTAGGACGAATAATTACATTTGTATATTATGGGTTGGTTTCATTTGATGAAATAAATAAAAATTTGTCTGCCGATTTAAAATGGTGCGAAATTACAGAAGTTCCAAATCTAATTTTAGATCATAATCAGATAACAAAAAAAGTATTTAGCCGATTTAGAAAAGGATTACTAAGACACCCAATTGTGTTCAATTTATTGCCAGAAAAATTTATTATTTCAGATATCATTGCCATTTATGAGCAAGTATTTAATAGAAAAATAGATGTCCGGAATTTTAGAAAAAAACTTTTGTCTAGCGAATTATTAATGCCTTTAGGAGAAATTCAAAAAAATAAATTATATAACGGGAGGCCTTCTCAACTCTATTCTTTGAATAAAATTGATAAAAAATTGCAAGCACAAATTCATTTTGAATTGTCAATTTTTCTGACGAGAATTTTAAACCATGTGTAAAAAAAAACTTTTTAAAATAAAAAAAAATAATTATGATAAAAATAGGAATAAACGGATTTGGAAGAATAGGAAGACTGGCATTTAGAGTTGCTACTCAAAGAGGCAATGTCCAAGTTGTGGCTATAAATGATTTATTGGATGTAGATTACTTAGCATACATGCTGAAATTTGATTCGGTACATGGAAGATTTGATGGAACTGTTGAAGTATTAGATGGTAAACTAATAGTTAACGGAAACGAAATTAGAATAACTGCCGAAAGAAATCCAGAAGACTTAAAATGGAATGAAGTAGATGCAGAATATGTTTTGGAATGTACAGGTATTTTTAAAACATTAGAAACTGCTCAAAAACACATAACTGGAGGAGCAAAAAAAGTAGTAATCTCTGCACCATCTCCAGATGCTCCAATGTTTGTAATGGGTGTTAATCACAGACAGTTAAAAGCTTCTGACACTATATTCTCTAATGCATCATGTACAACCAACTGCTTAGCTCCTATTGCTAAAGTATTACACGATAATTTTGAAATAAAAAGTGGATTAATGACTACCATTCATGCGACTACAGCTGCACAAAAAACAGTTGACGGACCATCTGTAAAAGATTGGAGAGCAGGAAGAGCTGCCCTGCATAACATTATTCCTTCCTCTACTGGAGCTGCCAAAGCTGTAGGAAAAGTCATTCCTGCATTAAATGGAAAACTAACTGGAATGGCATTTAGAGTTCCTACAATGGATGTTTCTGTCGTAGACCTTACAGTTAATCTTGGTAAAAGCACAACCTACGAAGAAGTGTGTAAAATAATGAAATCAGCTTCTGAAAATGAACTGAAAGGTATATTAGGATATACTGAAGAGCTAGTTGTATCACAAGATTTTATAGGTGAAATATGTACTTCTGTTTTTGATGCAAATGCCGGAATTGCTTTAAATGATAATTTTATAAAAGTAGTTTCTTGGTACGATAACGAATATGGTTACTCATCAAAAATTATAGATTTATTAGAGTATTCTGACTCTTTAAGCTAAACAACTTACTATTTCTGTATTAGTAGAGTATTTGATTAAATGCTCTACTAAACAGATGAAATCTGTGTATTATTGTAACTCCCTAGTTACAAGATTATGTATTGAATTTCTTTTGTCTTACATTTGAAATATTAGCAGATTTCCAATGGTAATTATTCATTTTCTTTTGGAATCCCAATTTAAAACAACAGCCAATGTCACTGGATAAATACACTCGCTCTATTCTCGATAAATTTGAGATTAAGGATTTAAATCCAATGCAAAAAAAGGCTGGTCAAGTCATCCGAAAAAATGAGGATGTGGTAATCCTATCGCCTACTGGAACTGGAAAGACACTTGCTTTCTTATTACCCTTAATAGAAAAATTAGATACTGATTGTAACGAAATTCAAGCACTTATTTTGGTTCCTTCTCGAGAGTTGGCTCAGCAAATTGAGCAAGTTGCACGAAAAATGGGTTCTGGATTTAAAATAAACTCTGTTTATGGAGGGCGAGCAGGTTCGCTAGATAAACTAGATTTAAAACACAGGCCAGCAATTCTTATTGGAACTCCAGGAAGAGTTGTTGATAGATTTAGAAGAGATGAATTATCTCTTGAATATATTCAGACTTTAATTTTGGATGAGTTTGATAAATCGCTTGAGATTGGTTTTAAAGAGGAAATGAAGGAAATTATCGAAACACTACCTAGCGTTAAGCAAAGGATTTTGACTTCGGCTACCCAAGATTCACAAATACCAAAGTTTGCTAGACTGATATTCCCTGTTTTCATTGATTACTTGCAAAATACTGATGGTTCTAATCTGAAAATAAAAACGATATTATCGCCAGAAAAAGACAAGCTACAATCCTTAGAGAAAGTAATTAAGTCTTTGGGTAACCAACCAGGTATTATCTTTTGCAATTTTAAAGATGCACTTGGGCGAGTAAGCGATTATCTGGATAATAAAAATATCAATCACGAGTGTTTTCATGGAGGAATGGAACAAGTTGATAGAGAATTAGCTTTAATTAAATTCCGTAATGGAACAAGTCAATTGTTGTTAGCAACCGATTTGGCTGCTAGAGGATTGGATATTCCAGAAATCAAATTTATACTGCATTATCACCTTCCACTACACGAAAAAGAATTCACTCACAGGAATGGAAGAACAGCTCGTATGAATAAAGAAGGTGTTGCTTACATACTTCAATTTCGAGAAGAACCTTTACCAGATTTTATTGAAGCAATCGCTCCAGAAACTCAAGAAATTGATGAGTTAAAACCTGATAATTCAACTAGTCCAAAGTGGACTACGCTTCATATTACAGGTGGTAGAAGAGATAAAATATCTAAAGGTGATATTGCTGGGTTGTTTTTTAAACAAGGCAAAGCAGAGAGAGATCAAGTTGGTGTAATTGAGGTGCAACAAAAATCTTCGTTTGTAGGAGTTCATGCAGATGCTTCAGAAATCCTTATAGAAAAAACCAATAACTCTCGACTGAAAAAGAAGAAAGTAAGGATTAGTTATATTTAAATAAAACCAATGGTAATAAGTTATTCGGCATGGTGGATACTTGTAATATTGATTATTTTATCAATACCAGCTATATTAATTACAGTATTGATTAAAAAGTATCTTCTCAAAAAAAAATTGACTAAACCAAAACTCACATTTGCAGTTTTATTTATTTTAAGCCTATTCGTTTGCTACATGGCTTATGCATTTTATCACAGCATAAAAATGGATGAAATGAGACAAAGAGTTTATGAAATGGATCAAATGGATAGAAGATGATTTTCAGTTTACTATAATCGAATTGATTTTTAAAAAATGAACACTAGTAAGTTAAATGCTTATAAAAAAACTCTATTGAAAACTTAATAACATTGAATTATAACTCTCTTGAACTGATTTAATGATAGCAGACTTATCAGAATCCAAACCTTCTATATCATCTATTCTATTAAACTCTTGCATATTATCAGTACCCCACAAACTAAATTCAATAACTATTGGGGTTAAACGAACTCCTTTTTCAGTTAGTAAATAAATATTTTCTTTTTTATTTTCAGGAAGCTTTGTTTTGTCTATTAATTTATAAGATTCCAACAATTTTAACCTAGCAGATAAAATACTAGGTGCAATCTTTTCGTCCGAATCGGATATTTCCTTAAAAGTCTTCTTGTGCTTAAGCAGCATATCTCTAATAATTAGCAAAGACCATTTATCTCCTACAACATCCAGTGCAGAACAGATTGGACAACCAGATCTAAATTCCTTTTTCATTTTATATAGATTATTACTATTAATTCGATAGTAATTATTACTTTTGCTTTCAATTCGATAGTAAAAATACAAATTAAATAAACAAAAACTATGTTAGCAGGACATTTTACAACAGCATTAATAGCAAAACAGAAATTCCCAAAAGGAATGTTACTTTATTTTTTAATCATCTCACAATTACAAGATTTATTGTGGTTTACTTTTCACTATTTAGGATTAGAACATACTAATCCAATTGATGCGTTTGATGCAACCTTAAGTAATATGGCTGTTGATATGCTTTACAGTCACGACTTGATGCCTTTATTAATTTGGCTACCTCTTGTTTTTCTTATTGGAAAATTCTTATTTAAAAGCACACAAATAGGAATAGTGAGTATGGTTTTAGTATTGTCACACTTTGTATTGGATTATTTTTCTGGTCACATGCACCACCTATTTGGAGCCGATACAATGGAAGCTGGTCTTGGTTTGTATGCATCTAGCCCATATATAGCAATTGCAATAGAAGCTGTTTTTAGTATTGTTGCTCTTTGGTATTTCTTTAGTCAAGAAGCTAAAAAAGGGATTATAAGAACTATGAAAAATAGAATTGCTATCATTTCTGTTTTCGCCTATGGAATTATCTTTATGTTATTGATTGCTACAAGTTCTTTCAGAGAATTATTAAATATTCCAGAATTTGATTTAGGTTTTAATACCAATATGCCTACCTTAATATTTACTTATGGTGCAATGCTTTATTGCTTGAATTATTTTGTGCCAAAATTTACTACTAGTAAAAACTTATAAAACTATGTTAGAAGGTGTTTTAGGCTTCATCAAAGAATTAAAACTTCGTAACGAAGAGTTATTTTATTTGGGTGCATTGTGTTTAGCTCTTTCCATTGTTTGTTTCGTTTTATCTAGATTCACATCAACACAAGTTGGTGGAGTAAATGGCTGGCTTAAGCCTTTCAAGTTTGCAGTTTCAATTGGATCTTATGCTTGGACTATGGCTTGGTATTGTCATTATTTATCCAACTTTAATACAACATTATTCAGCTGGACAGTCATTATTTTATTTGGCTTTGTACAGTTTTATATCGTATTTCAAGCAGCAAGAGGGCAGTTATCGCATTTCAATATTAGCTCACCTACCTATTCCATGTTGTATTCATTAATGGGGTTAGCGGCAGTTATTGTTACGCTTTATACCGCTTTTATTGGGTTATTATTTTTTACCCAATCATTTCCCGATTTGCCTAATTACTATCTTTGGGCAATTAGGTTGGGAATACTAATTTTCGTGATTTTTTCTTTCGAAGGTGGGTTAATGGGATCACGAATGAACCACAGTGTGGGTGCATTAAATGACAATTCTAATTGGTTTATTGTAGGTTGGAGCAAAACGGTTGGCGATCTTCGTGTTTCACATTTTATTGGAATGCACGCACTACAATTATTACCACTGCTTTCTTTTTATGCATTTAAAAACACCAAAGCAATCATTATAATTTCAATACTATACGGACTTCTTGCAACTACAACTCTAGTTCAAGCCTTAAAGGGAAAACCTCTTTTTGTACAAAAAGAAAAAACGACTAAAAATGTTCAACCTCCTTTAGAGTAGTATTAAAAGTGAAATTCCCTACAATTACACTTACTTTTTTTCCTTTTATTTCTAATACTTCTCCAGGTTTGGCTTGGTTTTTTATTCTCACCTTATCCCCTACTAATATTGGTTTCTTTGGAGCAGATTCTTTCTCTATAATTAACTCTTTTTCTACTTGTTGTACTTGCTCTATTTCAAGTTTCACCTTAGTTAATTTAGGAGCTTGTAGGTTTTTATTGAACACAACAGGCTTATCCTGAGCTAATAATTTCGATTTTTCTATCCCTACAATTTTCTTCACTGCTTCGTAAAGCGCTTTATTCGATTTATTTTTCTTGTGTTTGCCAATTAAATCATAAATCTTCTTCCCCATATTAACAAACTTATTCTGCTGTTCAAAATATTGAATTTGTGTACTTTGCTTGGTAGCCAAGGCTATTAGCTTTTTATCATATTGAGTTATTTTTCCTCTGGCCTCAGACTTGGCTATGTTTTGTTCGTTATTTATTTTCTTAAATCGCGATTTTTCTTTTTGTAATTCTGTAGTCAGTTCGTCAATCTTAATCTTACTTTCCGAAACCTTAGTTTTTGCTTTATCAAGTAAATCTGTTGTAATACCATTGTGCTGAGCTACTTCAAAAGTAAACGAAGAACCTGGCTGACCAACTGATAACTCGTAAAGCGGTTTTAGGTTTTTGGTGTCAAATAACATACACGCATTTACAGCATTTGGTAAACTAGCTGTTAGTATTTTTATATTGGTGTAGTGAGTTGTAATTACAGCAAAAGTATTTCTTGCATATAATTCTTCGTAAAAGACTTCTGCCAAAGCTCCTCCAAGTTCTGGGTCCGATCCACTTCCAAATTCATCTAACAACAACATAGTATTTTCATTGGCAGCACCCAGAAAAAACTTCATTCTATTAATACGATAACTGTAAGTACTCAATTGGTTTTCTATAGATTGGTTGTCTCCAATATCTGAGTATACATTATCAAACCAACAACATTGGCTGCCAGAATTTAATGGTAAAAACAATCCCGATTGAAACATCATTTGTATTAAACCAACCGTTTTTAACGTGATGGATTTCCCTCCTGCATTGGGCCCAGAGATTACCAAAAATCGAGTTTCATCATCCAACTCAATGTTTTGACCTATAGTTTCTAAATCTAGCTCGGTATTTTTTATTTTAAGTAAAGGATGAGTCGCATTTTCCCAGTACAGTTTTCTGTGAGAGTTTACTTTAGGAATAATTCCCTCATACACATCTGCAAATCGTACTTTAGCATTGTACACGTCAAACCTCACTAATAACCTTTGAAATGCCTTTAAATTATGTCTTTGCGAACGAAGTTCAAGCGTAATCTTTTCAAAAATCAAATACAACTCGTGCTTCTCTTGTATCTTTAATTGCTCTTGATTTCTATTTAATTGAATATTAGATTCTGGTTCAATATAGCTCACCACTCCTTTGGAACTAATCCCAACAATTCGTCCTTTAACTCTTTTCTTATAAGCAGAAGTTACTGTAAGTAACCTTCTGTTATCCAAATGAGTTTCTTCTGTCTCTCCCAAAAATCCTTCATTACGGTAATGAATGAGGGCTTTTTCAAAATTCTTGTTAATCGCTTTTTTGTTCGATCTTAGTTGGTTTCTAACCTCATATAATTCTTTAGATGCTTTGTCTTTAATATCAAACTTCTTTTCATCCAACACTTCTCTAATTACAGCAAGAACTTCATCAATACTGTTAATATGCGAACAGGCTTCAAAAATTAAAGGAGCCTCTACTCTATTTGCATTCGAAAATTTCAGCAACTCTTTAGTTCCTAAACAAAGTGCAAATATCTTTAATAGTTCATCCAGAATAAGAACACCATTTTCAACTCTCAATAATTTAAGAGCTCCATCAATATCTTCGGAATTTGGGTGAGGCAGGTTTAAGCTTTCACTTTGGTGGATGTATTGAATCTCTTTAAGTAATTCAAATTCCTTTTTAAGAGTGTTTACATCCGAAAAAAACTTGAGGTTGGTTGCAAGCTCTTTCGCCTTGGTAGATTTGCAAAACTTAGCCAACAATTCGCAAATGGAATCAAATTCTAGGTCTTCTTTAGTTTGTTGGTCTAGTTGCATAATGAATTAAAACACGAAGATAAAAAAATGTTATTTGAGAAACTGATTTAATAATGGAAAGCAGAATTTTAGATTCAACTATTTATGAGTATTTTGAGATTGAAAAAAAAACTCCAATGAAATCAATTTCTGCATCTCTTTTGATTTTACTATTCTTTACTTATTGTAAACCAGAAGAAGTTAAAATAATAGAATTCGACTTCAAAGTATTCAAATTGGAACTACCCAATACTTGGCGAAAAATTGAACGCAATGGAATTGATAGTTTTGTGGGTGAACTGACAGATGGTAATGATTCTATTTATTTCGATTACGGTAGGTATTCATCTGATTTTAAACACGAAGATGATTTAACACAATTGTTTTCGAAAGAAAAAGTAAATGGTAAAAAAGCAATAATCACAAAACCAACTAATTATGGTAAAGGATTAGTTGGTATTCTTTTTAAAAAAGCAAATCACAAAAATAAATTTGTACTTGCAGGAAGAAACTTAAAAAATGAAGAGATTGTTTTAGAAGCCTTTAAAACAATAGTATTTGAGGATAGCGAAAAGGATACTATTCCAATAAAGTTTAACTTTAATGGAGATTTTAACCCCAATATTGGAAGAAATTTATTCATGCAAAATTGCGCAAGTTGCCATCATCCCTCTAAATATGGTACTGGTCCCAGTATCAAAAGTATGGATTTAGTATCAATGAAAAAATGGATTCTTGACTCGACCGAAACTAAAAGAACAGAAACTATTGCTGATAAATTTTATCATCAAAAAAAATTTAATCAATATCTTTCAGAAGAGGATTTAATGAAAATAATAGATCATTGTGAGTAAAATAATAGTCTAGTCCATTGTTCTGAGAGACTAGTTTTTATTAAAGTAATAGGATGCTATCAATAAGGTAATTTATTCTTTTGCTGAAAATGTTAAAATTACTACCTTTAAAAAGCTGACGAACAAACGTCTGTAAATCATTTAAATAAATAACACCATGAAAAAAAACATCCTCATACTAGCTGTAGTTCTATTAGCAAACATTTCTTTTAGTCAGAATTTCAAAAAGTTGGTGAACTATGAATTTAAAACTGAAGAGAGCTACACTACCGAGATGGACAAAGTGCTAGAATGTGCTAATTATTTATTTGAAAATCCTAATGATGAAAATGAGCTGAATAGATTAATTGCAACTCAGTATATCATGAATTGGATGAATGGAACACCTGATTATACTTTTGAAATTGGTGATGATGCAATGAGTTTAACTAAAGGAAAACAAGAATTACTTGGTTTGTACTTAGCAGCTATGACTAAAGTTGTATTGGATAATCCAGAAGAAGAATTAAGCAACAAGGAAATTCACAACCAGTCTCAAGAAATTTTGGTAAAGTATTGCTCTGATGAGAATAACAACATCAAGCCATCAAAAAAAATCAAGAAAATAATTAAGAGTAGAAAATAATGAATAACATAATTACTAATTCTCTCTTTGCTCTTGGATTAATTACTCTCACAAGTTGTAATTTATTATCTCAAGATAAAAAAGAAACAAAAACACCAATTAATCCTCATGAGGTTGGTGTATACGATACCGATTTACTACCTGCAAGTTTTCATACAGACCGAAGAGAACAATTAAGAAACTTAATGCCAGATAGTTCAGTAGCAATATTTTTCTCTGCTCCTATTCGTAATCGTTCCAATGATGTAGATTTTGAATACCATCAAGATCCAAACTTTAGATACTTAACTGGGCTTAATGAACCACATTCTTTGGTTATCATTTACAAGCATCCAACTTTATTTAATGGCAAATTAATAAAAGAACTGCTTTTTGTTCAACCTCGTGATGCGAATAAAGAATTGTGGCTAGGAAAAAGATTAGGAGTAGAAGGAGCTAAACAAATACTTGAATTTGAGATGGTTCTGCCAACAACAGAGTTCAAATCTACTAACTGTAAGATTGATGGAACCAATTATACTTATTTCCCTATTGATAAGAACGACACACGCGATACACGTTCTAAAATTGATTTATTCGATTTAAAAAAACACTTTTTAACCCAAACTGTTAGAAAAACAGGGAGTAAAAATTTAGCCCGATTTATGGGGCTACTTAGAGAAATAAAGACAGAAGAAGAAATGGTGCTTATGCGAAAAGCAATTGATATTACTTGTAAATCGCAAACAGAGTTAATGAAAAAGTTAACTCCACAAATGGCTGAATACCAAACAGAAGCCTTAGTTGAATATCATTTTAGAAACGAAGGAGCTGAGCATGCTGGCTTCCCTTCTATTCATGGAAGTGGAGGTAACTCTTGCATCTTACATTATGTAAGTAACCGAAGAATGTTTGAAGAAAATGATTTATTAGTAAGTGATATTGGTGCCGAATATCATGGATACACGGCAGATGTAACAAGAACACTTCCTGTAAATGGAAAGTACTCTTCGGAACAAGCAATCATCTATAATTTAGTATTAAAAGCTCAATCTGCAGGAATAGATTCTTGCATGGCTGGAAATAGTTTTTGGATTGCAGGACGAGTTGCTAATGAAATCATAGCAGAAGGATTAGTTGAATTGGGTATTATTAAAAATAAATCTGAAGTAAAAAAGTATTTCCCTCACGGAACTTCTCATTATTTAGGATTGGATGTGCATGATGTTGGAAGTTATGGAAAGTTAACTCCAGGACAAATCATAACTGTTGAACCTGGAATTTATATTCCAGCTGGATCGGATTGTGACCCAAAATGGTGGAATATTGGAGTAAGAATTGAAGATGATATATTAATTACTTCTGGTGAGCCAGAAAATTTATCGGGCTGTGTACCCCGAACCATCAATGAAATAGAGGCTTTGATGAAAAAATAAGCTTACTTTAATTAATAAAAATAATTGCAGTTAAATATTTGATTGTAAAATTATAGTTTATATATTTGCACTCTTGAAATTAAAGCACAATGGCGAAGACAAAAGGAAATAGAATACAAGTAATCTTAGAATGTACAGAACACAAAGCGACAGGGGTTGCTGGAACATCTCGTTACATCACAACTAAGAACAGAAAAAACACTCCAGAAAGAATGGAAGTGAAGAAGTACAACAGAATTTTGAGAAAACACACAATTCACAAAGAAATTAAATAATTAAGATATGGCTAAGAAAGTAGTAGCATCCTTACAAAAAGGAGGAGGAAAACAACATACAAAGGTTATTAAAGCGGTAAAATCAGCAAAGACTGGGGCTTACCAATTTAAAGAAGCGATTGTATTGAACAACCAAGTAAAAGATTTTTTTAGTAAATAATTAATTTACTATTCACTATATTGAGCTTCTTTCATATTTATGGAAGAAGCTTTTTTTATATGTATTAAAATTACTTGCCATGAAAAATTATTCGATTGTATTTTTACTTTTTTTTACTTCTTGCTCTATAAGTAATATTTCGAGACAAAACTCTCAGAATATTGAGAGCCAAGAATCATCTGCAAAAGTTAGTTTTTACTTAACGAAAACATCTTCGGAGTCAATACCTCTTCTTATTCCTTCTGTAATGAATCCGAATTTATCTCCAAATTCGTCTAGTGCAGTTGTTTTATCAATAGGACAACAAGTATATTTCAAATACAAAGGGAAGAAATACATACTTATAGAAGTAGATAAATCGATAAAAAAAGGAGACAAAATTGAAGTTTCTGAACTACTTAAAAAACGAAAAGAAGAACTCGGATTAAAATAGATTTATAGTGAGCATATTTAAAAAAATATTTTCGAAAGAAAAAAAAGAAACTCTTGACAAAGGGCTCGAAAAAACTAAAGAATCAGTTTTTTCAAAACTCTCAAGAGCTGTTGCCGGAAAATCTTCTGTTGACGCAGATGTATTGGATGAACTAGAAGAAGCGCTTATTACTTCTGATGTTGGTGTAAAAACTACAGTTAAAATTATCGAAAGAATTGAAGCTCGTGTTTCTAAAGACAAATACATCAATACTTCTGAACTAAACAAAATACTACAAGAAGAAATTGCAGGTTTACTGGAAGAAAATAATTCTGTAGACCAAACTGATTTTTCTGTACCTGATACACACAAGCCTCATGTAATAATGGTGGTAGGTGTAAATGGTGTAGGAAAAACTACAACAATTGGAAAGTTGGCACATCAATTTAAAAAGGCTGGTAAAAAAGTAGTACTTGGTGCTGCCGATACATTTAGAGCTGCTGCAGTTGATCAACTTATTATTTGGGCAGAACGTGTAGGGGTTCCTATTGTACAACAAGGAATGAATGCCGATCCTGCTTCTGTTGCATTTGACACTTTACAAAGTGCAGTGACTCAAGGTGCAGATGTAGTACTTATTGATACAGCTGGAAGATTACACAATAAAGTGAACTTAATGAACGAGCTTACTAAAATTAAAAGAGTAATGGATAAGGTTGTGCCAGATGCACCTCATGAAATATTACTAGTTTTAGATGGTTCTACAGGACAAAATGCAATTGAGCAATGTGCTCAATTTATACAAGCAACAGATGTTACTTCCCTTGCTCTTACCAAACTTGATGGTACGGCAAAAGGTGGAGTTGTGATAGGAATTTCTGATCAGTTTAGTATTCCTGTTAAATATATTGGTGTTGGTGAAGGAATGGAAGATTTACAAGTTTTCAATAAAATGGAGTTTGTAGATTCATTATTTAGTTTGAAATAAATGAAAACAAAGACATTACAAAAAAACAAAGTAAACGTAATCACTTTAGGGTGTTCTAAGAACACTTTTGATTCGGAATTACTAATGGCTCAGTTACACGCCAATAAATTTGATGTGGAACATGAATCTAATAGTCAGGATCACGAAATTGTGATTGTGAATACTTGTGGGTTTATTGATAACGCCAAGCAAGAATCTATTGATACCATTTTGCAATACGCAAATGCTAAAGACAATGGATTAGTTGATAAATTATACGTTACTGGATGTTTATCAGAAAGGTATAAAGAAAATTTAGAAGAAGAAATTCCTCAAGTAGATGCATATTTTGGAACTCGTGAGTTACCACAAATGCTTAAGGTATTGAATGCCGATTACAAAAAGGAATTATTAGGAGAAAGGATTTTAACTACTCCTGCTCACTTTGCTTATTTCAAAATTGCAGAAGGATGCGACAGACCTTGTTCATTTTGTGCAATTCCACTAATGAGAGGAAAACACAAGTCTACTCCTATTGAACAATTAGTTAAAAACGCAAAAAGTTTAGTAGCTAATGGAGTTAAAGAATTGATGCTTATTGCTCAAGATTTAACTTACTACGGATTAGATTTATACAAAGAAAGAAAATTAGCCGAATTACTTCGTCAGCTTTCTGATATTGATGGATTGGAATGGATTAGGTTGCACTACGCCTACCCTTCTGGATTCCCATTAGATGTACTGGATGTAATGGCAGAAAGAGACAATATTTGTAATTATCTGGATATGCCTTTACAACACGGCTCTACAAAAGTGCTTAAAGACATGCGAAGAGGAATTACTCGTGAAAAGACTACCGCTTTGGTAAAAACTATTCGCGAAAAAGTTCCTGGAATTGCAATTAGAACTACATTAATTGCTGGCTACCCTGGCGAAACTGAAGAAGACTTTCAGGAAATGGCAGAATGGGTAAAAGAAATGAAATTCGATAGATTGGGAATATTTGAATATTCGCATGAAGAGAATACTCATGCTCATAACTCTGATGATGACGTTCCTGCAGAAGTAAAAACTGCAAGAGCCGAAGAAATTATGGATATTCAATCAACTATCTCTTACGAGCACAACCAAGCTAAAATTGGAAAAGAGTTTAAAGTATTGTTTGATCGTATTGAAGGAGAACACTTTGTAGGAAGAACAGAATTTGATTCTCCAGAAGTGGATAATGAAGTTTGGGTTCCTATCTCTGAAGAAAACCATGTTAGAATTGGTGATTACGCTACCGTAAAAATCAATACTGCTGATTACTTTGATTTGTTTGGGAGCATTGTGAAGTAAACCTCATAATAATCTAAAAACCATATCCCAATAATAATTCGTAAATTGTAGTATTATCCATTGATACCACTTACAGATGAAACGAATTATTACTCTAGCTGCTTTATTTATTGGAACACTAAGTTTCGGTCAGTTATCCTATACTTCATCTAACCATGCTTCGGGTAATTATAACCAACAGATGTCATCAGTTACTGTCGGAATCAATGCATTTGATTTTGATACCACTGGTGCTAATTTTACTTGGGATTATACTTTACTTGGTTTAGATTTAACAGGAAACTTAGGAGCTATTTCTCCTGCAAGCTCAGGTTACCAAACTCCTTTCGTTACTCAATGTGTGCTTAATGGTGGTGGATTTACTTGTCTTTTTAAATGGAACAACCTTACCAATGTTGGTTTAGTTGATTTAGATTCATTTCCGGCTGTTGTTGTAACACTATATGATGTAACAACTATGGCTAAATTGGCAAACAACAGGCTAATTGGAAACATTAAAGGACTTAAAATAAAAGACACTAATAACCTAACTGTTCCTTTAGTTACAGAATATTACGATTCTGATACTATTCTTACATTCCCTTTTACTTACCAGGACTCTGGTAAATCATATGGCTCATGGGGATTGGATTTAAATAGTGTAGGACAAAACATTATTTACAAAGTTACTTACGACCGTGAATGGACAGTAGAAGGATGGGGAACACTTATAACGCCTTTTTCTACTCATAGTAGTGTTCTTAAAGTAAAAACTACTTTGGATCAAGTAGACTCACTAAGTTACTTAGGAACAGCTTTTGGTATTCCAAGAAAAATTGTTGAATACACATGGTATGATGCTGCTTTTGGTTTGCCAGTAATGAAAGCCGAAGGAATAGAAACTTTGGGGTTAACTACTATTACTACGGTAAGATATTACGACCAAAGGTTTGCTTCTATTGATGAGAATTACAGTGATATTAAATTTACTGTTTTCCCAAATCCTGCTCAAGAGTTTATTCAAGTATCTACAACTGAAAACAAACCAACCTCCTATCAACTAATTGATATGCAAGGAAAAGTAGTTGGTTCAAGCTCTTTTACTTCTCAAATAGCTATTGGTGAACTTACTTCTGGTGTTTACTTTATTCAATTACTTAATGAGAATGGAGTAATTGGGGTTGAGAAGTTTGTGAAGGAGTAATTTATGAAATTAACAAACTTATATTTTGAAAGGATGTTAATCGAGTCTGAAGACTTTCCTTATAACAGCCAACAAAATTTCGTCAATCTTATTCATGATGACACTTTAGTTTTAGAATTTAATGAAAACACGCTTTGGATTTTCACTTTAGATAATAAAACTATAGAATATTGTTTGAAAATATTAATAATTGGAAAATCTAATATATTTAATTTTAATAAAAAGCATAACAATCATGTTATTAATGAAGAGTCTCTATAAATAATGTATTTGTTACAGAAGATGGAAGTATCGTATTTACAGCAGAGGACTATTACAATTTTATGGTTGAATCGTCTCAATTTTCTTCTACAGAACAATGGATTTTTGGAAATGTTATTTGTGGTAAA
>Ga0075469_10000639_pt1 | contig 15761 bp, 16 predicted proteins | sample DEB08_DNA_13_FD_77577 | JGI IMG/M metagenome (GOLD analysis project Ga0075469, IMG submission 77577) | Aqueous microbial communities from the Delaware River and Bay under freshwater to marine salinity gradient to study organic matter... | ecosystem: Environmental > Aquatic > Marine > Coastal ...
AGGTGCAAGTTACGGTGGTTACTCCAGTGCGCAAAATGTGGTGCGTCACAATGACTACTACGACTGCAGTATTATCGATGCCGGGTTCTTTAATTTTGAAGAGTTAAAGGATACCTGGGACGGCCGAGAGGGATTTACCACAGACGCCTTTACTGACAATGCCATGGGGCGCGATCCCGAACAGTTAAAGGCTATGTCGCCGCTCCAAAATATCGATCGTATTCGGGCGCCCATGCTGATTACCCATGGCAAGGTTGATAGGCGCACGCCCATTGCCGGCGCCAAGCAGTTTATTAAAGCGCTTAAAAAAACCGATCTGGACTATGAATACTATGCCTATGCCAAAGAGGGACATGGTTTGTGGTTTAAGCCAAACAGGTTAGATCGCTTTGCTAAGGTTAAGAAGTTTCTTGAGCGCTGCGACGCTATGCCGTCAAAAACTAGCGCCCAGACAGCAGCCAGGTAGAATCAAAAAGCCCCGGAAATATCCGGGGCTTTCTGCACACAGCCTATGGGCTACCACCGCACTAATCTCCTAGAGTTGACTTGTGCCCTCTCTAAACTTCTCTAAAACACCCAGTTTTTCAGGGCTGTCTGCCCAGGACTCCAACTTCCTATCCAGTTCACCTATGCGCGTTGCAGTGCGTTGATAAAAGCCATTATTCTGCCCTGAGAGCTCTTGGAGAACCGCACTACTGGCCAGCTTAATGCCACCAATATTCTGGGGTGCCAGCTCAATTAGATTCACCACATAGTTAACCCCCCACTGAATTCTAGTTGCCGGCCCTTTAGAGGTATCCCAAGCCTGCTTATACCAGCCAAGCGCCTCTTGGTTATTGCCCAGCTGCGCCTCCAGATAACCCAGATCAGACATCAGATAGTAGGGGTGCTTGGTTACCCTCAGGCTACTTACCAGCATCTGACGGGCATCATCAATCAGGTTTGCATCAAGCAGAGCCTGAGAGAGGCTATTCACGGCACTGTGGTATTGGTATTGGTCTGCGGCAGCCAGGCCCCAGGTAACCTGTTCCTTAATCCAGGCTAATTGTTCAGTGCCCAAGTCCTGGTCTTCAGCCAGAGAAGCATTCTGCAACAGCACCCAGCCGGACAGTGCTCGCAGACGCATCAACAGATTGAGCTCAGTATTGGCTAATATCCCCCGCAGGTTATCAACCAGCTGCTGGCGCAGGCTGGCCAGCTCTGGACCCTGAGCGAGCGCCGCCGATAGAGCAGCGCCGCCATACATTAGGCTGTCTCTATTAGCACTGCGAAGTTTAGCGTCGGCCAAAATAGTTTTGAGTTGATTAAGGTAGTTATCTCTCAGAGCTAGGTCCTCTGATTCTAGCCCCACCCATTGTTCAATTGCCAATAGCTGCAAGCGACTTTTAACCAGAGTTAAATCCTCAGGACAATTGGCTGCCAGCAGTTGAAACAGATCGTATCGCTCCTGAGTGGTACTATTCTCAGCTAGAACCTTGCCTCGATCTTGCCCCCATGAGTAATAGGCCAGCAGCTCCCAGTCGGCAGAACTTATAGGCTGGTCGGCTTTAACCGCCGCCACCAAGTCAGCCACTGGAGTAATAGCATTAATAGCGAGCTCGAGAATCCCCATGTAACGCTGAATATCCATACCGCCAGGAATTCGGGTGATCTCGGTACCCTGGGGTGAGAATACAATAACTGTGGGATAGCCATAGACAGAAAACGTTTCGCCGTACAGCTGAGCCTGCTCAGTGTCCCCATCCAGATAGACAGGAATAAACCACTTTGACTGGTCTATAAACGCCTGTTGCTTAAAAATAGTGCCTTTCAGCTCATGGCAAGGGGGGCACCAAACAGCACCCCAGTACAGAAAAAGAGGTTTATCCTGCGCAGCAGCCTCCGCAAAAGCCCCCTCAACAGAGCCCTCAAACCAGTCAATACCCGCTGGCCGATCCAAGCCCGCCTGAGAATCAGCCACAGATGAAGAATCCGCACCCACCGATCCACCGTCACAACCCACCATCACCAAAGCCACCAACAGCAGCATCAAGCCTCGACCAACCAGCCCCATAAAACCCTCCAGAAAAACGCTTATAATTAATCTAATAACAGCAGCATAACCCAGATAACCAAACACACAAAGGCGGGGCGGAGCCCTGAGCGCAAAGCAAGAATCCATCGAACCTTCGATGACTCTCCCACAGGCATAAAAACCCTCCAGCTCCCACTCAGGCTCTTACCAAAATATGACCCCATAGGTCTCGGACAAAACGCGCAGCGTTTTGGACGCACTCGCCAGCGAGGGCGGGGCGAAGCCCTGAGCGCAAAGCGCGAATCCATCGAACCGTTCGATGACTTTCTTACAAACGAAAAAAAACCCCAGCTTACGCTGAGGCTTTTTAAATTATGGTGCCCGGTCTCGGAATCGAACCAAGGACACGAGGATTTTCAATCCTCTGCTCTACCAACTGAGCTAACCGGGCTTCGCAAACTACTTTTGCGCATCTCGAAAGAGGCGCGTATTAAAGCGTTTGAATAGCAGTTCGTCAAGGGTTATTCGGCAGGCGGGACGTATCCTTCAGCCTGATCGACCTCTTCACCGGCAAAGAATTTTTCGCGCTGCTCAGAGAGGTAGGTTCGGGCGGTCAAATCCATCATATTTAGACGCATTTCATTGATGAGAGTGGTCTGGTGAGTCATCCAGTCAGCCCAGGCCTGTTTAGAAATATGATTGTAGATTTCCTCACCTTTGGGGCCGGGGAACGGAGCAGTGTCCAGTCCGGGTAATTCTTGCTTGAGTTTGCGACAAAAAACGGTGCGCACCATATCTGGTCTCCAGATTATTTACTTGGGGTGTATCAGCGCAACAATAGGCGCGGGCATACCCAATGATAGTGGATTCTGCGGGTTATACCAGAGTTGATTGTCGCCTTCAGCCACAGTGCAGCCGCGATCTAGGGCCTGCACCAAAATGGGCTGATAATCCAGATGGAAATGGCTAAAGGTATGGCGCTTTACTGGTTGTGGCTGCCGGTCAGTCAGCTGCAGCCCGAGATTGGCGCAGTGATCCTCAGTCTGCTCCACCAAATCTACCTGGGGCAAAACCCAGAGCCCACCCCAGAGCCCGGCTGGAGGGTTCTTTTGCAGCAATAGCTCGCCCTGGGGATTGCTAATCAATAGAAAGCAGGTGGTTCTTACGGGCAGCTTTTTCTTGGGCTTTTTACCCGGATAGTCGGTCTGATTGCCCTGGCTGTAGGCAATACAGTCGGCCGACAGAGGGCAGTGTTCGCAGTTGGGCGATGATCTGGTGCACAGGGTAGCGCCCAGATCCATCATGGCCTGGGTGTAATCGGCCACCCGCTGCACAGGGCTGTAGAGCTCTGCTTGCAGCCAGAGTTTATTGTGCACTGAGGTCTGTCCTGGCCAGCCATCTATGGCAGCGTACCTTGCTAAGACGCGCTTCACATTGCCATCCAAGATCGCCGCCGGCTTTTTAAAGGCGATGGAGCAGATAGCCCCAGCGGTAGAGCGGCCAATGCCCGGCAGTTCACAAAGCTGTTCTACGCTATCTGGAAACTCGGTACCCAGGTCAGAGCAGATAATCTGTGCGGTTTTATGCAGGTTGCGGGCCCGGGCATAGTATCCCAGCCCAGTCCAATGGTGCAGTACCTCATCCCCAGAGGCGGCAGCTAGGGCCTCCACTGTGGGAAAACTTTGCATAAAGCGCTCAAAGTATGGGATCACTGTATTTACCTGAGTCTGCTGCAGCATAATTTCCGACACCCAGACGGAGTAGGGGCTTATGCTGGTCTGCCAGGGCAAATTAGTGCGCCCATGCACATCAAACCAGGTCAACACTGCCTGTTGAAACTGTTTAGCCGACATGGTCAACGCTTGAGCAACTCAGAGATAAAGCCTTTCACCGAATCTGTTGCATCCTGTTGCTGCAGTCCCGAATTGCCGAAGAGTTTTTCCAGGGCAGTGTTTTTAAGTAAATCTCTCAGCAGCTGCTCATCTGGATTGCAGGACAGGCCGCCGGGGTTGCTCTGGCCAAATGCACCCTTGCAGATAAAGGGTATCTGGCGATTCTGCAAACGCTGATTAACGCTGCAGCCGGTCGGGCTGGTCACTGCCTGATCTACTCTGGCGCTGGCATTGATCTGGTACTGCCGTTTCACTAGGTTGACCGAGCCCCGCCCCATAATCTCCAAATTGCCCGTACCAGTGCTGTAGTCATTGAGCAGCAACTTGCCGCCACTGAGCTGAAAGCTGCCCTGTAGGTTATTGAACTCTGTGCCCTGGGGCCAGTTCTGCGCAGCCTGAGCTCTGGCTGATAAAAGTGCGGCTGCATTACAAAAGCTCTGCTCTATATTGAGCCCTTTGTAGATGGGCTCAATGACCTGGAATTTGCCTGCACCAGACAGAGACCTGATTATCTCTCCTAAATTTGCGCCCACACCCTGAATATTGGCATCCATATTGAGCCTGCCAGCTACTATGCTCTCGCCCCCCAATGCCGAGAGGACTTTATTTAAATCTATGTTGTACAGACTGGGTTGCAGATTAAAGCTAGGCTTGGCAGAGCGCATATCCAGTTTGGCAATCGCATTGATCTGCCCGGCAAACAGGTCGGCATTCAGAGAGGTCATGCGCAGCACCCGCTGATTGCCAAACACATTGCTGTAGAAATTCTCTATATTAAAGTCTTTAAACTCAACCCTGTTTAGATTGACCTCGACCTGGCTGCTGCCCTGCCAGAGAGCAAATGGAATGGCTAGTGGCGCAAACAGTCCAGTATTATTGCCACCGCTATTGGCCGCGGGCAAATAGTGGCCGGCGCGCAAAATATCACCTGACACCAATGTAGTTAGGTTGTTGGTTGGGTGATCTAAGGTTACATCCAGACCAAAAATCTGGCCATCGAGATTTATCTCGCCAGTAAACTTTGATGCGGCCTGGGTATCCACACTAAAACTAGTGGTCAGACTCAACTGGGTAAGCGCACTTTGCAGTACAGTTTTGGGTGCAGTCAGCAGCGGTATTTCAGCCTGTAAAGACGCCATAAGCTGCTTTAAATCAAAGCTATTAGTCTTTAAATTGCCCTGCATAAAGGACCCATTATCGCTGGTCCTCAACTCGCCGGACAGCCGGAGACTATCGAGATTGAGTTCCAGGTCAACAAGGTTGAGCTGGCGCATATTCTGGCCGTCTAGTTTTACCGCAACCTCTGTTTCCACCGACAGATTGCGCCCGCCTAATATCTTGGCCGATACAGATAACGGGAAACTCTTGCCCTGCACAGACAGGTTTTTAGTAGATAGTTGAATGTTGTCGAACTGCAGCCCGAGGCTATTGGCGGGAGACCACTGCAGGCTGCCCCCCTCAATATGCAGAGAGTCCAGTTGCAGTTGCTCTATGCCTCCGCTGAGACTGAGCAGCTGTGTCCAATATGTGGCAAGTATAAGTTGGTCGGCAGACCCCGAGAGGGCAGTTTGATCGCTGGCAGTAATATCAGCTATAGATAAGCCGGGCTTGGGAAAAAACTGCCAGGCCAGGTCACCCTCAATAGAGATATCCCAACCCTGCTGACGGGCTACAGACTCAATGTCCGTCTTGTAGCTGTTTAGATCCACAGCAAATGAGAGGTAGAGTATTGCGGCCGACATCAAAGTGACCACTGCGATTAGGCAAGTGGTCAGCCATTTAATTAAGTTTTTCACATTCACCAACGGTTTAGGGGTTGCTTAATGCGGCTCATATTACATCAAAGCCAGCAACCCTTAAACAATGGCAGAGAGCCGAGCCTCTAGAAAGTGTAGCTAGCCCTTATACCCAGATTTCGGCCGGCCAGTGGCACCTCATCTTTAACAAACGAGCTGTGATTTCTAGCGGCTTCATCCAGTAGATTCTTGCCAAACACTGATACTGTTAGCTTCTGTCCCGGGCTAGTCTCAATGGTTTTTGACAGGTTCAGGCTTAACATTTGAAATCCATCGGTGCCAGTTTCATCTACAGCCGTATCCGTCTGGGCTGATACATCCTTGAGAGACAGCACAAACCTGAGCCCATCTTCGACGTAGAATAGCTTATACAGGTCTCTCTCCGGGGTCACGCGGGGGATATTAGAGCCGTCGTTAAACTCCCCGGAAACAGAATCTCTCCCGTAGACCAGAGTGACTGAGCCACGAGCAAGATCAAATGTCTTGCCTATTTCTAGCTCATAGCCATCAAACTGGGCATCTTGCTGAAGATAATTGGCAAGAATCAAACCACCCTCATGCTCTTCATGTTCCTCATGCTCTTCTTCAGTCTCATCCAGCAGGTAGATGTAGTTATCCATATCATTTTGGAAGAGGTTGAGGTTGGCAAAAAAGCCATCATTTTGATAGTTGAAGCTCAGGTCTATATTGTTTGAGACTTCAGGCGTCAGATTGAAATTACCCACTTCATTTCTACCTGTTGCCAGGTGCGGGCCATTCATCAAAAGCTCTACTGCTGAAGGGGCTCTTTCCACAGAGGAAAAGCCTAAATTCACCGCTAGAGACTCATTGATATCCCGGCTCAGGGTCAAGGCGTAACTGGTGGTGTTTATATCCCGCTCAAAATACTCAAGTTCTGCTTCATGCTCATCATGTTCGCCTTCGTGCTCATCTCCATGCTCGCCCTCATGCTCATCTTCATGTTCTTCATGGCTGACAGAACCTTTTCTAGAGATTTGATCATGTCTAATACCAAAGTCTATATGAAAGGGAGCAAGCTCTTTACTCAGATAATAACCCAGGGCTAATTCTTTGCTTTCCGTTGGATTAATAAAGGCTTCACTACCTGTAACAGACACGTCCTCAACTACATAATTAACAGCAATTTTCTGGGTTAGAGAATTACCACCCAAATCAAAGATTGCACCATATTCCCTGGCCTCATTGCTAAAGGTTGTTGGGCCCTCTTCATCATGCCCAGCTTCGTGCTCACCCTCATGTTCCTCTTCTGCATGTTGCTCGGTGAGAGAGTAATCTGAGTCTCTGAAATGGTAATCAATTTTGCTTAACAGGCTGTTATCCAGGTTATAGGAGCCCTCTAGATTGACGACGCTAGATTCAGTGGTGGAAAAAATTCTTTCGCCCGCATGGCTATCATGGTCCTCTTCATCTGCATGGTCTTCGTCATGGTCGTCTTCATCCGCGTGATCCTCGTCATGATCATCACCATGATAAGGAATACCGTACAGATTTTGGTTGTCGCTAAACGACAGCCCAAAAAAGCCCCAGTCGCCGGTCTTCGAGATACCTATTCTTTGCGAGGTGGAATCTGCATCAGAGTTGGGCAGATGCACTAGGCCCTCTTCATGTTCCTCTGCCTCGTGCTCTTCACCCTCATGCTCTTCAGTCTCGTGCTCTTCCTGATGATGCATAACCGCACCATCCGGAATCTCATAGTCATCAAACTGAGAGTCTTTATAGGCAGCGCTGATATTCAGGCCGCCGATATTGTTTTGGTAAGAGAAATCGAGGGAGTCGCCATTATTCACCGACTGAGCCTCCAGGCCCAGTGTAAAGGCTGAGTCTGCAAAGTCTTTTCTGGCAATACTGTTATCAACAATATTCACTATGCCACCTATGGTGCCATTGGAATAGAGCAGAGAGGAGGGCCCCCTAACAATTTCGATCTGCTGAATATTGTTTAAATCAGTGTCGTTGCCATGATCCGGCCCCAAACCTGAGACGTCTCTGATAACCATGCCATTATTGAGAACCTTAACTCTGGATCCCGACATCCCTCTTATAATAGGTTGGCCAACGGCGGCACCATAATCGCTGGAGGAAATGCCCACCAGACCATCTATGCTGGCGCCAAGGCTCTGGCTTGCGTCAGTGGCTAGAGCCCCGCCATCAATAACATGCAGTGGGTTTGAGATTTCCTCAGAAGAGGCGTCAATCAGCGAAGATGTAATAATTACTTCTTCCATTTCCTGGCTGAGAGCAGTGCAGGACATAGATACAATGGCAGCTGCCAGGGGCAACTTGCCAGTTACTAGGTTTTTCATAATAGATTCCTTTAAAAAATAAACAATGCGCCGAATAAGCGGCACACTTAGCCTCAATGAGGGAGTTCAGATTATTTAAAGGTTATAGGGGGGGTGCGCGGGCGAGCTGGCAACCTCTAGTGCGGTTGCTTACAGTTTCGTTGACATCAGTGGTAGCAGGCGCAGTGGCCTGGGTAACAAAAATCTTGCTAGTTTCAGCAGCAACTGCTGCTGAGGAGTTCTGTAATACAGAGACAGAGCAGCTAGAGTCCAGATGATCAGCATGGCTATGGGCAACAGCCGTCATTGAGCCAAACCCGATAATCAGGGATAGCGCTATGGCGAATATTGAGTTAAACCGTTTCATTGGATATCTGCAGTCCAGCAAGCTTGAGTTAGTACCTAGGAGGGGAATCTTAACCTTTTTTTGCCATGTAGCAACCTAAAATTTACAGTATAATGCCGCCAGAAAATGGATAGCTTGGAGAACCCCATGGCCGATCGTACAGCCACAGTGACACGCAATACCCTAGAATCGCAAATTACTGTCACAGTAAATTTGGATGGCACCGGGCAGGCAAACCTGCAGACTCCGGTACCATTTCTAAACCATATGCTGGATCAAATTGCCCGCCATGGCCTCGTGGATCTGGATATTCAGGCTGCCGGCGATACCGAGATAGATGATCACCACACGGTTGAAGACATAGGCATTACGCTGGGTATGGCCATTGCCGAAGCTATTGGCGATAAAAAAGGCCTCACTCGCTACGGCCACGCCTATGTGCCCCTGGATGAAGCATTATCTCGCGTCGTAATGGATTTTTCCGGGCGTCCCGGCCTCATTATGAAAGCCGACTTTGTACGCAGCCATGTGGGTACCTTTGACCTGGACCTAACCCGTGAGTTCTTCCAGGGTTTTGTCAATCACGCACTGGTTAGTCTGCATATAGATAATTTGCGCGGCGCCAATGCCCACCACCAGGTGGAGACCATTTTTAAAGCATTTGGTCGCGCACTGCGTATGGCAGCCACTGCCGATGAGCGCATGGCCGGCGTAATGCCTTCCACCAAAGGTACCCTGTAACCAGAGTACCTTTTACCACCCTATATTCTCTGTCGGTATGTGATATCAGTTTATGAGTGACTTTCGAAGCCATATTGCGGTAATTGATTATGGAATGGGCAACCTCCATTCTGTGGGCAAAGCTCTAGAGGCTGTGTGCCCGGGCGCCAAAATATCCATTACCTCAGATCCAGCCCTAGTCGAAGATGCCGATCGAGTGGTGTTTCCGGGCGTGGGCGCTATCCGCGACTGCATGGGCGAAATTCAGCGGCTCAATATAGGTGACGTGGTGAGTAATGCCCTAAAGAAAAAGCCAGTACTGGCTATCTGTGTGGGCATGCAGGCGCTGATGGAGCACAGCGAAGAAAATGGCGGTGTCGACTGTCTCGGCCTGCTGCCCGGTAGGGTTAAATTTTTTGGCGATCATCTGCAGGACAGCCAGGGTGGCAAACTCAAAGTACCCCATATGGGCTGGAATAATGTTCACCAAACTCTAGACCATCCTCTGTGGCAGGGCATAGAGCAGGATAGTCGCTTTTACTTTGTACACAGTTACTTTGTGGATGGCCACAACAACCCCAATGTATCTGGCACCTGCGATTATGGCGCCGACTTTGCTGCAGCACTCAGTCACAAGAACCTGTTTGCCGTGCAGTTTCACCCAGAAAAAAGTGCCGATGCCGGGCTGCAACTGTTGCGCAATTTTTGTAACTGGATGGGATAAATCCTTCGCTGCGCCCAACCAAACCCCAGGCAAAAAAATGACTGAAACCACAGACCAACAAGCCCTGATTGCCCGGCTCAATAGCGAAACGGCCAAAATCAGCTGGCTCGAACTCCAAAAGCACTACGCTTCCGGCAATGTCCTAGTGGTAAGACCGGGCGCCGATCTGATTAAAGTGGCGATTGCCTTGCATCTAGATAACACTGCCGAGGTGCAGGCATGGTTAGCCGATGGTTTGCTGGCTGAGGTTAGCGACCAGCAGGCCTTAGTCTGGTACGATAAAAATAAGCTTCTCTGGGCACTGGTAATTCCGCCCTTTGTGCTAGTGCAAGAAACGGAAATAACTCAGCAAACAAAATAAAAAAATAGGAAGAGGTGTAACGTGGATTTAAACAATAAAGTTGCAGTAGTCACCGGTGGTGCATCAGGCTTGGGTCGCGCAGCCGCACAAGAATTATCCGATCGCGGTGCCACCCTGGTCATTATTGATATGAATGCCGAAGCAGGCGCCAAAGCAGTCACCGAGTTGGGTGCGGACAAAACTCACTTTATCTCATTGGATGTATCCAATGGTCCAGATGTTGAAGCCGCCTTCGATAAAATCACCGCTGACCTGGGTCGTGTAGATGTCTGCGTAAACTGCGCAGGTATTGGTATAGCGGCTAAGACCATCGATCGTGAGGGCAACCCTCACAATCTAGACCATTACCGCAAGGTAATCGAAGTTAACCTTATTGGTACCTTTAATATTTCCCGCTGTGCCGCCGCTGCCATGGCTCGCAATGAGCCCGACGAGAAAACCGAGCGTGGCGTTATTGTGCACACTGCATCCATAGCAGCCTTTGATGGCCAGATGGGTCAGGTAGCTTACTCAGCAACCAAGGGCGGTATTGTGGGTATGACCTTGCCCATGGCTCGCGATCTGGCTGCCGTGGGTATTCGCATTAACACCATTGCTCCCGGCGTAATGGCCACACCATTAATGCTCGGCGCACCTCAGCAGGTGCAGGATGGTATTGTCTCTGGCATTCCTTTCCCCAAGCGTCTGGGCGAACCCTCAGAGTTTGGCCAGCTAGTGGCCCATATAGTGGAAAACAGCTATCTCAATGGCGAGACTATCCGCCTGGATGGCGCAGTGAGAATGCAGCCCCGCTAGTGATTATCCGCCAGGCAACTGAGGCCGACTTCGATGCTATCTGGCCCATTTTTCACCAGATAGCAGCGGCGGGGGATACCTATGCCTACAGTCCTGATATCAATAAGCAGGAAGCAAGGCGAGTTTGGATGGAGCTGCCCGCCAAAACCTATGTGGCTGAGCATCATGGCCAGATTCTGGGTACCTACTATATAAAAACCAATCAAGCCGGCCCCGGTGCCCATGTGTGCAACTGTGGCTATATGGTGTCGGCAGAGGCTCGGGGTATTGGGTTGGCCACTGCTATGTGTGAGCACTCTCAACAGATAGCTACTGAGCTTGGTTATACAGCTATGCAGTTTAATTTTGTGGCTTCGACTAATGTCGGGGCAGTGCGGCTGTGGGAGAAGTTGGGTTTTGAGACTGTGGGGTGCCTGCCTAAGGCGTTTAATCATCAGGTGCAGGGTTATGTGGATGCACTGGTGATGTATAAGTGGCTGGCTGAATCTGTCTAACCCCGCTCCAACCACTCAACAACCGCCTCCCGAGGCCCTCTAAACACCACCAACTCTTTTTTCTTCTCCAGCTGATAGCTATACATAGGGTCGTAATAATCCTGAGTAATCAGCGCCAACCAATGGCGATGGCTAGCAAAGTTATCCCTGTGCTGTATCGCAATCGCATTGTCCATAGAGGCCAGCAGCTCCTTGGTGCGCTGGCCGCCCAGCCGCTTTTGTACCCGCAGCAAACTCTCACGTAAATAGCGGGCAAACTCCTGCTCACCAGTAGCCCCAAAAAACGCCAGGGTTTTTAAATAGCGCTCCACCACATATTCCTGCCACAGCCGCTCCAGCCGCTCCTCAAAATCCATATCAATCACCACAAATTGGCTCTGGGCCATGCGGTCAGAAAAATAATGGGGAATATGCCTCGCGCCAATATTGCGGCTCTCATCTTCGAGCACCACCATGGACTGGGGGTGTTGATCCTGGATCTTTAGCAGATCAATGGCAATACGGTTTTCAAAATCAATCTGCGCTGGCTGTTCGTCCAGCGGCCGCCCAAAGCTTGAGCCCTTGTGATTAGCTGCGCCCTCAAGGTCCAACCCGGTTGGCAGCGCCTGAATAATCTCGGTCTTACCTGTGCCGGTCATACCAGACACAATGGTAAACATATTGTCTGTGCAGTAATCCATCAGATACTGATATAAAAACCCACGCAGAGATTTGTAGCCACCCTCAACCCTAGGGCAGTCAATGCCAGCCTCCGCCAGCCATTGCTGGGTTAGCTGCGAGCGTAACCCGCCCCGAGCACAGTAGAGCACAGCGCTGGGATTGGCCTGTATAAAATCCTGCCAGGCCTGCACGCGCTGCTGTTTTATCTCTCCATGGACTAACTGATGGCCCATGGCTATAGCGGAGTCCTGGCCGTTGTTTTTATAGCGCAGACCCACCTGGTGACGCTCATCATCTGTCATAAGTGGCAGGTTAATCGAAGCTGGTAGAGCACCGGTCGCAAACTCCACTGGCGCTCGCACATCAATCATTGGGGTATAGTCCAGCAGCAGTTGCTTATAATTGTTAATCAGCGGCAGACTCATGTAATAACCTGAATGGTCGAGTTGCCAAGCGTCTGGCTGAGTTCACCTATAGGCTGGTCACAACAGCCAGCGTCTCGCAATAGATCAGTTACCAGCTGAGCAGACTCAGGCTCCACCGCCAATAGCAGCCCGCCACTGGTCTGGGGATCACAGAGTAGGGTCTGGCTCTGTAAGTCAGTGCCGGTCACTGAGCCGCCAATGCTCTCCCAGTTGCGGCCGCTGCCGCCTGGCACACAGCCTAGATTAAGGTAATCGATAATAGCCGGGTCAAGCAGAGGCACGGCACTGAGCTGCACTGAGGCCGATACACCACTGCCCTGACAGATCTCCAGCAAATGGCCCAGCAACCCAAAACCAGTGACATCTGTAATGGCCGTTACCCCTTCAATCTTGGCCAGCTCAGCTCCAATACTGTTTAGCTTCATCATATTGTCTACTGCCAGACGGGCGTGCTCAGGCTGCAACTTACCCTGCTTCTCAGCAGTAGTGAGAATACCCACGCCAATGGGCTTGGTTAAAAATAACTGGTTGCCCGCTTTAGCAGTGCTGTTTTGCTTTAGGTGTTTTAAATCTACTCGGCCAGTCACCGCCAGTCCAAAAATAGGCTCCGGCGAATCAATAGAATGGCCGCCCGCCAAATGAATTCCCGCCTCAGCACAGGCGTGACGCCCACCGTCAATTACCTGCTGCGCCACCTCGGCGGGCAGTTTATTAATCGGCCAGCCCAAAATAGCTATGGCCATCATCGGCGTGCCGCCCATGGCATAGATATCGCTAATCGCATTGGCGGCAGCCACACGCCCAAACTCAACGGGATCATCCACAATGGGCATAAAGAAATCAGTAGTACTGATAACCCCAGTGCCATCCCCCAAGTCATAGACCGCGGCATCATCCTTGGTGCTGTTGCCCACCAGCAATCTGGCGTCATGGAGTGCCACAAAGTCAGTCTTAAGAATATTCTCCAGTACCCCAGGGGCAATTTTGCAGCCGCAACCGGCGCCGTGGCTATATTGGGTCAGTTTAATTCTATTGTCGGACATGGGCTTTTCTGCAGGCTAACTATTTAGAGCCTTAGGGTACTTGTTTTGGGGCTGGTTTGCATGTGCAGTGGGAGCTGGGCCTAAATGCTATTTCTGAAATGATCGACACGCTTGAGTCTAAAGGCGTGTTGATTATTCGCACGGCGGTGGAGTCAGGGCACAAAGTCGATGGTTTGGCTGGCAGTATTGGTAAAACCCCTGTGGTGGTGGTTTCTACGCATTCCTCTGGGGATCGTCAGCGTTTCACTCTTGCTCATGAATTGGGGCATTTAATGCTGCATGGGCGATTGGCGGAGGGTTTGGATGAAGAAAAAGCCTGCAATCGGTTTGCAGGCGCATTTTTGCTGCCTAAGTTTGGTGTTTTGCAACATTTAGGAACCTTTCGCCGCCACCTAGAGCTCCAAGAATTAAATTTATTAAAGCATGAGTTTGGTCTCAGCATGTTGGGTGTTGTAATGCGAGCCCATCAATGTGCTGTTATTGGTAACGATTTACACAAGCGCTGGTGTGTGGATTTTAGTAAAAAAGGTTATAAGAAATCGGAGCCAGGCGAACCCTATCCACAAGAGGAAATTATACTGTTTAAGCAGTTGATTTATCGTGCCCTGGGAGAGTGCTATATCGGTGAGTCAAAAGTGGCTGAATTATTGAGCATGTCGCTGTCTAGCCTGTACAAGGAACGTATGCTGGGAGCCATGGGTGAAAGTATTGATTAGTGATGCCAATGTTCTTATAGATATGGAGGTGGGCGTTTACCTTGGCAAAAAGGCTGAGTCCCAACAGCCCTCTAAATGACTTAATAACTGGTTATCAGCCCTCCCTTTTACAGTATGCTCTCGGCGTCAACCCAGTCCAGTGTTTAAACGCTCGCGTAAATGAGCGCGATTCTGTAAACCCCACAATATCTGCCACCTGTTCAACGCTGAGTTTTTCGTTGACTAGTTTCTGTATGGCCACTTCCCTGCGCAGGTTATCTTTAATTTTTTGATAGCTGGTTGCGCTCTCTTTTAGCCGCCTGTGCAAGGTCTGGCTGCTTATACCTAACTCTTTTGCCATTTGATGGATGGGTGCAAATACCAGCCTGTCTGGGTTTTGTTGGCTGATTATGCGCTCTACCTGGGCCTCTAAGGTGCTGTCTGAGCCTGGAATGGTCATCACATCTGCGGGGGCGTTTTGAACATAGGTTTGCAGTTCTTGGTCTGAGCGCACCAGTGGTTTATCTAGGTACTGAGCATCAAAAATAAGCCGGTTGGCGCTGCGGTTAAACTGCAGTTGGCTGGGGAACATAATTTGTAGCTCGTCGCGGTGGGCTGGTGCGCCAAAGGTAAAGTGGGTCTCTTGCAGACGTATGGGTTGGCCTATATACCAGCTGGGAAAGCGGTGCCAAATTACCAGCCAAAACTCGGCCATAAAGTGCTCTGGGTCGAGCTGGGGTTGGGTCATTTGGAAGCTGAGCACTGCATTGCCTTTGGAGCGGGCGAGCTTCATGGGGATATCATTGCTCACCAGGTTATAAAAGTTCACTGCCTTATCTAATAGCTCCCCCAGGGTGCAGCAATGGCTGACGAGCTCGGCCATGGTGGCAAATAGGCCCACTTTGCACTGGCTTTGGGTAAAGCCCATAAACTCATCGTTGAGGGTTTCTTGCACTGTCTTAAACAGCCGCGCTACCTGGTCGGTGTGCACGCGTTGGTTGGGTTGGCCCATCACGGCTGGGTTAATGCCGGCGCGCTCTAGGGCTTGCTGCTGTGGTTGGTTGCTTTGTCTTAGCCCATGCATGCAGCTAATCACATGGTGGTTGCAGATAGTTGCCATTGGCTGCCTCTAAAAGACATAATTTGTGAGTTAATGCCGTATTTATAGCATTTAATGGCTTTTATTGGGAAATTAAATGGCAATAAATGTGAGTTTGCCTGTTAGAAATAGACCTACTATTAATAACAGCAGTGCTGCATAGTGCAGCCTATATTGCACCTATTGAAAATCACGCCGGAGTTGAGATGGCAGATAATAAAACAATTGCTGATTGGCAGAAGCTGGCCACCAAAGAGCGCAAAGGCGCTGCGCCAGATGATTTGCTGTGGCAAACCCCCGAGGGTATTGAGGTTAAGCCGCTATATACCGCTGAAGATACTGCGGGCCTTGAGCATATGGACAACCTACCTGGGTTTGCGCCCTACAAGCGTGG
>Ga0075469_10000652_pt1 | contig 15593 bp, 21 predicted proteins | sample DEB08_DNA_13_FD_77577 | JGI IMG/M metagenome (GOLD analysis project Ga0075469, IMG submission 77577) | Aqueous microbial communities from the Delaware River and Bay under freshwater to marine salinity gradient to study organic matter... | ecosystem: Environmental > Aquatic > Marine > Coastal ...
AAATAAAATATTTTGTTTACGCATTCCGTAGCCGCGTGCATGTCTTCCGTTTTTTTGGATTCTTGTAATTGTTTTACAACTTGTCGTAATATTGTAAAAGGGCGTATGTTTTTAGTCGCTGTTTTCATGATGTTAAAATTTTAATAGTTTTTACCATTATTGGCGAATCAGAAAATGCAAAAGTTACATTTTCACCTCTCAGGTATGCGTAATATTTCGCGCCTGTTAAATTGTTTTTATTTTTTAATGTTAATTTATGTAAATTATATTTTTTTGAAAATCTGGGTTTTGATGTAGGTATTAAGATTGTTTCATAATCTTTAAGACTATTAAAAGCAGATCCAAAAGTTAAAACAATTTCGTTTTTATTTGTAATTCCTAAATATTCTTTTTTAGATAGTGTCATGATGTTATTTATTAAAGATTAAAAATTGATTTCGCGCCTGTGTTATCGCTTTTAACTATTCCGTTTTCTACTTTTCCAGCTTCCGCGCTTTCTGTTAAGCCTATATATTCAACAATTTGTTGCCAATCGGATTTTGTGAAGTTAAACGGGGTTAATTTATCAATTTGCAAGTGCATAAAATACGCGCCGTTTTGGTGGCTCTTACTCATAAGGCCTGCACCGTCTAAATTTACTTTAGCTATGCGCGTACTGCTTTGTATCATTAAGCTTTTACTATCTTTATTAATAGGGTAAAAAATAAAGTCTTGAGGCTTGCGCATTCCTTTAATTTTTAAATCTATGGATATTGTACCCATTATATTTTTTGAAATATTTAAAAGTTCTGTTTTATTCGTCGCTGTTTTCATCTTGTAAAGTTTTAATATTAATTTATTATTGTTTGTAATAGCAATACATTGATTTTAATGCATTAGGATTGTTTTCTATATCAGATTTAACAAGTCTTTGCGCTTGTGCTTCTGTTAAGTTCTTTTCAATTAGTTTTTTGTTGCCTGTTTTACGCATTACTTTGTAAACTTTGTATAATTGCGTTTTTTCCGTTAAATTTGCCATGATCTTATTTTTAAAGTGATTTAATAAATTTGATTTTAACCCCTCTTTACGTCGCTGTTTTGAGGGGTTTTTTTGTTTATTGGTTCATTTCTTCTAAATCTTCTATAATTCTGTTTATAATCATTGCTTTTTTCATCGTCTTAGTTTTTAAATTAATATTCTAAAGCTTGCGTGTCTTCTAATAGTTGCATAAAATCGTCTTTGCCGCAAAATATTTGGCCGTTGTCGTGCGCGCGCTCTTGTGCGTCTTCGTCATAATCACAACTTTTAATCGTTGCGTAACTACCTGCATTAAAAAAATGCGCTTCAAATAAAATATAATCGTGGCCTTTGTCGATTTCGTTGTCTATTTCTTCTGGTCTTAAAGTTTGTACCAATGCTGTAAAATTGTGCTTTGTTATCATGTCGCTGTTATTTAATAGTTGTTATAAATTCGTTTAAAATGTTTTCTTTATTATTATTAAAATATACTTTTTCTTCTAGTCTGTAAGTATGGTATATGTCGTTTAGTTTATAATGTAGCGCGTTTGCATCACCTGATTTACATTTAATTTCGCCAAATATTATAACTTCGCTAGTGTTCCGGTTAATTTGTAGGATTACAAATGTTTTGTTTTTAGTTTTCATCTTGTCGCTGTTTTAAGTGTCTTCTTTATATGTTTATTTTATTTAATAAATTTTCTGCTATGGTAAAAGGGTGTATATAAATAGTACATAACCAGTTTAAGTGATTGTATTTAGTGTTTTTATGTTTACCTATTTTAAAAAGTTCTTTTCTGTCTTCTGGGGTTAATGTATATGTTAAAGCTTTATTAATATATTTTTGTGGTGTTTCGCTTAAAATATAGTTTTCTATTTCTTTAGAAAATGACTTCTTAATAGTTTTTTTATACCTGTATTTAATTTGTGTTAATGTTACCATTTTGACGCTGTTTTAGATATTATAAATAATTGTTAAAATTTGCGCAATGCTTAATATCATCAATACAATAATAAAGATCTTATTTATTGCGCGCTCCTGTTTCTGGTTTACTGGTTTCATAGTCCAAAACTTGCATTAACTAATAAGTTAGGATTTAAAGCGCACCCAATAATTAAAGCAATTAAAGGGATCACAATAATTAATATTGCACTTACTACCAATAAGTTAATAAAGATGTTCGTTGTTCCTGTAAGTTGTGTTAAAAATTTCATAATGTCGCTGTTTAAATTAATAATGTGATTCTGTATAAATAGTCTTTGCAGGTAGGTCGTCCAGAATTCTGGTGGTTTCTTCTGATTCAATAAAATAATCATCATAAACATTAATATTCTTCGATAAACATATATTAAATGCTGTATTATAGTTTAATGCTTTAACTGTTCCCGCTTTGCGGCCTGATTCAAAAGAAAAAATGTTGTAAGTAGTCATTTTGTCGCTGTTCTAAATTAATAATAAGTGATAATAAGTAATAGTACGAATATATGACAAATAACATATAAATAACATATAAAAATAAGATAATCGACGAAATGCACGAAAATTTAACATTTTAACACTTCGCACAATAAGAATTAAAACAATTCAAATAAATACATGTAACAGGATAACATAAATACAAGGCTGTAAACTGTGTTAATCTTCTGGAAGCTCCTTAGAACGCGCGCAATGATCCATGTAATACTGTATAGAAGCAATACAATAGGGTTAATAAAACAACTTGACTGTATATTAATAGCCTTATCTATAATAATTCTAAATAACATGACACAACAGCGCGCCCAATAATAACAGTAATTAAATACTATAACAGCATAAACACTTTTAATACTCTTTTAGGACTATATTTAAATAGTAGAGGAAGGACTGTCTTGCTTACACAACTACTTAGAAGACAAATAGTTAAGTACCTTAAATAGAATGATTCTAAATAGTATAATTGTATTAAATTGGTTATAATTCATTACATTATTCGTAATTTAACCCCGAGCCAAGACAAAAAGTATTGAATAATTGTTAGTATTATACCTGATTGTATGATAATCTTTCAATATATGGCTATATTCTGGCCTATTCTGAATTATTGGGCTTAATCCGGGCTTACTCCGGGCTTCATCCGGTGGCCTGTTGTCTATCTTATTGCTGGATCTGGTGGTGTATTTCTTCCATAAGATAGTAAGCGGGAATATAACGGGAATAATACTGTACTGTAAAACATAAGTTTCTCTTTATTAAGTTGTTAGTTCTAAATGTTCGGGTCTAGGTATGACTTACAAGTTATAAGGTGCTGCTTCTGGTGGTGTTCTTAGATGTGAGTATAAAAGATAAAAGTATTTAGATCACCTTCCAGAATTAAACCCCATACCCCTATACTTTTCGGTTTTCCTTTTTATGGTTTGAATTCAGGAATTGAGGTAGGGTCTCCCACATCCCATCACACATCATTTTTTTAAATACAAGTCGCCCCTGTGCTTACTGAGTTGGTATGGCGTGCTATAGGTTTGGTTTAATAAACGTTATGGAGTTTGTGGGGTAGGTATGTTGGTTTAAAAAATATGGCGCGACGGCAAGCCGTATTATATTTAAACTTAGAAAAACTTATGTTTAATTTATATTTGTGTTATAATAATATTTATATTTGTACTATGCGTTAATCATTATGTATAAATATAAAGGATAGTTTTATGGCAGTAGTTAAAAAGAAAAAAGCAGTAGTTAAGAGTAAGTCGGCATCGGGTAAGTACACTATGAAGACTGCTTCAGGGGGCAAGGCTGATGTTGGTAAAAAGATGGTAACGAGTGCAAAGACAAAAACGGGAGTATTCACACCGATTTCTTCAAAAACCAAATCGTTAACTAACAAGGCAGGCAAGTATGTAGGGTTCAAGAGTCAATCGGGTAAGGTTCATAAGACCACCACTGGCACAGTTGGCGACAAAATAAGGTTAAAAAAATTGGAAGCGCGAGATAAAGCGTTGCATAACAAACAACAGCAGAAGCGTGCTGCTATGGCTAAGAGGGCTTCTAGTGCTAAGAAGAAGTAACACACACATGTAGATAATAAGAAATTAAACAGCGATGATGAATTTTATTTATGATCCTATTTTGGGATTGCAGTATTCTTTTAGGGATTTGGTGTATTTAGATTTTGAGTGTATTCCAGAGCATTATACTTGGCGTGATTTCATGGTTGATTTTTGCAATCGTGGTATTGAGATTATAGATTCTACGCGGGGTAATATTTTTTCAGATGATATAGTAAGGATTAGCACAAATATTAAGATATGAAATGGATTCGGGTATTAATAGTATTGGGAGGTGTTTTACTAATGGGTTATTTAATATACATACAGGTATGGAGTTAGACACAATAATGTTACATCGTCATATAGTTAGGAAGTTACGACTTATGTCTGAGCCACAGCGTTATTTAACGGAGCGTGTTGGAGTAAGTAGGGCGACCATGTGGCGATTAACGCAGGGTCATGAGTTAAAGACTAACACGTTGCTCAAGTTGGTAGAATGGTTGGACGAGGACATTAACAAGTATATTATTAAGGGAGTTAGGGTAAAAGAGGAATAGATATGAAAACAGAAGATTTAAAAACCTATAAAACACCTTTAGAAGACTTGAGAGAAACTGACTTAGAACATTATGAGGTAGCGTCATCCGCTATACATCATTATTCAAATGGTGTTCGTAGAGCTATTAATTTCTGGTATGACTACAGACAATTAAGTTTTTTAGGTAGATTAAAATTAGCATTTACTTTTAGGTAGAAACAACAATTAAGAATAGAAAAATGGGGCTTAACACAGACGAAAATAAGAAACACAGAAGAGGCATAGCAGCCAAGCCGAAGTACCAATGTCCAAAGTGCAAGAACGGGTTACAGATAGACAAGCCCAAGTTTATTGTTGTTTGCTCGAAGTGCAAGACCCTTATTAAAGAGGACGAGATTATAATTAATTAGGAATATGAAAAAGGAAAAATTAAGGATAAAATTATCAGACAGTCAGAAGATGAAGCTATTTATAGCGATGGTTTTTTTATCGTTGCCATTACTAATGATTATCATTTTACTGCTATTTATTTACTTTAAGTAACACCTATGACTTGGACTGAAAAGGATTTAGAGGAATTAAAGAAAAAGGGGTATAAGATTGATGACATAAAGTCTGATAATGAGAAAGTTGCGCCAAAAAAGAAGGTAGTTAAGGTATCGCTGGAAAAGAATACTATTGTGGCTATTTTGGATTCTTTAAAGCGCAATGGGCATATTGATGATTTTGTAGCCGAGCATAGGTTTCATGATGTGAGGCGTTTCCGTTTTGATTGGGCGGTAGTGTCCTTAAAGATAGCCATTGAATACGAGGGTATTTTCTCCAAAAAATCGCGTCACACTACGGTAAGTGGGTATTCCAAAGATATTGAGAAATATAATCTGGCATTAACACATGGCTGGAAAGTATTGCGTTACACTGCTAAAAACTACATGAATCTTAAAAACGACTTAGATAAACTTTTAAATATAAATAAAAATGAAACTACTTAACGACCTAGTACTTATTGAGGAAATAAAAAAAACCACCGAAAAAAAATTAGCAAGCGGCTTAATTATACCAACTGAAGCTACCGAGAAGGAATATGAGGTAAAGAGCATTGGTGTAAAGTGTAAAGCCTTAAAAATTGGCGACAAAATACGCTTACACGAACACACATCATTATTGCCTTTTAATGATGGTTTTTTATTTAATGAAGCCAAAGGCATAAAGGTAATATTGTAAAAAAACAAACAAAAACTTATAAATATTTAATTTTTATTTATATTTGTTCTAAATAAACTTATTTTATATGTCTGACGAACTAAATAAACAAGAAGAAACACAAGAAGAAGGCGTAACTAAAATGTCACTTTCTGACGCTTTAGATTTAGCACAAGGCGTTGAAAAAGACCCTGAAGTTATTGAAGAAATAGAAGAGGAAACCGTTGTTGAAGCAGAAGCAGATGAAGAAGTTAAAGCGGAAGTTGAAGCGGAAGCGGAAGCGGAAGTTGAAGAAGAAAAAGAGGCTATAGAAACATCTGAAACGCCAAAAGAAACGTATGACGATCTTTATGACGATGAAGACAAGGCTTATTTTGCTTTTAAAAAGAGTAATAAAGGCTCAACTAGAGCTGATTACAATGAGAGCAAGGTAGATTATGACAAGTTAGACAGAAAAGATTTATTGCGTAAAAGTTTGCGCGAAAAGTACAATTTGAGTGATGATGATGCGGAGATAGATGATTATATAGAAACAGAACACGGTATTCCTATGGATGCTGATGAATCTGAAATGAGTTTAACAGAACGGGTAAGACTTAGAAAGCTTACCGATGGTTATGTAAACGATAAAAAAGAGCAACAGCAAAAATGGAGTGATAACACCGTTAATGACACTGTTGCTAAAAACGGAGAAGTTGAGATGTTGACCCTTGAAGATGGAAGTACTATCGAAAAGGCGAAATATGAAAAAATAGTCGAAAACCGAAACAACTATATTAAGAATAATGAAGAGGCGGTTAACCGTGTTACGGCCACTTCGTTTAAATTAAAGGTTGACGACAATGGAAGTGTTAGAGAGATAGAGTATAGTTACCCATTTGACAAGTCGGATAAGCATCGTATGCTATCCAATACGAATGATGTAGCAGGAAACTTTACTGAGAAATACACTACAAAAGAAGGTTATAACCACGAAGGTATAAACATAGACCAAGCGTGGGCTGACCGACAGATAAGAGACAAAATGCTGCAAAGCATGGCACAAACTATTCGTGCCGAAGCCATAGAAGAAGTTATGAGTGAAAAAGGCAATGTTAGCATTGGTTCACAAAAGAGACTTAATCGCCAAGAAACGAATGGGATGAAAATTGTTTCCTTATCTGAAGCATTTAATCATTAATATTAAAAATTAGAACTTATGGCAGGTTTATCAGATAATAACTTAACGGGCATAGCCCTTATTACTGACCCCAATCAAATTCCAGCGCAAACGCCAGAGAATTTCATTGATTTATACGATTACGCAACACAATTCCAACCAGAATTAATTCCAGATTTAGTTTACGAATTCGGAAAAGGTTCTATCCTTGGATTTATGAGAGCGACACAAACAGGTTTAAAGAAAACCTATGAATCAGATTATATCCAGCACACAGAAGCAGGACGTTTAATGAAAACGTTTGCAGGTGTTACTATTTCTGCAAATAACTTTACATTCCCTTCAGCTCACGGGTTAGAAGTAGATAAAGTAGTTCGCTTTTTTACTGGAAACGTTGAATATCAAGGAATTGTTTCTGCTGTTGTTTCTGACACAGTTGTTACACTTTTAAGTGATACTGACGATGCATGGCCAGTTGGCCCTGTTGATATTTCTGTTGATTTTTCTAGTCGTTTAGAAAAAGGTTCAGAAGGATTTAGCAAAAGCTCAAGACACAATGTAGCTATTAGAAAAAACTACACGCATATTTTTGGGCATCACTATGATACTACTGATTCTGACTTAGGACGTTCATCTTGGGTAAAAACAGATGCAGGAGCGCAATGGTGGAATTACGAATTAGCGCGTGAGAGTGCTAAATGCGATAACAAGAGTGAACTTACTGCTGTTTTTCATAAAAGAGCAACCGATACTTCCGATTCTGCTGTAGCAGGAAAAACACAAGGTATGTATGGTGTTAAGCAAATTGTTGAAGAAAGAGGAAATGTATTTGCAGATTTAATTACGACGCAACAACATCTTTCAGATATGGCTTTCCGTTTAAAACAAAATGGAACTTGTAGAGAACTTAATGTTTGGTGTAACCATCAACAAATGGCAGCGTTTAGAGTTTTATGCGCAGGCTTAAATGCAGGATTCTTAAATGGATTCAATTATGGTTCTTTCAAAAACAGTTCAGATATGCACCTTAAATTAGATTTTACATCTGTTAAAATTGATGGTGTACAGTTTAACTTTGTGCCTTGGACAGCTTTAGATGATCCAACTATTAATGCCGTTACAGGTAGTAATAATGGTGGTATTTCTTTCTTAGGTGTTCCTTGTGGTAACACAAAAGTAACTAGAGGTGGTAAATCACAATCTGTATCTTATATGGAAATGTTGTTCCGCAAAAATAGTTTTGGTGTTCGTGAGAAACAAACCAAAATGTTTGGTCAATTTGGAACTCAAATCAAAGCAGATAAGAGTTATGTAGATTGGTTAAGTGAAGGAACTGTATTATTGGCAGCCGCAAACAATTTCTTTGTAGGTGGTACTGATATTTATGATGCAATATAAGCAGTTGAGTAAAATGTAACTACATATAGGGGTGGATTTCTGCCCCTATATTTTAAACTAAATAAAAATGAGTACAGTTATTTTTCAAATTAAAAAAGGCGCACCTACTTCTTACACAATTAGTCAGCGAGAGGTTATGGCAGAAAAGCCAGAAACAGGTGAATTTAAGTACATTGGGTATTACAGAGGGCAAGACACTATTTTTGTAGAAGACATTGATAATTCTGATTTGCGCCCATCAAAAGTACCGCCATTTACTTTTAATCCAACTCGTAATAAATGCGAACTTCGTTTTGATGATAGAGATAAGGCGTTATACACGTATATTATGTCGCATCCAAATTACGAAAAAACGTATGAATTATATTCTGAAGAAATTGAGAGCGAAAAGACTTTAGGAAAAGCCAATGCTATTGAAAAAGCATTTGAGTACATTAAGGAGAGTGATGCCTTAAAGATACGTGCTTTAGGACTAGCTGTATTAGGTTTAAGCACCTATAACAAACCCGTTAGTACCATAAGTGCAAAATTAAAAGATAAGGCCATAAATAAGCCTAAAGAGATTATATTGGCTTGTGAGGACGAATTATTTGAGAACAGATTTATAGCATCGTTAGCCTTATGTTCTGGCATTGTTAAAACAAATAACACGATGACTGCTATTGTTTGGGCAGATAATAATGGGCGATTAATTAATATAGCCACAGGCGAAGATTTTATTACCAAATTCGCTAAACATTTAGGTGAAAAAAATCCAGAAAACCAATCTTTATTACAGGAATTGGGAACACGATTAGCACTTAATAAAAAAGAGAAAACATCACGTAGTGCTGAAGCCGATGAAATTGCCAAATTAAAAGCGCAATTAGCGGCAGCAAATTTAGACAAGGAAATTGCGGAAGGCAAACTGTTAAAAGAAGAAAAACAAGTTGAAAAACAAGTTAATACAGAGCCTACACCAGAAGACCTTGCTTTAATGGAATTACGAGGATTTTATAAAGAAGTATTGGGCAAAAATGTTCCATTTAGGTATCAAAACGATGCTGATTGGATGCATAAGAAGATAGATGTTGCCCAGAAAGAAAACTAATTAGGTCTTCATTTTTAGTTTATTTAGGTAGTTAGAAAGCCCCTTGATGTCATGTCGAGGGGTTTTTAATTTCCATTACAGGCGTTTTACCATTTCGCTGGATTTGTGCGCATCTAATGAAAATCCTGTATCTTTAAAATGATTGATAAGCGATTGGTTCTTTACAGATGTAAATACCGCTTTAAAGCCTAAATTGTGTGCAATATGACATAAGCTATTAATAAGTGTTTTTATAGCCTCTTTACGGTTTTTATCTTTGTATTCTGGGTTACTTACAATAAACTCTAACCATGCTATTTTTGAGTTTGTGGTGTATAGGAATCCTGCACAAACATCTACACCATCTTTTTGTATCATAATACCACCCATGCCGTCTTGTGGCAGCATATCTTTTGGTGGTGCTGTAAATCTAAACCATTTCCACCAGTGTACTAAAGCATCATAGTCGGTTTCGTTTAATAGCCTTGTTTCAAACATAGTTATTTATAATCTGTTGGCGCAAAAGACCGCGCTAAGTTACTATTTAAAGCAAATAATTCTGAATTACCAGTATCATCATTTTCTAGTTTCACTTTGGCGTAATACCCGCGTATTTCAGAACCTTGCACTCTAGCATTTTTAACCGAATAAGCAAATTGCCCTGCATCGGGTGTATTTACAATCGTACCTACTGTAATTACTGTGCCTTGAATATCTGTAATATCTCCTATTTCTTGGGGAATACCTTCGTTTAATTGCCTTAAATTTTCGCCAACAGAAATTAAAGTTGGTAGTTTTGCAAAGGTTATAAGGTTGTTATTAACAGAAACAATATTACCTATACCTTGTGCTATATCGGTTAGGTCTGATGTGTCTTCGTTTTTCCTTGTGTGCGCAAACCACTTGCTTTCCCTTTGGTTAAATTCTGAGGCTTCAATTGTGCCACTTGCTAGGTTTGTGGTTATGGTTGCTTTCCAAGGGCTTGTACCTTCTTCAATTAAATTCTTGAAAATTTTATCTTCACTAGGCGAATCGTTTATTACCGTTGTAATATCACTTGGGTATGTAACACCGTAAAAGTTATTGTATTCTGGATTGGTATTGTCATTATGTAAATATAACTGCCCATCTTTTATAGTAAAGAAACGGTTGTTTATACGTACCATTTCATCTGGAATCCAACTATGGAAACTTGTCCAGCCTTTAATATTTTCGCTAAATGTTAGTGTTTTACCATTAAGACTTAGTGCAAATTGCCCAAAATACGGGTCGTAACCACCTATTATAAAGGCAGATAGTGCAATCATATTATCTCGCGTCCAATCTTTAATACCAAAGTTAGATATGATTTCTATACCACTTTGTCCTTTACGTAAAAAGACTCCGCGTTTAGCATCTGCCCAATAGGTATAATTACCATAAACCACTAAACTTTCTGGATTTTCACTTATGCCATACTCGCCACTATACGGAATGGTGTTTTTAAGAATATCGTCGGAAGCCACTAAATCACCGCTACCATCTTTATTATAAAGCACGCTTTTATCGTACAATACTTTTAAAACTTTGTCTTCTTGCCAAACATCTAAATCGTTATCCCATGACACCATTGCTTGTATGCTACCATATTTATCGTCAAGGTCATTAAAGTTTTCTAAGGCAAGATTAAACTCGTTTATAGCATTGTAATTACTTGTTTGCTCGTAAACATTACTCCATGTGTAAGAGGCAATACGTTTGTTGCGTCGATAGTTTTCTATGGTTGTTGTTGGGCGCGTATCTATTAAGTATTGATTCCCTATAAGACTATCTTTAATTTTGTAACTCTCTACAGCATTACCCCAAGCGTAACAATTATGAAATGGCAATACAATTTCTGCATTAGCCAAATCAGTTTGGTCAACATCAGGTAATCCATTACCCATGTGATACCCATTGGTAATAGGGTAGGTTTGCCCTATTTCAAAAAATATATCATTGTCTACGTCTTTAGCGTTTGTTTCAAAAACTATTGGCGATTCCCCTTGTTGAAAAACAGTTGTTTCACTTATTGAGTAGGATAAGTAGCCATAATTATAACTAAGTTGGTTTTTTATATACATCGTCATAAACCCATCAGCATTATAGGTAGCAGCAGAAGTACCCCAATCTCCAATCTTTTCTAATTTACACCTTATAAAGCCTACTTCAATATTTTCAACATCTACCGTATAACCGTCATTTAGACTATACTCGAGGTTATCCTTTATTTGTTGCTCTATATTTTCTCTAAAATACCATTCCATGATATTTTTGTATCTACCATTTGATACAAGTGGTAGGTTAATTCTAGCCTGCCCTGCTATGGAGTATTCTGTATTTATTAAATCAATATTAGCGGCACTTTCAATTGTTTCATCATCAATAGTATAAGCTGTTCCTCGTAACTCTCCAAAATCGCCTACAGTTCTAAAAAAACCAAAGTTTACATATTCGTCGCTTGTGTAACCTGTACTTACATAAAAGTTCCACTCGTCTGTGGTAAAGTGGCCTGTTGTATTATCAAAAGTAATATAGATGCCTTTATCCAATAAATGTTCGTCTCCTGCACCCGTAATAATTTGTGGTGCTGAAAAATTCTTACCATTATCAGAACTCCATTCAAACGTATCTGGTGTTCCTGAAGAAGCTATTTTTACAATATATCTATCTCCAAAAGTATTGTTTGTAGTTGATGCGGTTGATGCACCAATTTTCATATCATCTAATGTTGTACCATAAAACTCAGGGTCGTACACAACATTATCTGGTTGCGTAATAGCTACTCTTGTGTTGCTAGTGTAGCTAAAAGATTTTAAATAATAATTATAATAGTCTTCTGTATTAATTTCAAAGTTTTTTGGATTAATTTTAAAATACCAATTTGCTTTATTTATAATGTCGCTAATTTCGTTGTCTGGTTGTAAAAAGTTTTTTTCTTTTTTAGAAATCTCTAAGACTTTAGTTTTTGTTAAAGTAGTGATAACAGATTGACTATCTGATTTTACAATAATATAATCGCCTTCTTTTATTTTGTCTTTATCTGATTGGTCTAGTTTAATCCATCTATATTGGTCGTCCTCATAAAATAAGGAGGGCATAATATTGTTGTATTGCGTCTTGTTCTGTTTTACAAAGAGTCTGTAATATTTTGCAAAACAAGGAGCTTGATTAACAATATTAACTTTTAATTGCGTTTTATTTATAGAATCACTAAGCGGAACGTGTATGGTATTATTTTCGCTTGTTAATGGTGTAGTCATTCTGCCGTAATCATCAATATAAGCAATTCCTATTTCGTAATCCCTATTACTTTTAACACTTTCAGTACCAATATTATTTAGAATAGGCTCAGTAACTTCAACTTTATCTACGGTGAAATTTATGGGTATTCTAGTGCCTTCGCAGTCTGCGATATTATAATTTTCTGTATAATTACCAAAAACAATACGGTTGTTAATTACTGCCATTGCTTTTGCAAGTAATGGTACGTTATCAAATAAACGATACAATTCTTTTTCTGGTAAAGCTTTGTATATTTTACTATTTGTAAAAGTGAAAGCAGATGGGTCAAGTGGGTCTAATATATCATTATCAGCCCATCCTTTATCTGCTTTATTAAAAGTTTCAATTAAATAAATAGTGTTCTTAGCAGCTTCTTTATAAACAATTTCTATATCGGTTACTAAGTTACTTCCTGTGTTTAAACCTATGTTAACGCTATTGTAAACATTAACCATACTATTATTTACACCTTCTAAGTAATCGTAACTAAATACATCTGCACCAAAAGCCACATCAGAATATGGTGATAAAGCACTATACTCGCCATCTAAATATTTATATCTATATGCAAATAATATAAATTTTTCTTCTAAGTTATTTTCTACATTAGGTGTATTCCCTAAAGCAATAGTAGGCGCAAATAAGGGTGGTTTTTTAATGAGCAAAATCATTTCCTCGTTAAAACCGTTAATGCCATAACCTTTGGCTCGCTCTACATTAATAAGTTTGGGTTGGGTATTATTATCGGTAAAAGCCAACAAGCGGTTGTCGTTATCAGAATCTACAATAAGTGCCATCTGTAAGCGTTTTTCTGGCTTAAAGCCTAAAACATTGTCAACACCAACAACTCTAGTGTCTTTTAAAACAAAGGTAGTATTGAGATTGGGGTCTGGCTCATTTACATCATACTCTATGATATAACAGCCTAAATTACTAAGTACCGCCCAATATATCTTTTCTTCAAACTCGTCGCGCAAGCTTGCAAGTGTATAGACGTTTTCGCCTAAATCGAGGGTGGTAAGTTGTTTGTTAGATAAACTTTTTTCAATTGCGCCAACATCGCTACTCTCACTATTACTAACACGTATGTTTGTTGCTTGAGCATACTCTCCAACTGGTAAAAATCGTTCATCAATGTCCAAATTCATCTTACCGTTATGGAACGTTCTTTTTGTTGTTGGCATGGTTACATAATTTTATTGGTGGATTCCATTGTTTTGGAAATACGTGTCATACTAATATCTGAAAGGGCTAATACAGCTTTGTGTCTTGAAGACCTGTATTTACGTCTAGCACTTTCTATTCTGTTACTTGAAACCCCATTAACGCGTGCTAAACGCTCATAGTATATATAATCTTCTAAAGGTTTTTTTAGATGTTTGTGTAAATACACGGTACTATCGGATAGTTCGGCTTGTAGCCCATCTGACACATAATCTATAACAACCTCTTTATCAGCAAGGTCTGAGCTAAAAACGATAATACCTCTACGTGAGTCTATATCATAAGTGCCATATTTACTATATTTTGAGGTGTCTTTAGTAGGGTTATTTCCGTCGTGGCTCGATGTGTTTATGGGTCTGTTATATGGATGCGCAATAGCGTTTGAACTATCGGCTTCCAGAATACCACCATCTTGATCAAATAATATATCGGCTTTATCATCTTGCAAATATCCTGTTGCAATATGCATTTTATGGTCAATATCTAATTCGTAAAGATTAAAACTTCCTGTTAAAGCGTCACGCTTAACCAATGATATTTTATCATACTGCATATAGTCTTGTGGCAATGGCCAAACTAAGCTATCTGGTACAGTGACTTCAAAAGACAGCACATCATTGGCAACGTCTGATGTTAATTCGCGCAAACCATCTTTAGCAAGAGCCAATATTAAACTACGTTTTACGCCTTTAATGATACTTGCATCATTTTGGCCTTCTAAATAAATTCTATTTACAACTTCGGATAATGGAACGTATTGGTATTTGCCAAAATTATCTTCATTGCTGTAATATACTTCTGGAGTTTGGCTCATTATACTACGTTTTCTTGGTTAAAATTTTGTTGTTGCATACTTCCTGTAACGGCAACAATGTCTTGCTCTTTAAGATTTACGCCAAAATACCCAAGGGTTTTGAGTATCACGCTATATTCTTCTGATGGGTGTAAGTCTATATCTTGAAAATCGGTTGCAGACGGGTTGTAAACCTCTGTATTTGCAATAAGATTAAACGTCCAATTGGCTATTTTATGTTTTCTTAAATAGGATATTGAAACACTATCTATAATGGTAGTTGGCGCAACTTTAATAGTTTCACCAATACGCAAACAAATGGGGTAAGTTTCTGTGGGTAAGGTATCTATAAGATTATAAACAAGCTTAAACTCTCTATTATTTTTACATAATTCTATTTCTGTATCGTTGTACAGAAAAGCATCGGTGTACCTTAAATCTGTTGGTAAAGTAAAAATAGGGTCGGCATACACTAAATCTTCTTCTTTTAAGAAGTACAGCATACGTTCTCTAATTTTGTCTGGGATATTCTCTAGTCCTACCCCTGCAAGCCCTCTGTTTTGCTTATTTAAAGCCCTGTTAAGCTCTTCAAAATAACTTTCAACTATATCTTCAACAGATGTGTTAATTGCAAGCCTTAGATCGTCTGGTTTTACATTGCCACGAACATCGCTATTCGCAAAAAACAATACTGTTTTATAAACTCTGTCAATAGAAATCATAATAATATATAATTGTTATACACAAAAATATAAAACTAAACAACAATAATTGTGTTTTTATTAATGTTTTTATTTATTTTTGTTGTAATTGTATAACTAAAAATATAATATTTTGGCAGTAGCAACGGCAGCCGCATTAGTAGGCACAGGAATATCGGCA